>JAANMY010002777.1_pt1 | contig 15703 bp, 15 predicted proteins | sample 7279691 | NCBI WGS metagenome assembly JAANMY01 (sample SAMN14094543, study PRJNA606508) | bioreactor metagenome | isolation source: A lab-scale SPAN reactor treating ammonium-rich wastewater day 388 | place: Ireland: Galway | collected 2018-02-07
TGACGCTGACCGCATCGGGATTGCCGACGACGATCTCGCCATCGGCCTGCAATTCGCGGATGCGGGCGCGGACCTCGTCGCGCTGCGCCTGGCTGGCCAGCGCGCCCATGCGGGTCGCCGCGTCGCCCGGCAGGCCGACGCCGATCTGCCCCAGCGCCGCGCCCAGCGCCGCCACCAGGGCATCGGCCTGGGCGCGCGGCACCATGACCCGGCGGATGGCGGTACATTTCTGCCCGGCCTTGACCGTCATCTCGCGCACCACTTCCTTGACGAAGAGGTCGAATTCCGGCGTTCCCGCCACCGCATCCGGCCCCAGCACGCAGGCGTTCAGGCTGTCGGCCTCCATGGTGAAGCGCACCGAATTCTCGACAATGGCGCGCGAGCTGCGCAGCATCCGCCCGGTCGCGGCCGAGCCGGTGAAGGTGACGACGTCCTGCCCGGTGACATGATCCAGCAGATCGCCGGTCGAGCCGCAGATCAGTTGCAGCGCCCCCTCGGGCAAGAGGCCCGTCCCGATGATCCGCGCCACCACCGCCTCGGTCAGATAGGCGGTCTGCGAGGCGGGCTTGATGATCGCGGGCATCCCGGCCAGCAGGGTGGGCGCCAGTTTCTCCAGCATGCCCCAGACCGGGAAGTTGAAGGCGTTGATATGCACCGCCACGCCCTGCAAGGGGCTGAGGATGTGCTGGGCGCTGAAACTGCCGTCCCTGGACAGCGCCTCGACCGGGCCTTCGACCAGAACGCGGGTGTTGGGCAATTCGCGCCGCCCCTGGCTGGAATAGCTGAACAGCGTGTGAAAGCCGCCCTCGATATCCACCATGCCGTCGCGCGGGGTGGCGCCGGTGGCGAGGGAAAGCGCGTGGAACGCCGCCTTGGATTCGGTCAGCGCCTGACCCAGCGCCTTGAGCAGCCCGGCGCGCTGGTGAAAGGTCAGCGCCCTGAGCGCGGCCCCGGCGCGGCGGCCGTGATCCAGCGCCGCGGCCATGTCGATCCCCGAGGCATCGATCACCGCCACCGGCGCCCCGGTGCCCGCGTCGCGCAGCACCTGCCCGTCGCGCGCGCCCGCTTTCCATTCGCCGCAGATATAGCTTTTCAGCCGGTGAGGGGTGGCAGCCGTCATGGCGGTTCCTTTCAGAGCGTGAGGTCGGCCAGCGTGGCGGCCAGCGCGGCCTCCCACTCGGCCAGCAGGGCGGCATTGGGGCGGTGGCGCAGGCCCAGCCGCGACAGCCGCTCGAACCGGGCCGAATGCGCGGCGCCGAAACCGGCGGCCACGCGCGGGCGCCAATAGGCGAGGCTGGCCTCGGCGGCGGCGCGGCCCTCCTCGGCATGGGCGATCTGCGCCAGCCCCTCGATCCCCAGCGTGGCATGATGCGATTCGACCGGGGCGATGGCGCGGAACACCTCGGCCAGCGGCTGATAGGACACCTGCGACAGCTCGGCCAGTTGCACCCGCGCGGCGAGGCCCTGCAGCACGTTCATCACCACGGCATCCACCCAGCCCTGCAGCGGGTAATGGAACACCGACAGCCGCATGTCGCCTCCCTGACGGCTGGCGCCGATGTCATCCTCGCGCCCGACGCGCGCGGCCCAGGGGTGCACCCCCTCATAGCGGTCGGTATCGACGCCGAAATCGGCCATGATGCGCAGCACCTTGTCGGCGTGATCGGCCTTTTCCAGCACGATCCGCGCCGCGGCGATCCGGCTCTTGATGCCGGGCGCGTCGTTGATGGTTTCGGCGAACCCGGCCGAGGCCGCCAGTTCGCTGTCCACGAACGAGGCCATCAGCCGCAACAATTCGCCCCGGTAGCGCGGCGGCACATTCCCCGGCGAGGTCAGCTTGCCGCCGTGGGCGAGATAGTCCTCGATGCTCATGTCGGTCATGGAACCCTCACTGATCGTAGCTGACGACGATGCGGTCGCTCAGCGGATAGCACTGGCAGGTCAGGACATAGCCCTGACGCACCTCGTAATCTTCCAGCGCGTGGTTGGTCAGCATCTCGGCCTCGCCCTCGATCACCTTGGCGCGGCAGGTCGAACAGACCCCGGCCTTGCAGGCATAGGGCGCGTCCAGATGCGCGGCCAGCGCGGCATCCAGCAGGCTCTCGCCCTGCTTGGGCATGCGGAAGGTGCGGGTCGTGCCGTCCAGCGTCACCGTCGCCTCGCAGGCCTCGCCGCCATCGGCATGGGCGCGGCTGGCCTTCTGGCGGGCGCGGCCGGGCTGGCCGCTGGCGAACAGTTCGAACTTGATCTGCGCATCGCTCAGCCCGTGTTCCTTCAGGCTGGCGGCGATGGTCAGCATCATCGGTTCCGGCCCGCAGATGAAGGCGGTATCGACCGAGGCCGCATCGACCCAATGTTCGAATAGGCCAGACATTTTCTCGGCATCGACCCGGCCGGTGAACAGATCGATTTCCTGACCTTCCGCCTCGAGGATATGCAGCACCGACAGCCGCCCGAGGTAGGAATTCTTCAAGTCCTCCAGTTCCTCGCGGAACATGATCGAATGGATCTGGCGGTTGGCATAGACCAGCGTGAAGCGCGATTTCGGCTCGCGCGCCAGCACGGTTTTCAGGATCGACAGCAGCGGCGTGATGCCCGATCCTCCGGCAAAGCCGAGGTAATGGCGCCCCGCCGCCGGGTCCAGCGCGGTGTGGAAATTGCCCATCGGCGGCATGGCTTCCAGCACGGCGCCGGGGGCGAGGTCGTCGTTGGCCCAACTGCTGAACGCCCCGCCATCGACGCGCTTGATACCCACCTTCAGCAACCCCTCGTCGAGGCCCGCGCAGATGGAATACGAGCGGCGCAGTTCCTCGCCGTCGAACTCGCGGCGAAAGGTCAGGTACTGGCCCTGGATGAAGGCAAAGCGCGCCACATCCTCGGCGCGCGGGCGCAGGGTGACAACCACCGCATCGCGGGTGTCCTTGCGAACGTCGGTCACTTCAAGGGGCAGGAAACGGGCCATGATCGCGCCTCAGATGCATTTGAAATAGTCGAAGGGTTCCAGACAATCGCCGCAGCGATACGCCGCCTTGCACGGGGTCGAGCCGAACTGGCTGACCCTTTCGGTATGGGTCGATCCGCAGCGCGGGCAGGCTACCGCCAGATTGCCCCCCGCCAGCCGGCTGATGCGGCCCGCCAGCACCCCGTCCGCCGCGGTGCCGTCGATCGGCGGGGCGATGCCATAGGCTTTCAGCGCCTCGCGCGCGGCCGGGTTGATCCAGTCGCTGGTCCAGGGGGGCGACAATTGCCGTTCCAGCCGCACCGCGCCAACCCCTTGTTCACGCAACTTCTTGTCGATCTCGAAGTTGATGACGCTGGTGGCCGGGCAGCCCGAATAGGTCGGCGTCACCGTCACCACCAGCGTCTCGCCCTGCCAGGCGACGTCGCGGATGATCCCCAGATCGGTCAGGCTGATGACCGGAATTTCCGGGTCCGGCACCTCGCCCAGCCATTGCCAGACCTGTTCGACGGCGGGTTTCATCTCACCACGTGGCGCCGGGATAGGCGCGCTGCAGCCATTGCATCGGCGCCAGCAGATGGCCCATATGCTCGCTGTGGCGCCCCTGCTTGCCGCCCTTGTGGGCAAACGTGCTGGCGGGCCGCGCCAGCGTCGCCTCGGCCAGCACGGCATTGACCGTGGCATCCCAGGGCGCGCGCAGGCTTTCGGGCGCGGGCATCAGCCCGGCCCCGGCCAGCCGCGCATCGACCCCGTCGCCGAGGAACATCTCGCCGGTATAGCCCCACAGCGCGTTCAGCGCCGCCTGCATGCGGCTGTGGCTTTCCTCGGTGCCGTCGCCCAGCCGGATCACCAGATCGGCCGAGCGTTCGACGTGATAGGCCACTTCCTTGCCCGCCTTGACGGCGATCTCGGCGATCCGGGCGTCCGCCGATCCCTCCAGCGCCTTGAGCAGCGGCAGGTGGAACGCGTCGAACAGGAACTGCCGCATCAGCGTCATGCCGAAATCGCCGTTGGGGCGTTCGACCAGCAGAAGGTTGTGAAAGTCCCAGGCGTCGCGGCGAAAGGCCAGCGTGTCGGCATCGCGGCCCGCCCCCTCGACCTGCCCCGCCAGCCCCAGCCAGAGCTGCGTCTGGCCGATCAGGTCCAGCGCCATGTTGGCCAGCGCGATATCCTCTTCCAGGATCGGCGCATGGCCACACCATTCGCTGATTCTGTGGCCCAGGATCAGGCAGTTGTCGCCCAGTCTTGTCAGCCCGGTGAACAGATCCTGCCCGGCCGGATCGGCCGCCAGCGGCGCGCGCCCGCTGCCCGGCGCGGTGGCGGCCAGCGCCGCGGCATCCGGCGTCATGACGTCAGACAATGACGGGGCCATCACATATGCCCCACTTCATCGGGAATGTCGTAAAAGGTCGGGTGGCGGTAGACCTTGGCATTCGCCGGTTCGAACAGCGGCCCCTTCTCGCTGGGCGACGAGGCGGTGATCGCCGCCGAGGGCACCACCCAGATGCTGACCCCCTCGTTGCGCCGCGTATAGACGTCGCGGGCATGGCGGATCGCCAGTTCGGCGTCGGGCGCGTGCAGGCTGCCGACGTGACGGTGGTTCAGCCCGTGCTGACCCCGGATGAACACTTCCCATAGCGGCCATTCATTGGACATGACCCGGCCCTTTCATCTTGCTGAAAATACTCTCGGGGGTGCGGGGGGCGAGCCCCCCGCCTATTCGGCGGCCATGCGGCGCGACGCGGCCTTGCGGGCATGGGCCATCAGCCCGTCGCGGAACCATTCGCCCTCGCGCCAGGCTTTCTGGCGCGCTTCCATCCGGTCGGTGTTGCAGGGGCCGTTGCCCTTGAGCACGTCATAGAATTCCGACCAGTCGGGTTCCGAGAAATCCCAGCCCTGCTTGTCCTCGTTCCAGGCCAGATTCTCGTCGGGCACCGTCAGGCCCAGATATTGCGCCTGCGGCACCGTCTGATCGACGAATTTCTGCCGCAGCTCGTCATTGGTGTTGATCTTGATCTTCCAGGCCATCGACTGGGTGGAATGCACCGAATCCTTGTCCGAAGGGCCGAACATCATCAGCGACGGATACCAGAACCGGTTCAGCGCATCCTGCGCCATGGCCTTTTGTTCGGGCGTACCCTGGGCCATCACCCGGATCAGGTCATAGCCCTGGCGCTGGTGAAAGCTCTCTTCCTTGCAGATGCGGATCATGGCGCGGCTGTAGGGCCCGAACGAGGTGCGTTGCAGCGGCACCTGATTCATGATCGCCGCGCCATCGACCAGCCAGCCGACCGCGCCGATATCGGCCCAGGTCAGCGTCGGATAGTTGAAGATCGAGGAATATTTCATCTTGCCCGACAGCAGCGCCTCGGTCAGTTCGTCGCGCGACACGCCCAGCGTTTCGGCGGCGCAGTACAGATAGAGGCCATGCCCGGCCTCGTCCTGCACCTTGGCCAGCAGGATCGCCTTGCGCTCCAGCGTCGGCGCGCGGGTGATCCAGTTGCCTTCCGGCAACTGGCCGACGATCTCGGAATGCGCGTGCTGGCCGATCTGGCGGATCAGCGTCTGGCGGTAGGCTTCGGGCATCCAGTCCTTGGGCTCGATCTTTTCGCCCGCGTCGATACGGTCCTGAAAATGCCGCTCCTCGGGCGACATGTCCTCGCGCGGCTTCACGCCCTTGCCGTCCGTCTTGACCATCTGTGCGTACATGACAGAGCCTCCGTCAGATGTTGAAGTTCAGACCCGTTCGATAATCAGCGCGATGCCCTGACCGACGCCGATGCACATCGTGCACAGGGCATAGCGCCCGCCGCCGCGCTGCAATTGCCACATCGCCGTGCCGACCAGCCGCGCGCCCGACATGCCCAGCGGATGCCCCAGCGCGATGGCGCCGCCCTGCGGATTGACCCGCGGATCGGCGTCCGACAGGCCCAGATCGCGCAGCACGGCGAGGCCCTGCGCGGCAAAGGCCTCGTTCAGCTCGATGACATCCATCTGCGCCAGCGTCAGGCCGGTGCGCGCCAGCAGCTTGCGCACCGCAGGCACCGGGCCCACGCCCATCACCCGCGGTTCCACCCCGGCCGCCGCCATGCCGACGATGCGCGCGCGCGGGGTCAGCCCGTGGGCCTGCGCCGCGGCCTGCGAGGCGATGACCAGCGCCGCCGCCCCGTCGTTGACGCCGCTGGCATTGCCCGCCGTCACGCTCAGCTCGGGGCCGTTCACGCCCTTCAGCTTGGCCAGCGCCGCCTCGGTCACATCGGGGCGCGGGTGTTCGTCGGTGTCCACCACCAGGGGATCGCCCTTGCGCTGCGGGATCGTCACCGGCGCGATTTCATCGGCGAACAGCCCGGCGGCCTGCGCGGCGCCCCAGCGTTGCTGGCTGCGCAGCGCGAAAGCATCCTGATCGGCACGCGAGATGCCCCAGTCGGCGGCGACATTGTCGGCGGTCTGCGGCATGGAATGGGTGCCGAAGGCCTTGTGCATCGCCGGATTGACGAAGCGCCAGCCGATCGTCGTGTCATAGACCGCGTTCGACCGCGAAAAGGCGCTGTCGGCCTTGGGCATGACGAAGGGCGCGCGGCTCATGCTCTCGACGCCGCCGGCGATCATCAGATCGGCGTCGCCTGCCTTGATGGCCCGCGCCGCGGAACCCACCGCATCCATGCCCGAGCCGCACAGCCGGTTGACCGTGCTGCCCGGCACGCCGACCGGCATCCCGGCCAGCAGTACCGCCATGCGCGCCACGTTGCGGTTGTCCTCGCCCGCCTGGTTGGCGCAGCCATAGATCACATCATCGACGGCCGACCAGTCCACGCCCGGATTGCGGGCCATCAGCGCCTTGAGCGGCGCGGCGGCCAGATCGTCGGCCCGCACAGGGGCCAGCGCCCCGCCATACCGCCCGATCGGTGTGCGCACCGCATCGCAGATGAAAGCTTCGGACATCAGCTACTCCCTAAATCGCTGACCGCTCGGTCACTGTATAGGCTGCGACGTGTCACAAATCAACGCATTTCTGGCGCGGCTTTGTGATGTTTACCCTACGCGCAGCGCCCCTTTCGCAAGCCCTTGTCCGGGCTCTGAATTCCCGGCGCCTTCCTGCGGCGCCAACAGGCCCTGCGGCCCCTCGAACTGCGCGCCGACATGCGAATCAGCGTCGGGCGAGAGCGCGGCATAGAGCCGGTGAAACAACGCCCGCGCCGCATGGCCGGGCCAGTCGGCGGGCAGGGCCTCGACCGGCAGGCGCGGATCGCGCAGCAGCGCCTGCCGCCAGGCGTGGACCAGCAGCAGCCGCGCCGTCAGCGCCTCGGCGCCGCTGGCGGGCGCCAGCCCGTCGAGCGGGGCAAAGCGGTCGATCAACGCGCGGTAGGCGGCGGCGTGCGGCGCCAGATCCCAGGCCAGCGCGGCGAATTCGGCCAGCAGCGCCTCGGCCCCCTCGGGCGCGGCATCGAACGCCAGCAACCCGCGCGGCACCGGCCCGCGCGCCGGGCCGACCGCCAGTTGCGGGCGCAGCCGGGCATAGCCCTGCCGCTCCAGTTGCGTCATGCGGGCCTCGGCTCCGGCCTCGGGCAGATGCAGGAAGCGCCAGCGCCAGGGCTCGGGCGGGCCATAGATCAACCGCGAGGCGGCCTCGAATTCGGCGCGCGAGGCCTCGCTGAGGCGGTAGAAACTGCGCCGCCCGCGCCGCCAGCCCTCGAGTTGCCCGGCGGCCACCAGCCGCGAGACCGCCGTGCGCACCAGCGTCTCGCTGATGCCGACCATGGCGCAGGTCTCGATGATGGTGCCGATCCAGACCTCGCCGCCGCGCGGCACCACCGCATCGCCGTACAGCGTCACGATGAACCCCGCCGCCCGCAAGGGCAGCGTGGCGGCAATCGCCGAAACCCTGTCGCTGAAGGCGCCTGTGCCGCCCATGGTTCCCCCGGTCGTGATGGCCCGCCCGGCATTCTGACACCATCCCCGCCCGGAGGCGAGAGGCTAGGTCTTGCACAAGTTCAACAAAGCTGGCACGGCTGGCGGCGAGGAACCCCATGACCGCCATTGCCGAACCCTATCAACCCGGATGGATAAGCTGGGCCGAGATCGCCGCCCTGGGGGTGATCTGGGGCGCCAGCTTCCTGTCGGTCGCCATCGCCCTCGAAGGCATCAGCCCGCTCTGGGTGGTCAGCGGCCGCCTGCTGATCGCCGCGCTGACGCTGGGCGTGCTCTGCGCGGTGATGGGCCTGCGGATGCCGCCGTGGGGCGAGCGCCGCCTCTGGGCGCATATCATCGGATTCGCCATTTTTTCGAACGCCGTGCCGCTGGCCCTGACCGCCTGGGCGCAGCAGGAGGTGGCCTCCAGCTTTGTCGGCGTCACCATGGCGCTGGTGCCGCTGTTCACGCTGGGGCTGGCGCATTTCCTGCTGCCGGGCGAGCGGCTGACCCTGCCGCGGGTCGCGGGCTTTGCGCTGGGGCTGGTGGGGGTGGTGGTGCTGATCGGTCCCGCCGCGCTCAGCGCCGGGGGTGGCTCGCTGCTGGCCCGGCTGACCTGCGTGCTGGTCACGCTCAGCTATGCCACCGGATCGATCATCACCCGCCGCAGCCCGCCGGTCGATCCGATCGTCTATGCCACCGCCGCGCTGATCCTCGCAACGCTGGTCGTGCTGCCGGTGACGCTGATCGCCGAGGGGCTGCCGCCGGTTCCGCCGCTGCGCCCGCTGCTGGCGCTGCTGTATTCGGGGTTCCTGCCGACGGCGCTGGCCTCGCTGCTGATGGTGCATGTGATCCGCACCGCCGGGCCCGCCTTCCTGATCCAGACCAATTATCAGGTGCCGATCTGGTCGGTCCTTCTGGGCACGCTGATCCTGTCCGAACCGCTGCCGCCCGCCTTCCTGATCGCGCTGGTGCTGATCCTGACCGGTCTGGCCGTCAGCCGCCTGCGGCTGTCGTGGCGCTGAACCGCGCTCTTTTCATCGGCCGCCCCGCGCGCTAGTCAGGTCCGGCAAGGAGGGCCCGGCCATGGCAACCATTCTCGACCGTATCAAGGCCTACAAGCTCGACGAGGTGGCCGCCGCCAAGACCGCGCTGCCGCTGTCTGGGCTGGAATCGCAGGCCCGCGCCGCCAGCGCCCCGCGCGGCTTTGCCGCGGCGCTGACCCGCGCCGCCGCCACCGGCTATGGGCTGATCGCCGAAATCAAGAAGGCCAGCCCCTCCAAGGGCCTGATCCGCGCCGATTTCGACCCGGCGGGGCTGGCGCGCGCCTATCAGGACGGTGGCGCCACCTGCCTGTCGGTGCTGACCGATGCGCCCAGCTTTCAGGGCGCCCCCGAATATCTGATGCAGGCCCGGGCCGCCGTTTCGCTGCCCTGCCTGCGCAAGGATTTCCTCTATGATCCCTATCAGGTGGCCGAGGCCCGCGCCTGGGGTGCCGATTGCATCCTGATCATCATGGCCTCGGTGTCGGACGCCCAGGCGGCCGAGCTTGAGGACGCCGCCTTCGGCTGGGGCATGGATGTACTGATCGAGGTGCATGACGGCGCGGAACTCGACCGTGCGCTGGCGCTGAAATCGCCGCTGATCGGCATCAACAACCGCAACCTCAAGACCTTCGAACTGTCGCTCGACACCACCCGCAGCCTGGCTGCCCGCGTTCCCGCCGACCGGCAGGTGGTCTGCGAAAGCGGCCTCTTCACCCCCGCCGATCTGGCCGACATGGCCCGCCACGGCGCCCGCCGCTTCCTGATCGGCGAAAGCCTGATGCGCCAGAGCGATGTCGCTGCCGCCACCCGGGCGCTGCTGGCGGGCCCGGTGCCCGCATGAGCGGCCTGACCCATTTCGACGCCGAGGGCCGCGCGCTGATGGTCGATGTCGGCGACAAGCCCGTGACCGCCCGCAGCGCCAGCGCCTGCGCGCATGTGGTGATGCGCCCGGAAACGCTGGCGCATGTGCTGGCCGGAACCGCGAAAAAGGGCGACGTGCTGGGCGTGGCGCGGCTGGCGGGGATCATGGCGGCCAAGCAGACCTCGGCGCTGATCCCGCTGTGCCACCCGCTGGCCATCACCAAGGTCGCCGTCGATCTGGTGCCCGACCCGGCGCTGCCCGGCATCCGCATCACCGCCGAAGTCCGCACCACCGGCCAGACCGGCGTGGAAATGGAGGCCCTGACCGCCGCCTCGGTCGCCGCGCTGACCGTCTATGACATGCTGAAAGCCGTGGAAAAATCCATGGAAATCGGCGGCATCGCCGTCCTGCACAAGGAAGGCGGCAAATCGGGCCACTATACCCGCGAGGAGGCGGAATGATCACCGTCGATGCCGCGCAGGCGCTTTGCCTTGGTCTGGTGCGCCCCGGCACCGCGCACGAGACCGTGCCGCTGGTCGCCGCGCATGGCCGGGTGCTGGCGGTGCCCGCGCGTGCGTCGCGCGCCCAGCCGCCCTTTGCCGTCTCGGCGATGGATGGCTATGCGCTGCGCGGCCATGAGGTGGCGATCGGCGCCCGATTCACTGTGGTCGGTGAATCGGCGGCGGGGCATGGCTGGGACGGCACCCTGCAGCCCGGTCAGGCGTTGCGCATCTTCACCGGCGCGCCGGTGCCCGACGGCGCCGATCATGTGGTGATCCAGGAGGATGTGGCGCGCGACGGCGAGAGCATCACGTTGCAGCCCAACCTCGGCGCCGGGGCGAATATCCGCGCCGCCGGGGCCGATTTCCCCGAAGGCTTCACCCTGAACGGCCCGCGCGTGCTGACCCCGTCGGATCTGGCGCTGCTGGCGGCGATGAACGTGGCCGAGGTCGCGGTCGTCCGCCGCCCGCGCGTCGCGCTGCTCGCCACCGGCGACGAGTTGGTGATGCCCGGCCAGAACCCGGGGCGCGACCAGATCATCGCCTCGAATGTCTTTGCCCTCAAGGCGATGATCGATGCGGCGGGCGGCGAGGGGGTGATCCTGCCCATCGCCCCTGACCGGCTGGAGCCGCTGGAAACCGCCATGGCCAGCCTTGCGGGCTATGACATCGCCGTGACCATCGGCGGCGCCTCGGTCGGCGATCACGATCTGGTCGGGCGGGTCGGGGCGGCGCTGGGGATGCAGCGCGCGTTCTACAAGATCGCCATGCGCCCCGGCAAACCGCTGATCGCCGGATCGCTGGGCGCGGTGCCCTATCTGGGCCTGCCGGGCAATCCGGTCTCGGCCATTGTCACCGGGCATCTGTTTCTGGTGCCGGTGGTCAAACGCTGGCTGGGCCTGACCGAGGTGCTGCCCGCCCGGCTGACCGCCCGGCTGACGCAGGATGTCGGCCCCACCGGCCCGCGCGCCCATTACATGCGCGCCCGGCTGGACGGCGACAGCGTGACGCCCTTTGCCCAGCAAGACAGCGCGCTGCTCAGCGTCTTGTCCGACGCCAACGCGCTGCTGGAGCGGCCGCTGGGCGACCGGCCGCGCAAGGCGGGCGAGGTTGTTCCGGTGCTGCCGCTCTGAGCGGTTGTTGACACAAAAGGGGAACATGCGTAGAACATGGGCTAAACGCCTGCCGTTTCCCTGTTGGAGGCCCGGATGCTGACCCGCAAACAGCTCGAACTTCTGGAACTGATCGACACCCGCATGAAACGCGACGGCGTGCCGCCCTCGTTCGACGAAATGAAGGACGCGCTCAATCTGCGGTCGAAATCCGGCATCCACCGGCTGATTACCGCGCTCGAGGAACGGGGCTTCATCCGCCGCCTCGCCCACCGTGCGCGCGCCATCGAGGTGGTGCGCCTGCCTGAGGCTGTCGAGGCGCGCCATGTCGCCCGGGTGATCGACGGCGGCGCCAAACCCGCCCCCGCCGCCCCGCCGCGCGCGCAGCCGGTCGTGCAGATCGAGGTGATGGAACTGCCGGTGATGGGCCGCATCGCCGCCGGTACGCCGATCGAGGCGATTTCCGACATCACCCACCATATCGGCGTGCCCGGCTCGATGCTGTCGGGCTCGGGCGCGCATTACGCGCTGGAAGTGCGCGGCGATTCGATGATCGAGGCCGGGATCAACGATGGCGACATCGTGGTGATCCGCGAACAGACCACCGCCGACAACGGCGATATTGTCGTGGCGCTGGTCGAAGGGCAGGAGGCGACGCTGAAACGCTTCCGCCGGATGCGCGGCATGATCGCGCTGGAAGCGGCCAACCCGGCCTATGAAACCCGCGTGCTGCGCGACGATCAGGTGCAGGTGCAGGGCCGTCTTGTCGGGCTGATCCGCAGCTATTGACCGCGCCACCGGCCGGGCCCCTCAGCCCGCGTCATAGGCCTTGAGCCAGCGCCGGGGCGCCTTGTCGCGCCAGGACCGGATCAGCCGCGGCCGGGCCCAATCCGGATCGATCCGGCCCGCCCTGACCAGAATGAACCGATGCGCGGCGTAATGCGGATGCAGCGCAAAGGTTTCCGGGTCGGCGGCCAGCAGCATCTCGCGCTCGTCGAGATCGCAGGGAAACACCGCGGCATCGACATAGGGCGACCACCAGACCCACATCTTGCCATGCGCCCTCAGGCAGGGGCGGCCCCAGCCGGTGGCATCCTCGACCTCGGGCAGGGCCAGCGCGAGGGCAAAGGCCCGCAGGTCGGCATAGCTGTCGATCACAGCGCCCTCCCGGCCGTCAATGCGCCTGCGCCCAGTTGTCGCCGACCCCGGCATCGACGATCAGCGGCACGTCGATTTCCACCGCCGGGGCATGCGCGCCCTCCATGATCGCCTTGACCAGGGCAATCGTCTCGGGGATGGCGCTTTCCTCGACCTCGAACACCAGTTCGTCATGCACCTGCAGCAGCATCCGGGCCGGCAGATGGGCGATGGCCGAGGGGATGCGCACCATGGCGCGGCGGATGATGTCGGCGGCGGTGCCCTGAATCGGCGCGTTGATCGCACCGCGCCGCGCGAACCCGGCGCCCGGGCCGCGGGCGTTGATCTCGGGCGTGTGGATGCGGCGGCCGAACAGGGTTTCGACGTAGCTGTGTTCCTTGGCGAAGGCGATGGTCGCCTCCATGTAATCCTTGATGCCGGGGAACCGCAGGAAATAGGTGTCGATGAATTCCTGCGCCTGCGCCCGCGGAATCCGCAGATTGCGCGCCAGACCAAAGCCGGAAATGCCATAGATGACGCCGAAGTTGATCGCCTTGGCCCGGCGCCGCACCTCGGGCGTCATCTGGTCCAGCGGCACGCCGAACATCTGGCTGGCGGTCAGGGCGTGGATGTCCAGCCCGTCGCGGAACGCCTGTTTCAGCGCCGGAATATCGGCGATATGCGCCAGAATGCGCAGCTCGATCTGGCTGTAGTCCAGCGACACCAGCTTGTTCCCCGGCGCCGCCACAAAGGCCTCGCGGATGCGGCGGCCCTCCTCGGTGCGCACCGGGATGTTCTGCAGGTTGGGATCGGTCGATGCCAGCCGCCCGGTGTTCGCCCCGGTCTGCGCATACGAGGTATGTACCCGCCCGGTTTCCGGGTTGATGTGGTTTTGCAAGGCGTCGGTATAGGTCGATTTCAGCTTTGAAAGCTGGCGCCAGTCCAGCACCTTGCCGGGCAATTCATGCTCGGTCGCCAGATCCTCCAGGATCTCGGCCCCGGTGGAATAGGCGCCGTTCTTGCCCTTCTCGCCGCCCGGCAGGCTGAGCTTGTCGAACAGGATCTCGCCCAGTTGCTTGGGCGAGCCGACGTTGAACACCTCGCCCGCCATCTCGTGGATTTCCGCCTCAAGCCCCGCCATCGACTGCGCAAAGGCCGAGGACATGCGGCTGAGCGTCTGGCGGTCCACCAGAATCCCGTGCATCTCCATCTGCGCCAGCACCGGAACCAGCGGGCGCTCCAGCGTTTCATACACGCTCGTCACCCGCTCGCGGTGCAGCCGGGGCCGCAGCGCCTGCCACAGGCGCAGGGTGATGTCGGCATCCTCGGCGGCGTATCTCGTCGCCTCGTCGATGCCCACCTTGTCAAAGGTGCGCGCCGATTTCCCCGATCCCAGCAGGGGCTTGATCGGGATCGGCACATGGTTGAGATAGGTCTCGGACAGCACATCCATCCCGTGGTTGTGCAGGCCGGAAAACATCGCGTAGCTCATCAGCATCGTGTCGTCGATCGGGGCGACCGCGATGCCGCGCCGGGCAAAGATCTTGGCGTCGTATTTGATGTTCTGGCCGATCTTCAGGATCGAATCGTCCTCCAGCACCGGTTTCAGCGCCGCCAGCGCCGCCTCGGGGTCGATCTGCCCCTCCAGCCGTTTCGCGGCGCCGAACAGATCGTCCACGCCTTCGGAATGGGTCAGCGGGATATAGCAGGCCTCGCCCGGGGCCAGCGCCAGCGAGATGCCGACCAGCTCGGCGCGCATCTCGTCCAGGCTGGTGGTCTCGGTATCGACGGCGACATAGCCCTGCTCGCGGATGCGGGCGATCCAGCCGTTCAGCGTGTCGAGGTCGCGCAGGCAGGCATAGGTTTCAGGCGCAAAGGGCACGGCGGTCGGTTCGGCCGCCGGGGCCTCGGCCACCGAGGCGGGTTTCGAGGCCGGTGCCTCGGCCACGGCGGGCGGCGCCACGCCCAGCCGGTCGGCGATCCGCCGCGTCAGGGTGCGGAACTCCATCCGCATCAGGAAATCCAGCAGCACGGTGCTGTCGGGCAATGTCACCGCCAGCGTTTCCAGCCCCACCGGCACCGGCGTGTCGCGCTTGAGCGTCACCAGATCGCGCGACAGGCGGATCTTGTCGGCGTTTTCGACCAGCGATTCGCGCCGCTTGGGCTGCTTGATCTCGCCCGCCCGCGCCAGCAGCGTCTCCAGATCGCCGTATTCGTTGATCAGCAGGGCGGCAGTCTTCAGCCCGATCCCCGGCGCCCCCGGCACGTTGTCGACCGAATCCCCGGCCAGCGCCTGCACATCGACCACCCGCTCGGGCCCGACACCGAATTTCTCGACCACCTCGTCGGGGCCGATCGCCTTGTTCTTCATCGGATCGAACATATCGACGCCCGGGCCGATCAATTGCATCAGATCCTTGTCGGACGAAACGATGGTGCAGGTGCCCCCGGCCTCGGCCGCCTGACGGGCGAGGGTAGCGATGATGTCGTCGGCCTCATAGCCCTCCATCTCGATGCAGGCGATGTTGAAGGCGCGGGTCGCCTCGCGGGTCAGCGGGAATTGCGGGCGCAGATCCTCGGGCAATTCCGGGCGGTTGGCCTTGTAGAGCGGATAGAGATCGTTGCGGAACGTGTGCGATCCGGCGTCAAAGACCACGGCAATATGCGTCGGCCGCGCCTTGACGCTGCTCGGCGCCAGCTCGCTCCAGATCAGGTTGCAAAACCCGGCAACGGCGCCGACCGGCAAGCCGTCCGACTTGCGCGTCAGCGGCGGCAGGGCGTGATAGGCGCGAAAGATGAAGGCCGATCCGTCGATCAGGTGAAGGTGCGAGCCCTTGCCGAAATCCATGCTGTGCCCCCTGTTCGCTGCCCGTTCCTTGGTAACGGTCCCGGGCCGGGGCGTCCAGCGGGGAAGGGCGCGGCTCGGGCCCCGTCGAGGGGCCCTCGCCGCGGCGGGGGCCGGCCCCCGCACCCCCGCCAAGGGGGTTTTCGACCCCCTTGGAACCCCCGAGGATATTTCAGGCACAAAGTTGCAACAACAACAGACAATTTGAATCAAATTGTCCCTGCCGCGCACCCGCCCCAACTTTGCGCCGCAAATATCCTCAGGGGGGTGAGGCCGTCAGGCCGAGGGGGGCGCGAGCGCCCCCCTGCTTCGCGCGGCGGCACGCCGCGCGCGG
>JAANMY010002779.1_pt1 | contig 15700 bp, 10 predicted proteins | sample 7279691 | NCBI WGS metagenome assembly JAANMY01 (sample SAMN14094543, study PRJNA606508) | bioreactor metagenome | isolation source: A lab-scale SPAN reactor treating ammonium-rich wastewater day 388 | place: Ireland: Galway | collected 2018-02-07
ACGATATCTTGGTTTCGGAGAAGACGAGAAACTTCACAAAGACCTGGAGAAAGGCATTAATTCCAAAAATCAGCAGTTTGAAATTAAAACCACTTCGGACAAAACCTTACCCGGAAATAAGATAGATTATACTTTAAATTATAACAAACCCGAAAAAGGCGGAGTTTTCCTGAACTCTTACGATGCCAACCTGACCAACGAAAAAGGAGAATCCGTTTCGCAAAATTTCAGGGTAAGCAAGGACAATTCTTATACGGCAAAAGAAGCCATCAATCTTTTAGAGGGACGTTCCGTAAAAATTGAGTTTGACAATCCTAAATCGAATGAAAGAGAACCAGCTTTTGTAAAGCTCAACTTTGGAGAGGAAAAGAACCAATGGGGCAACTACAATTTTCAGGTTTTCTACAAAAAATATGGAGTAAATGCTGCTGATATTGTAGAAAAATCCAATTTGGTTTTTGATAAGCCTGAATTCAAGGCAGATACCATTAAATCGCTGGAAAAAGGGAATGTCGTTAAAGTAAAATTTGAGATCGAAGACAAAGTTATTGAGGGAAAAGCGGTTTTGAATCCACAAAACAGAAACCTGAACCTTTACGACAATGATATGACCCGTATCAATACCAACGAGCCAATTAAAGGTCTGAAAGAAGATAACAACCAGGAAAAAAACAACGTAAAAGAACAAAGTAAATCAAGAGGAATTTAACCGGCTATTCACTAAAACCCAATAACAAAGCGGTAGATACAGGTTTTACCGCTTTTTTAATATCACTAATTATGAGAAATTTCTTTTTACTTTCAATCCTGTTTCTTTCAGCAACTTTGATTTCCTGTAAGAAAAAAATTATATCCGAAAAAGGCGGAATCGACATTATTTCCAATGTATATTTCGATGCTTCCAAGGGTTTGGAAAATATGCGGAGCTTCCACATTTCAAAGCTCAATTATAAAAATGACTCGATCATCGAATTGGTTCCCGATCTGGAATTTCCGGAAATGACTATGGCTACCTATTTCATCAAAGATTCGGTTTTATATAATTTGGAAAACGATAATGCTTCAGCAGTTTTATCAGAAATACAAAAAAAGCAAAAGCCGGTTTCAGTGTATACGAAAACCACCGGAGCTATCTTCACAAAAGACCCGATCCTCAATTACAGAAACCGCAGGAAATTAAGCGACACTGTGCTTTTCAAAAAGAATTACAAACGTTTTGAAATCAACTCGCCCTGGAATTATACCCGGTACTATATTTATCCTACCGATACGATCCTGCCTTATTCCCTTTACAAAGAAGCGGATGAAGATTATCATGGGAGAATTGAAAGAATAGACTCTTACGATAAACAGAAAGACATTTTTGTATCCATGCAGCTGATTCCACGAAAAAACTGGGATTCGGAAGCCGAAGAACTGTTCAGATTCAACAGCTTTATCGAAAGCAGGAAAAAGAAGTAATCGTATGGCTGATTTTCCAAAACAAAAAGACGCAGCGATTACAGAGAATCAAGCTCCTGTAAAAATCATCAGTCGGTTGAATTCTGACCGATACGGACTCACGGAATATTTTGAAGAAAAAGGAATCTCAAAAAATCTTATTCATCAGAATACCTCTCAGGTTTATTACGAATATTCAGGAAAAAAATATCTCGGCATCGCTATACCAACCCACTCCGGAGGATTTGAAATTCTGCATCCGCAGAACCATGATCTTATCGGCAAATCCGGTATTTCTGAAATTAAAGGAAGCAAAAACGAAATCGTTGTTTTTGAAAATGCTTTGGATACCCTGTCTTTTCTCCGGCTTTTGGAAATGGGAAACAAAAAGAATGGCAGAACATTAGTCACGCTGCATTCTACGGAAAATACAGATTTGCTTTTCGAGCAGTACAAAAATTTTGACGGAAAACTCATGCTGTGCCTGAGTGGAAGTGCCACAGGGAATGCTGCAACCCAAAAGATTTCGGATTTTTTTGAAGGCAGGAATATTCGGGATGTCCGTTCGTTTTACAGTATATCGGAATCGGAAAACAGCAGCCTGAATCATTATTTGAGAAATAAACTCATCAATGAACAGAAAATTACTAATTTTAGCACATTAAATTTTTCAAAGGATGAACATACTGCAACTAAATCCGGAACAGTTCCCGAAACTCAGCAAGTGGAATCCGGAACATCTCGACAAAACGCTGGAAAATCTTTCGAGGAAAGCCAATCCGTCCAAAACCGAAATAACGCTTCAGGACAAGCAGTGGGCAGCAACGATGCTGGAAATAGACTTGCAGGCACAGAACGGAACAATTTGGGAGGAGGACAAACAGGAAGATCCGCAATTAGTCCACAACAAAATGATGTTCGAAAAAATGAAGAAGGAGAACATTCCTTGGACGGAGTATTAGATTCAGCGACAGGAAAACAGAAATTAGATGCTCTGATTTCAAAATACAGGCATCATAAAATCACCAATGAGCAAGTTGCGGAAGTAGTTTCCGCAGCTTGTTTTGTTTCTGATGAGCAAAAAATCCTGCTCAAAGAAAACCTGATGATCACTGATGATTTAAAAAACATCTGTAGTCAGTACAAATCCGGTGGAACAGACAAAAAAGGACGTGGAATACTTGATGAATATTACACTGATTCCAAAATTGTTGACGAAGTTCGCAGTCTCATTACTGACGAATGTAAAGGAAAAAGCCACATCAGCGTTTTAGAACCAAGCATCGGAACCGGAAATTTTGTTTATGCTGCGAAAGGTCTTGATATAAAAAGTATTACAGCCTTTGAAATCAATGAAACTACGGCAAAAATTGCCAAAATTTTTCATCCTGAAGCCGACATCAATCTTCGCTCATTTGAAACTGAATTTATCGGTGAAACAGGAATCAAAGCAAATCCGGAAGAATTTAAAAACAGGTACGACCTTATCATCGGTAATCCGCCTTATGGTGACCATAGAGGCTATTACAAAGGTTTAGGTGAAGAGTCCAATATTTCCAAATACGAAGATTATTTCGTAAAACGAAGTCTTGACGTTCTGAAGGAAGGCGGAACTTTAGCAATGGTGCTTCCTTCCAGTTGGCTGAACAGGCAGAAAAAATTAACCGGTGCTGAAATAACAGATGCATTCAGACTGCCTTCGGGAGCTTTTGCCGGGACTAAAATCGGAACTGACATCATTGTTCTGAAGAAAAATACCCATAAACAAGCTCAGGATATTTCCGGTTATTTTGACCAAAATCAGTACAGGGTTCTGGGTGAAATGAAAGAAAGAACCAATCAGTTCGGAAGAATGGAAACGTATGTTTCCGGAAATATGGATGATGCCCTGCTGCAAATCGCCAAAATCCAATCTCAAAAAAATACCGAAAGAATCGGAAATCTTTTTGAAGATCTTTTTTCTGATAGCGAAACCAATAAGAATATTGAAGATGTTTCACTTTCGCTTGGGACAGGAGAAAAAAAACAGACTGCTATTTCAGATAAAAGGCAGGAAAGAAAAACTTTGCTTACCAATGCTCAGAATAAAGTAACTGAAGTTCTTCAAACGCTTGGTGATATTAAATTCAAATCTCCCGCAGTAAATGCGGAAATCCGAAAATATGAAAAGCACAAAACATCTCTCGATACTCTTTCTCCTGATCAGCTGGATAAGCTTTTTCAGAATGCAGAAAAAATACTGGAAAGAAACTCCGGAAAAAACGAAGAGTACAAAGTCCAGACTAAACCCGACATAAAACCACGTATCCTCAAATACCGGTTTTTAAAAGAGGATGCTATTGTTCCTGCATCTTTGCAGAACAGTCCCGATATTTCACAGGAGCTCATTAATGCTTTCAGAGATACCGATTATGACGGAACGCTGAATAATTATGGTGAACACTACCAATTTGCCAATTATATTGACGGGCGGTGGATTCACGATTTTTATTATGCAGAAGGAAATATTTATAAAAAATTAGAACAGCTTGAAATTGATTTTAAGGATAAATGTGCTGTCGGAGGAACTGAAGACCAGTATGAAAAACAGAAAGCATTATTGGAAAAAGTGCTTCCTAAAGCCAAAACACTGGATGAAATCATCATCAGTCCTAATCACGAGTTCATCCATCAATTTCATTTGGGAACTGTTGAGAAGATACGGTATAATGCGGCTTTAAGGCAACAAGAAGCGTACATTGAAAGTTACAGTCTTGCGGACAAATTCAAAGATTTTATTCGGGAGCTCCCTTCAGAAGCCTTTGCAGGTTCATCTTCATGGGAAGTCCGTCAGTTTGTCGATAATGAAACCGTCACCGGAAGCGACAAAGAGCGAAATGCCCTGATCCGGGAAAGGAGAAAAGAAGCAGCCAATGATTTATTCAGCAAATTTCTTCGGGAAGAATTGCAAGAAGATTTGAGGAAACGTTTTGTAAAAGACTTCAACCGTAATTACAATACTATCTACGTTCCCGATTATTCCCAATTTCCATTGTTTTCAAAAATTCACCGGAATTTCAAGGGAAAAGAGCTGCATTTAACCGAAGTGCAGAAAGGAGGAATCGGAAGAATGACCACAAAAGGAGTCGGATTGTTGGCACACGAGGTAGGATTCGGGAAAACCCTGTCGGGAATTCTTTCGATGCATGAAGCAATGGAACGTAGAAATGCTGCAAGACCACTGATCGTTGTTCCTAATAATAGTATTCTCAAACAATGGGTGGATACGATTTTTGAAACCATTCCGGATGCAAAAGTAAATGTCCTTGGGAATCTCGGAAAGGATTACGATTTGTCAAAATTCGATAATAAGGACGGCGAAATTACACTCGTTACGTACGAAGGGTTCAATAATATCGGTTTCTCTAAGGAAATAACGGAACGACTGGCTTCCAGATTCAATTATATCTCTGCAAGCGAACTCAAAGGGATAACAAATTCCGAAAGGGATTTTCAGAAAGAACTGGAAAAGGACAAAGAAATGCAGGGGAAAATGAAGCGTGGAAAAATCTATGACTGGGAAGATTTCGGATTCGACCATATGACTTTTGACGAAGCTCACAACGCCAATCACATCATCGGGAAAGTAAGAATTGAAGACCGCCGTTTTGCTTCCGATTTCAGGAGTCAGAACCAGCAGACCTCCAAGCTCGGAATCAATACCTGGATGGCAGCACAATACATTCAGGAGCAGAATGACGGAAGAAACGTTTCTCTTCTTTCTGCAACTCCTTTTACCAACAAGCCTCTGGAATATTATTCCATTCTTTCACTGATTGCCAACAATCGTCTGGAAGATTCCGGCTATTTCAATGTCAATACTTTCTTTGAAACCTTTATGGAAGCCGATAATGACATGGAAATTGATGCCAAAAGTGATGTGAAATTTAAAACCAATGTCCGCAGGTTTAAAAACAATTCTCTTTTTCAGCAGCTTCTGTCGGAATTCATTGATGTTAAAGGAGAAGAAGACAATCCGGAACTTATTCGTCCAAACAAAATCAATAAAGAATATAAAATTGAGCAGAATGACCTTACCGAAGAACAATACGACCTGTTGACCGAAAATTTCAACAATGAAGGCAAAAAAGGAGCCATTCTTACTCATATTTTGAATGCAAGGAAAATTGCCATATCACCCTATCTTTCCCCGTATTATGATGGTGAAGCCCCGACTGTAAAAGAGTTTGTAGAAAATTCTCCGAAATTAAATGAAACGATGAATCTCATCCGTCAGAATAAAAAAGACATTCCCGAATCGGGGCAGCTGATTTATTCTGAACTGGCAGTGGAAGAATTTCCAAAGCTGAAAGAATATCTCTTGCAGGAAGTTGGCTTCAAACCTGAAGAAGTCGGGATTATTACCGGAGCAACCAGTAAACCGAACCGGTTAAAGATTCAGGATGAATTCAATTCGGGAAAAATAAAAGTGGTCATCGGAAGTGAAGCCATTCAGGAGGGGATGAATCTTCAGGAGAATACCTCAGATGAATACTTACTGACGTTGCCATATAATTTTACATCATTAAAACAAATAGAAGGAAGATTTTGGAGGCAGGGAAACAGACACGAAAATATTAGAACAAACTTTATGCTGACCAATGACAGCATTGATGTTTTTATGCTTCAAAAACTACAAGTCAAACAGGCTAGATATTTGGAAGCGATGAAGAAAGGTGCAGATGTAATCGATGTTTCGGACATCAATACGCAGGAGTTGAAAACTGCCATTATCACCAATCCCGAAACCAGAGCCAATATCGAAGTTGAATTGATGAAAAAGCGGATTGAAAGCGAAAAGAATAAATTTCTTGCGGACAGTGCTTTTGTGCTGAGAAAGTATGAGGAGTATAGAAAAGGAAAAATTACAAAGTCGCAACTGGCTGAAAAAGGTGTAAATGTTAAAGAAATAGAAAAGCAAAACGAAATCACCGAAGCCAAAATCAAAGAGCTGGACTTACAGATAGAAAACCTTCCGGAGCTAAGAAAAGTATTAATCTCTCAATACAGATTAGAGAAGGAAGAATCCCGGAAAATCGCTAAGAACCGGGATTATGTAAAAGAAAGAGAAACGGAGAATTCCGAATTATTTATACCTAAAGAACCTTCCACAGCTTTGTACAAAGAAAATATTAATGAAACATATCAAGGAAGAAAAAGGTAACATTTTTGGTGAGAAGTCTTTTTTTGCCGCCTCTTCTTTTTTGTATTACTTTTTTCTTTAATTTAACAATTAGAAAAAGTATTGGCAATGCTACCAACATGATTCAAAAGTCAAAACATATCAATATAAAACTGAACTAAAATCTAAAACTATTCCCAACGCAAAATTTATTCTTTTTTCCAGCTGCTTTTTTTGCCAACGCGCATTAGCACATTTGCAAAATATTGCCATTGCAAAGCCGTCCCCTATTTTGCAAAAGAGCTTACTTTTTTCCACTGCTTTTGATTGTTATTAGAAGATTATGTTGTTATAGAAAATAGCTACTCCAACAATTTTCCCTCATATATCCTTTCAAAATAACTTCCTAAAGACAAAACCCTGTCTTTATCCATAGGGTTGATGTATCGCAAGAACATTTGTTCTGTACTATGTCCGGTAGCTCCCATTAAAAGAGGGGTCGGGATTTTTCCGTAAAAATTCGTTGCAAAACTACGCCTACCGATATGGCTACTCAGAAACTCCCATTTCTCAGCTTGAACAAGCTTACTACGGAAACCAAAGCGTTTACGAGCTTTCACAAGTACATTCAAACCGGTAAGTCGGGCAATTTCCTTAATATTATTATTGTATTGCTGAATATCCAATAACTTCGGAAAACCATTTCCATTTCGTTTAATAGTATTTAGAACATCTGGATGCAAAGGCAACAAAATATCCTTTTGAGTTTTCTTTTGTATAAATGATAAGCACATTTTTTCGTCAATACATTGTATGTTATGAAAATCAAAGCATATAAAATCCGAAAAACGTTGTCCTGTATAGCAACTAATGAGCAACCAGTCTTTTGCCGCCTGTAATTCTTTAGGGACTTCCGTTTGTTGTATTTTACTGATTTCATTCTCTGTCAGCGTAACAACTTCTCTTTTTGGGCGGTCCCGTCGAATCTCTAATTCTCTTACACATGTTCTCACACCTTTGCGTTCTGCAAAATTCAAAATTGTTTTTACAAAATGTATTGTTCGGCAAATCGTATTTTCGCTGTACCCTTCATCTTTTCCAAAAACCATAAAATTTTTAATAAAATCTGAATTGATTTCCTCCACATATAGTTTTTTGCATACAAAACCTTCAAAGCGTTCTAGTAGATGAAAGAAGACTTTATATCGTTTATAAGTGGAATGACAAATCAATTCTTTTTTAATATCAGTATACCATTTCATATAATACAGCAAAGTATTTTCTGGCAAATCCGAAAATTGTCCGTTACAAACAGCTTTGACTTCCTTTGCCAATTTCCGTTGGCGAAATTGTTTATTTTGTGAGCGTCTTTCTTGTATATGGTCGGCAAGCTCTTTTTTCAATCTGTCCAATTTTGTATTCATTTGTTTATACTTTTTCAGATAGATATTTATAGGCCGTTGTTTGTTTTTATCCCAATCTTCAGCAGAAATCCTCAAATGTGTACGAAATGTGTAGGTTTTATTTTCTTTTTTATCTATAAGATTCAGATGGATGTTTTTGATTATGCCATTTCGGGGCAAAAAGTATTCAAATGTCATTTCGTTGATGGTTTTTAAAGTTATTCCACAACGAAGTTAACATAATAAAGTAGTCTAAAGCAGACTATTATGTTTGTGCAAAAGTAAATAATTATTTTGATTTCTGATCAAAATTAATTGTTTGTAAATCAATACTATTCATTTGTTTCCGTGTAATACTAGTCTTAAAGTATTTTGTAGATTTTTATCTGCAACTAGCGCAATTTCACAAAAAACTATTTGAATTGTAGGCAGGTATAGTAAAAAGTAGTCTGCTTTAGACTATTGTTAGGCACAACAATGAAAATAAAAAACATAAAGACGGAATTATTACATTCTATCCCGAACAGCAAACAATTGTTATTCAGCTTTTTATGTGTTTTTATTTCTTTTTCAGCTTCTGCACAAATGTTTGTTTCGGACGGAGCAGGGGTGGTTGTAAAAGGCAACACTATCGTTTCTGGTACAATAAATACACTACCACAAACACAAAAAGCAAAGATTTTTGTCTCCAAAGGAGCTTATATTACCGATAGCGAAACTTTTTATAATGCTACAATTATTACGGTTTCGGAAAAGCAGGAAAACACTCGGAAATCACCTAAGAATAAAGCATTAGTATTTCATAAAGAACCTGCCGGAAAGCAAAGTGTAAAAGCACCGGCTCAACAGCATAAATTTGTTTACAACTCTTTGCCTTCTTCTCATCTTTTTTCCATAGGAAAAGGAGGAGTAAACCAGGCAGTTTTATCTTTTTCAACCCTTAATATTGCTGTTGCAAAAACTGATTATTTCATCCTTCAACAACCGCAATTCTCAAAAGAAATTGCGAGCGTTTATACCAATCCTTATGTTCCTTCCCTCTCTTTTGAAGGACAGTGTTTTACCCGACCTCCTACTGCATAAACTTCATTATTCTCAGTTTCAAGAGAGAATATAGGTGTTGAATGAAATTCTGCACCCACATTAAGTTCTATCAAAACAATGATCGTTTTGGTAAGTTATCACAATTAACCAAACTAAATTTTTCACAAATGAATAAACTCAAACAATTTCTAGCATTACTACTCGTCGTGTTTTCGACGGTGGTCTATGCACAATGTCCTCCAGGTGTAGCTTCATTGCCTGCGGGAACAAATACTATCGCAGCTGGGCAAACTTATTGTATCTCTGTAGATACAAATTTTCCAGCCAACTTAACCGTAAATGGAACTTTATATCTTGCACCGGGCGTAAAAGTCACTGGTACTGGCTTTTTTGATATAAAAGGTAGTTTACAAATAATGGATGGTGCAGGAATTCAACTAAGTGGCTCAATGTCTGTAGGAGCACAAGGGCAAGATGCATTAGTGAAATTAGGTAAATACTCTTATTTATCAATTAACGGTTCTCTTACACAAGTTGATGCTACTTGGGGTGGTACTCAACCAACCAAAAAATCACACATAGAACAAGATGCAGGCAGTGTAGTTGAGGTTTGTGCTACTTATAACCATCAGGCAATAGGCTATAAAGCGGTAAAATATATAGGGAATGCATCTTCTCATGCCTATTTCATTACCAAATCTGATGCTTCAGGTGGAGGCACAGGAGCTACTTGGGCAGAGTTATCTAGTGAAGCTAATATCAGATGGATTGCCATGTCAACAGTTAATACTACTACTGCAAAACTTCGTGCAGGTTCTGCAACGTATTGCGGACCCAATGCAACTACTGCAACATGTCCTTCAATTTGGCCAACAGGTCTGACAAGCACATCGGTTTGTAATGAAGCAATACCAATTGTCAATAATCTACAACCACAAAACTACTGCATTACCGGCGATTGTAACCTCAATACTTATATCAACTCTTCTAATCCCAACACCATAGAGTACGACAACATCGTTTCTACTTTCCACTCTACAATTTTGAAAGAAGTAGATGGTAAAGTAATAGTTTGGGGACAAGGGATAAAAAATACCGGAATAAATAATGATGCAGGAGATGGAGATGTACCAACGCCTATAGAACTTAATGCTACCAATTACCCTGGGCTTACGGGTAAAATATTGAAATTCACCGGAGGTAGTCGTCAATTATCTGGTGGTACTACAGCAACGCATGGAAACCAACAATTTGCAGTTCTTACAGAAGATGGTCTTTTTGTATGGGGCGTTCCTGGCGAACTAATCTCTACAAGTATTAAAAATACCAATGCATTTGAAAAAGTAACGATCAACGGTCAATCTAGTGGTTTGCCCGCGGGCGTTACACCACAACAAGTAAAAATGCTTTTTGGTTCTTTTAAAACTTTGGCTTTGGTAACATGTACCGGAGAAGCTTATGTGTTGTCCGATACCGGTAGTAAAAACGCTAGTGGTAGTACTTCATCTACCATTTGGCACAGAGTATATAAAGCCACCGCTAATGATGGAGGTACAAAAGGGACTGTATTGGACAATGTAGTTGCGGTTAGGGGAACTTCCCAAGCACTTATTGCTCTTACTGCCAATGGCGAACTTTATACTTGGGGGAAAGGTACTTATACCGGTACTCCAAGTGGTAGTGGTGCAACCGATAGAACCTATGCGACCAAAATGCAAAACCCGGCGACAGGTAAAACTCCAAAAATGATTGGGATGACCGATATATATACCAATGCAAAACTTACTTATTTCGTATTAATGACGGATGGTACTGTATATAGCATGGGGGATAGTAGTTTGAAACAATTGGGTACTGGAAGCACTACTTCTTCTGCCTCTTGGGTTCAAGTGAAAAAATCAGCTACAGCCAATGATTTTATGACCAACATTGCTTGGATCAGCCCACAAGAACATGGTGGAGATACTTGGTCGGCTAATATTTCTGCATTAACCACCGATGGAAAGCTCTATTCTTGGGGCGGAAATTCTGGTCAAATGCTGGGCGGTGCAACGAATAATATTGGCTATAATCCTTGGGAATTGTATATGGCAAGAGGTTTAGCCAACACTGACACTATTTTAGCATTAGAAACAGGAGGACACACCACCATGATCATTAAAAACTGTACTACTAAATTTGGATATTTGGGTCATAGAACACACGGTTCAATGGGAAATGGTCAAACTGGCACTGCATATGAAGCTGATTTTAACTTCGCAGATACTTACGCAGTAAATGTATGCGGTGCGGCTACAGCTCCAAGGTTAAGCGATTTGAAGAAATGTCCAACCGCAACGGTAGATCTTGCCAGCTCTGTACCAGCAAACTTCGCTGCTTCGGGTTATACCATCCAATGGTACATGGCAGATGGTACTACTCCGGTTGCCAATACTTCGGCAGTAGGTACTGGTACTTATATTGCTAAACTAATCCCCGATCCGGCACAACCGCTTTTGTGTACTAATATGACCAGCACGGTGAAAGTTACAGATTATGTATCAACCGATCCGGAATACAGTTTGTGTACGGTGACCAATTGTGACCCTGTTGTCATCAATGCTGCATCTTTTGCTTTTGTGGGTACCTTGGGTGATGATCCCACCAAAACCACTACTTTTGCGATTGGCGACAAACTCATTATGAGAAATGTAGCCACTATTGGGACTAATACTTATGACCTTGTTGCAACCATTACCGGAAACAATTTACCGGCTACTTCATCTATAGGCTTATCTGCATCTAAAGCATTGGTCGTAAGAGACATTAGACCGGTTGACGCCAGATATATGCATTTCAAGTTAGAATTTACAATTGCTGGTACCGTGGCAAACAGTAGCTCTACCGTATATCCGCAAATAATGCCTAAAGTAAAAGTGATTATAAAAGATATTGATGGCAACGGTATAGGTAATCAATTTACAGATTTGATGGGTTATAGCACCGCATCTTCTCCAGTGGTTACCGTGGGTTCTGCCCTAACCAACCAAGGATTTTATAATGCTACAAATCCTGCAGGATTTAACTACTATCGTGCAGCCGCATTTGTCCCTGGCTCTAGTGGCGTTCCTAATGTAGCGGAAACCAATGAAGACTATTGGGTTACCATGGAATATACCAACTTCCTTTCAGAAGAATATCTAATTGGGGTCACCGGAAATGCTACCCTCAACATACTAGAAAGAGCAGCCGCAGTAGGCATCAATATTCCAAAATTTGGGAATGCCAATGATTGCATCTGCTTCAACGATCCCGCTACCGGAGGCAGCAACCACGATACCAAAGTAGGCATCACCCTGCTGAAAAGAGCCGGTGCACAAAATACAGACAACTGGCCTATGGTTAGAAAAGGCGGACACATCGCTTTAGAGTCCAACAGCCAAGGTTTTGTACCAACCAGAATTGCAAAAGCAGATTTAGGGAACATCACCAAGCCTCAAAAAGGAATGATGGTGTACGACACTACCGACAAGTGTTTGAAAATAAACACCGACGGTACAGCTACCGGTTGGAAATGTTTCAACACCCCGGCTTGTCCGTAATAAATTAAGGTTGAGGCTAAGATTAAGGCTAAGATTAAGACTAAGATTAAGATTAAGACATTGTACTTTGTACATTTGACATTGTACATTAGACTAAGATTAGCCTCAACCTATTTAAAATTTAGAATATTAAAAAAAGAAAAACAATGAAAAAAATAATATTAACCTCGATGGTACTAGTTTCGGGAATGGCTTTTTCACAAGTCGTTATCGGTGGAGAAACCGGTACAGCAACCGATAAAACTTCGGTTTTATTGGACTTTGCTCCTAACCAAAACAAAGGAATCATCCTTCCATACAACCGAACTTTGCCAACAGGCACAGGTCTTGAAGGCGGAACCATCACCGTAGATGCTACCGATGCTACTAAAGCAAAAGTGAAAGTCTATGCACCAGGAAATGCGAAAGCAGATGCTAGTGGATGGATAGACCTAAGTTCAGGAAATGAAGCCAATCTAACTGCTCCAGTAGATTATATGACAAAACAACCACTCTCCACCGGTCCAAATGCCGTAATAGAAAATGCTGATGCTAAAGCGATTATTGGTTCCCCTACCACCACCGCAAAAGGTGTTTTGATATTAGAATCTACCACCAAAGCTTTGGTATTGCCACAGGTAGCCACAACGGACGATATCATCAATCCGGCTCCTGGCATGATGGTGTATATCAATAAATCCGGTTTCGAAAGACTAGCCGTTTTCAACGGTGCAAAATGGACCTATTGGGCACCGTAAATGCGATTCTAAACACACACAATGATAGATTACAGTATAGGGGCGTTTTTCCAAATGTCCCAAACTGTAATTTTAAATTTAAGATGAAAATAAAATGAATTTCAAAGAAATACATATTGGCCAAATGATTGAAAAAAGAGTTACAGAAAGCGGGATAGAAATCTCCCGCATCTGTAATTTTATGAAATGTACAGAAAAGGAAATATCAGAAATGTACGAAAGTAAAAGCTTGGATACAGAGCTTCTCCTGAGATGGAGCAAACTTTTGGAGTATGATTTTTTCCGGATTTACACGCAGCATCTTATTTTGTTTGCACCAATATCTGCAGATGAAAAAGCAAAGCACCAAAACCTAAGCACAAGCTTACCGCAATTCCGAAAGAATATCTATACCAAAGAAATTATCGATTTCATATTGGAACAGATCGAAAAAAAAGAAATGACTAAAAACCAAATAATGGAACGCTACAGAATCCCTAAAACCACTTTATACAAATGGATAAGCAAATACAAAAGCTCCGAAAGCTAGTGCATCAGCATCTAAACCAAACAAAAACGGATTTAGAAAGCAGGTATGGAAAGCCCGGCAAAAATTCCGACGCAGAAGTCTGGTTTTATCGTAAATATCGTTGGGGAATTTTCAAGGACGAAATTGCATTTATCTTCGAAGAAGACTGTGTGATAGATATTACACTCACAGAATATATTTTTTGGATAGAATACAGGAATATCTTTTATAATAGAGGAGAAAACCCAGAATATAAAGTGATTAAATTATTATAATCAAATAACGAAAAAAGATGAAATATCCATCACCTGATTACAAGTTAATATTTACAGATATTCTCGACAAAAAATTTCCTCACAAGAAAGAAAAATGCCAAATCCTGCTGAAAAAGAAAAATTTATCTGCCATGGACATTATCGAGCTCAATAATAATATCTTCAATACTCCCGACCGAGAAAACCAAAAATACCGCTCTTACAGCAAATCCGACATTCTTAAGATCTTAGATTATCAAAAAAATCACAAACTCAATAATACCCAATTATCAACATATTTTAAACTGAGTAGAAACTCTGTCACAAAGTGGAAAAAAATGTTTCTGGTATAGAAAATCAATATCAATTTTGTTGTTGGGTATACTTTTCCAATTTACAAAAAAAATTGCATGCACTTTTTAAGGTTAATTTTTTTCGGCAAACGCAATGATATGTCCATCAATATCTGCAAAATAACAAACTTTATCGCCCCAGTTCCGGTCTTCAATTGAGCTGATTAATTTCGCTCCGATTTGGGTTGCGTTGTTAAACTCTTGTTTGATATCTTCAACATACAAATAAAGTTCACATCTCGGTATTCCGGTTCCTTGCTCAGGATGTGGTGTTTTGGAGGAAAGAATTTTGGCGATACCTTTATTGGGCATCAATCCTAATTTGCAGTTTTCAGCCAACTTAAATTCGGTCATCCCGGGAACATTAAGGTCGGGATTTTGCCGGAATAATTTTGTATAAAACTCCATACTCGCTTGCTGATCGTCTACAAAAAGTATGATTTGTACGAAATTGATGTGTTTCATTAGATTTTCAATATTGATTAGTTTGTTGTATATGTTTTTCTTAAATCATTGGCTTGTTTTCAAACAACCGAGTATTCTTTACAGTGTTTATTTTCAATTAATTACCATACCAATCAATACAGCAAATATAAAAAACAAAGGATAATGTATAATCGTGCTTTATTCTATATTTGCATTTTTCCATATAGAAAGCTCTCGAAAAAATACCTTCACTGTGGAGAACCCGTGATATTTATTCAAGTATTATTTCCAAATTTTGGCAAATCATCAATAAGAAGTATTCGGAAAAAGGCTATGATGATTTTAAACCTATTATATAATGCAAATTCTATTGACTGTGGAAACGTAACAGTCTTCTTTATTCATAATACCTGCTCATTCGTGCCCCAATATTATGAGAGCTTTGGACGGTTCCAACATCACGCCATGTTTTGTTTGCTGTAATTTCCATAGTTTTTATTATTTTGAATATTAATAACTGAAATCGGAACTACAAACCAATATTCTTGTATAAATACACAGACACAATCTCCTACTTTTTGTGCATTTTGGTTATAGGAAACAAGTGTTTAATAATTTTTGATTTCATTTCTTACATTGTTTTTTGGTTTAGCTAAATTATAAAATGTAATAGAACTAATCCAAGAATAAATAGTAATTGACCCTATATATTTAGAAACAAAAGAGATTTTGATAAGGAAAAAAGCTTGTTGTACAACAATTTTATAAAAACATGCTGAAATTATCTTTCATC
>JAANMY010002781.1_pt1 | contig 15682 bp, 18 predicted proteins | sample 7279691 | NCBI WGS metagenome assembly JAANMY01 (sample SAMN14094543, study PRJNA606508) | bioreactor metagenome | isolation source: A lab-scale SPAN reactor treating ammonium-rich wastewater day 388 | place: Ireland: Galway | collected 2018-02-07
AGCCTGCAGAGCAGCCGTGTCCCCGGGGTTGGTAGACTGCGTTGTACGACTTCCGCCGAGGGAAGTGAGAAGGGATGCAATGCCGGCCAGCGGATTGCCGCCATCTGGAGTGCGCTCAGTTGCCATGATGATTCTCCGTCATTGGTTGGTTACTTGGCCGCCACGCCAACTTTCTTTTCGTAGCTGCGGTAGGCACCAAGCCCAAGAATGCCGCCAAGAATATAGTTCAGCAGTTCCATGTCGGGAACTGGCGGGAGGGGCCAGCCCTTGGCCACTGCTAACCACTGTAACAGAGGATGCAGGATGGTCTGGTATGCAAATCCAGCCCCACAAATCCAGCCAATGGCAGGACGCCATCCGGCCACAAATACGGAGGGATGAGCAGCCTCCTTGGCATTGATTTCAAGCTGACTGATGATCTTCTTGAACTCCCCATCCTGCTCCAGTTTGAGCAGTTCATACTGTGCCTTGGCCTTTTCCTCAGGCGTGACAAAGAACTTGTCAATGAGTTTTTCGCCAATGGTGAGAAGCGGAAGAATGAGCGGAGACATGATTACTTTCCTTTCCAGCGTAGAAGCGACCAGGGGATGTTGACAACCATGGCGCGCTTAGCCCCATAGGTCACACAGTTGAAGATCTTGTAGCCAAGATGGCGCCGAATAACGAATGGGCCAAATTTCTTGCACACGTACAGTTGCCAGTGATCCCCGCACTGGTGTACGCACACGCCTTCGTGATCCTTACCAGTCAATGGGTCGCCGTAAACAACTACAGAATCCACGTCTATGGTCGGCCCTTTCATAAGCGCGAACATGCTGGCACGATTCCGCCAGCCGAGCCAGACGTAGCGTGCCCACTTGCTGCGAGGATGTGAGCCAGGAGCGTAGTACGCCGTGCCGGTGTAATCTGGCGAACTGTATGGAATGGCAGTCTCTCCAGGCAACTCATCTCCGATGACACGCACCCATTTGCCGTCTCGGATGACAGCCCAGCCGTCACCGTTGATGGAGATGTCATTGTCGTATTGCCAGTAATCGTCAGGAAGTTTCTCTGCAGAGTACGGCAGCCTGGGAACTACCCAAGCCATGACGATTGGTGCCAGAAGCTTGTACTTGAGGATATCTTTACTGAGTTCCTCACTGGCAGCTATGGAGGCCAGCGCCGCAGTGTGCAGATGGGCCGGCACCCCGGCAACTTCTAGGTAAGAGATTATTTGTGTGGGAGTCATGACTACAATTCCTATGCTGGGCGCAATGCTAATGTGATGCTGGATGAAGTGTCTGCTCCTGTGCCGCTAGGGACAAACATAGAGGAAGGATTCTCTGCCCCGCTGCCTGACCAATACTTGCTAGCAACTGCCGCAATGTAGTAGTAGTTATTAGTAAAATCATGGGTGCCATACGCGGATTGCTGCTGCATGTTACTATAGCCAGTTGGGGTAGCCATGGTGCTGGAGCTAACAAAGCCACCAAACGCAAAGGCCAACACCACTGCTCCAGTTGCAGTTGGTGTAACCGCAGGCGGGTCGAAAGTGCCGCTGGTTTCAATTACGTTAATCGGAGAAGCCGAGGACACACCCCTCCATACATGCACAGAGACGCTAACAAAATTAGCAGTCACTGTAACAGAGGTGTCAGGCGTGCTTCCCATCACCTTGGTGTACACATTGCCAAATGCAGTTCCCCCACCAGGAAAGTACGCCTGTAGGAACTGGCGGTTAGTGTAACCGCTTGGGGCACTTGGATTGGAAGTGGACATGGAGCACACTACTACAGTGTCTCCGGCCTGTACGCCAGCAGGTAATGTGACGGTTGCGCTGCTTGTGCCAGCAGCTCCTGCGCTTCCTACAAAGACGATCCCAGCGGAGGCGGCTGCAACTTGCTGCATCAATAATTTCTGCCAAGTAAACATTTCAGCCTACTTTCCGTAGATCGTGCTACCAACTTTCCACAGCACAATAGCCGTATAGCCAGTAGTCTTGAGGGTGGGAGCATTACCATCACTGGTGAGCCAAGTCACTCCAATAGTGGTCCACGTGATAGTATAAGCAGTGCCATCGTCCACCATTAACAGCACGCCCTGGCCAGCTTGCCAGCCAGCGGCTGCGGTTGGCGTACGACTAGCACCTAACGTAATTGTCTGGATGCTGCCATTTGCAGGATTGATCTCAAATCCGGCACCATCTGTGATCGCGTAGACGTCCTCGGTGGGCGTGCCGGTGATCGAGGGGCTGGTGATGCTGGGCGTGTTGAGGGTCGGAGATGTGAGAGTCTTGTTGGTAAGTGTCTCAGCCCCAGCCAGGGTTGCAACATCCCCGTCACTGATGGCAGTATTGAGCTGCGCAACAGTAGCAGTGAGTGTATTGCTCGCAAGATCAATCGACTTGTTAGTCAGTGTCTGCACGTCAGTCGTACCAACAATTGCACCAGCAGGAACTCCCTTCCCTGCGCTCTTGAGCAGTTTGCCAGTCGCACCGTCAAACAAGGCAATGTGCCCATCCGTAGCGCCGGACGGCCCGACAACATCCCCACTACCAGCCCCATCTGCGCCATTGTAGACAGTGAAAGTCGAGGTGGTAGCATCACTGTAGGTGATCGTGTAGGTATCAGTAGTTCCGGCTGCTCCAGTACCAGACGTACGTGCGATGGACGTGATGCCGCGCCCATCCGTACCATCAACACCTGCAGCACCAGTAGCACCAGTCGGGCCAGTGATTGCAGCTAGTGCAACCAAGTCTGTCCACAGCACGTCCCCAACATATCTCCATTGGATATGCGTTGCAGACTGCTGGAACTCAACCTCACGGCCATCAGTTCCATCAGCCCCATCAGCCCCAGGAGTTCCAGGAATCCCCTGAATTCCTTGCGAACCTTGGGGGCCAATGTCACCTTGCGGGCCAGCCGGCCCAATGGCACCAGTTTCCCCGCGCGGCCCAGTGATTGGATAGCCGCCGGGATTAATCTTACGTCCAAGCATTATGGATACTCCTTGCGATCCAACTCAAAATGAGGGCCATCGGGGAATGTCTCCCAGTCTCCGCCCCACACAATCTTAACGCCAAGCTCCTTAGCAGCTTCCTTCATTGCGGCAGCAATCTGGTGATACAGTGGCCAATCCCAGGACAGCTTTCCACCTACGTAAGCAGCCAGGTCAACTGCGTGTCCCGTGAGATGACGACTGTTCAGGGTCTTTGTGGCGCCTGCTGCAAACAGTTCCTTCTGGCGCTTAGGCGTACGCAAGCCCTCGATGACAGCAAAATCAACTGCAGTCTTCTTGATAGCCAGCTCAACTACGCGGAGCAGCGGCAGCTGAACACCTTCCAGTTTGCGGTAAGATGCAGACGACAGGCGGAATTTAGACGGCATGATCTGTGTGACTTCCATCAGTGTATTGAACACGCAGTACCGCTGCGCTCGGTTTGTACACGTTCGATATTACCTTGCCCACAGGAGCAATATCCAGGTAGAATCCAGCAGACCCCAGCCCAATGCCGACAATCTGCTTGATGGTGTTATCTGTTGTGGGAGCAGTAGCTGTGATGGCACCGGCAGCGCCAAGGTAATAGGTGACACCAAAAGCCGTGCCAGAGATTCCTTTTGTGCGGCCAGCCATGAACAATGCAGTTCCTGTGGCACCGGAAGCTAGTCCGCCAATAGTGTCCATGCACGCGAGCGCTGGCTTGGTGAGCGTGGCAGCATCTGCCTTGTGCGCTACAATCTCACCACCACTTACACTCAGCGCCAGCAGATCGCCATAGCCTAGCGCCTCCCCGGCCTGAATGGTGAGGCGTTGATAGGCACCGACACCAAGTGCGCCCGCACGATCAAGCTGCCCCAGCTCTGCTGCAGAGTATTGCACTTTGCCAGTAGCAAGACTAACTTGCGCTGCCAGTGCATGGATGGCACGATACAGCGGCAGTACCAGGGCAACATCGCGATCAGGCAATCCTGCCGGATACTGGGGCAGGCCAGATTCAATGAGATATTGCATTATACTTGCCCTGTTGCCAGGGCCTCAATCAAGAGCGCCGACAGATCGAATGCCCCCTCAACGAGAACATCAAAATTCTTAGCATCAATTAGCTCTCCAACAGATAGAAAGCCCGGCTCCCGGATGATATCCACCATGGCGATAGCGGGACTGAGCTGCCTACCATCGTAAGATGGCACCACGGAAATAGTTCCACCTTCCATACCTTCCGCATCAATGCGATTGATTTGCGTATGGCGGCTTCTGGAGAGTTGAATGCGCCCAATGATGGCAACTCCAGCATCGGTAGTAGCCCGCGCACGATCAGTCCACTCCCCGATGTAGATTGCGCCGTTGGCAGTCATTAGCCCAAGTGCGTGCTGCGCAGGACTGAGGTCTGCCGTCGGCGCCTGATTAACATCATCGTATGCAATGGCGTCCATGTCATCATAGGTGATGCTATTGGCCATGTCATACGTAAGTGTGACGTCTCCGGGAACGTATGTGTAGTGGAAACAGTCTGTGTGCTGGAACTTCAGCTTGCCGAAGCGCTCCAGTGCCAAGTCCCACACCAGCACGTATTCATAGTTCCCTTCCGTCAGTCCATAGGAGATAGCAATATAGCGGTTACCGATATTCGTGACCTTGATAGCCAGGTCCTGCCCACTGGAGGACTGCAGTAGTTCCTTAGTGGCGGCAATGTACCGCTCAATCTGCCGCCCGGTAATGAAGTCTGCAACCTGCGGTTGGAAGGATTCTGCACTGTTCAATGTGATGCGCTGCAATCCAGACGTAGTGTACCCGTAAACAGCAGGGAGACTACCTTCAACGGTGAGTACCTCGTAACCGGCAGCACCGCCAGCACCTGCGATTTCCCGGAAGAGCCACGGACTGACAGTATTCTGCGCGTGGTAACTGGCACCAACACAGTTGCGACTGGTAAACAGCATGAATCCACCAGCTACGCCAACGACCGCTAATACCGGCCCTTGCACATCTTCTGGAATCTGCGCCCCGGAGCCGGTGAACTCCCCATTAGCAAATGGTGTGAAGTCAAAAGCTGTCCCATTGAATGCGGCCCAGGCTACAGACAGTCCGCTCCACACTAGCAGGAAGCCATTGGAACTTGCAATCCCATCAATCTCACCGACTCCGTATGGCAGATTAGCAATCAGTGCGCCAGCCGGCTCAAGTTCCAACGTGGCAGGATTCCACACCATCAGCGACATATCTGCAGCCGTAGTGGAGACTAGATTTGAGTAGCAGACAAATGTCTTCCCGTCCACGTACGCATAAGTGACCCGGGCGGTTGCAGGAGTCTTGGGGCTGCTGCCGCTAAGCGTGAGCCCGAAGATGCTTTCAACGGTCTCCGTTTTCCAGAGACCTGCAAGCTCATCGTACACGTAATTCTTTCCCTTGGCCGGAGAATACAGAGCAATCCGCTCATCTGCATCGCGCAAAGGAAAGATGGTATCGAAATCAGTATTTACGGTGGCAGCTATCTTTTGCTGATAGCCGACACTGCGCAGTCCCTCAGCCACAGGCATGACATTCTCCATGTAGAGAACTTGCGCAGTGTTGTAATCTGTAGACGGCTCCGTTCCAACGAACTGGCGCGGAGTTCGCGGGGCGGAATCCAGTCCAGGAATAAAAACACTGCGGCTTCCCTTGGTAGAAATCAGGGGAAAGCGCGCAGCATTAAGAGAGACTTTGAAGCGTTGGATGGCCATAGTAGCCTCACGTTACGATTTGTGTTTAGCCAGGAATGTGGCAATGCCGATTATCGCAGCAGTGATCCAGGCCACCGGCTTAGCTAATTTGCCCAGTGCCTCCAGCACCTTGAAGGCACCAGTGGCCGTATTAATGATAGCTACCACGCTATCAATCGACGTTTTCAGCGCAGTGAAGTTATCAGTGAGTTCCTTGACCTGCTTGGACAGGGTGTCTACCTTAGCTTCCAACTGCTGTACGTGGGCGTCATTCACTCTGCGTTCCGGCGGCGACATGCTCATACCCTTCAGGGGTTTTTGTGAACTGCGCGGCAGGTACAGGCTGCTGTGCACCGTAGATAGGAACTGCATTACGCAGTCCATCTATCAACCCAACTACCTCACGATAGGGGCGAGCAGCAAGATAGTTGCCAATAGCATTCACAGCTTTCGCATCAATAGTGTAGCTGGTTGGCTGGAGTTGTTCAATCATCAGAGTTCCCCCACAGTTGTGGCTGATTGTTATTTGTGGTTAGCACTGTCAATAGGTGAATATGCGACGCTTGTACAGAGCATCAACGATATTGGAGACAATGGAATACAGTGGACGCAGCACATTCTCGATGTTGCCTGCACTGTACGTACCGCCGAGTGAGGTAGTGATATTGCCAGTGGTGCAAAGCACTTCCATGTCGAAAGAGAATGGAGCGGTACCAAATGCCTTGGCAGGTGCATTGTCCCAGTTGTAGGTACCCTGCAAGCAGCCGAGAGCAGCACCGAGGTCAGCAGTGCTGTTGCGAATGGCAGTCAGGCCAGTCGTGCGGAAGGTCAGGTTGGTGTTGCTGGCCGTCTCGATCACAAACTCATTGGTAGCCTGCAGCTTGCGACTGGCGCCAGACAGTTTCAGATTCTGCATGAAACTGGTTTCCGCTGCAGTCGTCGTAACCCGCACCGCACCACCAACCCAGTGGTCAATCGGAACAGTGGCAGCTGCACCAAACTGATATCCCCGCAAGATGCCACGTCCTGCCTCAACGCCAAAACTGAGACCTTGCGCATTGGCACCCGTGCCATTCAGCGCCACGAATTCAGATGCCGTAGCGGCCGAGCCTGGGATAGCAAGAACTTTCGTTGCGGCGGCAGAATTGCGGTCCTGGAAAGCGAACCAATTGGCAAGGTCTCCAGTCTCCGTCCCGATCAGCGCACGGCGGCCATTACCAATGAAGCGCAAATTGCCCTCCAACTCAGCTCCGAAACGAGAGAGTTTGGAAGACTGGTCAGGCACGTCAGATTCTGCTGGCCCCCAAGTGATCTTGATATCTTGGAACTGAATGTCCCACGCAGATAGATTATCTGCAAACACGTGGCCAAATGCCAGTCCGTATTGCGTCAAGTCTGCCCAGATGTTGGCATCATGAATGTCACCACTGTCAACGTAGTGCACCCACTTCTGATTTGCGGCATCGCGTGCCCACATGCGATAGCGAATGAAGCGCTGACCGCTCTGCGTGCAGACTGCATCAATCATGAATCGGTAGAGTACGCCATCCGACATGCCACCTTTGGAGCGAGCACCGTCGGTATTAGGGTACAGCGTGTTTCCATACGTGGCAGCAGTAGAGTTATGCCACGTTTCCACCATGGGAGTGGGATTCAGATCACTTGCGGGGGAGAAGCCAGTAGCATTACCGATGGCAATACCCTGCCCGCGGACCGCCGAGGTAATCACCCCAGTCTCACACCGAAGCACGATTGCCAGATGCCCATTCGGGTTCGCTGCGAAGTATCCATTCGACAACATATCAAACTGCACGGTCTGACGGCCAGCCGTAACATTCCAACCCATGGGGTTGGTATCAGTGTACACGATCCTCCCAGATGGCGTGGCTGCGTCGAGGCCAAAGTTTGGGAGGGTCAAGCCGCCGAGCACAACAGCTCCGCCGCCTCCACCTCCGCCACCACCAGCAATGGCATTCACGCGGGCTTTGAGTGCGCGGAATTCCTCGTCCGCACTGCCTACGAATTTTTCGCCGGTAGGCTGAGTAGCATCTGCTGCGTTGGGTACATAAGTAGCCATGTCAACTCTCCAAATCAGGAAACAGTGCCAAGCAAATGAGATGCAATGAGCATCTCTTTGAAGGGATTGATGTAATCACGCTGGTACGTAGCAGCCATCTCAAGGAAGCCGGTACGGCTGAACACCACAGCCGCTGCCCAGGCTGCCAACTCATCGGGATACTCATTGGCAATCCAACTGCTATAGCTGGCAGTAGTCAGTACTGGATTGGCAAAGTAGAAGACTTCAGCCAAGCCGGTAGGCATGTCGAAGTAGCAACGCAACGTATCACCCACCAGCGTGTACACATAACGGCGCGGATTGCCGTCTGCATCGTACAGATCGTCAGTTTCGCGATAGGTCAGCTCCTCGATCTTGTGCTGCCCATCTGCCGTAAGGGTGTAGATATTTTTAATACTCCGCAGCCTCGGGAGCAGGGTATTAGAGATATCCGGAAAGTCGTAGAACATCGCAGTCGGATTGACTGCGTAGCTGAGCTGCTGAGTGCGCAAATCGCGCCGAAAGAAGTCAACATGGTGAGCACGCAACGTAGCGATACGCATGGCCGAGTCCGTCAGCGCCTGAAGTTCAGGGCGCTTCGTGTGAGTCAGAGTCAGTGCGTAGAGTTCGGCAAACGTAGTCATAGTCTCACCATGTTGATGTTATTGCACTAGCTGTTAGGCAGTGCCAGTGCCAGCAGTGTTACCGGCGTCGGTACCGAGCTGCTTCTCAGCAGCCTTCAGGCTATCCACGCCACTGCGATCAGTGTAGATGCCGGACGCTTGTTTGTTGGCAACCGAATCCAGCTGCGCGATGATCGCAGGATCATCCGTCATGAACACGCCACCGAGGAACTGGATTTCCAGGCCATCGGGCAAGTGAGTCTTTGCGCCAGGGACGCGGTGGTAGTAGGTCTTGTGACTTGCAGACTTGACGGCTGCAGAGGTGCTGGCGAGTTTTTCACCAGTGCGGAGGACGACAGCAGCTTGAGCTGCGGAATTGACGGCGCCTGTTGCCATATTATTTCTCCAGTTGGAAAGGGAAGTGGAAGTGGGAAAGCGCAAAAAAGAGAGGAGCAGATTGCTCCACCCCTCTCAAGCACTTTCCCCGGAGCGCACCTTGCGGTGTTTGGTTAGCCAGCAGCTGCGGCGGTGAAGTTGTAGATCACAGCGCAGGCGGCAGGGTTCTTCAGCAGGCAGGTGACTTCGGTAGTCAGCGTGCCACCTTCAGCGTCGATGCCATTGTCAACCAGCGCACCGGCAGCGTTGTAGCTTGCATCGCTGGTGCGGCGCAGATAGGCCATCGTGAAAGCAGACAGATCGACAATCACAGCCATCTTAGCCCAGGGGCTGGCAGCACCATAGGCATTGAACAGCGGATGCTCGATGATCTCGAAGACACCGCGCGGCGTGCGAATGGTGTCGATCTGCAGGCCCCAGGCAGTTTCAGCAGTCGTGATATGGTACGAGCTGTTCAGCCGTGCGATGTTGTGAATCACGCGACGAGCAGTACCGCCCACGAACATGGTGCGGATGTTGCCAGACTTGGGATCGGTCACCGTTTGCAAGCACACATCCAGCGCAGCTTCAAACTGCGTCCAGTTGGTGGTGGACAGCAGAGTGGTCACGTTGCCAGGGGCATTGGCCACGATCGAGGCAATCACGCCTTCCATGGTATGGAACGGCTGACCATTCTTGGTGCCCATGTACTTCTGGCCGAAGAACAGTGCCTTCTCGATGGCCATGGCATGGAAGGCGGCGCAGTCTTGCTTGCTTTCCGAAACGTAGCCAGCACCAGCAATCTGCGGAATGGCAGCAGCGGTCTTGGTAACGGCCCACGAATTGCGGAAGATCTGCGTGTAGTTCACATGGCGGACAGCTTGGATGCTGACAGCCGTAGGACGCACGGAGCCTTCTTCGTAGGCATTGCCGATGTGGTAGAGCACAACATTATCTGCGATGGCAGCAGCTGCGATGGTACCCACCCCACGCCGCACAGTGATGCCAGTGCCGGAAGTCACAGCATCCACCAGCACCACCTCATTGGTGGAAGCCACCATGTACATGTCACCGCCAACAGTGTCACCGACAGCATCCACGACGAGCGCAGTGGTAGTGCCATCAGCAATGGCGCCATTCAGCTGCAGCGACGGGAACGTCATCGTTTTGCTGTAGTAGCCGTGCTCGATGTTGCTGGCGGATTCATCCTTCAGCAGCGAAGTCAGGCCAAACAGCGGCGCCGTACCATTGGGCATGAGGCGCGTGATCATCTGAGCAAAGCTCAGTTTGTTCAGATCGGCAGGTGCCGATGCAGACGAGAGAAGTCCTGTGGACATGATGTTCTCCAAAAGTTAAGAAAGGATCACGAAAGATTACGAGTTCAGGTAACCTGCGAAATTCGGCGCTTGGGGCGCTGCACTAGCTGCGGCTGCAGCTTGCTTTGGAGCAGTCAGCACATCTGCCACCTGCGTGAAATAAGCTTCTGCTTGCTGCTGCACCTGTTCAGGAGACAGCTGCGGGTTGGACTGAGCAATCTGGCGCTTCATTGCGCTGACCATGGGAGCCACCGCAGGGTGTGCCAGAGCTTCATTGCTGACATTCTGCGTGCGAATCTGGAAATCGCGCACACGCGAATCGATCGTACCACTAACACGTTCAGCTGCTGTGCGCGCGCCGTGCTCAACAAGTCCATGCGTGAGCTGTGCAGATGCTGCGAAGGCTTCGCGTGCGGCCGTGTTGATAGCTTCCATGAATGCCTGCGGATCACCTTGCAGCGCCTTCTGCACAGTTTCCGGAGCAATGCTGGCAGCGAAATTCGTCTGAGCAACTTGCTGCTTGAACGCGGCAGGATCAAGTGGTCCCAGGAAGGGGTCTGCCATCGTAGGAGCCTTCGGAGCTGCCGGATCAACTTGCTTCGGCTTGAAGAAATCCACGAAACTATCGAGTGGATTCTCAGGACCGCCGGCCGGAGCTGCTGGCTGATTGCCGTACATGGTGGCAGGTTCAGCCCCAGGATTGGCCGGAGCTGCCTGCTTGGTTGCAGGGCCGGCACTGCCATTGGCATTCACAGGCGTGGGCTGAGCAGGAGCTGCTGCGGGGGCGGGGGAAGGCTGCGCAGTTTGGCGACCAAAGATACCATCGAGGAAGGACATAATAAACTCCAAAGATTGCGAAAGGTTGTGGTTACTGCTGTTGTGCAGCGATGATCTCACTCATGAGTTCTTCGTATGCGTCAACGCGCACACGCAGATTCTCGTAAGTAAGAATTGCTTCCACCTGCTGAGTTGGATCAGCGTGGTAGGGCAATCTGGTACTCACCAGCTCATTGGCGTAAGCTTCAATCTTATTCTGAAGATATGCCAAGAACAGGGGAGAAACTTGTAGTGCTTGCTTGTTCTCATCTTCCGTCATTGCGACGCGGAAGAACTTGCTAGCAGTGTCCTGTGGAAGTGGGCTATTGTTAGGATGCATGCTTAAGCTCCAGTTGGCGTAGTTTGCGGAGGCACTGGCGGCTGATTCGCTGCGGCTGTCTGTTGGACAGTCTGCAGGAATTGCTGCTGCTGGGCAGGATCCCGCTTGAAATCTTCCAGCCACGTGGCTCCTTGCAGTTTAGCCCAGTAAGTGAACATGCCCATGATGTCGTATTCGGTGGCAGCCGTAGGCAGGGCTTGAGCAGTCTGCAGGAATACCATCAACAACTCAGGGTTCATGATCTTGTCAGTCGGCAACATGCCGTCTGTCATCTTGAACTCCAGGATGGACTTGCGCATCTCCACCGGATCAATGGCAACCTCTTCCTTGCGGTCCTGGTTGAGAATCGTACCAGATGACTGGAACTGCAGCGTGTTGCTCTTGATCGTCTCCTTGAGGGGAGTCATGAACTGCCCCTGGATGACAATACTGGAGAGTTGCTGGCGACTGTTGCTGTTCCCCATGGTCTGGGTGAATTCCGTACGAGTCTTGTTGCCTGCCTGGAATTGCCCCCGATCAACTTTATTCTGACCAGTGGCCTGATCTGCCATGCCGGAAATCATCTCTGCCATCTGCAGATTGGTGCTGGAACCATCATCGCGATATGGAATCTGATAGATGGCGCGAGCGATCTCATTGCCATCTTTGGCCATCGCAGCATTACGGAGAGGAATGCGCGCAACTGCAGATGCCGGATCAATGTCCTTCTTGTCAATCATGCGCGGATTGTAAATGAGCCTATCAAAAATCTGGCGACGCTTGCTCTCCAGACTGGCATTCCACAGAGCAGAACTCATATCTTGGAACGGTGTGGCGTTGTCCAGCATGGATTGCGTCTGATAGCCCAGGCCATCCTCATACGGCTGCATGATAAACGCTGGCATGAAATCATGGCCAACATTCATCTCTTCTACATACACCACCACCGACCAATTGATGATAATGCCGTAGAACACCTTCTCTTGGTTGCCGCGTGCGCCGAAATCTTGTGGAGTGGCCCGGCACATGAAATGGCTGACAAGATAATGGCTCTTATAGTCCAGTTTGCGCCCGCCTGCACCATTGACCATGCCGGCCCACTGTCCCCAGTTCGTACCCGTTCCCAGATTCTGGCCGATGTCCATCATGCGATTGACGCGCGGAACATAGTAGTTCGTGCCTGAGGAATCATCCTGAGTTGTTCCTGGGAAGGCGGAGCGGTAGGCATCTGCCGCTTGCGTAGTCTTGTCGGCGTCCAGCACACGGAACAGGCGCTTCAACTGAATGCGAGAGACTACTTCATTCCAGCCGAAGAACTCTCCTTCAGAGTGCATATTAGCTGGCGGGACGGTCATGTCCATGAAGCAGTTGTAGGGATCGATACGTTGAATGTAGTTGCCGCCGTAGTTATAGCCTTCCAGCTTTGCCATACCTGCATAGTCTGTGGCGGTATTGGTGACAACTGCCTTGAGTGGAGTCTTCTTCCACAGGCAGACTGCTGCACCAAAATTGTACTTGTAGCCGTCGCGCAGAACTTTAACCAGTTCCCGGGCCCAACCATAGCGAATAGACTGATCGCCCACAGCAGTCTCAAACTGCAGCGCAGCTGTCATATTCTTCGGATAGGAGATCACGCCGAAGATTGGGTAGCTGGTGAGATAGACGCCGGCCTGATAGGCAACGGCAGATTCCACCTGCGGCATGACAATAGGAACTGTCATGTTCTGCAGTTTGCGGGCATCCCCTGCCAGGTTGGCACGCACTGCGCGAATGTGCTCATCTGTCATGTCCAGCTGGCGCTGATACACACGATCCCGGTAAAGCAACATGCTGCGGAAAGTGCTGAGTGCCGAACTATCACGGCTGGCACAATCTTTTGCGTAGTCAAGGAAGAGTTTGCGCTGCGGAATCGTCAGCGTATTCACGAGAGCGATCGGGCTGTTGGAGGCCATGGTACACCTAGTTGGTTAATTGGTTGGACTCAGAAAGATAGAGATAGCGCAGGAGAGTCAGAGTGGCTGGCCCCCACAGAGTAGTCCTCAGCATTGAAGATTTGCTTGATGGCAAGCATTCCATACTCCTGAAGCACTTCCTCTACGTACCCAAGTGGGTCAATTATATCGTCAATGTTGTCCACTTTGGATGGATTCCAATCCACGATCTGCGAGATGACACGAGAGCGCACGGTGGGGTGCAGATAAGTCTGCCCCTTCAAAAGCCGGATCAGCCCGAGCTTGATGCGATTGTTCTTTGCGCGCCCTTTAGGAGACACGGGGTGGAACTCGAACCCACTGATTCCCTGCTCTTCACAGTAATGATTAAACCAGAAGAGAAGTGTGGATTGGTAGGCAACATCTTCCACACAAATCAGGCGAGTGTTGTTCTGAATCCCCATTGCTATGGCTGTCTTGATAGTCTCCAGTGGGGAGAAGGTGCCAGCTTCCAGATTATCGATGATGGGGATACCATCAACAACAGAGAAATGACTAATGGTGCAGTCATCTCCGCGCTTCTTGCCCGAGGAAGGATCGATAAGGATGAAGGAAGCTTCTGCTTCCGTGGCCAAGAACCACTCCGGCGGCTCCGGAATCTTGCTGATATCAATGCCTGAGGCCAGTGCAACATCTGTGGAGTTCAATACCTCACTAATAAAGATCTCTGGGTGCCCCATCTCCAGGTCAGATTGGTACTCGCTGAGCAACTCTTCTACTGGGCGCAGCTCTTCCCACAGACTAGTGCCATCGGCCAGAATGCCGCCGACAGTGAAAGAGGTCCACTGCGTGTTGTTCTTGAGCTTCTCCAGAATGCAGTTTTGCGGATACATGTTACCTACGTAGATGTAGGTACAGCCCTCATTACTGCGTGCCTTCATGAGTGTGCCAAGTACCCACTTCAGGAGCTGGTCACTAAGTTCTTTATTCTCAGAATCTTCCTTCTTCTGAATGTCATCCATGATGATAACGTCAGGCCGGGCGTTCTTTCGGTTGATACCACGGACTGCAGTGTTCGCACCGATGGCACGGAGGATGATACTGCGGCCCCTGAAATGAAATACCTTCAATTTCTGAGTATCAACCTCAATGTCCAGTTGCCAATTGCCGAATAGTCTGACAATGTTAGGAGAGCTGAGAAGATCACATATGTCTGCTAGTGTGTTGACTGCAAGCTCTTCAGCAGCTCCGACAAGGAGGATGAACTTCTTAGAGGAGAACAGAATGTACCAAAGGCAGAGGAGTTTGATGAATGTAGTCTTTGCAAAGCCCCGCGGAATGCCCAAAGCAAAGCGCTCCAGCTTGGCAGTGAATGCCGTGAGTCTGGAGTGGATGGCTAGATAGAAGGCAGGAAATAGCAGCGTGAATTCATCCGGAGCCGCTAACATGCCCAGGAAATTGAAGTCCGTCTTTGCTAAGGCTGCCGCCTCTGCGGCGTCTGCTGAGACTTCCGAGGTCTGAGGAATGTCAGGAGTTTCCATAATGCTGCAGATTACAGGCAATCAACAGACAGGCCAGCAGGAAGCCGCCGAGGGGCCGGAGTTTCCCGTGGCCGCGCACTGAGGGAGTCCAAGATGTTAGCTGCCTTTTCCACATCAGTTATTTGTGGGACGTGCTTGCTGTTCTCCCCCGCCCGCTCAGCGAGGATGCTATCGAGAGATTTTGCGGTGGCGGCAATCATTGTTCTTCCTTCCACTTCGATGATTTCATTCTTCCCATTCGTGGTGTAGCTAGGAATAGCGCGTGATGGGAGGGTGAGGTTTACTGTGATGTTTGCAGTGAGTCCGGCCGCCGGCCCAGCCCCCTGCTGTCTGCGAGTTGCCCCATTCAGTATTTTGAATGCAGCCAGTGTCTGGCCAAAGTTTGCATATTGAATAGTCTTCTCAATCCGCTGCAGTGCCATCTCCTCGCAGCGATCAATCAGATTATCGTGCTTCACGTCCTCCAGCGTATGCTGGCTGAGTGTCTCACTGATGCGAGCGGCAATGTCAGGATCTGCTCGTAATTGCGAGATGTATGAGGGATCTACGCCAACGGCATCTGCCACAACAGTCGTGGAGACTCCTTGACACAGTAGTTCAATTGCACGTTCTTTAGGGGTCATGTCTATTCTCCGGCGGCCGCCTTGGTGGCCTTGTTCTGCTCAGTATGAGGCATTGAGCAGTTGCTGGGAATAGGAGAATCTTGTGCAGGGCAGGTGTTAGTTTGATGGGAGGGCAGGTTTTTAAAAATTTAGAAATTTTGGGGAGTTGTCATAGGAATACGCGTCGCAGACAGCCCTGAAAGGGCCTTCCCCCCCCCCCCTGCCCCGTAGGGGCACTGTTATACGAACGAAGTGAGTAGCGAGCGAGGAACGAGCGAGAAATTTTTTTTAGGCCAAAAAAAGCCCCCATTTCTGAGGGCCTTAGTCTCTAGCTATCCTGTCACCGCAGGATGCTTGCCAGTCTGTGGGCTGTCACTGGTGATGCTCCGCACTTGCGTGCCAGTAGGTAGGTAAGAAAGTAGGCC
>JAANMY010002792.1_pt1 | contig 15640 bp, 14 predicted proteins | sample 7279691 | NCBI WGS metagenome assembly JAANMY01 (sample SAMN14094543, study PRJNA606508) | bioreactor metagenome | isolation source: A lab-scale SPAN reactor treating ammonium-rich wastewater day 388 | place: Ireland: Galway | collected 2018-02-07
CGGCGGCAGCATATAGACGTTGTTGTTGGGCGCGGGCGAAGGGCTGCCGTTCCACGGCTCCCAGACACCGCCGCGCGGCGATTGCTCGCGCAGGGCGTCGGCGGGATGCTGGGCCTGCGGCACGCAGCGCAGCGGCAGATCGGGCAGCGCGGGCGAGGGCACGGCATACATCTGGCTGTGCGGCGAGTAATGGCTGCACGGCGAGGGGCCGGTCTGGTCGTAGAAGCTCCAGCGCGTATCGAGACCACCGGCCTGCGCCTGATAGACCTGCGCCTGCGGCGCCGCGACCACCGGGGCGGGCGCCCGGGCGCGGGTGCGCGGTGCTTCGGGGGCGACCGAATAGGGCACGCGGCCGGTCGGCGCGGCGGCGACGCTCACCACCGGGCGGGGGGCGGCGGCGGCCACGGCAACCGGGGCGGTCACAGTCACCGGCGCGGGGGCCGCCGCGGCGACCTGCGCCGCCCCGGTGCTGGGCTGATAGCCGCACATCGGGCGGCGGTCGTCGCCATAGCGCGGCACCCAGGTGGTTGCCCCGTTAAAGCCCGCGCGAATGAACACGCAACCCGCGCTATCGACATATTGCGTCTGCGTATAGCTCGCGGGCGGCATCTCGGCAGGCACGCGACCGGCCTGCGCTTGCGCTGCGGCAGCCGAAAATGCCATGACCACGGCCGCGGTCGAAAGAATTCTGGCAACCATCATCAACCCCCTGTTACCTTTGACAGAAGGATGCCTCGCCGGTCAGTCAGAGTAAAGCCTTATCTTTCCCGTTACTTGGTGCCGAACATCCGATCCCCGGCATCGCCCAGACCGGGAACGATATAGCCGTGATCGTTCAGATGATCGTCCAGCGCCGCGGTGACGATGCGCACATCGGGATGCGCCTCGTGCATCCGCTTCACCCCTTCGGGCGCCGCCAGCAGGCACAGGAAGATGACATTCCGCGCCCCCGCCTGCTTGATGAGATCCACCGCCGCCACCGACGAATTCCCCGTCGCCAGCATCGGATCGACAACGATGGTCCAGCGGTCGTGCAGATCGGCGGGCAGCTTGCAGTAATATTGCACCGGCGTCAGCGTCTGGGGGTCGCGGTACAGGCCGACAAACCCCACCCGGGCCGCCGGAACCAGCTCCAGAATCCCGTCCAGCAACCCGTTGCCCGCCCGCAGGATCGACACCAGCGCCAGCTTGCGCCCCTCCAGCATCGGCGCGTCCATCGGGCAGATCGGCGTGTCGATCCGCACCGTGGTCAGCGGCAGGTCGCGCGTCACCTCATAGGCCAGCAGCATCGAAATCTCGCGCAGCAACTGGCGGAACTTCGAGGTCGAGGTCTCCTTGTCGCGCATGATGCTCAGCTTGTGCTGCACCAGCGGATGGGTGACGACGGTGAGATGTTCGGTCATGCGCGGCCCTCGACGATGGACAGGATGCGGGCGCGCGTCGCCTCGTCGGCAAAGGCCGCGCGCGCGGCGTCTGCGTTGATGGCGCGGAAATCCGCCTCTGTCCAGCCAAAGACCTTGGCCAGCGTCTCGTATTCCTGCGTCAGGCTGGTGCGGAAAAACGGCGGATCGTCGGTCGACAGCGTGACAATCACCTCGCGGTCGCGCAGCCGGGCGACCGGGTGCTTGGCGAAACTGGGATAGACCCCCAGAAACACGTTGGAACCCGGGCAGCATTCCAGCACCACCCGGTCCTCGGCCAGCCGGTCCACCAGGGCCAGATCGTCGATCGCCTGCACGCCGTGGCCGATGCGCTCCACCTTGAGGTGATCGAGCGCGTCGCGCACGCTGGCCGCCCCGCCCCATTCCCCCGCATGCGCCGTCAGCCGCAGCCCCGCCTCGCGCGCGCAGTCGAAGGCCCAGACGAAGTCGCGCGGATGGAACTGCTTTTCATCCCCCGCCAGACCGAAACCGGTCAGGAAATCGCTGCGCGTCTCGGCGGCGCAGAGCGCGGTGGCGCGCGATTTGTCGGGGCCGAAATGGCGGATGCAGGTGACAATCCCCTTCAGCGTGATGCCCATATCCCGCTGCGCCTGCTGCGCCGCCTCGTCGATCGCCTGCAGATATTCGCGCCAGGCGACCACATCGCCACCGCCGCAGAAATCCGGCGACAGGAAGGTTTCGGCATAAACCACGCCGTCGCGGGCGCGGTCCTCCAGCACCGCCAATGTCAGACGATGGAAATCCTCGGGCGTCTGCAAGGTGGTGCAGGCGGCCTCGTAAACCTCGAGAAAGTGCCAGAAGTCGCGGTAGTCATAGCCACCGTCGGCGGTGAATATGCCGGAAATGTCCAGGTGCTTTTCCTTGGCCAGCCCCCGGATGAACGCCGGGGGCGCCGCCCCTTCCAGATGCAGATGCAATTCGACCTTGGGCAGGGCGGGGTCAATCAACTCGGTCAAAGGAGAACTCCGTTACAGAAAGGACCGGCCGGGGCCGGTTTCGGCGAGGCCGAGATGGGTGGCGACCGAGGCCGCGACATCGACAAAGGCGCACAGGCCGATCTCGCCCGCGCCCAGCCCCGCCACCAGCACCGGCACCCGCTCGCGCGTGTGGTCGGTGCCGGGCCAGGTGGGATCGTTGCCATGGTCGGCGGTGAACAGGGCGATATCGCCGGGCCTGAGCCGCGCCAGGAAATCCGCGGCCTGCGCGTCAAAGCTTTCCAGCGCGCGCGCATAGCCCGACACATCGCGCGGATGGCCATACAGGCTGTCGAATTCGACGAGGTTGCAAAAGGTCAGGCTGCCCTCCTCGGCCTCGTCCGCCAGCCGCAGCAGATGCGCCACCAGATCGGCGTCGCTCTTGCCCTTGTGCAGATGGCTGATGCCGCGGTGCGAAAAGATGTCGCCGATCTTGCCCACCGCATGCACCACGCGCCCGGCCGCCTGCGCCCAGTCCATCAGCGTCGGTTGCGGCGGGGCGATGGCGAAATCGCGCCGGTTGCCGGTGCGCCGGAAGGCGCCGGGCGTGCCGGTAAAGGGCCGCGCGATGACCCGGCCGACCCGGCGCGCGTGCAGATAGGGCGCCAGATCCTCGCACAGCCGCACCAGCCGCTCCAGCCCGAAGGCCTCCTCATGTGCGGCGATCTGGAACACGCTGTCGGCCGAGGTATAGCAGATCGGCCAGCCGGTGCGCAGATGCTCCTCGCCCAGCGCCTCCATGATGGCGATCCCGGCGGCGTGACGGTTGCCCAGAATGCCGCCGGTCCCGGCCAGCCGGCAGACCTCGTCCACCAGCGGCGCATCGAAGGCCGGTTCGGTCGTGGGGAAATAGGTCCAGTCCCAGGGCACCGGCACCCCCGCCAGCTCCCAATGCCCGGATGGCGTGTCCTTGCCGCGGCTCACCTCGGTCGCCGCGCCCCAGCGGCCCTGCGGCACCGCGCCCAGCCCCGGCGCCCGCAGCCCCGAGGCCGCCTCCACCGCCCGCCCCAGCCCCAGCCCGTCCAGCACCGGCAGGCGCAACGGCCCATGGCGCCCCGCCGTCGCCCGGCCCCCGGCGCAGGCCTCGGCGATATGGCCCAGCGTGTTGGCGCCGCTGTCGGGCAGACCGTCGTTGAAGAACGCCGCCGCATCCGGCGCCCCGCCGCAACCGACCGAATCGAGGACGACGATGAAGGCCCGGGTCATGCCACGCGCTCCTGTACCAGCGCCGCGGGCGGCGGCGCCTCGCCCAGCCGGTAGGCGGCCTGCAAGGCGGCAATGGCCCGCCCGGCGCTGTCGTCGTCGGCGGCATGGACCATCGCCAGCGGCGCGCCCGGGCCCACCGCGGCCCCCGGCGCCGCCAGCGCCGAAAAGCCGACGCGCGGATCGACCGGATCGCCGCCCTTCAGCCGCCCGCCGCCCAGTTGCACCACCGCATTGCCCACGGCGCGGGTGGCGATGGCGGCGACGGTCCCGGCCTCCGGCGCGGGCACCGGGCGGATCACCGGCGCCGGGGCCAGATATTCCGCATAGCGGCCGACGAAATCCGCCGGGCCACCCTGCAACGCGATCATCTGGCCGAACCGCTCGGCAGCGGCGCCCGAGTCCAGCACCGCGCGGATACGCGCCGCCCCCTGCCCCGCATCGGCGCTCAGCCCGGCCAGCGCCAGAATCTCGCCGCCCAGCGCGCAGGTCAGATCGACCAGCCGCGCGGTCGGCGCCTTGCCGGTCAGAGTGTCCATCACCTCGCCGACCTCCAGCCCGTTGCCCGCCGTCAGCGCCAGCGGCCGGTCCATGTCGGTAATCAGCGCCGAGGTCCGGCAGCCCGCGCCATTCGCCGTATCGACCAGCGAGCGCGCCAGCGCCCGCGCCTGATCCGCCCCCGGCAGGAACGCGCCCGAACCGACCTTGACGTCCAGCACCAGCACCCCCAGCCCCGCCGCCAGCTTCTTGGACAGGATCGAGGCGGTAATCAGATCGAGGCTCTCCACCGTGCCGGTCACGTCGCGGATCGCATAAAGCCGCTTGTCGGCGGGCGCGATCCGCGTCGAGGCGCTGACAATCGCGCAGCGCGATTCGCGCATCAGCGCGCGCAGCCGCGGCTCGGTCACATCGACATTGAACCCGGGGATCGATTCCAGCTTGTCCAGCGTGCCGCCGGTATGGCCGAGGCCCCGCCCCGAAACCATCGGCACATAGGCGCCGCAGCAGGCCAGCGCCGGGGCCAGCAGCAGGCTGATCGAATCGCCCACGCCGCCGGTCGAATGCTTGTCCACCACCGGGCCGGGCAGATCCCAGGTCAGCACATCGCCGCTGTCGCGCATCGCCCGGGTCAGCGCCACGCGCGAGGGCTCATTCAGCCCCTTGAGCAGCACCGCCATGGCAAAGGCCCCGGCCTGCGCATCGGTGACGCCCCCACCCGCCAGCCCCTGCGCGAACCAGGCCATCGCCTCGGGCGTGGCGCGCCCGTCGCGCACCGCCTCGATGACGCCGCGCGCATCATGGCGGGGCGCGTCCATCAGGCGCGGTCCATATGCGAGGCGGCAAAGGCGCCGGGCAGCAATTCGGCCATGGTCATGGTCAGCGATTTGCCCTCCAGCGTGGCCATCGTCACCCTGACCTCGGGCCCGGCGAATTCGCGCAGCTTCTGGCGGCAGCCGCCGCAGGGCGTTGTCGGCTCGGTGGAATCGGCCACCACCACCACCTCGGCGATCCGCGTATCGCCCCCGGCGACCATGGCGGCGATCGCCCCGGCCTCGGCGCAGGTGCCCTGCGGATAGGCGACATTCTCGACATTGCAGCCGGCATAGACCTGCCCCGATGCCGCCCGGATCGCCGCCCCCACCTTGAAACGCGAATAGGGAACCCAGGCGTTCTCGCGCACGGCCTGCGCGGTTTCCAGAAGGGACATGCGCGGCGTCTCCATTTTTGACCACATGGTCGAGATACTGCGGCCACGGCGCCCGATTGGCAAGCCGGGCGCTGCGTCAGAGGCTCTCCGTCGGCGGATCGCCCGGCAGCGTCACCTCCAGCAGGTGCAGGTCGGGCGTCGGTTCGGCGTAATGCGTGGCCAGCGCGGGCGGCACGACAAAGGCATCGCCGGGCGACAGCCGCACCGGCGCGTGGCCCTCGGCCTCCAGCAACAGGCCGCCCTGCATGACATAGGTGAACACGATATCGCCCCGGTGCCGCGTCCAGCCGGTGGGCGCCCCGTTCGGCCGCGCCACCCGCACCGATGCAACCCCGCGCGTATTCTCGCAGATCGTGGTATCACGGGCTTCGAATCCGGGGAGGCGGAAGGGTTGGAACAGGCCATCGGCGCCGATGTTATGGACGAATTTCTGCCCCTGCCATTCGCGCTGCGGGCGAAAATCCGGCGTGGGCAGCGTCAGGTCATGGTCGATCTCGGTCACATGCTCGGCCGGAACGCCGATCTCGATCACTTCGATCCCGTCCGAGGCCTCGCAGACCCGGTGGCGGATTTCCGGCGGCTGGATGAAACAATCGCCCGCGTGCAGCCGCCGCATGCCGCCCTGATCCTCATAGAGGACATCGACCCAGCCCTTGACGCAAAAGATCAACTGAAAGCCGACCTTGTGGTAATGCACCATGTCCGGCACCGGGCCGCCATCGGGGATGCGGATGTGGCTGGCGATCATCGCCCCGCCCAGACGGCTGGGCACCAGATCGCGGTACTGCATCCCGGCGCGGCCGATCACCCAGGGCGCCTGATCGGCCAGACGGCGCACGACAAAGGCATGCTCGGTCGCGGGCATCACCAGCGGCGGGTGCAGATCGTCGATCTCGATGCGGGTGCCGTTCGGCGCGGTCAGCAGGCGCTGGCCCCCGGCGATCGCATCGGGCGCGTCCGACAGCAGCCGGATCGTGCCCGGCGCTTCCGGTGCGCCCTTTTCGATCCTCAGCCGCAGCCCGTGCCCCGACAGCACCGCCACCGACGGATCGTCGGCCGGGTGGATACTGTCCAGCCGGAACCCCAGTTGGCGGGTGTAGAACGGCAGGTCGTTGCGCAGTTCCTGCGTCGGCAGCCGGATCTCGGCGCGGGTCTCATGCATGGTCGCCCCCTTGATGCCGCGCAGTGTGCGAGCGGTTTTTCCCCTTGGCAAGCCCGTGTTTCCGCCATCATCACCGCCACGGGACTGGCTTTTCGCGCAAAATGGTTTAAGGCTGAACCATATTTCAGGAGGATCTCATGAGCGACGCTCACAAGGACGACGTCAAGCAGGCGGCGCGGCAGGCGGCGCTGTTCTACCACGAATTCCCCAAGCCCGGGAAACTGGAAATCCGCGCCACCAAACCGCTGGCCAACGGCCGCGACCTGAGCCGCGCCTATTCCCCCGGCGTCGCCGAAGCCTGTCTGGAAATCAAGGCCGACCCCGCCACCGCCGCGCGCTATACGATCCGTGGCAATCTGGTCGGCGTCGTCACCAACGGCACCGCCGTGCTGGGGCTGGGCAATATCGGCGCGCTGGCCTCGAAACCGGTGATGGAGGGCAAGGCGGTCCTGTTCAAGAAATTCGCCAATATCGACTGCTTCGACATCGAACTGAACGAATCCGACCCCTATAAACTGGCCGATCTGGTCTGCGCGCTGGAGCCGACCTTCGGCGCGATCAACCTCGAAGACATCAAGGCGCCGGATTGCTTTATCGTTGAACGAATTTGCCGCGAGCGTATGGGCATCCCGGTTTTCCACGATGACCAGCACGGCACCGCCATCGTCGTCGGCGCCGCTGCCGTCAACGCCATGCGCCTGACCAACCGCGATTTCGCGCAGATCAAGGTCGTCTCCACCGGCGGCGGCGCGGCGGGAATCGCCTGCCTGAACATGCTGCTGAAACTGGGCGTCCAGCGCGAGAATGTCTGGCTGTGCGACATTCACGGTCTGGTGCATGTCGGCCGCGAGCAGGACATGAACCCCGAAAAGGCCGCCTTCGCCCAGCCGACCGACCTGCGCAGCCTCGATCAGGTGATCGACGGCGCCGATCTGTTCCTCGGCCTGTCCGGCCCCGGCGTGCTGACCCCGGCGATGGTGGCGCGCATGGCCACCGATCCGGTGATCTTTGCCCTCGCCAACCCGACGCCGGAAATCATGCCCGACGATCTTGCCGAGGTGGCACCCGGCGCGATCATCGCCACCGGGCGGTCGGATTATCCCAATCAGGTCAACAACGTCCTGTGCTTTCCCTTCATCTTCCGCGGCGCGCTGGATGTGGGCGCGACCACCATCAACGACGAGATGGAAATCGCCTGCGTCGAGGGCATCGCCAAACTGGCCCGCGCCACCACCTCGGCCGAGGCGGCCGCCGCCTATCAGGGCGAAAAACTGACCTTCGGGCGCGATTACCTGATCCCCAAACCCTTTGATCCCCGGCTGATGGGCGTCGTCGCCAGCTCTGTCGCGCGCGCGGCGATGGAAACCGGCGTGGCGACCCGCCCGATCGAGGATCTGGCCGCCTACAAGCAAAAGCTGGATCAATCGGTGTTCCGCTCGGCCCTGCTGATGCGCCCGGTGTTCGAGGCCGCCAAGGCTGCCTCGCGCCGGCTGGTCTTTGCCGAGGGCGAGGACGAGCGCGTGCTGCGCGCCGCGCAGGCGGTGCTCGAGGAAACCACCGAAGTGCCGATCCTGATCGGCCGCCCCGAGGTGATCGAGCGGCGCTGCGAACGCTATGGCCTGCCGATCCGCCCGGGCCGCGATTTCCAGGTGGTGAACCCGGAAAACGATCCGCGCTACCGCGATTATTGGGAAACCTATCACGGGCTGATGGAACGCCGCGGCGTCACCCCTGACACCGCCCGCGCCATCCTGCGCACCAATTCCACCGCCATCGGCGCGATCATGGTCCACCGGGGCGAGGCCGACAGCCTGATCTGCGGCGTGTTCGGCCAGTATCTGTGGCACCTCAATTATGTCCGGCAGGTGCTGGCGCGCGACGGGCTGCAGCCGACCGGCGCGCTCAGCCTGATGATCCAGCCCGAGGGGCCGCTGTTCATCGCCGACACCCAGGTCAACCCGGAACCGACGCCGCAGCAGGTCGCCGACAACGTGCTGGGCGCCGCCCGCCACGCCCGGCGCTTTGGCGTGACGCCCAAGGTGGCTTTGTGCTCGCATTCGCAATTCGGCACGCTCGACACCGCTTCGGGCCGCCGCATGCGCGAGGCGCTGGAGTTGCTGGATCAGATGGGCCTCGATTTCGAATACGAGGGCGAAATGCACGTCGATTCGGCGCTGGACCCGGAATTGCGCGACCGGGTCATGCCGCGTTCACGCCTGCAGGGGGCGGCGAATATTCTGGTCTTTGCCAATACAGACGCCGCCAGCGCCGTGCGCAATATCCTGAAAACCCGCGCCAGCGCGCTGGAAGTGGGGCCGATCCTGATGGGCATGGGCAACCGCGCGCATATCGTCACCCCCTCGATCACCGCGCGCGGCCTGTTGAATATGGCCGCCATCGCCGGAACGCCGGTTTCGCAATACGGCTGACAAAAAAACGGGGGCGCCCTGCGCCCCCGTTCTTTCCGCGGCCGCGCTCAGCGGCGCAGCAGCAGGGTTGCGTCGAACGAAACCGTGCAGCCGGCGATCTCTTCGAAATTGCGGACCTGCCCGACCAGCCGCACCGTCGGTGTCGTTGCCCTCAGGTTGGTGTTGTTGGGGGTCTGCGTGGTCACGCGGATTTGCGGCGTCCCCTGCCAGTTCCATACCGAACTGCCGATCGAGCCGCCGTCCACAGTCCTCCAGGTCCGGTCGAAGCGGCTGTCATCCAGATAGAACCCCATGGCATAGAACCGGTCAAAGAAGGCGAGGCGCGACGAATCCCCGTTCGTCCCCAGACCCGAGGGGCGAAAGCGCACCCCCATCTGCGGCGTGCCCGACCAGCCATTCGCCTCGCAGGGCGCCGTGAAGCTGTGGAGATAGGCGAAGCCCCGCCATTCGACGGTTTGCGCCCGTGCCACGCCCGGCAGGGCGGCAGCGGCGATCAGGAAAAGCCCGGCCAGTGCGGCAGCGGTTCGGGTTGCGCGGGTAAACACCTTGAAACTCCTGTGGCTGAAAAGGTGAGGATTGGATTCCGCTAATTCGTCGTCAGAAAACGATATTGGCTTTGCTGATTCCGGTCAACGCGCAAAGCAAATTCCGGGCCCTGTTTGCGACGAATTCACGGATTCTTCACGCAAGGACAAGGGCTTGACCAAATTCCCGCCAATCGGGATTTGCAAATTCCCGCCGCCGGGCACCGGAATCCGGCCCGCCACCCCGGATTTGCAAATCTTGGTGCCCAATTCTGCAAAATTCCGCATCCCGCCCGCCGCTGTCATTCGGTAACACAGTTGCACAGGCTGCCCGGCAAGGCGTAACTGACCCTCAGGACGAGGAGGAGGCTTTTATGAGCTACGCAGACCTGTACCGCCGCTCGATCGACGATCCCGAAGGGTTCTGGATGACCGAGGCCCAGAGCATCGACTGGGTCCAGCCGCCCAGCCGGGCGCTGTTCGCCGAAAACGCCCCCCTCTTCGAATGGTTCAAGGATGCGCAGGTCAACACCTGCTGGAACGCCGTGGACCGCCATGTTCAGGCCGGGCGCGGCGAGCAACTGGCGATCATCCACGACAGTCCGATCACCCATTCGACCAAGGGCATCACCTACCGCGAATTGCAGGCGCGGGTCGCCAGCCTCGCCGGGGCGCTGCGGGCCAAGGGCGTGGAAAAGGGCGACCGCGTCATCCTCTACATGCCGATGATCCCCGAGGCGCTCGAGGCGATGCTGGCCTGCGCCCGGCTCGGCGCCGTGCATTCCGTCGTGTTCGGCGGCTTTGCCGCGCATGAGCTGGCGGTGCGGATCGACGATTGCCAGCCCAAGGCGATCATCGCCGCCTCCTGCGGGCTGGAGCCGGGGCGCGTGGTGCATTACAAGCCGCTGCTCGATGCCGCCATCGACGCCGCCCGCCACAAGCCCGAATTCTGCGTGATCTTCCAGCGCGAACAGGAAGTGGCCAAGCTGACCGAGGGCCGCGACGTCGCCTGGCATACTTTCCAATACGGCGTCGAACCGGCCGAATGCGTGCCGGTTTCGGGCGATCATCCGGCCTATATCCTCTATACCTCGGGCACCACCGGCCAGCCCAAGGGCGTGCTGCGGCCCACCGCCGGGCATCTGGTGGCGCTGAACTGGTCGATGAAGGGCCTCTACAACATCGCCGCCGGCGATGTGTTCTGGGCCGCCTCCGATGTCGGCTGGGTCGTCGGCCATTCCTATATCTGCTATGGCCCGCTGATCGCCGGGGCCACCACCATCGTATTCGAGGGCAAGCCGGTCGGCACGCCGGATGCGGGCACCTTCTGGCGGGTGATCCAGAACCACAAGGTGAAAAGCTTCTTCACCGCCCCCACCGCCCTGCGCGCCATCAAGCGCGAGGATCCGACCGGCGAGCTGGTCAAGGATTACAACCTGCGCGGCCTGCAGGCGCTGTTCCTCGCGGGCGAGCGCGCCGACCCCGACACCGTGAACTGGGCCGCCAACACGCTGGGCGTGCCGGTGATCGATCATTGGTGGCAGACCGAAACCGGCTGGGCCATCGCCGGAAACCCGCTGGGCATCGAATTGCTGCCGGTCAAGGTGGGCTCGCCCACCGTGCCGATGCCGGGCTATGACGTGCAGGTGCTCGACGAGGGCGGCCACCCGGTGCCGCGCGGCCAACTGGGCGCCATCGCCATCAAGCTGCCGCTGCCGCCGGGCACGCTGCCCTCGCTGTGGAACGCCGAGGCGCGGTTCCGCAAATCCTATCTCGATCATTTCCCCGGCTATTACGAAACCGGCGATGCGGGCTATGTCGATGCCGACGGCTATGTCTATATCATGGCCCGTACCGATGACGTCATCAACGTCGCCGGGCACCGGCTGTCCACCGGCGCGATGGAGGAAATCCTCGCCTCGCACCGGGATGTCGCCGAATGCGCGGTGATCGGCGTTGCCGATGATCTCAAAGGACAATTGCCGCTGGGGTTCCTGTGCCTGAACAAGGGCGCGAATCGCCCGCATGCCGAGGTGGTCAAGGAATGCGTCGGTCTGGTGCGCGACCAGATCGGCCCGGTGGCGGCCTTCAAGCTGGCGGTGGTGGTGGACCGGCTGCCCAAGACCCGCTCGGGCAAGATCCTGCGCGCCACCATGGCCAAGATCGCCGATGGCGAGGACTTCAAGGTGCCCGCCACCATCGACGACCCGGCGATCCTCGATGAAATCCGCGCGGCGCTGCGCACCATCGGCTTCGCCCGGCCCTGAACCGGGCCCCTGATCGCCCGGCCTGACGCCCCGTCACCCCTGACGGGGCGCGCCTTTTTGACGAAACCGGCTTTCATCCCTTGATTGTGCCGCCGATCCGCAGCAATCTCTCAGGGTACGGTTAATGGTGTGATTACAAACGCAAATGGATGATCGTTTCATCATGGGCCCGCACGGCCAAACCCGCCCGGCAATTGATTCGGGTGTCCTGGAGCACCTGTTCTCGATGGGAGACGATGCCATGCGCCAGGCGCTCTGCGACCAGCTACAGGCCGATTTCGGGCGCCTGCAAGGGGCCATCGGCGACGACCGGCCGACAAACGCCGGGCGTGCCGCGCATGAACTCAAGGGGCTGGCGGCGACGGTGGGCGCCGAACGGCTGGCCGATATGGCCCGCACCCTCGATGCCACCGAGGGCGAGCTGATCCCGGCGGCGCGTGCCGTCATGGTGGCCGCCCTGCACCGCGAAATCGACGCGGTTCTCGCCCAGTTGCGCCGCTCGTCACCGGATACCGAGGCACGATGACGGCACGCCCCCAACCCGAGCCGATCCTCCTGATCGAGGATACGCCCTCGCTGCAGATGATCTACAAGGCCGCGCTCAGCCGCGCCGGCTATGAGGTTGAAACCTGCGGCACCGGCGCCGAGGGGCTGGCCGCCTTCCGGCGCCTCGAATCGCCCATCGTGCTGCTCGACCTGATGCTGCCCGACCGCACCGGCTTCGAGGTGATGCAGGACATCCTGCGCGACAAGCCGCAAACCTGCGTCATCGTCATCACCGCCAATGGCTCGATCAACAAGGCGGTCGAGATGATGCGCGCGGGTGCCAACGAATTCCTGGTCAAACCCTTCGACGACCAGCGCCTGATCGCCGCCATCGAAAACGCCCGCAAGGCGCTGCGCCACCGCCCGCCCGCACCGGGCCGCGACGCCAGCGATCCGCAGGCCCTGCCCCCCTTCATCGGCCAGTCGGCGCCGATGCTGGCGGTCTATGACAAGATCCGCTCGGTGGCGCGCTCCATGGCCACCGTGTTCATCACCGGCGAAAGCGGCACCGGCAAGGAACTCTGCGCCGAGGCCGTCCACCAGACCTCGGCCCGCGCCGGGGGGCCGTTCGTGGCGCTGAACTGCGGCGCGATCCCGGTCGATCTGCTGGAATCCGAGGTGTTCGGCCATCTGCGCGGCAGCTTCACCGGCGCCATTTCCGACAAGCTGGGCGCGGCGGCGGCAGCCGACGGCGGCTCGCTGTTCCTCGATGAAATCTGCGAGATGGACCTGAACCTGCAGACCAAGCTGCTCAGGTTCCTGCAAACCTCGACCATCACGCCGGTCGGCGCCACCAAGCCGCGCAAGATCAACGTGCGGATCATCTGCGCCACCAACCGCAACCCGCTGGAAGAGGTGCGTCAGGGCCGCTTCCGCGAGGATCTCTATTACCGGCTGCATGTGGTGCCGATCCACATGCCCCCGCTGCGCGACCGCGGCGCCGACATCATCGAAATCGCCGAACGGCTGATCGTGCAGATGGCGCGCGAGGAGGGTCACGATTTCCAGGGCCTCGACCCTGAGGTGCGCGACCTCTTCGCCAAACTGCCCTGGCCCGGCAACGTGCGCCAGCTCATCAACGTGCTGCGCAACGTGGTGGTGCTGAACGAGGGGCCGATGGTCATGGCCCAGATGCTGCCGCCGGATCTGATGCCCGAACGGCCCGGCCCGGCGGCCTCGCCGCAGGGGCGGCCGGGGCTGACGCTGACCGAACTTGCCGGGCGCACGCTGGCCCAGATCGAACGGCTGGTGATCGAGGATGCGCTCGCCCGCCACGGCGATTCCGTGCCCAAGGCCGCGCGCGAGCTGGACGTGTCGGCCTCGACCCTGTACCGCAAGCGCGAAGCCTGGGAAAAGACCGAAGGCCGCGAATGACCACCCGCCCGCGCGCGATCCTCATCACCGGCTGCTCGTCGGGGATCGGCTATCACTGCGCCCATGCGCTGCGCGCCCGGGGCTGGCAGGTGTTTGCCTCGTGCCGGGCCGAGGTGGATTGCGCGCGGCTGCGCGCCGAAGGCTTCGCCAGCCCGCGCCTCGATTACACCGATACCGCCAGCCTGCAATCGGCCCTCGCCGAGGTGCTGGCGGCGACCGGCGGCAGGCTGGACGCGCTGTTCAACAACGGCGCCCATGCCTGCCCCGGCGCCGTCGAGGATCTGCCGACCGACGCCCTGCGCGACATCTTCGAGGTGAATGTATTCGGCTGGCACGAACTGACGCGCCGGGTCATCCCGGTGATGCGCGCGCAGGGCCATGGCCGGATCGTGCAATGCTCCAGCGTGCTGGGCTTTGTCCCCTACCGCTGGCGCGGCGCCTATGGCACGTCGAAATTCGCGCTCGAAGGGCTCAGCCGGATTCTGGCGCTGGAACTGGCCGATACGCCGATCCGGGTGATCCGCATCCAGCCCGGGCCCATTGCCTCGAAGATCCGCCTCAATTCGATCCCGCATTTCGAACGCTGGATCGACTGGCGCAACAGCCCGCGCCGCGCGCAATACGAAGGCTCGCTGCTGACCCGCCTCTATCAGGGCGGCCCCAAGGACCGCTGGGAACTGGGCCCCGAGGCCGTCGCCGCCGTGCTGGTCAAGGCGCTGGAACACCCGAACCCGCGCCCCTCGTACCGCGTCACCCTGCCGCCAAAGCTGATGGCCACCGCCCTGCGCCTGCTGCCCGAACGCACCATCGCCTGGTTTCTGGCCCGCCAATAGGCCTGCGGCGAAGTTGGCTCTGGCATCCTTGCCGCGAAACGCTAAGTCTGGGGCACACCACCGGAGGGCGCCATGCTGCTGAACGATCCGCTTTTCATCATCGCCGCGATTGCCTCGCTGATCGTGCTGGGGATCCTGATGTTCGGGATCGGCAGCTTTGCCAAGGGTGGCGAGTTCAACAAACGCAACGCCAACAAGATCATGCGCTGGCGGCTGGGCGCGCAATTCGTCGCCGTCATCCTGATCGTCGGCTTTGCCTGGGTCCGGTCGCGGCACTGAGGGGGGCGTCATGGTTGTCCTGAACAAGATCTACACCCGCACCGGCGACAAGGGCGATACCGCGCTGGGCGACGGCAAGCGCGTCGCCAAGGATTCGCTGCGCGTCGAGGCCTACGGCACCGTCGATGAAACCAACGCCACCGTCGGGCTGGCCCGTCTGCATGCCGGGGGCGCGATGGATGCCGCGCTCATGCGCATCCAGAACGACCTCTTCGATCTGGGCGCCGATCTGTGCCGCCCCGATCTGGCCGGCGATGCCGGCGCCGCCTATCCGCCGCTGCGCATGATCGACGCGCAGGTGGACCGGCTGGAAGCCGAAATCGACGCCATGAACCAGCCCATCGCCCCGCTGCGCAGCTTCGTGCTGCCCGGCGGCTCGGCGCTGGCCGCGCATCTGCACCTGTGCCGCACCGTGTCGCGCCGCGCCGAACGGCTGGCGGTCAGTCTGGCGCGCGACGGCGACGTGAACCCGGCGGCGGTGAAATACCTCAACCGGCTGTCCGACTGGTTCTTCGTCGCCAGCCGCGTCGCCAATGACAACGGCGCGGGCGATGTCCTCTGGGTGCCCGGCGCCAATCGCTGAGGCCCCGGGCGTGAACGCGGCGTCCGGGTCGCGCCAGAGGTCGTTTTTTCCCTGTTTTCCGCAGCGCAGAGCGGCTAGGTAACGGGGCAGCATTCAACTGCCCGCCGGGTTGCGCCGACGGGCCGCGCGAAAGGGAGAACAACGCCCATGAAGATCCTGGTGCCCGTCAAGCGGGTTATCGACTATAACGTGAAGGTCCGCGTCAAGGCGGACGGATCGGGTGTCGATCTGGCGAACGTCAAGATGTCGATGAACCCTTTCGACGAGATCGCCGTGGAAGAGGCGATCCGGCTCAAGGAAAAAGGCGTGGCGACCG
>JAANMY010002797.1_pt1 | contig 15615 bp, 11 predicted proteins | sample 7279691 | NCBI WGS metagenome assembly JAANMY01 (sample SAMN14094543, study PRJNA606508) | bioreactor metagenome | isolation source: A lab-scale SPAN reactor treating ammonium-rich wastewater day 388 | place: Ireland: Galway | collected 2018-02-07
CATTGATAAAAGTTTTTTTGAAACTGATTATGAAAAACTTCCGGATGAAATTTATTACAAATACACATTGGATCATTGGGTAAACACTGTTTTCAGTTTATAAAATCACCATGACTGCCAAACGTTGGCAATGATGACCTTTAAAAACAATAAAAAGCTACAGATGAAAGAAGTCAGGTATGTATTGATTGTCACAAAAGAATTTCAGTCAGAATTTCAATCGAATAGCGGAGGAACGGGTGTTTTCTACCAAAATCTTGCCGAAAGTCTTATTAAAAAAGGAATAAAGGTTTCTGTATTTGGTTCATCTAAAAAGGCTTTTGAACAAAAAGATGAAAACTTCTCGCTCCTTTTTGTAAAAGATTATTTTAAGAAAAATAAACTGGCAGAACTTCTACGGTCTGTTACCGGAAAAATTTCTTTTTTGCAGAATTTACATTACAAAATCTATGATTGGGAAATAGAATATTTACAAAAAGAACTCACAAAGTTCATCAAAAATAAAGAAATTGATGTAATCGAAACTCATGATTGGGAAGGAATGAGTCGGATAACAGAAAATTTAAAAATTCCTTATATCATTCGCTGTCACGGTTCTTGGTCGGTTTTACACAAATTTTTCGGATATGGTGCTTCAAAAGGCAAAATTTACAATGAGAAAAAGGCTTTTGAAAAAGCGGATTACATCATTACGATTTCTGAAAGCAATGAAAATATCGTAAGACAGGTTTTCGGATCTAAAAATTACCATCTTATTTACAACGGAATCGACACAGATTTTTTTAGACCTCAGCAAAATATTCCTGTCAAGCCCAAATCTATATTCTATATCGGAAATGTTTCTGTGGAAAAAGGTGCGCAAACAGCACTGGATGCTTTTATAAAAATTAATCAGAGTGAATCTGCAGCCAGTCTGCATTTTATTGGCAGAGAGACTGAAATTTCTGAAAAACTAAAAGAAAAAATTAAGCAAAATAACCTTCATAATAAAGTTGTTTTTCACGGAAGAAAAGATAAAAATCAAGTTATAAAACTGCTTTCGGAAGCTGAAGCTTTAATATTTCCGTCTAAAGGCGAAACTTTTGGTTTAGCGCTTACCGAAGCAATGGCTTTGGAAAAACCTGTTGTATGTTCTGATCTCGAAGTTTTCAGAGAAATTGTAAAAGATGGCAAAAATGGACTAATTGCCAAGTCAGAAGATGATTTTGCAGAAAAAATCATTAAAATATTTTCTGATCAGCCTTTTGCTCAGTATCTTTCTCAGAATGCCCGAAAGACAATCGTTGAAAAATTTTCTCTGGAGAAAATGCTTGAGGAAACAGTGAGTTATTACACGGAAATTATCAATAAAGAATAACCATTTTATTTAATCTTCTGAAACTGCTTCACTTGTTTTTCCGAAGAAAAAAGATTTAATATATTCAAAAATCCTTTCAGTAATTTCCACAAGAAAGAGTGGTTTTTATGGATATACCGGATCTGAAGCATTCTTTTAGAGCCCGCAAACTTGACCATCTCAATTTCCTCTCTCAAATGAGGAAAAAGCGTTTCATATACAGATTGCTTTTCCTGTTGGATAAGATGCTCATTCTGGGGATTACTGGAAAGACCTGAATTATCAAAGTCACTCACTACCAAATCAATGTGCATATATTTTGCCTGATGGATTACTGAAGACTTTAAAAAGAATTCCCAGTCTGAAACAACTTTTAAATTTTCATTATAAAAACCTGTTTTTTCAAAAAGATCTTTTTTAATAAAAGTAGACGGATGAGGTAAGAATGAATGAAGGAAATAAGTCAGATTAATATTTTCCGGCGGCGTAAAAAGTGTTTGAGGAATACCATCTAAACTGTAAATTAAATTTCCTGAAATAATATCTGCATTTTGCAGAAAAGGAAGAATTTTCTCAATTACATTTCCATTGTCAAGCTGATCTCCGCTGTTCAGAAACAAAAGATATTCTCCGTTTGACATTCTGATTCCTTTATTCATCGCATTATAAACACCGGTATCGGGCTCACTTATCCAGTTACTGATGTATGGATTGTTTTGGGAAATTAGTTCTTTGCTTCCGTCGCTGCTGTTTCCGTCTACAACGATATATTCAAATTCTTTAGAATTCTGATTGACAATGCTTTGCAAAGTTTTTTTTAAACCTTCTGCATTGTTGTAATTGATCGTAATTATGGAAAGCCTGTAAGTCACTTTTTTATTTTATAAATTATATCAACAGAATTCTACCTTAAAATCAATCTTTTTTCATTTTAAATTTAGGTACAAAAAGCAAAACAAGGCTGATCATCCATTTCAGAATTCTCCAGGCAGCAGGAAATTTTTTAATATGAAGTACATGTTGAATTCTTCTTGCTCTAGCTTCATGACTTAACGCCAAATCTTCAAGAAACGCACCAAAATATCTATTCAGCGTAATCTCTCTTTCAGCGTGATAAAGAGCTAAGTTTTCAGGTTTTGCTGAAATTCCCGAATAATCATAATAGCAGATGGTCTGTTCTAAGTGTTTATAGCTTACATTGTGCAAACATATAAGAACAATAAAAAACTCCCAGTCTGCACAGATTTTATAATCTTCTCTGTAATAAAAATACTCATCGAAAAGTTTTCGTTTGATGAAAGCAGCCTGATGATTGATTCCTCCATAGTAAAAGAAACTAAAAGTCAGTTTTTTTGGCGGAACTTCTTCTCTTCGATAGCCTTCATCATTAAAGTATATTGAATTTCCATAGAGAATTCCCACATCAGAGCTAAGCTCCTGCTGCACTTTTTCCAAAACCTGCGAATCGTAGAAAAAATCCCCGCTGTTCATAAAGATAATGTAATCACCAGAAGCTTTACGGATGCCTTTGTTCATAGCATTGTAAACTCCGGTATCTTTTTCGCTGATCCAATAATTTATCTGAGAATTATTTTCAATTATTTCTTTACTTCCGTCTGTACTTCCGCCATCAATAACAATGTATTCAAAATCTGACCATGTCTGGCTTTTGACAGATTCAAAAGTTTTGACCAATCCTTCCTTGTTATTAAAATTGATTGTAATTATGGTTAACTTCATGCTCATTACCTGCATTATTTTAAATTATTGTTTCACAGCATCAGAATAAACCTTCAAACATTGTTCTGCAGCGTCTTTCCAGTCAAATTTCTTTACATGTTCCAATCCTTTTTGGATGTATTGCTTTCTAAGGTCTTCATCAAAAAGCAGCATCTCTATTTTTGTACGCAAATCTTCTTCGGAATCAGAATCAAAATAGATTCCGGCATCTCCTGCAACTTCTGGAAATGAACCGTGCTTGGTTAAAATGATCGGACATCCGCATGCCATAGATTCCAGAACAGGAATTCCAAAACCCTCATATAGTGACGGGAAAACAAAACATTTGGCTTTTTGGTAGAAGTGTCCCAATTCATTTTCGTTAAATTTTCTTTGAAAAACCTGTTTTTCAACGTTAAATTCCTTTAAAAGCTTAACTTCTTCTTCCTGAAATTTCCCTCCACCAGCTGCGATAATCTTTAGATCATGATTCTGTTTCAACAAAGGAACTGTTGCTCTCAGAAAAAACTGAAAATTTTTATAATTTGAGCGGGATCCTACATATAAAATATAATTTTCAGGCAGATTAACCTTTACATCAGGGTGTATTTTTATGGAACTTCCATGATGTACTACTTCTATTTTAGCAGGATCAATATGCGGATATATTTTAGTAATATCTTTTTTGGTATTGTGTGAAACGGCAATAATTTTTGCAGCTTTCTCCATCAATAATAACTTACGCTCTACTACCTTAAACGGATCATCAATAAAATATTCAGGCAGAATCTCATGAATCATGTCATAAACAGTAAGGACAAATGGCTTGTCACCGATTTTATCTAAAAAATAAGGATTGTAATAAGTCGGCACAAATACATCATAATTCTTGTTTTCAAAAGCCTGATTGAGTAATTTTTCAGAATTTTTTCTTCTTAATGTTCTGGTACTTATTTTAAAAAAAGCCAAAACCCCGTACAGAAGATGAAGACTTTTATTTTTCACCATCAAATCAGTTTCATTTACATAAGCATTATCAGAACTGTAAATAGGGAGTATTACCTCAATATCATTTCTTGTTGACAATACCGAAAAAACTTCCGTATAATATCGCGATATTCCGCCGTAAGTTTGCTGATCAAAGATCTGTGGATCTAATAATATTTTCATTAAATATTTAATTGGATTTGACTGGTTTTATATAACACACTGTTAATCATTTAGAAGTGTGAGAACTTTGGCTTTGCAAAATCCGCTGAATCTTAGCATAATCTTTTTCTAAAAGACTTTGTCTGATAATTCTGAAATTAACCCTTCTCTTTTTCAATCCGAAAAAACTCCTGTACTTTGTGATACCATAAAACGCAAAATTTATCTGCTCATGAGAAAATTTTTCTTTGGAGAAAATATGGTAGTTTTTGTATCTGTAATAATTTTTGTTGAATTTTTCTGCAATTATTTTTAATGCCTTTTCAGTATAAAAAGCAATATGCTGCCCTGTTTCATTGGCTATATAAACCCAATCTTCAACAGATTCCGATTGCGGAACTATATCGGTCGAAAAAATAAGATTGTCAGAATATTCAAAAATTTCTTCAATCTGTTGTAAAGGATTTTCAAGATGTTCAAAAACTTCAAATGCAGTTACTACATCAAATTTTTTAAGCTTAGTATCGGTAATATCAAAATGTTTTGAGAAAATATTTTCGCAATACAAATCCTGTCTGTAAAATTCGTAACCCAAATCTCTCATTAAACGGACAAATATGCCATAACCACCAGCAAAATCAAGATATTTCTGAGAATCTGGAAAAAATGTATCTATATATTTTGGTATTGCTTCAGCCAATTCATTATTTCTCTTCAAAATACCAATATCTAACGAGGTAATTGCACTATTATACGCCTCTTCTAACCAAAAAGGTTGATCTGTTTGTATAAATCCGCAGTTTTGACATTGGTGATAATCTACTTTATATTTAAGCAGTATCATTTTAGAAAAAACAGTTTCGGCAGCTGAAGAGCAAATTTTACAGTTCATTTAGACAATATTATCAGATTATTGTCGATCATAATCATCTTCAATTCTCACAATATCGTCTTCACCGAAATAAGTTCCTGTCTGAACTTCAATAAAAACAACCGGCTTCTGAGAAAGATTCATCATTCTGTGCTTGGCTCCCAAAGGGATGAAAATACTTTCGCCATATTTTAAATGAATTTCTTTATCATCCAGAACCACAGTAGCATCTCCTTCAACAATTGTCCACTGTTCCTGTCTTTGATGATGATACTGATAAGACAGTTTCTGCCCCGGATTTACTTCAATTCTTTTCAGTTTATAGTTGGGTTCGTCTGCCAAAACATAATATTTCCCCCAAGGTCTTTCGCCTATTTCTAGCATAATCTGTGAATTCTAAATTTTTACAAATGTAGATAATAAGATTAAAAATCCAAATCTCATTTAGATTAAAGCTCATCAAAAACATTTAATTTGAGTAAATTTGCAAAAATTTTATTTAAAATGGACAAAGTAAGAGTACGTTTTGCTCCAAGTCCTACGGGACCTTTACATTTGGGAGGCGTAAGAACTGCATTATACGATTATCTTTTTGCTAAAAACCAAGGAGGCGAATTTGTGTTGAGAATTGAAGATACAGATACCACAAGATATGTGGAAGGAGCAGAAGAATATATTGAGGAAGCCCTTGAATGGTGCGGCATTATCGCCGATGAAAGCCCGAAAAAAGGAGGCAAATTTGCACCTTACAGACAATCTGAAAGAAGACATATTTACGATAAATATACCGCACAGATCTTAAAAACAGATTATGCGTACATTGCTTTTGATACTGCTGAAGAACTGGATGCCATCCGTGCCGAATACGAAGCCAGAGGAGAGGTTTTTTCTTATGATAACAGAACAAGAAATCAGCTTAGAAACAGTTTAACGCTTTCTGAAGAAGAAGTTCAGAAATTACTGGATGAAAAGACGCCTTATGTTGTAAGATTCAAAATGCCGGTTGACCGCACTTTAGGACTTAAGGATATTATTCGTGGGAATTTCTCGGTCAATACAGATACTTTAGACGATAAGGTTCTGGTAAAAAATGACGGAATGCCCACTTATCATTTCGCCAACATCATTGATGATCACGAAATGGAAATTTCTCACGTAATCCGTGGTGAAGAGTGGCTGCCTTCTTTAGGTTTACACACTTTATTGTATGAAGCAATGGGTTGGGAAGCACCTCAATTTGCGCATCTTTCTTTAATTTTAAAACCTGAAGGAAAAGGAAAACTAAGCAAAAGAGATGGTGATAAATTCGGGTTCCCTGTATTTCCTTTGAATTTTACAGATCCTGTAACAGGAAATGTTTCTAAAGGGTATAGAGAAAGCGGTTATCTTCCTGAAGCATTCATCAATATGGTGGCACTTTTGGGATGGTCTCCTGCAGACGATAAAGAAATTTTATCTCTGGATGAAATGGCAAAAGAATTTGATCTGAATAAAGTTCATAAAGCCGGAGCAAGATTCAGCAAAGAAAAAGCAGAATGGTTCAACCATCAGTATATTCAGAAAACTTCGGATGAAGCACTGTTGAATATTCTTAAAAATTCAAACTTACATTTAACACTTTCAGACGAGAAACTGTTAAAAGTAATCAAGCTGATGAAAGAAAGAGCCACTTTCCCAAAAGATATTTACGAAAGCGGAAAATTTTTCTTCGAAGCTCCCACTTCTTATGACGAAAAAGCATCCAAAAAAGCATGGAATGATGAAACTTCGGCAGTTTTAGCAGAATTATCCTCAAATCTTCAGGAAGCAGATTTTAACGCTGAAAATTTAAAGCAGATCGTTCATGATTTTGCGGAAAATAAAGGTCTGGGAATGGGTAAAGTGATGATGCCGCTGCGTTTATCATTAGTGGGAGAACTTAAAGGACCGGATGTTCCGGACATCATGGAACTTCTTGGAAAAGAGGAAACTACCTCCAGAATAAACAATGCAATAAATAATTTTAAATAGATTTTGATAATTTTTCATAAATTTGAAAGATTTAATTTACTTCAAGAATGGAATATTTAAGTTTCGAACTTCCTATAAAAGAATTAATGGATCAATACCAAACCTGTTCTTTAGTAGGAGAAGAAAGTGGTGTTGATGTAAAATTAGCATGCAGCCAGATCGAGGATAAAATCATAGAAAAGAAAAAAGAAATCTATGGAAATCTTACCCCTTGGCAAAGAGTACAACTTTCCCGTCATCCGGATCGCCCTTATACACTGGACTATATCCACGGAATGGTAGACAAAGGCAGTTTTCTGGAACTTCACGGGGACAGAAATTTTGCAGATGATCCCGCATTGATCGGTGGTTTGGCAACTTTAGACGGCCAGAAAGTAATGATCATAGGAACCCAAAAAGGAAGAACTACAAAAGAAAGACAGCACAGAAGATTCGGGATGCCGAATCCTGAAGGATACAGAAAAGCTTTAAGACTGATGAAGCTTGCAGAAAAATTCAGAATTCCTGTAGTTACCTTAGTAGATACTCCAGGAGCTTATCCTGGTCTTGAAGCTGAAGAAAGAGGACAGGGTGAAGCCATTGCAAGAAATATTTTTGAGATGACCATGCTTAAAACTCCTATTTTCACTTATATTATTGGTGAAGGAGCAAGCGGTGGAGCTTTAGGAATTGGTGTCGGAAACAAAGTATACATGATGGAAAATACTTGGTATACTGTAATTGCACCGGAAAGCTGCTCATCAATCCTTTGGAGAAACTGGGATCATAAAGAAGATGCTGCAAATGCTTTAAATCTAACTCCGAAAGATGCCTTAAGAGAAAAGTTCATTGACGGAATCATTGAAGAACCACTTGGTGGCGCACATTACGATCCGGAAGTTGCTTATCTGAATTTAAAAGCTTCTATTCTGCAAAACATCAAAGCCTTTTCAAAATTCACAGGAAAAGAGCTTGAAACCCACAGACAAGAAAAATTTATTGCCATGGGGCAATTTAAAGGATAAAATAAAAACCGGTACACTTAATGAGCGTACCGGTTTTTTTTGATCTAAAATTATTTGATTAATCCTAATCCGCAACATTCAGCTCAATCTGAATATCCCGCTGGATTTTCTTCAGAGAAGAATATTTTGCATCGCAGACCTGAGTCGTCAATACATATTCTCCTTTATCTACCATAATAAAATTCTGACCTCTCGCCGGAACATCCACATTGTAATATTTGTTTCCGCTGATCTTAACTATGAGATTACATTTCGATTTATTTTTGATATTGATGTAGGCTTCTTTATCATTAGGGTCATGATTGAAAATATGACTCAGCATAGAAGCCGTTTTTTTGGCATGCTCACTCGGCTCAGATTTTTTGCTGCTTCCTGTAGATGCTAAATTCACATTTTTCTCAGAAGATGTATTAACTGCAAGATTTTTACCTTTATTAAGCTCATTATTGCTTACAATTTTTTCAACCTTACTTTTACTCAAAGGCTTTATCGTAGGTTTAGCTTCAATAGAATTATCTGCCATGATGATATCCATGAGTCTCCTTTTAAGAGCATCTGTTTTTTCGTGACCGGGATTCTGCTTAATAAACCCGGCAATAATTCGGGGTTCGGAAGAACTTTCCGCTTCTTCGAGAGTATAAATAATTACTGTTTCCTTTTCAGCAACTGCTTTTGTTTTAGAGGTGCTTTTTTTCTTTTTCTGAGCAATACCCAAACTGAAAATACTTAGAAATATAATGAGAAAAAGTTTTTTCATCAAATTAATCTTTAAAAATTTATTAAATAAATACTATAACGCTAAAAGTCATTTTTTAGTTTATCATTAAAATCATTATCTTTGCACGACTTAAAAATAAACTATTAAAGTTAATCATAATTTTAAATAAATAAACAATAAATATTATGTCTTATACACCAGCTGCTGCAGACGTAGCAAAATTAAGAAACCAAACAGGTGCAGGTATGATGGACTGCAAGAAAGCTCTAGTTGAAGCAGAAGGAGATTTTGAAAAAGCAGTTGACATCCTTAGAAAAAAAGGTCAGAAAGTTGCTGCTAACAGAGCTGACAGAGAATCTGCAGAAGGAGCAGTAATCGCAAGAGTAAACGAAGATAATACTTTAGGTACGATCATCTCTTTAAACTGTGAGACTGACTTTGTTGCTAAAAACGAAGCTTTCGTTGAATTGGCTTACGAATTGGCTGAAATGGCAATTTTTGCTGCAACTAAAGAAGAATTATTGGCAACAGATTTCCACGGAATGACTGTAGCTGAAAAATTAATTGAGCAGACAGGTGTTATCGGTGAGAAAATTGAAATCGGTGCATTTGAAAGAATTACAGGACCTTTCCTTGGAGCTTACATCCACGCTGGTAACAAAATTGCTGCCATCACTTCTCTTTCTGCAAAAGTAGACGGAGCTGATGAGGCTGCAAAATCTGTTTCTATGCAGGTTGCTGCGATGAACCCGATCGCTCTTGATGAAACTCAGGTTTCTCAGGAAACAATTGACAAAGAATTGGAAATTGAAAGAGAACTATTAACTAAAGAAGGTAAGCCAGAAAATATTATTGATAATATTTTGAAAGGTAAAATGCAGAGATTCTACAAAGACAACACTTTGGTACACCAATCTTTCATTAAAGATAACGCTATTTCTGTTGCAGACTACGTAAAATCTGTAAGCTCAGATCTTAAAGTAACAGGATTTATAAGAGTTAGCTTATAATCTTTTTAAATTTTTAAAATACTGTCCCGGTGATTTTTTTCATCGGGATTTTTATTTATGCTATATTTCACATAATATGAATAACATAGCAATATTCATTCATTATTTATAATTTCAAAAATATTAACATAATGTTAAAAAAATAACGTAAAAATTTGATTATTAATACTTAAATTTGTCGCCCTGAAATTTTTGTATGAAAAGAGTTTTATTATTAATATGCACATTTTTATGTTTATTGTTTAATGCCCAGCTTGATACCGAGCACTGGTTTGCGCCAATGGCATCAAAGGCAGGAAATAGCGGATTAGAAGGTTATCTTTACCTTTCAACCGACGAAACAGTTCCCTTTACAGTCCAGATATTCAACAACAATACTTTATATACAAGTACTCAGATCAGCAAAGGAAATCCTGCGCAGATTATTATTCCAAACAATTTTCTGATTACCTCAAATCAGTTTGATCTTTTTACGCCCAATTCTATGGGACTGAATGTAAAAGGAACTAAAAGATTTTTTGCAAATTATAGATTTTCACTGCAAAATCACGCTGAAATCATCACTTCAAAAGGTTTGGCAGGACTCGGAACAACTTTTTTTGCAGGAACAGTTCCCATTACAGGAAGCGCAACTTATGTAAACTCTACAATCGGAGTTACCGCAACCGAAGATAATACAACTGTTGTAATATCAGGATATAATCCTAATGTAGTGTTTTCTGACGGCACATCTTCTCCAACCAAAACTTTCACATTAAACAAAGGACAATCTTATATTGTAGATGCAAGAAGTACAGACAGCCCTTTTAATCCTACCGGACTTGTAGGAGCAAAAATAGTATCTACAAAACCTATTTCGGTGACCAATGGTAATTTTAACGGAATTTATACCAATCTTAATTTCAGCAATAATGATGTTCTGATGGATCAGGCTGTTCCTGTCAACAGATTGGGAAAAGATTTTATCATGGTGAAAGGAAACGGTAATGTAGCTAATGAAATGGAAACGGCACTTATCATTGCCACAGAAGATAATACTCAAATTGCTTTCAACGGAGCCGGAACTGCAGTCACATTGAATGCGGGACAATATTACATGGTTCCGACTGGTAATTACATTAATCAGGGAAGCGGAAATTATAACATGAATATTACTTCAAACAAAAATATTTATGTTTATCAATTGCTTGCCGGAATTATGGGTGGCGGATCCAATAACGAATTTGCAACAGGAGGAATGAATTTCATTCCGCCATTAAGCTGTTTTATGCCCAACAAAGTAGATGAAATCGGATTCATCAATATGATTGGAGGACAGGCTTTTAACACAAAACTGAATATTATTACCCAAACCGGAGCTGTAGTTACTTTAAACGGAAATCCTATTGCTGCCAACAACGGACCTTATCCCGTAACAGGGAACCCTAACTGGGTGACCTATTCTGTACCGAATGTTTCCGGAATTATTTCTGTAAATTCTACCAAATCTGTAACTGCAGGAATTGCAGCAGGAAGCGGTGCTGTCGGCTACGGTGGTTACTTTGCGGGGTTCTCGTCCGTTCCTGCAATTTCTAAAACAGGTGACTGTTATGCCGGCATACTTTTACAGGTAGATAATTCTTATGACTCTTACCAATGGTTTTTAAATGGAAATCCTATTCCGGGAGCGACTTCTTTCTCAATAAACCCAGAACTTTACGGAGCAGGAAATTACACGTGTCAGATTACAAAAAACAATTGCGAAAGCAAGCTGACTGCAATCTATAATTACACATTATGTCCGCCAATTACTACAACAACATATACAATCGGTTCTTGTAATACAAAAGTAATTACTCCTTCGTTTAGCAATTCAACTCAAAATATTGTTCCGTCGCTTACAGGAATTATTTTGCAGCCAACTTCCGGTACAGCAACTGTAAATCCGGCAAACGGTCAGATTACCTATACTCCAAACTCAACTTTAACTAGTAATACAACAGATACTTTCATTTATTATATTCAGGGAAATGGTAATCCTTTTGATTTTGAATATTTTAAAATTATTATTAACACAGACGTTCTTCAGACCAATAATACAAGTATGGTTTCTTGTGCCAATTCTGCAGGTAACGGAACGTTTGATTTAACCACGGCTAATCTTACCACAAATTCAGGCACTTCGGTTGTATATTATACCAATTCTAACCTGACAGGTCAGATCAACACTCCAAACAATTACACAGGTCCTGAAGGAACAATATATGCTAATGTAACTTCTGCTTACGGATGCTCTAAACCTGCACAGATTATATTGACAGTAAATCCGTTACCTAATATCAATACTTCCAGTTTCAACGCAAATCTTTGTGATGATAATCTTGATGGAATTATTAATGTAAATTTCTCAACGATTACACCTCAAATCGTAAACAACTCAGGAAGCTTTAACGTAAGATATTATTTGAATCAAACAGACGCAAATGCCGGAAATAACAATACGCTTCCCAACAACTGGACATATACTGCGAATACAACAGTCTATGTAAGAGTTGACGGAATTAATACCAATTGTCCTCCTGCTTTTGGACAGATCAACTTTTCTGTAGGATCAAAAATATCTTTATCCACATTAGATTATTCCACGTTAGTTTGCGATACCAACTGGGACGGAACAGAAACCGTTAACTTAAATACTTATAAAAATAATTTCACTACAGATCCTGCTGTTACATTGAGCTTTTACAGCACTTTTGCTAATGCGCAAAATGCGACCAACGCTATCAGCTCAAATCAGATCATTGCTCCTTCTCAGGTGTTTTTTATTCGATTTCAGACTTCAGGAAGCTGCCCTAATATAGCAAAGATTACCTTATCACTGGATCAGCTTTCAACATCCAATGCTAACTTATCTGCTTGTGCCAATGCTAACGGAACAGCAAATTTTAATCTGACTACAGCTACTATTACAGCAACTCCGGGAGCAACAGTTTTGTTCTTTTCAGATGCTTTGCTCACAGCTCCTATTGCAACGCCTACAAATTACAATTCTTCCGGGGGAATAGTTTATGCACAGGTGAGTTCAGGTTTCGGATGTACAAAAACAGCACAGATCAATTTAGTCATCAATCCGTTACCTAATATCAATACAGCTAATTACAACGCTGTACTTTGCGATGATAATTTTGACGGAATAATCAATGTAAATTTCTCAACAGTTTCACCTCAAATCGTTACCAATTCAGGAAGTTTTACTGTAAGATATTACCTGAACCAAACAGATGCAAATGCCGGAAACAACAATACACTTCCTAATAACTGGACATATACTGCCAATACAACAGTTTATGTAAGAGTTGACGGAATCGGCACCAATTGTACTCCTGCTTTTGGGCAGATCAACTTTCAGATTGGAAACCGAATAACCTTATTGGCAACCAATGCCACTACAGATGTATGTGATAATGATCTGAATGGAACTCAAGCCGTTAATCTTAATGATTATAAAAATCTATTCAGTACAGACCCTTCCGTTGTATTAACATTTTACAATACTTTAGCCAATGCGCAGGCAGGTACAAATACCATTACTCCCAATCAAAACATCACTTCTGTTTCAACATTCTATATCAGATTCACCAGCAATAATGGATGTCCAAATACAGCAGTTTTAACGGTTAATTTAAAATTTCCAAAGAAATCTGAGGTTCTAAAAAATCAGGTAGTTTGCGCAGATCAAAAAGCTTTACTGGATGCAGGAGCAGGTTTTACTTCTTATTCATGGAGCACAGGAGCAACAACACAATCCATCAGTGCAGGAGAAGGTGTTTATTTTGTAGATCTAGGATTTAATGGTTGCGTTTACAGACAAACAGTTACAGTAACCAATGCCCCACTACCTGTAGTGACAAGCGTAACGGTTACAGGAAATACAGCAACGATTAACGTAACAGGAGGAACTCCTCCTTATCAATATTCATTAAATGGAATTGATTATCAGAGCTCTAATATTTTCACAGGATTGGTAAGAGGTCCTTATAAAGTGTATGTCATCGGGCGAGATGGATGTCAGCCGGTTACAAAAGATTTTTTACTATTAAATTTAATTAATACCATTACTCCTAATAATGACGGCAAGAATGATGTTTTAGATTACTCCGATCTCAAAATCAAAGATCAAGTAAGCATAGAAGTAGTTGACAGATATGGCGCTGCCGTTTATCAATCTTCAGGAAAAAATTATATATGGGACGGAAAATCGGGAGGACGCAACTTATCTACCGGAACTTATTGGTACATAATAAAATGGATTGAACCCGATACTAAATTGCCAGTTTCTTATTCAGGATGGCTTTTAATTAAGAATAGAGAATAATTTTTTCAATTTATTTATGATTTATTAAGAATATATTAAATATTATACTAATTTTGTAGAAATCCTAATTCTTTAACTTATGAAAAGATTTCTACTCAGTTTAGTATTAATATTTTTGTCATTCAGTTCTCTCTTTGCCCAAAGAGATACCGAACACTGGATTGCACCCTACTATTACTCTACTTCTTACACACAGGCTCTGTATTTATCTACTGATTCTATTACGCCTTTTGATGTAACAATTTACAGTAACAATGCTGTTTTGCCTGGTGGAGTTGTAACAATCAGTAAAGGTAACCCTGTTGTTTTTCAGGTGCCTAATACTTATATCGCAACCAACTCTGCATCAGAGGCATTCAATGTAATATCAAAAGGTTTGTATCTGAACGGATCTAAACCATTTTTCTGTACTATGAGAATGGTAAGTTCTACCACACACGCAGAGATTGTGACCAGTAAAGGAAAGGCTGGAATTGGAAAATTATTTTATGTTGCTAACACCCCATCTACTGCAACATTCAACACATTCACATCCGGGATTCTTGCTACAGAAAACAATACTGTGGTAACAGTTACGTGGAACGGAAGTATTACATTCATTGGAGCTCCTACAGGTCTTGGGAATACGCATACTGTAACTTTGAATAAGGGTGAGTCTTTTATATTTGCCGGAAACACCACTGGAACTGCTCCGTTTATGGGAGCAAAGATTGTTTCTGACAAACCTATAACACTTACAAATGGAAACGTAAATGGTAATTTCGGAGCCAGTACTGCTGCAGGATCTGATGCCATATTAGACCAATCTGTTCCTGTAGAAAGATTAGGAAGTACTTTTGCAATGGTAAGAACAAGATCCAATACATCTGATTTGGAAGGAGCCATTGTAATTGCTACTGAAAATAACACTCAGGTTTTTCTAAACGGATCAGGAGTAGCTATAGCTACTTTAAACGAAGGACAATGGTACAGAATTTCAGGAGACAATTATTTACAGCAAGGAACCTCTGACCATTATAATATGTTGGTATCAACATCTAAAAATGTATATTTATATCAACTTGTTTCTGTAAATAACAGCAGTGCAACCTGCGGTTTTAATTATATCCCGCCGTTAAATTGTTTTCTTCCAAGAAAAATTGATGAGATTCCGCTTATTAATGAAATGCCTCTGAATAATTCAAGCTCTACACCATCTGGAACATTAATTAAATTAAATATTCTTACTGAAGCTGGAGCTACAGTTTTAGTAAATAATGCTGCTCCAACCGCGGCGCAAGGACCTCACCCTCTTACGGGTAATACAGCTTGGGTAACCTACGGTATTGAAGGAGTGGCAGGAAATCTTGTTATTGAATCTACAAAAGCTGTTACTGCAGGTATTAACGGCGGCTACTCCACTTCAGGATATGGAGGTTATTTTGCAGGATTCTCTTCTATTCCT
>JAANMY010002802.1_pt1 | contig 15595 bp, 13 predicted proteins | sample 7279691 | NCBI WGS metagenome assembly JAANMY01 (sample SAMN14094543, study PRJNA606508) | bioreactor metagenome | isolation source: A lab-scale SPAN reactor treating ammonium-rich wastewater day 388 | place: Ireland: Galway | collected 2018-02-07
CTGCGCGACCTGCGAGTAGTCGAGGTCGCGCTCGAGCCAGCCGTAGTCGGTCCACGACGAGAACAGCACGCGATCGAACCGATGCTCCAGCGCCAGGGCCAGCGCCGCGAGCAGCGAATGCGCGGATCGGAGCGCGAGCGCGGCGTTGATCCGGCGGGTGCGCATCTGGTTGGTCGTGACCGGGACGAGCGTCTTGCCCAGGCGATCGGCCGCGTGCCGCATTCGCGCTTCGATGCGCGCGAACGACGCGGGATCGCCGCCGGAAGTGTCGAACGAACCGAGCGCGAGCAGGAGATCGTGGAGCCGCGAGGCGCGCGGGCGCAGCGCCGTGTGGAACGAGTCGACCCCGCCCGAGAAGAAACACGCGGATCGCGTTCCGGCTGCGCGGGCGGCGTCCTCCTGGACATCCGCGTCGATCGCGACGTCCGGATCGTCGGGATGGAAGGCGCGCCAGGTCCGCTTGAGATCCTCCGCGCCGTCCAGCAACCGTGCATCCACCGGCCGCGCGAGCACGAGCGGCTCGTTCGACGCGATCGCGACCGGCAGCAGCATCGCGAGCCACGGGTTGCCGGTTTCGGTGAGATCGCCGGCGAACACGTCGGGCACTTCGAACCAGTAGACCTCCTCCGCGGGGCCGCCGCGCGCGTCGTCGTAGCGAACGACGCCGGAGAGGCGCGCGTGTCCCGACCGCTCGGGCGACCGGCCGATGTCGACGTCGACGAGCTTCACGTTGCGATGTCGGTCACGTGCCGAGGTGGCGGGTGACGCCGGGCTCCTGCACGAGGCGCTCCAGCCGGTAGGTGAGCGGCCGGATCGCCGGGTGGCGGCGCAGCCAGCGCACGAACGGCCGGAACGGATCGTGCAAACGCGAGCGGGCGAGCGCGCGGCGGATAGCGCGCGCCATGTCGTCGCGGCCGGTCTCGCGGCAGACCTCGAGCATCTCCTCGTAGTAGTGGCGCACGTTCGGATCGCCGATCGCCATCCGCGCCACCTTGCGCACGTCGAGGCGCTGCGCCCCGAACGCCGGCGCCTTGCCGATGACGCCCATCAGGTCGAGCATGATCGCGGTGCGCAGGCACTTCTCGCAGTTCATGCAATTGGTCTCGTCGCCGGTGAACAGGCACACGCGCAGCGCGGCGAGCGCGACATCGTGCCCGGCGACGAACCGCAGCTTCTCGGTGCGCAGGACCGAGAAGCCGTGGTTCTCGACGCTGGTCGCGGCGGTGGAGAGCAGCGCATCGGTGAGCGGATGCGTGCCCCAGGCGTCCTTCCACGTGAGATCGACGCTGGCGGCGACGATCACGCGCCGGAACCGCCGCTCGAGCGCGAGCGGCACCGAGGCCATCATCGCGCCCTGCGACATGTACATGAGGTCGGTGCGCCCCAGGCGCGTGTGCAGCAGATTGGTCGCGCAGGGGATCAACGTCTTCCCGAGGGCGTCGGCCGCCGCCTGCAGCTTCGCCCGCACGCGCTCGAACGAGGGGCGCTTCGCATGCATCAGGTCGAACGCGCCGTGGATCGTCAGGAGATCATCGATCGGCGCGGCGCGCGATGCGAGCACCGAGTAGAACGAGTCGACGCCTCCGGAGAACAGGCACACGGTGCGCGTGCCCGCTCCCGGGGGCTCGCGCATGACGTCGGCCTCGATCGCCACCGGCCGATGCGCGGGATTCCACATCCGCCATGCGCCCATCAGTTCGCGCGCGTGGTCGAGCAGCAGGGCGTCGACCGGCCGGCACAGTTCGAGCGATTCTCCCAGCGTGACCGCGATCGGCAGCAGGCACGCGAGCCAGGGATTGCCGCTGGTCGAGATTTCGCCCGCGTACGCTTCCGGGAACTCGTACCAGTAATCCTCGGCGTCGCGGCCGGCCTGCGGCGCGGCGCAGGACACGCGACCGGTGAGCCGCACCCAGCCGTCGCGCTCGGGCGACGGAGCGAGGTCGACGCGTTCGAGCTTCACCCGGCCAGCGCGCCGATCGCGACGAGCGCCTGCCGCACGTCGTCGACGCCCTGCGCGGACAGCGGTGACTGGGGAGGCAGCGGGTCGCCCACCGCGTAGCCCTGCAGCACGAGTCCGCCCTTGATGCACGCCGCGAGGTTGTGCTTCGCGAACGCCTGATTGAGCGCCCACAGCGGCCGCTGCTTCTCCATCGCGCCCTTCCAGTCGCCGCGCCGGCACGATTCGTAGAGTTCGACGCTTTGCCGCGGCGCGACGCAAGCCGGGCCCGCCATCCAGCCCACGCCGCCGATCAGCATCACGCAGGCCGGGATGTGCGACGAGGCGGCGAACACCTGCATGCGCCCCTCGCCGCGCAGCAGGATCGACAGCAGGCGCCCGGTGTTCACCGACGCATCCTTGATGTAGCGGATGGTCGGGACGCGCGCGAGCTTCTCGATCACCGGCAGCGAGAGGTCGGAGCGCTGGAAGTTCGGATTGGTGTAGAGCACGACCGGCAGGCCCACCGCCTCGCCGATCGCCTTGAAGTACGCGTACACGCCGTCGTCGGCGATCGGAAAGTACGCCTCGAGGATCGCGAGGATGCCGTTCGCGCCCATGCGTTCGTAGTCGCGCGCCTGGGCGACCGCATCCGCGGTGGTGGTCGACGCGACGCCCGCGACGACCGGCACGCGGCCGTTCGCCGCCTCGATCGTGACTTCGACGACGCGCCTGCGCTGCGCGGCGGAGAGGTAGGCGAACTCGCCGGTCGATCCGAGCGGCGCGAGGCCGTGCACGCCCGCACCGATCAGGTCGTCGCACAGCCGCGCGAGCACCGAATCGTCGACCGAGCCGTCGGCGCGGATCGGCGACACGAGATAGGGGAATACGCCGTGGAACTCCTTCGTGCTCACGTTCGCGCTCCGTCGATTGCCCCGGCGCGCGCCCGGGTGGCACGCGAGGCAGCATCCATCGTAGCGCAACGCGCGATCCGACAGGCCGGCCGCACGCAGCCGGGCCCCCCGGATCCACCGGCGATCAACCGGTCGTGCGTGCGGGGGCGGGGGCGGGCACCGGAGGCGACGCGCCACCCGCCGGAGGCGCCGATGGAACGGGAGCAGTTCCCGTCGGCGGCGTCGCGAGCTGGCCGTAGACCACGCGCGCGACCGCGAGCAGCCTGGTGCGGTCGAGCGGGCCGGAGAGCGCGTAGGCGGTGTCGTCGTCGATCCAGTAGAAGACGCCGACGCCGTTCTCGGCGGCGTACCGGAACGCGGTTTCGCCGGTCGGCCCGCGTGAGTCCTTCGACAATCGCCACTGCAGCGTGACGCGCTGCTTGTCCGCGTTCTCGTACATGACGAGCCCGGTCGGCTTCTCGTTGCCCGCGACGAGGCGCCCGCCGACGAGCGTGAACCCGAGCGACCCCAGGTCGGGGATGTGCGCCTCGGTCCCCATGCGGCGCGTGAGCCAGCGCGCGAGGCTCGCTTCCTCGTTCGCCCACACCTCGACCGGCCGGCGCGGGTCGGCGCTGTAGAGCGCGTGCGTGATCGCGGCCTGCCGCGCGAAGGTCGTCGGCACGCCGGTCCGCTCGAGCATCGCATCGCGCGCGAACCACCCGGCGGCGAGGCCGAGGACGAGCGTCGCCGCGGCCGCGTACGCCGGCCACAGGCGCCACGCGAGAGCGCGCGCCGGATGACCGCGCGCGGCGGCGGCGAGGCGCGGCGGGATCGCCTCGTCGAGCCAGGGATCGAACGCGTCGCGCAGCGCGGCGTTCTGCTCGCGGATCGCCGCGACGCGCGCCGCGGCCGAGGGGTCACGCGCGATCGCCTGCGCGACGGCCTCGCGGCGCTCGTCGGCGAGCTGGCCGTCGGCCCAGGCCATCAGGTCGTCGTCGGTGATCGGGATCGCGCTCATCGTTCTTCCACTGTCGCCGTGCGTCGTCACTTCACGCGCTTGAGCGCGGAGGGCGGCTCCTCGGTCATGCGGCGCAGCTTCTCGCGCGCCCGCGACAGGCGGGACATCACGGTGCCCACCGGCACGGAGAGCGCTGCGGCGATCTCCTCGTACTTCATCTCCTCGACCACGGCGAGGAGCAGCGTCTCGCGCTGCTCGGCAGGCAGCCGGCCCACCCGTTGCAGCAATTCCGTCAGCTCGACGCGCGCGAACTGGGTCGCCGGCACCGGCACCTGCCACGCGCTGCGGCCGAGTTCCGAGTCCGCATCGAGCGACACCTGCGCGGCCTCGCGGCGCGCGCTCGCCTTCTGGTTGACGAACACGTTGTGCATGATCGTGAACAGCCACGCGCGCAGATCGGTCCCCGGCTGCCACAGCCGGCGCTTCTCCCACGCCCGCGCCAGCGCCTCCTGCACCAGGTCGTCCGCGCGCGAGCCGTCGCCGGTCAGCACGCGCGCATAGCGCCGCAGTCGCGGGATCGCGGCGAGCATTTCCGGATGCGGCAGCGGCGGATCGGCCATGGCGTGGCGTCTGGTGCCCGAGGCGCGGCCCGGCGGGCATGGCCGCCGTGCCCGGGAGCGCGCCGGGAGCTTAGGCCGGTTTCGCCGGGCGGGCGAGCGTCCCGACGCGGCCCTCCCGCTCGTTCGACCTCCCCTCCGGGCAGTCCGGAACAAGGAGTCGAACAGTCGGCCGCCCGCGACTATTCCCCCGGGGCCGAATGCGCGCGACCGACGGTCCCGCAGGCGCGCTCGGCCGCGAGGGATCGCCCGCTCCGTCGGGTCGACGGCGGGCACCGCGTCGCTGCTAAAGCAGGAACAGCGTCGCGAGTCCCAGGAAGATGAAGAACCCGCCGGAATCGGTGACCGCGGTGATCAGGACCGAGGAGCCGACCGCCGGGTCGCGGCCGATCTTGAGCATGGTCATCGGGATCAGCACGCCCATCATCGCGGCGAGCAGCAGATTGAGCGTCATCGCGAACACCATCACGAGGCCGAGCTTGACGTCGTGGTAGAGCATCATCGAGACGAGTCCCATCACGCCGCCCCAGATGACGCCGTTCGCGAGCGCGACCAAGAGCTCCTTGCGGATCAGCTTGTCCGCGTGGTTGCGCGTGACCTGCCCGAGCGCCACCGCGCGCACGATCATCGTGATCGTCTGGTTGCCCGAATTGCCGCCGATGCCCGCCACGATCGGCATCAGCGCCGCGAGCGCGACGAGCTTCGCGATCGAGCCCTCGAACACGCCGATCACGCGCGAGGCGAAGAACGCGGTCATCAGGTTCACCGCGAGCCAGGCCCAGCGGTTCTGGAAAGATTTCCAGACCGATGCGAAGACGTCCTCCTCCTCGCGCAGGCCCGCCTGGGCGAGCACCTCCTCCTCGCCGCGCCGCCGCACGAAGTCCAGCACCTCGTCGACGGTGACGCGGCCGACGAGGCGGTCGTTGGTGTCCACGACCGGCGCCGACACGAGGTCGTAGCGCTCGAACGTGCTCGCGGCCACGTCGGCCTTCTCGTGCTGCGCGAGCTTGACGGCCGCGGGCGCCATCACGTCGCCGACCATGCGTTCCGGATCGTTGACGATCAGCTTCGCGATCGGCAGCACGCCGAGCAGCTTCTCGTCGCGGTCGACGACGAACACCTGGTCGGTCTGCGACGGCAGGTCCTCGAAGCGGCGCAGGTAGCGGAGCACGACCTCGAGCTTGACGTCGGCCCGCACCTGGATGTCCTCGAAGTCCATCAGCGCGCCGACCATGTCCTCGTCGAACGACATCGCGGCGCGCAACTGCTCGCGTTCCTCGACCGGGAGGCTCTGGAAGACGTCATCCATCACCTCCTGCGGCAGGTCCTCGGCGATCGCGGCGAGTTCGTCGGCCTCGAGCGTTTCCGCCGCGGCGACGAGTTCCTCGGTGTCCATCGACGAGATCAGCGACTCGCGGACCGCGTCGCTCACCTCGACCAGGATCTCGCCGTCGCGCTCGGCGGACTTGATCAGGTCCCAGACGTAGAGGCGCTCCTCGAGCGGCAGCGCCTCGAGGATGTAGGCGATGTCCGCCGGATGCAGCCGGTCGAGCCGCTGCTGGAGCGCGGCGCGGTTCTGCCGGGTAACGAGGCTCTCGACGAGGCCGGCGCGTTCCGCGTCGGACGCCTGCGCAGCCTGCTCGTGGACGAGCCCCTCGACGAGCCGGTTCCGGCGGATCAGCGCGGTGACGTCGGCGAGCGCGTCCTCGACGCGCCCGCGCGCGTCGCCAGGCCGGGCCGGGGTCTTGTCGGCGATCTCGGGCATGGCGGTGTCGAATCCAATCGGGCGGGCGGCGCGGGAGGCGCCGCGATTCTACGCGCCCGAACCGGCTTCCGACAGTCGCGCGGCGCCGAGACGCGCGGGCGCGGCGCGCGCCGAGTCAGGGCACGGACGCCGAGGGCATCCGCGCGAGGATCGTCGCGACGCGGCCGTCGAGGTACTCGGAGCCCGGATTGCGCTCGAAGCGGCGCGGGGAGGGGACCATCGCCGCGAGCCGCGCGGCCTGCTCGTCGGAGAGCTGGCCCGCGGAGACGCCGAAGTAGCGCCGCGCGGCCGCCTCGGCGCCGAACACGCCGTTGCCCCACTCGATGACGTTGAGGTAGAGCTCGAGGATGCGCCGCTTGGGCAGCAGCGCCTCCATCATCACGGTGATGAGCGCCTCCTGCGCTTTCCGCACGTAGCTGCGGTCCGGCGAGAGGAACAGGTTCTTCGCGAGCTGTTGCGTGATCGTCGAGCCGCCGTAGACCACCTTGCCGCGACGCTCGTTCTTCTCGCGCGCCTTCGCGATCGCCTCCCAGTCGAAGCCCGAGTGTTCGACGAACTTCGCGTCCTCGGCCGCGATGACCGCCCGCTTGAGCTGCCGGGAGATCTTCTCCGCGGGCACCCATTGGTAGCGGATCACCGCCTTCGGTTGCTTCACGCGCATCTCGGCGAGCCGCTGCTCCATGAAGGCGGTCTCTCCGGGAGGATTCCAGCGGTACCAGAGGATGTGCGCGGCGAACCACGCCTGGACCAGCGCGAACGCGACGACGAGCGCGACGAGCGCGCGGAGCGTCCAACGCGCCGGCGTCGACCGCGCCATCGGGAACTACGCGCCCGGCCGGAGCAGCGCGAATACCGACTTCGTGTCGGGCCGCACGCCGCGCCACAGCGCGAAGCTCTCGGCGGCCTGCTCGACCAGCATGCCCATGCCGTCGGAAGCGCCACCCGCGCCGTGCTCGCGCGCCCAGCGCATGAACGGGGTCGGCAGGTCCGAGTAGATGAGGTCGTAGGCGAACGCGCCGGGCGCGAACAGGGTCCCGGCGAACGGGAACGCGTCGACCTGCGCGCCGCCCATGCCGAGGCTCGTCGCGTTGATCACGATCTCGTGGCGGCGCGCCCCGATGGCCTGCGGATCGAAGGCTTCGACACGGCCGTAGCGCGAGAACTCCGCGGCGACTTGCACCGCCTTCGACATCGTGCGGTTGCTGATCGCGACCGACGCCGCGCCGGCGTCGAGGAGCGGCTTCAGGATCCCGCGCACCGCGCCGCCCGCACCGAGGATCGCGATCGCGCGCCCGCGGACATCGGCATGGAGGTTGACGGTGAGGTCGCGCACGAGCCCCACGCCGTCGGTGTTGTCGGCGTGCCACGCGTCGCCGACACGGGCGAGCGTATTGACGGCGCCCGCGAGCCTCGCGCGCTCGGTCGTCTCGGTGGCGACGGCGAATGCCTCGAGCTTGAACGGTATGGTCACGTTCAGGCCCATTCCGCCCTCGGCGGCGAAGCGTTCGACCGTCGCCCGGAACGCGTCGCGCGGCGCGAGAAGCCGCTCGTAGGTCATGTCCTGCCCGGTCGACGCGGCGAACGCGGCGTGGATGGGCGGCGATTTCGAGTGCGCGATCGGGTTGCCGATGACGGCGTAGCGGGCAGGCATTTCAGTTGGCAGTTGTCAGTTGTCAGTTGACAGGCGTCCGAGGGAAGTGGGCCGCACGGCCCAGCGCGCGCGAGGGCGGGTCGGACCGGATTATCGCCGATGCGCGATTCCGAGGGATTCCTGTGCGCGGGCTCCGCGTTCGCGCCCGCGTTCTTGCCCGCCAACTTCAGCCTCCCACCCGCGCTCGATACGCGGCCACCGGGCACTCCGCCGCCACTGTCAACTGTCAACTGCCAACTGACTACTGACTGACGAGCTCGTCGGCCTTCGTGAACGTCCAGGTGCGCGTGATGTGCAGGACGTCGGTGTCGCGGTGGATGTCGGGCGGGAACGGAGCGTAGGGCGCGGCCATCCGGACGATGTGCAGCGCGGCGGCGTCGAGCACGCGATTGCCCGACGAGCGGTTCACCTCGATGTTCTCCACCGAGCCGTCGGCCCTGATCGACACGGTGATGAGCAGGCTGCCGTACAGCCTGTTCTGGCGCGCGGCCTCGGGATAGTTGAGATTGCCGACGCGCTCGACCTTGAGCCGCCAGTCCTCGACGTAGCGCGCGAAGCGGTACTCCTCGGCGCGCGCCCCGACGAAGCGCCGCTTCGGGCGCTTCTGGTAGGCGTCCATGTCCTTCGCGATCTGCGCCTCGAGCCGCATCGCGTCGAGCGTGCGCTGCATCATCTCGTTCGCGGTCGGCGTGTCGTTGCGGTCGGCGTTGATCGTGGGGGCGGGCTGAACCGGCACGAGCGGAGCGGCGCGAAGCTGGGTCAGCAGTTCCTGCGTCTTCTTCTCGAGCGCCTGCACCCGCTCGGTGGCGATCGCGATGTCCTCGCGCTGCTGCTCCTTCGGAAGCACCGGCAGCGGCGTCTTCGCGCGCCGGTTCGCGTCGGTGTTGCCGCCGCCGTCGAGGTTCGCCTGCGCGAGGAGTTCCGGCTTGTCGGGCCGCTCCTTCGTCTTCGCGTTGACGAGCGCGACCTCGAGCGGCGGACCGCGGTCGAACAGACGCTTCAGATCCGCAGGCGCGAAGTGAATCGACAGCAGGACGAGGTGGACCGCGGCGGACAGGCCGAACGCGATGCCCGTGCCGAGGCTCACGCCGCGGAACAGCATGCGCCGGGGCGGCCCGGCGAGCGCTTCGGGCGGGATCGTCGCGGGCGGCAGCGCTCCGGCCGGATGCAACCGTGCCCGCGACGGCGTCGCCATCGGTTCGACGGCGATCGGTGTCGGCGCCACCGACACGAGCGGTCGCACCACCGCGCGCGCCGCACGAACGCCGGACGCAGCCGGGCGCACGGCCGCATCCCCGCCGGACCGCCTCGCTGGAACCGCCGCTACGGGCAAAGGTGCGGGAGTCGCCCGAGGCGGAGTCTTCGTGCCGCCAGTGCGCGATGACGACTCGGCGGCGGTCGGCACAGCGCCCGTGCGCGGCTTCGTCCGCTCAGGTGCCGGAGGCTGCGCCGGGGGTGTCGGCGCATCAGCCTTCGGCGCGCGTCGCGGTGTACGCGGCCGGGAAGCGGCGTCGGCAGGCGCGGGAACCGGTTCGGGCGGCTTGGCCGGGGTCGGCTTGCGGGGCACCGGGGCAACGGGGGCGGGGAAGCGATCCGCCCATTGTAGGGAACCTCAAGGCGATACAGCAGCTTCCGTGCCGGACTTCGCGCCTTCCGGCATCCCGGCGTAGCGCGCTTCCAACGTCGCCTCGAGGAGATCGATGCGCACGATCTGGACCCGGACCGGCGTCCCGGGGACGAGCGAGGGCAACCCGGCGAGCTTCACCCGAAGCGGAATCGGCGTGAGCCGGGCGACGCCCTCGCGCTCGACGGTCGCATCGACGATGTCCGCGCGCTCCTGCAGGAGCCAGCGCAGGCACCAGTAGTGCTCCATGCGCTCCTGGAACTCCGCGTACTGCCCGTAGGTCGCCTCGAAGTCCGCCATCGCGGCGACGAGTTCGGCGTCGTTCTGCGCGTACGGGGGCTTCCCGCCCGCGATCACCGCGAGGATCTGACGCTGGTTCACGAGGTCGGCGTAGCGGCGCAGCGGCGAACTCGACCACAGGTAGTGGGTGAGGCCGAGCCCTTGATGTTCGCCGGGTCGGGTGCTCATCTTCACCTTGCCGCCGGACTGCACGCGGTAGAGGCCCGCCGCGCCGGCCTGCGCGAGGAGCCGGCCCCAGGTCGCGTTCGCGTGGATCATCAGTTCCGAGACGAGCGTGTCGAGCGGCGAGCCGCGCGGACGCGGCAGGATCGACACCCGGCCCGGCTCGTCCACCGCGCTTCGCGCGTCCCAGTCGACCTCGAAGGCGAAGTCGATGCGATCGACCTCGACCTTGCCGCGCGCCGCGCCGAGGTGCTGCGCGAGGCGCCACAGCACGCGCATCTCGGCCGTCCACGGCGGATCGTCCGCCGAGGGCAGCGGGCGCGCGAACGCTTCGCTCGCCCCGCCGAGCGCGATGTTGGCGGCGATGGGCACGCGCTCGGCCACCGTGCGGTGCGAGGCGGGCGCGCCCGACCCGTCGAGTTCGACGTAGAGCGAGAGCGCGGGCCGCGCCTCGCCCGCCGCGAGCGAGAATTCGGCGACGACCTCGTCGGGCAGCATGGTGATCTTGCGCCCGGGCATGTAGACGGTCGACAGGCGCTCGCGCGCGATCGCGTCGAGCGCGCCGCCGCGTTCGAGCGCCAGCGCGGGCGCGGCGATGTGGATGCCGATCTCGGTGCGCCCGCCCGGCAGTTCGCGCACCGAGAACGCGTCGTCGATCTCGGTGGTCGCCGCATCGTCAAAAAAGAACGCGCGCACGCCCTCGGCGAGCGGCAGGTCGGGCAACGTTCCGACCGGCGGCCACGGCGCGAACGCCGTGCCGCGCGGAAACGCCTGCGCGAGGAAGGCGTCGAAGTGGTAGTCGTGGGTCGACGGAATCGCGCCGCACGCGGCGAGCATCGCGACCGGCTGCATGCGCTCGGCCTCGCAGGCCGCGGCGAGCGCCTTCCATTCGAGCGAATTCTTCTCCGGACGGTAGAGCAGCATGGTGCGCTTCGCGGCGAGTTCGGCCGGCAGCGCGCGACGCGCGAGCGCCTCGACCCACGCGGCGACCTGTTCCGCTTCGCGCCGCTTGCGCTCGACCGAGGCGAGCGCGGCGGCGAGCGACTCCGGCGGCGCCTTGCGGTAGCGCCCCTTGCCCCGCTTGTAGAAGTGCATCGGCGAGGCGTGCAGGACGCGCAGGACCGCCGCCTGCTCGGGCGCGTTCGCCTGCGCGCCGAAGTACTCGCGCGCGAGCGCGTCGAAGCCGAACTCGTCGTCGCCGGAAACTTCCCAGAGGAACTGCGCGTCGAGCGTGGAGGCGATGGCCTCGGCCTGCGTCAGCACCTCGCCCGCCGCGGGCGACGCGAAGCGCAGCAGCACGTTCGCCGCCTTGAGCTTGATGCGCCGGCCGGTCGACACCTCGACCTGCAGCGAGGTCGCCTGGTCGGCGAGCACCGTGCCGGCCCTGATCTGGCCGTCGTCTTCGAACAGCACGTTCATCGGGATGTCCCGCGGAGACGCCCTTGCGGCGCCGGCGTTCGGTCCGGAAGGCGGGGCCGCGATTATATCGGGTGCGCGATTGCGGGCCGTCCGACGCTGCGGCATAGTCGGCGGTTCCGGACGGGGGATGGGGTCGATGAAGTACAAGCACCTTGGCGCGAGCGGACTCGAGGTGTCGACGCTGACGCTCGGCACGATGACCTTCGGCGAGCGCACCGGCGCGGCGGAGGCCCATGAGATCGTCGCGCACGCGCGCGATGCCGGCGTGACGTTCATCGACACCGCCGACGCCTACGTGATGGGCGAGTCCGAGCGGATCGTCGGCGCGGCGATCCGCGCCGAGCGCAACCACTGGGTGCTCGCCACCAAGGTCGGCAACCGGATGGCCGACGAGCGCAACAACGGCGGATCGTCGCGCGCGTGGATCCTGCGCGCCTGCGACGCGAGCCTCGCGCGACTATCGACCGACCGCATCGACGTCTACTACCTGCACCGCGACGACCCGTCGACGCCGCTCGACGAGTCGGTCGGCGCGATGGGCGACCTGATCCGCGTGGGCAAGGTGCGCTACTTCGGCGTGTCGAACTTCCGCGGCTGGCGCATCGCCGAGACCGTGGCCGCCTGCCGGCGCAACGGCGTCCCCGCGCCGATCGTCTGCCAGCCGAGCTACAACCTGCTGAACCGCATGCCCGAAGTCGAGATCCTGCCCGCGTGCGACCACTACGGCCTCGGCGTCGCGCCCTATTCGCCGATCGCGCGCGGCATCCTGACCGGCAAGTACGCGCCCGGCGCGCCGCCGCCGCCCGACTCGCGCGTCGAGCGCAACGACCGCCGGATGATGGAAACCGAATTCCGCGCCGAGAGCCTCGCGATCGCGCAGACGCTCAAGGCCCATGCGGAGGCGACCGGCCGCACGGCGACGCAATTCGCGCTCGCGTGGCTGTGGGCGAACCCGATCGTGACCACGGTGATCGCCGGTCCGCGCACGCTCGCGCAATGGCAGGACTATGCGGATGCGGTCGGCACCGCATGGTCGGCCGACGACGAGGCGCTCGTCGATGAACTCGTGCGGCCCGGGCATCCGTCGACACCGGGCTACCACGACCCGCGCCACCCGTTCTACGGACGAAAGCGCCGCGAGCGCTGATCGCGCGTCGAGGCGCGCGCGCCGGTCCGGAGCGATTCGGCGTTCGTCCTACGGTGCGCTGCCGCGCGCGCCGGTAGAGTCGTCGGTCCGCGACGCCGACCGCGCGCGGATCCGACGATGACGCACGAATCGCCCGCCTTTCCCTGGACCTTCGGGCTCGAGGAGGAGTTCTTCCTCGCGCACCCGCGCTCGCGCGCGCTGGCGACTTCGGTCCCGCGCTCGCTGATGCGCGCGTGCCGCCGGCGTTTCGGCGACGCGATCGCGCCCGAACTCCTGCACTCGCAGATCGAGATCGTCTCGCCGGTGTTCTCGAGCTGCGCCGAGGCGCTCGGGACGATGGCCTCGCTCCGGCGCGGCGTCGCCGCCATCGCCGCGGAGAAGGACCTGCGGATGCTCGCGGCCGGCACCCACCCGATCGCCGCCTGGGGCGAGCAGGTCGAGACGCCGAAGACCCGCTACCGCGGCATCGTCGAGGACTTCCAGATCGTCGCGCGGCGCAACGTGCTGTGCGGCCTGCACGTCCACGTCGCCGTTCCCGCCGGCGTCGACCGCGTGGCGCTGATGAACCGCGTGATGCCCTGGCTCCCCGCGTTCCTCGCGCTGTCGACGTCCTCGCCGTTCTGGAACCGCGCGGCGACCGGGCTCATGTCCTACCGGCAGGCCGCGTACGACGAATGGCCGCGCACCGGGATTCCCGACCATTTCGAGAGCGAAGCCGAGTACGCGCGTTTCGTCGAGCTGCTCGTCGCCGGCGGCGCCGCGCGCGACGCGAGCTACCTGTGGTGGGCGATCCGCCCGGCCATGCGTTTCCCGACGCTCGAACTGCGCATCTGCGACGCCTGCACGCGCGTCGACGACGCGGTCGCCATCGCGGCGCTGTACCGATGCCTGCTCCGCTGCCTCACGCGGCGGCCCGACTTGGGCGCCGCGTGGACGCCGTTCACGCGGCGCCTCGTCGACGAGAACCGCTGGCGGGCCAAGCGGTTCGGCCTCGACGCGTCCTTCCTGGCGTTCGACGGCGCGCCTGCCGTGCCGTGCCGGAGCGTCATCGAGCGTCTGCTCGACACGGTCGCGGAGGACGCGCAGGCGCTCGGTTGCGAGCCATCGCTGCGCCGCGTGCGCGAGATCCTGCGCGACGGCACCAGCGCGCACGCGCAGCTCGCGATCTTCCGCGGGCGCCGCGCCCGCGGCGACTCGACCTTCGAAGCGCTGCAGTTCCTCGTCGACTGGCTCGCCGCCGCGACGATCGCCGATCGCGCGCCCGCGGTCGAGGCTCCGAGCGCGCCGGCGCCGGCCCGGGCGTGATCCGCGCCGCCTTTCGGGGCAGGCTCGATGCACATATGAAGTCCATTGCCTATGTTGCGGCAGGAGGCGCCCTTTTCCCCTAGACTCCGGCGAGCCCGCGACCCGCCTCGCGCGCCCTTTCTCGCCGTGAACACGATCGCCCTCGCCTTCTCCGAAGCCTTCTCGATGGTCGCGCGCCTCGACCAGACGTTGGTCGAGATCGTGCTGCTGTCGCTCGGCGTGAGCCTCACGTCGGTCACGGTCGGCTCCGCGCTCGCGCTTCCGGCGGGCGCGGCCATCGCGGTCGGGTCGTTCCCCGGCAAGCGCGCGGTGGTGACGACGCTGAACGCGCTGATGGGCCTGCCCGCGGTGGTCGTCGGCCTCGCGGTCTACCTGCTGCTCTCGCGCGCGGGCCCGCTCGGCGCGCTCGGCCTCCTGTTCACTCCGCCCGCGATGGTGGTCGCGCAGGCGGTGCTGCTGTTCCCGCTCCTCGCCGCGCTCACGCGCCAGGTCGTCGCCGACGCCTGGGGCGAATCGCGCGAGCAACTCATCTCGCTCGGCGCGACGCCGTGGACCTCCGCGCTCGCGCTGCTCTTCGACCTGCGCTTCACGCTCGTCACGATCGTGCTGGCCGGGTTCGGGCGCGCGATCGCCGAGGTCGGCGCGGTGATGATCGTCGGCGGCAACATCGACGGCGTGACGCGCGTGATGACCACGGCGATCGCGCTGGAGACCTCGAAGGGCGACCTCCCGCTGGCGCTGGGGCTCGGCATCGTCCTCCTCGCGATCGTGCTCGTTCTCAATACCGCGGCGTCGTCGATCAAGGACGCGGCGGTCCGGCGTTATGGCTGAGCACTCGATCCTCCCGATGGCGCTCGACGACGTCTCGTTCGTCGTGCGCGGGCGCGCGATCCTCGACCGCGTGTCGCTCGAACTCGGCCACGGGAACCGCACGGTGATCCTCGGCCCCAACGGCGCCGGCAAGAGCGTGCTCTTGCGGATCGCGCACGGGCTCTTGCGGCCCACCGAGGGCGCGGTGCGCTGGTCGGCCGTGGAGACCCCCGGCCGTCCGCGCCGGCAGGCGATGGTGTTCCAGCGGCCGGTGATGTTCCGGCGCAGCGCGCTCGGCAACCTGCGCTTCGCACTGCGCATCGCCGGCATTCCCGCGGCGGAGCGCGACGCGCGCGCCCGCGACGCGCTCGCGCGCGTGGGACTCGCGTCGATCGCGCAGCAGCCGGCGCGCGTGCTCTCCGGCGGCGAACAGCAGCGCCTCGCGATCGCGCGGGCGTGGATGCTCGACCCCGAGGTGCTGTTCCTCGACGAACCCACCGCGAACCTCGACCCGGGGTCCACGCACGCGATCGAGCGCATCGTCGACGCGATCCATGCGGCGGGCACGAAGATCGTGATGGTCACGCACAACCTCGGCCAGGCGCGACGGATCGCCGACGAGATCGTCTTCCTCCACGGCGGCCGCATGCTCGAGCGCACGTCCGCCGAGGTGTTTTTCCGCAAGCCCGCGACCGCGGAAGCCGTCGCCTACCTCGAAGGAGAACTGCCATGGCGCACATCCAACGCCGCCTGATCGTATCGTTCGTCGCCGCGTGCGCGGCACTCCTCGCGCTGCCGGCCGCGGCGCAGGACAAGTCGATCGTCGTCGCCTCGACGACGTCGACCGAGCAGTCGGGACTGTTCGGCCACATCCTGCCCGCGTTCACCGCGAAGACCGGCATCACCGTCAAGGTCGTCGCGGTGGGCACCGGCCAGGCGCTCGACATCGGCCGGCGCGGCGACGCCGACGTCGTGTTCGTGCACGACCGGGTCGCCGAGGACAAGTTC
>JAANMY010002811.1_pt1 | contig 15543 bp, 14 predicted proteins | sample 7279691 | NCBI WGS metagenome assembly JAANMY01 (sample SAMN14094543, study PRJNA606508) | bioreactor metagenome | isolation source: A lab-scale SPAN reactor treating ammonium-rich wastewater day 388 | place: Ireland: Galway | collected 2018-02-07
ACAGGGCGGCGGCTCATGATCGCGGGGTCGTAGTGTGTGAGGAATTCCACGTACTTCGCGCTGCCCAGGGGCTCGACTTCCTTCAGCAGCGCCGCGAGCGGGAAGCCCACCCACGGGATCACCATCGACCAGCCCTCGACGCAGCGCATGCGGTAGATGCGCTCTTCCAGCGGCGCGAGCTTGAGCAGCTCGTCGATGTCGAAGCGGCGCGGCTTGCCCACCAGGCCCTCGACCGCAACCGTCCATGGCCGCAGCGCCATGCGGCCCGCGTTCTGCACCGGGTCGCCCTTGTCGGTGCCGAATTCGTAGAAGTTGTTGTAGGTGGTCACCGCCTTGTAGTCGGTGAGCGGCTCGGTGGTGCTCAGCGCCGAGGGCGTGGTCTGCAGCTTGGCGGCAGCGCGCGCATCGGCGGGCAGGCCGTGCCACAGCGCTGCACCGGCGATCAGGCCGGCGCCGCTGCGGGCGAGGAATTCGCGCCGGTGTTCGAACAGGCCGCGCGCGGTGATTTCGGAGGGCAGGATGTCAGCGGGTTTGTGGATCAGCATTTTTCGGAATCTTGGATGAAGGGCGCGAACGCCGGGGCTGCGACCTGTGCAGCCTGTTTCAAGGTGGCGTCCCAAGTTTACGAACAGACGCCTGAAACGCCGATCGGTTCAGTCCATGACGCTCATAGCGCGCCCGATGCCCAGCCCGGGATGCCTTTCCGCTAGAATCGCGACTCCCCGCCAAGTATCGAGCAAGAGTCCCGCATGTCCGCCTCAGTTAAAATGCATATCGACGACGTCCGTATCGCGGAAATCAAGGAGCTCGTGCCGCCTGCGCACGTGCTGCGCGAATTTCCGGCCACGCCCAGGGCGGCCGAAGTCGCCTACGAGGCGCGCCAGGCGATCCACCGCATCCTCTACGGCGCCGACGACCGCCTGCTGGTGGTGATCGGGCCGTGCTCGATCCACGACACGACCGCGGCCATCGAGTACGCACACCGTCTCAAGGCCGAAGCCGATCAGCTCAGGAACGACCTGCTCATCGTCATGCGCGTCTATTTCGAGAAGCCGCGCACCACCGTGGGCTGGAAGGGCCTGATCAACGACCCCGGCCTCGACAACAGCTTCCGCATCAACGACGGCGTGCGCCTGGCCCGCCAGGTGCTTTGGCAGATCAACGAGATCGGCCTGCCCGCGGGAACCGAGTTCCTCGACATGATCACCCCGCAGTACATCGGCGACCTGATCGCCTGGGGGGCGATCGGCGCGCGCACGACCGAAAGCCAGGTGCACCGCGAGCTCGCCTCGGGCCTGTCGTGCCCGGTCGGTTTCAAGAACGGCACCGACGGCAACCTGCGCATCGCTGCCGATGCGATCAAGGCGGCGCAGGCGCCGCACCACTTCCTGTCGGTGACCAAGGCAGGGCATTCGGCGATCGTGTCCACCCGCGGCAACGAGGACTGCCACGCCATCCTGCGCGGTGGCAAGGAACCCAACTTCGACGCTGCCAGCGTCGAGGCCGCCAGCCTCGAACTGGCTGCGGCCGGCGTGTGCAACAAGGTCATGGTCGACTTCTCGCACGGCAACAGCCGCAAGCAGCACCGCCTGCAGATCGAGGTGGCGAAGAACGTCGCCAGCCAGCTCGCCGCCGGCGACGACCGCATCATGGGCGTGATGGTCGAGTCCCACCTCAAGGAAGGCCGCCAGGACCTCGTTCCGGGCAAGGAGCTCGAGTACGGCAAGAGCATCACCGACGCCTGCATCGGCTGGGAAGACAGCGTCGAGGTGCTCGACATCCTCGCCGAGGGCGTGCGCCAGCGCCGCGTGAAGCGCGCTGCCGAGTTCTGATTCGCGGGCGTGCTGGCGTGAAAGAGGGCCTGCCGCGCGCGGGCCTTTTTCAATGGAACGGGCGCATGAGTGAAACGGGTCCATGAGTGGAACGGGGCCATGAGCGAGCCCACGCGCAAGATCATCCACTGCGATTGCGACTGTTTCTACGCCGCGGTCGAGATGCGCGACGACCCGCGCTTGCGCGGACGGCCGCTCGCAGTGGGCGGGCGTGCCGAGACGCGGGGGGTGATCGCCACCTGCAACTACGAGGCGCGCGCCTTCGGTGTGCATTCGGCGATGCCCACGGCGCGCGCGCTGCAACTGTGTCCGCAACTGATCCTGCTGCCGCCCGACTTCAATCGCTATCGCGAGGCATCGCGCGCCATCCTCGCCATCTACCGCGACTACACCGCGCTGGTCGAGCCGCTGTCGCTCGACGAGGCCTACCTGGATGTGACCGGCGTCGAGCGCTGCCGCGGCTCGGCCTCGCTGATGGCGAAGGAGATCCGTGCGCGCATCCGCGAGGAGGTCGGCATCACCGCCTCGGCGGGCATCGCGCCCAACAAGTTCATCGCCAAGGTGGCGAGCGACTGGAACAAGCCCGACGGCCAGTTCGTCGTGCGCCCGCAGGACGTCGACGCCTTCGTCGCCGCGCTGCCGGTGAAGAAGATCTTCGGTGTCGGCAAGGTGACTGCGGGCAGGCTCAACCGGCTCGGCGTGAACACCTGCGCCGACCTGCGCGCGTGGAGCGTGGCGGACCTGACCCGGGAGTTCGGCAGCTTCGGCGCCAGCCTGCACCACCTGTGCCGCGGCGTCGACGACCGCCCGGTGCAGCCCGACCGCGTGCGCAAGTCCTTGTCGGTGGAGACCACCTATACGCCGGATCTGCATGATCTGGACGGCTGCCGCGCGAGCCTGCTCACGCTGCTGGAAGACTTCCGCCGCCGCTTCGAGCGCGCGCGCGACCGCCCGCCGGTGCACAAGGCCTTCGTCAAGGTGCGCTTCGCCGACTTCAGCCGTACCACCGCAGAATGCGTCAGCAGCGCGCCCGACGACGCGCTGTGGCTGCGGCTGCTGGCGGAGGCGCGCGGGCGTAAGGCGCTGCCGGTGCGTCTGCTCGGCGTCGGCGTGCGCTTTGCCGAGGACGTCGGCGAGGCCGCCCCGGCGCAGATTCCCCTTTTCGATTCCGCGCCGGCCGTCTCGGCGACCGATGCCACCGACTGATCCGGAGTTCGCCATGGCTGACCCAGCTTCCGCAACCGACACTGCTGCCGATGCAGCCGCCGCGCCCGCCGCCGCCGCTCCGACCCAGCCCGCGCCCGAGCGCCCGGTCAGCATCGGCGCGCTCTACAGCGCATTGTGGGAGCACGCCGCCGGCGCGCGTCACCTGCTGCTGTTCGCCTTCGTGCTGCTGCTGGCCTCGCAGCTCTTCAAGCTGGCCGTGCCCTGGCTCGCCGGTAACGCGATCAACCTGATCCAGGCCGGCGGGCTGGAGGCGATGGGCGAGGCCGCGCGCTGGCTGGCGATGGTGTTCGCGGTGATTGTCGCGAGCTGGCTGCTGCACGGCCCGGGCCGCATCCTCGAGCGCAACGCCGCGCTCAAGGTGCGCGAGCGCGTGTCGGCGCTGCTCGTCGGGCGCCTGCTCGCCGCGCCGCTCGCCTGGCACGAGCGCCACCACTCGGGCGAGACCACGCACCGCGTGCAGCAGAGCACCAGTGCGCTGTACGACTTTGCCCAGAGCCAGTTCATCTATCTGCAGAACACCGTGCGCCTGGTGGGGCCGATCGTCGCGCTGTGGCTGATTTCGCCGCTGGTCGGCGCGGTGGCGATGGTGGGCTATGGCCTGATCGGGCTGCTGATCACGCGCTTCGACCGCGTGATGATGCGCATCGCGGTGGACGAGAACCGCGCCGAGCGCGCCTATTCGGCCACCCTGGTCGATGTGCTCGGCAACGTGCTGTCGGTGCTCGCGCTGCGCCGCGGGGCGGGCGTGGCGCGCCTGATCGGCGAGCGCCTGGTGGCGGTGTTCGGGCCGCTGAAGAAGAGCATCGTGCTGAACGAGGCCAAATGGTGCTCGGTCGATCTGCTCGCCAGCGCGCTGTGGTGCGTGCTGGTCGGGGTGTATGCGGCCGAAGCCGCCGGCGTCTTCGGCTTCGGCGCGACGGCTGCTGGCGGCGTGGCGGCCGCGGCGGGCACGATCGCGCTCGGCAAGGTGTTCATGGTGTACGAGTACTCGCAGCAGGCGGGCGGGGTGATCACCGCGATTGCGGCGCACTTCCAGTCGCTGGCCCGCCAGCGTGCCAACTACGCCGCGGCCGAGCCGCTGTTTGCCGCCGCGCAGACCGGCGGCGCGCCGTCACCCTCCGCAGAGGCGTCCGGCGAGACATCCGCCGCCCCGCGCTGGCAGACGCTGGCGCTCGAGGGCGTGCGCTTCGCCCATGGCGATGCGCGCGCGGCGGCATTGGAGCTCGATCGTCTGGAACTCGTGCGCGGTCGGCGCTATGCGCTGGTGGGCCCGAGCGGGGGTGGCAAGACCACCTTGCTGCGCCTGCTCGCCGGGCTGGACGCGCCCACCGCCGGGCGCCTGCTGATGGATGGTCGTGACGACGCCGACATGCCGGGCCGGCTGCGCACGCTGGCGACCCTGATCCCGCAGCAGGCCGAGATGTTCGACGGCACGCTGGCCGAGAACCTGCTGCTTGGCGAGACGGCGCCCTCTGAGCGCATCGACGCGGCGGTGCGGGCGGCCTGCGCCGATATCGTGGTCGAAGGCCTGCCCGACCGGTTGCAGACGCGGGTCGTCGAAGGCGGTGCCAACTGGTCGGGCGGCCAGCGCCAGCGTCTGGCACTTGCGCGTGGTGTGCTCGCCGCCGAAGGCGCGAGCCTGCTGCTGCTCGACGAGCCGACCAGCAGCCTCGACCCCGAGACCGAGGCGCGGGTCTATCAGCGCCTGTTCACGCACTTTGCCGACGCGGCGCTGGTGTCCTCGGTGCACCGGCTGCACCTGCTCGACCGTTTCGACGAGGTCATCCTGATGCGTGCGGGGCGCATCGAGGCGGTCGGACGCGCGTGGGAGCTGGCGCAGACCTCCGCCCTGTTCCGCGAGCTGCTCGCGGCGCAGGCGGTGAGCGGGGAGGACGTGAGCGGGGAGGAGGGCGATCGGGCGGGGAAAACCACCGGCGACCGCACGGGCGGCGCGGTAACGAATCCAGCGGACGATTACCCTGAGCTCGGGCCGCCAGACGGGACCCGCGCCCGCGGCGCCGATCCGGCTTGATGCCGCCGGCCCCGCTGCGCGCGGGACCAGGCGGCGAGGGCGATCAGGCGTTCTTGCGCTTCTGCCACAGCACGTCGCCGCGCCCGCCGGCGCGGTTGAGCACGCGGCCGAGCACGAACAGCAGATCGGAAAGGCGGTTGAGGTACTGGCGCGGCGCGTCGTTCACCGCCTCTTCCAGCGCCAGCGCCACCAGCGCGCGCTCGGCGCGGCGGCACACGGTGCGGGCGTGGTGGGCGTAGGCGGCAGCGCGCGTGCCGCCGGGCAGGATGAAGTCCTTGAGCGGCTCGAGCGGCTCGTTGAAGCGGTCGAGCTCCTCTTCCAGATGCGTGACCTGCTTGCCGGTGATCATGCTCATGCCCGGGATGCAAACCTCGCCGCCGAGGTCGAACAGGTCGTGCTGCACGTTGGTCAGCAGTACGCGCACCTCCTCGGGCAGTTCCTCGCACAGCAGCAGGCCGATGATGGCGTTGGTCTCGTCGACCTCGCCCAGGGCGTGGATGCGCAGGCTGTTCTTGGAGACGCGCTTGCCGTCGCCCAGGCCGGTGGTGCCGGCGTCGCCGGTGCGGGTGTAGATCTTGGAGAGGCGATTACCCATGGTGTGCTCGTGTCCCGTTCGTTGGTTGACGTGAGCGTCAATTATAGGCGCCGCCGCCGAAATTGACTTCGATTCAAGTGCGGCATACGATGCGATACGTTCTGTATTACAGGAAGCCGTTGCCATGACCCTGTCGATCCGCCTCGACCCCGAGCTCGAGGCCGAACTCGCGCGCGCCGCAGCGCAGACCGGGCGCAGCAAGAGCGAGCTGGTGAAGGCCAGCCTGCGGGAATACCTCGCGCGCGTCGCACCGCGCAAGACCCCCTACGAGCTCGGCAAGGACCTTTTCGGCGGCGCCGAAGCTGGCCCCACGGACCTCGCCGAGCGCCGCAAGGACTACCTGACGGAGTCGCTGCGTGCGAAGCATGATCGTTGACGCCGGGCCTCTGCTGGCGCTGTTCAACCCGGCCGATCGGCATCATCAGGCTTGCGTGGCGTTCCTGCGTGACAACGAGGTCGCGCTGGTGACGACCTGGCCGGTGCTCACCGAGGTCATGCACCTGCTGCGCTACAGCGTGGATGCGCAGTTGCGCCTGCTGAGCTGGATCGATCGCGGCGGGCTTGCGATCGCCGAGCTGGAGCAGGGCTGCATGGGCGCCATCGCCGGCCTGATCGACAAGTATCGCGACCGTCCGATGGACCTCGCCGATGCGTCGGTCGTGCAACTGGCCGTGCAGACCGGCTGCCGCGAGGTGTTGTCGATCGACAGCGACTTCGACATCTACCGCCTGCCGGACGGCGCCTGGCTCGCCAATCCGCTGCGCGACAATACGCATTGATCTGCGCCTCAACGTGCGCAACCCAAGAACTCGACTCGAACTCTTCTCTCATCTGGATCTTCCATGAAATCCGCCGAAATCCGCGACGCCTTCCTCAAGTTCTTCGAATCCAAGGGCCACCAGATCGTGGCCTCCAGTTCGCTCGTGCCGCACGAGGACCCGACGCTGCTGTTCACCAACGCCGGCATGAACCAGTTCAAGGACGTGTTCCTCGGCTTCGACAAGCGTCCCTACACCCGCGCCACCACCTCGCAGAAATGCGTGCGCGCCGGCGGCAAGCACAACGACCTCGAGAACGTCGGCTACACCGCGCGCCACCATACCTTCTTCGAGATGCTGGGCAACTTCAGCTTCGGCGACTACTTCAAGCGCGACGCCATCGCCTACGCCTGGGAGCTGCTCACCGAGGTCTTCAAGCTGCCCAAGGACAAGCTGTGGGTCACGGTGTACGCGGAGGACGACGAGGCCTATGACATCTGGACCAAGGAAGTCGGCGTGCCCGCCGAGCGCGTGATCCGCATCGGCGACAACAAGGGTGCGCGCTACGCGTCCGACAATTTCTGGATGATGGGGGACACCGGTCCCTGCGGTCCCTGCACCGAGATCTTCTACGACCACGGCCCGCACATCTGGGGCGGGCCCCCGGGGTCGGCCGAGGAAGACGGCGACCGCTACATCGAGATCTGGAACAACGTGTTCATGCAGTTCAACCGCGACGAGCAGGGCGTGATGCATCCGCTGCCCAAGCCCTCGGTGGATACCGGCATGGGCCTCGAGCGTATCTCGGCGGTGCTGCAGCACGTGCATGCCAACTACGAGATCGATCTCTTCCAGGCGCTGATCAAGGCCGCCGCGCGCGAGACCTCATCTGCCAATGAAGCGGCCGACATGGAATCGCCCTCGCTGAAGGTGCTGGCCGACCACATTCGCGCCTGCGCCTTCCTGATCGCCGACGGCGTGATCCCGGGCAACGAGGGCCGCGGCTACGTGCTGCGCCGCATCATCCGCCGCGCCATCCGCCACGGCTACAAGCTCGGCGCGCGCGCCGCCTTCTTCCACAAGCTGGTGCCCGACCTGGTCGCCGAGATGGGCAGCGCCTATCCCGAGCTGAAGGACGGCGAGCGCCGCATCATGGACGTGCTGCGCCAGGAGGAGGAGCGCTTCTTCGCCACCATCGAGAACGGCATGGCGATCGTCGAGGCCGAGCTTGCCGCGATGGAGAAGGCAGGCAACAAGGTCTTCGACGGCGACACCGCCTTCAAGCTGCACGACACCTTCGGCTTCCCGCTCGACCTCACCGCCGACATCTGCCGCGAACGTGACGTGACCGTGGATGCGCTCGCCTTCGACGCCGCGATGGCGCGCCAGAAGGAGCAGGCGCGCGCGGCCGGCAAGTTCAAGATGGCGGCCAACCTGGAATACGACGGCCCCGAGACCACCTTCCACGGCTACTCGCTGCTCGAGGAGAAGGGCAACATCCTCGCGCTGTACAAGGACGGCGTCCCGGTCAATGAGCTGCTCGAGGGCGAGATGGGCGTGGTGGTGCTCGACCACACCCCGTTCTACGCCGAGTCCGGCGGCCAGGTCGGCGACCGCGGCGAGCTGCGCGGCGGCGCCGGCATCTTCGGTGTCGAGGACACGCAGAAGATCCAGGCTGCGGTGTTCGGCCACCACGGCGTGGTGCGCACCGGCAAGCTCGCAGTGGGGCAGGGCGTGGCCGCCCGCGTGGACGTCGCCGCGCGCGCCGCCACCGCGCGCAACCACTCGGTGACTCACCTGATGCACAAGGCCTTGCGCGAGGTGCTCGGCACCCACGTGCAGCAGAAGGGCTCGCTGGTCGATCCCGACAAGACCCGCTTCGACTTCGTCCATACCGGGCCGATGAGCGCCGAGGAGATCCGCGAGGTCGAGGAGATCGTCAACCGCGAGATCCTCGCCAACACCGACACCCGCGCCGAGCTGATGGCGCTGGAGGCGGCGCAGAAGACCGGCGCGATGATGCTGTTCGGCGAGAAGTACGGCGACGAGGTGCGCGTGCTGTCGATCGGCAGCACCCAGGAACTCTGTGGCGGCACCCATGTGGCCCGCACAGGCGACATCGGCCTGTTCAAGATCGTCTCCGAAGGCGGCGTCGCCGCCGGCATCCGCCGCGTCGAGGCGATCACCGGCGAGAATGCGCTGCGCTACGCGCAGGAGCAGGAGCGCCGCGTGCAGGGCATGTCGGCCCTGCTCAAGGTCCAGCCCGACGAGGTCGCCGAGCGCGTCGCCGGCATCCTCGACAACGTGCGCGCGCTGGAGAAGGAACTCGCCCGCCTCAAGGCCAAGCTCGCCGCCAGCCAGGGCGACGAGCTGGTGAGCCAGGCGGTGGAGGTCGGCGGCCTCAAGGTGCTCGCCGCCGTGCTCGAAGGCGCCGACGTGCCCACCCTGCGCGACACCATGGACAAGCTCAAGGACAAGCTCAAGTCGGCGGCGATCGTGCTGGCGAGCGTCGCCGAGGGCAAGGTCAGCCTGATCGCCGGCGTCACCGCCGACCACACCGCCAAGGTCAAGGCCGGCGAGCTGGTCAACTTCGTCGCCCAGCAGGTCGGTGGCAAGGGCGGCGGGCGCCCCGACATGGCCCAGGCCGGCGGCACCCAGCCGGAGAACCTGCCGGCGGCGCTGGCGGGGGTGAAGGAGTGGGTGGCGGCAAAGCTTTGAGCCGGGGCAGGGCGGGCGGTCAGGCTGGTGCGCTACGTCGGAACGCCTCCACGTAGCCACCAGACGATGCTGGGTGAGAGCGCGAGCGAGACCAGCCCGATGGAAAGGTAATTGCCACGCCCCGGGTTGAAGTCCTGCCAGATGCGCGGCCACTTCAAGCGCATGACCAGCCTGCCGATCGCCACGTCGAAGGCGGCCATGAATCCGGCCAGCCCGACGCCCAGGACCAGGTGTTCGCCGAGGCCCGTGGCGCCGATGCCGGGAACGGACAGGTAGCAGAGCGCAAACGCCAGCAAGGACCCGCTCGCGGCGCTGAGCCTGATCGCCCGCGCCTTGCCGAGCCTCGGCGCGAGCAGAAGATTGCGAGCGATGCCGTGCAGCGTCTCGGCCCCTGCCAGCAGGACGCACAGCGAGGCGAAGCGAAGGAAGTCGATGGAGCCCATGGCGCGAAGCTCGTGACCGGGAAACGTGGGCAATGGCGGACGGGCGCGTGGCCGCTCAGGCGTGGTGGCACGCGATCAGCGCAATGCCGATCGCCGGATGCCCGCTACCCGATCTCCGCCAGGAACCTCGCCCGCGCACGCTGCAGCACCAGCCGACCCGCCTCGTCCGCGACCTCGAGCGCCGTGCGGTGATAGGCCTCGAACGCGGCCTTGACCTTGGCCGCATCGAGGGGCGGCGTGGTCTCGGCGGGCGCTGCGGGCGGCGGGGCCTCGCCGGGGATGAGCAGCAGCGCGGCATGCTTGGGAATGAAGTCCACGCCGCCGCCGTCGGCCGCGGCGGTCATCGGGCCGACCTTGGTGTAGCTGCGGCCCTTCCACTGGAAGCGGGTACCGATCGGGAGCTGGTCGATCTTCATCGAGGTGCGTGGGCGAGTCGTTGTCGGGGCGGACAGTCTATTTGAAGACGAGCTCCGGCGGCGGCGTCGATCCACATTGACAGGGCAGGGTCCGGCTTCTACGTTCCAAGGGCGACCGCCCGACCATGACGCGGCAGGCCATGCGATCGTCCCCCGTGTCCTGGCTGGCGACTTCAATCCCGACAGAGAGAAGGAGGTGCGCCATGAAGACGCCTCGTATCCGCCTGACGGCGATGGCCGTGCTGCTGTCGTCACTGCTCGTCGCGCCGCAGCTTGCTGCCGACGAAACCTGCAATTCGCCCTACCTCAGCACCCTGATCAAGGGCCAGGAAGACTATGTCCATGTGTGGACGCTCGGCGTGAAGGGCCTCGGTGACGAGTCGGACAAGCTCGTCACCGTGGATGTGAATCCGCAGTCTCCCGACTACGGCAAGGTCGTCCATGTCCTCAGCGTCGGCGGGCGCGGCGAGGCGCATCACGGCGGCTTCACCGACGACCGCCGCTACCTGTGGGCCGGCCGCCTGGACGACAACAAGATCTTCGTGTTCGACATCGGCAGCAACCCGGCGGCGCCCACGCTGGTGCAGACCATCGCCGACTTCGCCGACAAGACCGGCTTCGTCGGCCCGCACACCTTCTACGCCGTGCCCGGGCGCATGCTGGTGCAGGGCCTGTCGAACACGCAGGATCATGGCGGGCGCACCGGCATCGCGGTCTACAACAACAAGGGCGAGTTCGTCGCCAAGTACGACATGCCGACCGGCGAGCACGGCGGTGTGGCGGCCGACGGCTACGGCTACGACATCGGCATCAATCCGCAGAAGAACGCGCTGCTCACCTCCAGCTTCACCGGCTGGAACAACTACATGATGGACTTCGGCAAGCTGGTGCAGGACGCCGAGGCGATGAAGCGCTTCGGCAGCACGATGGTGATGTGGGACCTGAAGGCGATGAAGCCGCAGAAGGTGATGAACGTGCCGGGCTCGCCGCTGGAGATCCGCTGGTCGCTGAAGGCGGGCGACAACTGGGCGCTGACCGCCACTGCGCTGACCTCGCAGCTGGTGCTGGTGAAGCAGGACGCCGCGGGCGAATGGCAGGCCAAGGCCGTGGCCGCCGTCGGCGACCCGGCGCAGATCCCGCTGCCGGTGGACATCTCGATCACCGCCGACGCCAAGGGGCTGTGGGTGAACACCTTCATGGACGGCAAGACGCGCTACTTCGACATCTCCAACCCGGAGGCGCCGGTGCAGACCTACGAGAAGGTGATCGGCAAGCAGGTGAACATGGTGAGCCAGAGCTGGGACGGCAAGCGCGTGTATTTCACCAGCAGCCTGCTCGCCAACTGGGACAAGCGCGGCGCCGACGACGAGCAGTTCCTCAAGCTCTACCACTGGGACGGCAAGGCCCTGACCGAGCAGTTCGCGCTGGACTTCCATGCGCTCAAGCTCGGTCGAGCGCACCACATGAAGTTCTCCGCCAAGCCGGCACCGGGGACGGCGCGGGATCCGGGCCGCGGGGTGGCGATCGCGCAGCGGTGAGCGCACATGAACCGCGCAGGCCGATGGGCGAGGGCGGCGGTGCTGGCGGCCGCTCTGCTGCCGGCCGCCGTCGCGCTTGGCGCCGGCACGCCGGAGCTTGCGCCCAGGGCGCCGGTGCAGGATTTCGTCCCCCCGGCGCCCGGGAGCTATGCGCTGCCGCCGATCCAGCGCGTGCCCGAGGGTACCGTGCTGGACATCGACGGCCGCCGCCAGCCCTTCTCGCGCTACACCACGGGGCGGGTGACGCTGCTGTCCTTCATGTACACCTATTGCACCGACCCGATCGGCTGCCCGCTGGCGTACGAGACGATGATGACGCTCCGCGCGCGGCTGCTGGCGCGTCCCGAGCGTGCGCGCCGGGTGCAGCTGGTCAGCCTGTCCTTCGACCCGGTACATGACGTTCCGGCGGAGATGAGGCGCTATGCCGGTCGCCTCGCCGACCCGGCGAGTCCGCTGCGCTGGCACTTCCTGACCACGCGCTCGGTGGCCGAACTCAAGCCCCTGCTCGACGAACTCGGCCAGGACGTGTCGGTGGAGGTGGATGCCTCGGGACAGGCGACGCGGGTGCTCAATCACATGCTCAAGCTGTTCCTGATCGACGCGCGCGGGCGCGTGCGCGAGATCTACTCGAGCGCCTTCCTGCTGCCGGACGTGATGCTCAATGACATCGAGACGCTGTTGCTGGAGCCGGCCGCTCCTTGAGGGCGCGCTGCTGGCGGTGCTGCTGGTGGCGCGGGCGTTCGCCGCCGAGGTGCCGACCGCCCAGGTGCCGATCGCCGAGGTGCCGGGTGCTGAGGTGCCGCTCGCGATCCACACCCCGCTCGGGCTGCCCGCGCTGCCGTTCCCCGCGGACAACCCGCCCACGGCGGCGAAGGTGGAACTCGGGCGCAAGCTCTTCTTCGATCGTCGCCTGTCCTTCAACGGCACGATGTCGTGCGCGATGTGCCATGTGCCGGAGCAGGGCTTCACCTCGAACGAGTTGCGCACGCCGGTGGGCAACGAAGGCGCCAGTGCGCGCCGCAACGCGCCCGGCCTGATCAATGTCGCCTTCCATCCGCGCCTGTTCCACGACGGCCGCGAGGGCGCGCTGGAGACCCAGGTGTGGGGTCCGCTGCTCGCGCCCGACGAGATGGCGAACCCCTCGCTCGGCCATGTGCTCGATCGTCTGCGCGCGCTGCCCGACTATGCCGGCCTGTTTGAAGCCGCCTTCGCCGGCCGCGGCGCGACTGCCGACACCGTGGGCGCGGCGCTGGCAAGTTTCCAGCGCACGCTGGTAGCGGGCGACTCGCGCTTCGACCGCTACCGCTACGGCGGCGCGCGCGATGCGCTGAGCGCCGAGGAGAAGGCGGGCCTGGCGATCTTCACCGGCAAGGGCCGCTGCGCGACCTGCCACCTGATCGGCGAGCGCGATGCGCTGCTGTCCGATTTCGCGTACCACAACACCGGCATCGGCTGGCTGCGCGGCCAGGAAGGTGCCGGGGTCGAGGTCGAGCTGGCGCCGGGCGTGCGTGCGCGCATGAGCGCCGAGCTGGTGCGCAGCATCGGCGCCGCGCCGCGCAGCGACCTCGGGCGCTTCGAGATCACGCGCGACCCGCGCGAGCGCTGGGCGTACAAGACACCGATGCTCAGAGAGGTGGCGGCGACTGCGCCCTACATGCACGACGGCTCGCTGCCGACCCTGGAGGCGGTGGTCGAGTACTACGATCGTGGCGGCGCGGGGGCGCCCGGGCAGAGCCCGCTGATTGCGCCGCTGCAGCTGAGCGCGGCGGAGAAGGCCGCCGTCGTGGCCTTCCTGAAGGCGCTGAGCGGGCGGGCAGGCGAGCCCGAATCCGGCCAAGGTGCCGAGGGGTGGTGAGGTCGGGACGGCAGGCAAGTGGGGCAAGTGGGGCACATGGGGCGCTTGGGGCGGGCGCTGGCGCTTCGGGCGGGCGCTGGCACTTCGGGCGGGCGCGGGCACTTCGGGCGGGCGCGGGCACTTCGGGCGGACGCGGGCGGGCGCGGCTTCCGGTGTAAGCTCGGGCGCGTTCATCCGTTCGCAACCGACCGTCTTCCGGGAGCCGCCATGCGCCGACTGCTGCCTCTTCTCGCCTTGCTGCACCTTCCACTCGCCCACGCCGCCGGGCCGCAGACCACCACCTTGCCCTCGGGCGTCACCGTCCAGACCTACCGCGAAGGCGAGACCGGCTCGCCGCCGACGCTGGCCGACGTGGTGCGTGTGCATTACCAGGGCTCGCTCGCCGATGGCAAGGAGTTTGACAGTTCCTACAGCCGCGGCCGCCCGGCCGAGCTGCCGCTCGAGGCCCTGATCCCGTGCTGGAAGGAGGTGCTGCAGCAGATGAAACCGGGCGGCGCGGTGCGCATCGTGTGCCCGCCCGAGACCGCCTATGGCAGCGGCGGCGTGGCGGGAAAGGTTCCGCCGGACAGCACGCTGACCTTTGTGATCGAGCTGCTCGAGGTCAAGCACTGAACTCGGCGGCGGCGCCTCAGCCAGAAGCCGGCGGCGTGCCGCCGCTGCGCCGCAGCGCCGCCAGCTCGGCACGGATGGCGCGCAACTCCGCGAGCACCGCGTCGTGGTCCACGCTGACCAGCTCGCGCGTCTGCTCCTGCTCCTCATGCTCCACCGCGCTCATCGAATCCACCACGATGGCGATGAAAAGGTTGAGCACCGCGAAGGTGGTGAGCAGGATGAACAACACGAAGAAGATCCACGCGAAGGGGTAGGCCTCCATCACCGGGCGGGCGATGCCCATCGACCACGACTCCAGGGTCATGACCTGGAACAGGGTGTAGAACGAGGCGCCGATGGTGCCGAACCAGTCCGGAAAGTGGGCGCCGAAGAGCTTGGTGGTCATCACTGCGGCGACGTAGAACACGAGCAGCAGCAGGGTGAGCACCGAGCCCATGCCGGGGATGGCGCGCAGCAATGCATTGACCACCTTGCGCATCGACGGCACCACCGACACCAGGCGCAGCGCGCGCAGGATGCGTAGCGAACGCAGCACCTGCAGGCCTTCGCCGGTGGGCGCGAGGGTAATCGCGACGATGGTGAAGTCGAACACGTTCCAGCCGCTGCGGAAGAAGCGCAGGCGGTAGACGAAGAGCTTGAGCGCGAGCTCGACCACGAAGATCGCGAGCGCAGCGCGATCGAGCGCGAGCAGCACGCCGCCGGCCTGCGCCATCGCGGTGGGGGAGGTCTCGAGGCCGAGGGTGATCGCGTTGATGACGATCACCGCGACGATGAAGCGCTGGAAGGCGACGGATTCGACGAGGCGTTGCAGGGTGACGGTCATTGTTTCGGACTTGGGGCGGTAGCGCGGAGGGGAACTCGGGGGGCGGCGCCGGGTGTGTCGGCAGCGATCGCGATGTGCGTCGCTCCTCCAGCGCAACCCGAGGCATCGTGCGGTTGCGTGTCGGAGCGACGCGAGTCGCGATGGCCGAGCGGTTGGGCGGCGACGCGGCTTGCGTTGTGGCAGCGCCGCCATCCCGCCCTTCTTGGGTCAGCTCGCGTGGATCTTGGCCGCGTCCTTCTCCTTGCGCGCCGTGTACCACAGGCTGGCGAACACCGAGCAGGCCAGGATGGTTGCCACCACCGACAGCGACACCAGCACCGGGATCTTGAACCAGTCGACGATCAGCATCTTGGTGCCGATGAAGACCAGGATCGCCGCCAGGCCGTACTTGAGCAGCTCGAAGCGATCGCCGAGGTCGGCGAGCAGGAAGTACATCGCGCGCAGGCCGAGGATGGCGAACAGGTTCGAGGTCAGCACGATGAACGGGTCGGTGGTGATGGCGAAGATCGCCGGGATGCTGTCGACCGCGAAGATCACGTCGGAGATCTCGACCAGGACCAGGGCGAGAAAGAGCGGCGTCATCATGCGCACGCCGTCGCGCATCACGAAGAAGCGCTCGCCCTCGAGCTTCTCGGTGACCGGGTAGTGGTTGCGGATCCAGCGGATGAGGGGGTTCTTCTCGAGGTCGGGGTCG
>JAANMY010002813.1_pt1 | contig 15538 bp, 11 predicted proteins | sample 7279691 | NCBI WGS metagenome assembly JAANMY01 (sample SAMN14094543, study PRJNA606508) | bioreactor metagenome | isolation source: A lab-scale SPAN reactor treating ammonium-rich wastewater day 388 | place: Ireland: Galway | collected 2018-02-07
GAAGGCGGCCGCACAGTAGGTGCTGGTGTAGTATCAAAAATCCTAGCCTAATAAGCCGGATTGAAAAAGGCCCTGCGGGGCCTTTTTTGTTGCTACAGGCTAAATATGTTCCAATAGCTTAAGGTGTGCTTGTTTTAGCCGGTTAAGACAGTATAATGAGCGGCTATTTGCAAACCCGGCACAGTTTGGGTTTACAACCTTGTAGGGGCATAGTTCCAATTGGTAGAACAGCGGTCTCCAAAACCGATGGTTGGGGGTTCGAATCCCTCTGCCCCTGCCAATATTTTTCGGTAAAGCACGGCTTTACCGGTAGTGTGTTGCTATAAGCAAGTCAAGGTGAAGTGAGTCAAAGCATGAACGCAGCAAGTGAAACCCCAAAAAGTGGATTTGATATAGTTAAGTGGTTGCTGGTCTTTGTTATTTTGTCACTGGCAGTAGTGGGTAACTACATTTACGAACTGGGTGCCTTAGAGCGCGCTATCGCTATTGTTGTGCTGGTTATTGTTGCCGGTGTCGTGGCCGGGCAAACGCAGAAAGGTAAAACCTTTATTAACTTTGCCAAAGAATCCCGCACAGAAGTACGCAAAGTGGTGTGGCCAACCCGCCAGGAGACTATGCAGACAACACTGGTGGTGTTGGTAGCGACTGTGATCATGGGCTTAATCCTGTGGGGCTTAGATGCCATCTTATTGCGCTTAGTATCATTTTTAACCGGATTGGGGATCTAAACCATGGCAGGAAAGATGCGTTGGTATGTAGTGCAGGCATTCTCGGGCTTTGAGCAACGTGTTGCTACTTCGCTGCGCGAACATATCAAAATTCATCAGATGGAAGACAAGTTTGGTGAAGTGTTAGTGCCAACTGAAGAAGTCATTGAAATGCGCGCCGGCCAGAAACGTAAGTCTGAGCGCAAATTCTTCCCGGGCTATGTGCTGGTGCAGATGGAAATGTGTGAAGAAGCCTGGCACTTAGTAAAAAGCGTGCCGCGGGTATTAGGCTTTATCGGTGGTACGTCAGACCGTCCTGCGCCTATTTCTGAAAAAGAAGCCATGACCATTTTAAACCGTCTGCAGGACAATGCCGATAAGCCGAAGCCGAAGACACTGTTTGAAGCTGGTGAAGTGGTGCGCGTTACTGAAGGCCCGTTTGCTGACTTTAACGGCGTGGTGGAAGAAGTAGACTACGAAAAGAGCCGCGTAAAAGTGTCGGTACTTATTTTCGGTCGCTCTACGCCGGTTGATCTGGAATTTGCGCAGGTCGAGAAAGCTTAAGATAAAGATTGTAACCGGGCGCTGATTAAAATATAATCTGCGCCCTTTTTAACGTTGGGAAGCCGCTTGAGTAAGTGTCCTCGCACTTACAAGGCTATGACCCAAAAACAGAGGTGAAACATGGCAAAGAAAGTCACTGCACTTATTAAATTGCAGGTTAAAGCCGGTATGGCTAACCCGTCGCCACCAGTAGGTCCGGCGCTGGGTCAGCACGGTGTAAATATCATGGAATTCTGTAAAGGCTTTAACGCCCGTACAGAGAGCCTTGAGAAAGGTATGCCGATCCCAGTAGTAATTACTGTTTATAGCGATCGCTCGTTCACATTCGAAACCCGCACGCCTCCAGCGTCTTTCCTGTTACTGAAAGCAGCTGGCTTAAAAGGTGGTTCAGGTCGTCCTAACACCCAGAAAGTGGGCAAAGTTACAGCAGCTCAAATTGATGAGATCGTTAAGGTTAAACAGCCTGACTTAACTGCTGCAGATCATGCCGCTGCGGTGCGTACTATTGAAGGTACTGCCCGTTCAATGGGTTTAGTGGTGGAGGGCTAACAGATGGCTAAATTAACAAAACGCGCTAAGTTAATCCGCTCTAAAGTAGATTCAACCCGCGAATATGACATCAACGAAGCCGTTGCTCTGTTAAAAGAATTAACTGCTGGCAAGTTCGTTGAGAGCGTTGACGTAGCAGTAAACCTGGGCATCGACGCTCGTAAGTCTGACCAGAACGTGCGTGGTGCAACTGTACTGCCACACGGTACTGGCCGTACGGTTCGTGTTGCTGTGTTCACTCAGGGTGCTAATGCTGAAGCGGCTAAAGCTGCCGGTGCTGACATCGTGGGCATGGAAGACTTAGCCGAACAGGTTAAAAAAGGCGTAATGGACTTCGACGTAGTTATCGCATCACCTGACGCTATGCGTGTGGTTGGTATGTTAGGTCAGATCTTAGGCCCACGTGGCTTAATGCCTAACCCGAAAACCGGTACTGTTACTCCTAACGTAGCAGAAGCGGTGAAGAATGCGAAAGCCGGTCAGGTGCGTTACCGCAACGACAAGAACGGTATCGTTCATTCAACTATCGGCAAAATCGATTTCGATGCTGATAAGCTGAAAGAAAACTTAGAAGCGCTGCTGGTTGCACTGAAACGTGCTAAGCCATCAGTTGCTAAAGGCGTTTACATCAAGAAAGTCACTATCTCTTCTACGCACGGTGCAGGTTTAGCCCTGAGCCAGGCGTCACTGAGTGCTGTGGTCTAAAGTGTGATGCTTTACAGAGCGCAGTGATTATTTTATAATCTTGCGCTCATTTTTTAGGGTAGAAGCCGCATTTTTCGTAAATGACGGCTTCCGTCCAAGACCGTAGGTGCCGCAAAATTTCTTAGAAATGCGTGGCTTAAAACACAAAACCTACGCAGACGGTGCAGGCCCCAGAGAGAATTAGATTCCTTCTGGTCTCACCGTAAATCGCGCGCCTTGTGGCAACATAAGGCGATGTGTAGGCAAACGGGCAATATCGCCCGGATGAACCAGGAGTTAAGAGCCAATGGCTATTAAGCTTGAAGACAAAAAAGCACTTGTTGCTGAAGTCCAGGAAGCTGCCAAAGGTGCTTTATCTGCGGTAGTCGCAGACGCTCGTGGTGTCACTGTTGGCAAAATCACTGCGCTGCGTAAGCAAGCGCGTGATGCCGGTGTATGGATGAAAGTTGTCCGTAATACCCTGGCGCGCCGTGCAGTAGAAGGCACCGAGTTTGAGTGTCTGAATGATGTATTCGTAGGCCCGACATTAATTGCATTCTCTAAAGAGCACCCAGGTGCTGCAGCGCGTATCTTCAAAGATTTCGCTAAAGAGAACAAAGATTTCGAGCTGAAAGGTGCAGCATTCAATGGCGCCACAGTAAACGTAGAACTGTTAGCCTCGTTACCAACTTACGACGAAGCTATCGCACGTTTAATGAGCACAATGAAAGAGGCAGCAGCCGGCAAACTTGTACGTACAATTGCCGCGGTTCGCGACCAAAAACAAGAGCAAGCCGCGTAATTTTACGTTTGGTTTGAAAGTAAAGTTTAATCGGGACAAGTCCCCTAATTTAGGAATCTGAGCAATGTCAGTGACTAAAGATCAAATCTTAGATGCTATCGCTGCAATGTCTGTAATGGACGTAGTAGAGTTAGTAACTGCAATGGAAGAAAAATTCGGTGTTTCAGCTGCTGCTGCAGTTGCTGTAGCTGCTGGTCCAGCTGCTGCTGTTGAAGAGCAAACTGAGTTCACAGTTGTTCTGGCTGGCGTTGGCGCGAACAAAGTTGCTGTTATCAAAGCAGTACGTGGCGCTACCGGTTTAGGCCTGAAAGAAGCGAAAGACCTGGTTGAGAGCGCTCCAGCTCCAATCAAAGAAGGCGTTTCTAAAGCTGAAGCTGACGCTCTGAAGAAAGAACTTGAAGAAGCTGGTGCTTCTGTTGAAGTTAAATAATCCGGCTTATCCCGGATTATTCGCCTGAATTTCAGGCCGGGCTGGTGATGAATTAATCACCGGCCTTTTTGCGCTGTGGGACAATGATTTCCCCACCCCTGTTGATACTATGGCTGGTATCAAACGCGACCTGTAATGGGTTGTTGGGAAAAAAATCAGCAAGCTGAGGAACCCCATGACTTACTCTTATTCTGAGAAGAAACGTATCCGTAAGGACTTCGGCAAACGTCCGGAAGTATTGGATGTGCCATACCTGTTGTCGATCCAGATTGAATCGTTCAGCAAATTTATCGAGCCTGATCCGGAAGGAGATTACGGTTTAGAAGCCGCATTCCGCTCTGTATTCCCTATTAAAAGCTATTCAGGCAGTGCGGAATTGCAGTACGTCAGCTACCGCATCGGGGAACCCGTATTTGACGTGAAAGAATGTCAAATCCGCGGCGTTACTTACTCAGCGCCACTGCGTGTAAAACTGCGCATGGTGTTATTTGATAAAGAAGCACCAGGCACGATCAAAGATATCCGTGAGCAAGAAGTTTACATGGGCGAAATCCCATTAATGACTGAAAACGGTACCTTTGTCATCAACGGTACTGAGCGCGTTATCGTTTCTCAGTTACACCGCAGCCCAGGCGTGTTCTTCGATCACGACCGTGGTAAAACTCACTCATCAGGCAAGGTGTTATATAACGCCCGCGTGATCCCTTACCGTGGTTCATGGTTAGATTTCGAATTCGATGCTAAAGATAGCTTATTCGTGCGTATCGACCGTCGCCGTAAGTTACCGGCTACCATTTTATTACGCGCATTAGAATTCAGCACTGAAGATATTCTGGCAACCTTCTTTGAAAACACGCAGTTTGAGATCAAAGACGGCAAGCTGTTAATGGAAGTAGTTGCTAACCGTTTACGCGGCGAGACAGCAGCTTTTGATATTAAAGACAACGATGGCGAAGTCATAGTAGAACAAGGCCGTCGTATTACTGCACGCCATGTGCGTCAGCTGGAAAAAACCGGCATGACGATGATGGAAGTACCACACGAATACGTGGTAGGCCGTGTGCTGGCAAAAAATTACGCTGACCGTTCAACCGGAGAGATTATTGCCGAGGCGAACGCAGAGCTCACACTGGAGCTGTTAGCAAAACTGGCTAAAGCCGGTTACGAGAGTTTTGAAACTCTGTACATTAACGACTTGGATCAGGGCGCTTATGTCTCTGAAACCCTGCGTATCGACCCAAGCAGCAACCGGATGGAAGCGCTGGTAGAAATTTATCGCATGATGCGCCCTGGTGAGCCACCAACGCGTGATGCAGCAGAAACCTTATTTGATAACCTGTTCTTCTCGGAAGATCGCTACGACCTGTCTACGGTAGGTCGGATGAAGTTTAACCGTCGTGTTGGCTTTGACGAAGGCACTGGTACCGGTGTGCTGAGCAAAGAAGACATTCTGGCGGTAATGAAAGTGTTAATCGACATCCGTAACGGTAAGGGCGAAGTGGACGATATCGACCACTTGGGTAACCGCCGTATCCGTTCGGTTGGCGAAATGGCAGAAAACCAGTTCCGTGTTGGCTTAGTACGTGTTGAGCGTGCGGTGAAAGAGCGTCTGTCACTGGGTGACTTAGATGCCGTTATGCCACAGGATCTGATCAACGCCAAGCCAATTTCAGCGGCCGTAAAAGAGTTCTTCGGCTCAAGCCAGCTGTCACAGTTTATGGATCAGAACAACCCATTGTCAGAAGTGACGCACAAGCGTCGTATTTCTGCTTTAGGCCCGGGCGGTTTAACGCGCGAGCGTGCCGGCTTCGAAGTACGTGACGTACACCCGACGCACTATGGTCGCGTATGTCCAATCGAAACGCCTGAAGGTCCAAACATCGGTCTGATTAACTCATTGTCAATGTTTGCCCAGACTAACGAATATGGCTTCCTGGAAACGCCTTACCGTCGCATTGAAGACGGTGTGGTAACCGATGAAGTCGACTTCCTGTCAGCCATCGAGGAAGGTAATTTCGTTATCGCTCAGGCCAACGCTGAACTGAACGCCGAAAACCGTTTATCAGAAGAATTAGTACCTTGTCGTTACAAGAACGAATTCACCCTGATGCCGGCCGACAAAGTACAGTATATGGACGTTGCACCACAGCAAATCGTATCGGTTGCTGCAGCACTTATTCCGTTCCTGGAACACGACGATGCTAACCGGGCACTGATGGGTTCGAACATGCAACGTCAGGCGGTACCAACACTGCGTGCTGATAAGCCACTGGTAGGTACCGGTATTGAACGCGTTGTAGCGAAAGACTCAGGTGTAACCGTGGTTGCTAAGCGTGGCGGTGTGGTTGACTATGTTGATGCCAGCCGTATCGTTATTAAGGTTAACGAAGATGAAATGGTGGCCGGTGAAGCCGGTATCGACATCTATAACCTGACCAAGTACACCCGTTCTAACCAGAACACCTGTATTAACCAGCGTCCTTGCGTTAACCATGGCGAGCCAATTGAGCGTGGCGACGTACTGGCAGATGGCCCGTCTACCGACTTAGGTGAACTGGCACTGGGTCAGAACTTACGCGTCGCCTTCATGCCGTGGAATGGTTACAACTTCGAAGACTCGATTTTGTTATCAGAGCGTCTGGTACAGGAAGATCGTTTAACCACCATCCATATTCAGGAATTAAGCTGTATCGCCCGCGATACCAAGCTTGGCCCTGAAGAGATCACCGGTGACATTCCTAACGTGGGTGAGTCAGCGCTCTCCAAGCTGGATGAAGCCGGTATCGTTTACATTGGTGCTGAAGTAAAAGGCGGCGACATTCTGGTGGGTAAGGTAACGCCGAAGGGCGAAAGCCAGTTAACGCCGGAAGAGAAGCTGTTACGTGCGATTTTTGGTGAAAAAGCGTCTGACGTGAAAGACACCTCGTTACGTGTGCCTAACTCGGTAACCGGTACTGTTATCGACGTTCAGGTGTTTACCCGTGATGGCGTGGAAAAAGACAAACGCGCGCGTGAAATCGAGGAAATGGAAGTCAAGCAGGCGAAGAAAGACCTGAATGAAGAATTCCGTATCCTTGAAGCCGGCATTTTCAGCCGTGCCCGTAACCTGCTGGAACAAAGCGGTGTTGACCGTGCCAAGCTGGACACGATGAAAGGTGACGCGCTGTTTAACCAAAGCTTAAGCGATGAAGATAAACAGAACGATCTGGAGCAATTAGCGGCTCAGTACGAGGAAATTCGTGTTGAGTACGATAAGAAGTTCGAAGCCAAGCGCCGTAAGATCGTGCAGGGCGACGACTTAGCACCGGGCGTGCTGAAAATCGTTAAAGTGTATCTGGCGGTGAAACGCCGTATTCAGCCAGGCGATAAGATGGCGGGTCGTCACGGTAACAAGGGTGTTATCTCCACTATCGTGCCGGTAGAAGATATGCCATACGACGAGCACGGTAAGCCGGTTGATATCGTACTGAACCCGCTGGGCGTACCTTCGCGGATGAACATCGGTCAGATTTTAGAGACCCACTTAGGCTTAGCGGCCCGTGGTATCGGTGACAAGATCGATACGATGATTAAAGACCAGAAAGAAACGGCAGAAATCCGTGACTTCCTGAAGAAAGTGTATGCACTGGGTGAATCACGCCAGAACGTAGACGTTGAAAGCTTTACTGATGACGAAGTGCGTCGTTTAGCCGAAAACCTGCGTAAAGGCTTACCTGTTGCGACACCGGTATTCGACGGTGCTAAAGAAAGCGAAATCAAGCAATTGCTTGAACTGGGTGACTTACCGTCTAGCGGTCAGATCACATTATATGATGGCCGTACCGGCAATACCTTCGAGCGTAAGGTTACCGTAGGTTACATGTACATGCTGAAACTGAACCACTTAGTAGACGATAAGATGCACGCGCGTTCTACCGGTTCTTACAGCTTAGTAACGCAACAGCCGCTGGGTGGTAAAGCGCAGTTCGGTGGTCAGCGTTTCGGTGAGATGGAAGTGTGGGCACTTGAAGCATACGGCGCAGCTTACACGCTGCAGGAAATGCTGACTGTTAAGTCGGATGACGTTAACGGCCGTACCAAGATGTATAAGAACATCGTGGATGGTGACCACAGAATGGAACCTGGCATGCCAGAATCTTTCAACGTATTGATGAAAGAGATCCGTTCGCTCGGTATTAACATCGAATTGGAAGAGGAATAAACCGACCTTGTGTTGGGGGGCAGGTAACTGCCCCATTCCGGTTTACCTCTTACAGGAGAGCTAAGGTGAAAGACTTATTAAAGTTTCTGAAACAACAAACTAAAACCGAAGAGTTTGATGTTATCCGTATCGGTTTATCTTCGCCGGACATGATCCGTTCATGGTCATTTGGTGAAGTAAAAAAGCCAGAAACGATCAATTACCGTACCTTTAAACCAGAGCGCGACGGCTTATTTTGTGCCCGTATCTTTGGCCCGGTAAAAGATTACGAGTGTCTGTGCGGTAAGTACAAACGCTTAAAGCACCGTGGTGTTATTTGTGAAAAATGTGGTGTTGAAGTCACATTAACTAAAGTACGCCGTGAGCGTATGGGCCACATCGAGCTGGCCAGTCCAACTGCCCACATCTGGTTCTTAAAGTCACTGCCAAGCCGCATTGGTTTGTTGCTGGACATGACACTGCGCGATATCGAGCGCGTGCTGTATTTCGAAAGCTATGTCGTGACAGAGCCGGGCATGACGTCGTTAGAACGTCGTCAGATGCTGACTGAAGAAGAATACTTAGACGTGCTGGAAGAGCATGGCGACGAGTTTGAAGCCAAAATGGGTGCAGAAGCGATTCTGGACTTATTAAAAGGCATTGATCTGGCAACTGAAATCAAGCAAATGCGTGAAGAGCTGCCAACCATCAACTCGGAAACCAAGCGTAAGAAAATCAGCAAGCGTCTGAAGCTGATGGAAGCGTTCCATACCTCTGGTAACAAGCCAGAGTGGATGATCATGACAGTGCTGCCAGTACTGCCGCCGGATTTACGTCCGTTGGTACCACTGGACGGCGGTCGTTTCGCTACCTCAGATCTGAACGATTTATACCGTCGCGTAATTAACCGTAATAACCGTCTGAAGCGTCTGTTAGACCTGTCGGCACCGGATATTATCGTGCGCAACGAAAAGCGTATGTTGCAAGAAGCCGTAGATGCGCTGTTAGATAACGGTCGTCGTGGCCGCGCTATTACTGGTAGCAACAAGCGCCCGCTGAAATCTTTAGCGGACATGATTAAAGGTAAACAGGGTCGTTTCCGTCAGAACCTGTTGGGTAAACGTGTTGACTACTCAGGCCGTTCGGTTATTACCGTAGGTCCTACGTTGCGTTTACACCAGTGTGGTCTGCCGAAGAAAATGGCACTGGAATTATTCAAGCCGTTTATCTATGGCAAGCTGGAAGCACGTGGTTTAGCCACCACCATCAAAGCCGCCAAGAAGATGGTAGAGCGTGAAGAAGGCGCAGTATGGGACGTGCTGGATGAAGTGATCCGTGAACATCCGGTATTACTGAACCGTGCACCAACACTGCACCGTCTGGGTATTCAGGCGTTCGAACCTGTACTGATCGAAGGTAAAGCGATTCAATTACACCCGTTAGTGTGTGCGGCCTATAACGCCGACTTCGACGGTGACCAGATGGCGGTACACGTACCGTTAACGTTAGAAGCACAGTTAGAAGCGCGCGCGCTGATGATGTCGACTAACAACGTACTGTCACCTGCCAACGGTGAACCTATCATCGTGCCTTCGCAGGACGTTGTATTAGGTTTGTACTACATGACGCGTGAAGCGATTAACGCTAAAGGCGAAGGCATGCTGCTGAAAAGCGCCAAAGAAGCGGAAAAAGCTTTCCGCGCCGGTGTTGCCAGCCTGCACGCTAAAGTGAAAGTACGTATTACCGAGATTGAATTTGCTGAAGATGGCAGCCGTACAGAAACCACAGCGGTACGTGATACCACTGTTGGCCGTGCCATTCTGTACTCTATTCTGCCGGAAGGTTTGGCGTTTGATTCAGTGAATCAGGCGATGGGCAAGAAGCAGATTTCTCGCTTATTAAATGGTGCTTACCGCCGTATCGGTCTGAAGAAAACCGTTATTCTGGCTGACCAGATCATGTACACCGGTTTCCACTACGCGATGTTATCAGGTGTGTCTGTAGGTATTAACGATATGGTTATCCCTGCAGCCAAAACTGACATCATCAACGCAGCAGAAGCTGAAGTGGCGGAAATCCAGGACCAGTTCCAGCAAGGTCTGGTAACCGCCGGTGAAAAGTACAACAAAGTTATCGATATCTGGTCAACGGCTAACGAAGCCTTGTCTAAAGCGATGATGGACAACCTGTCAAAAGAAGACGTGGTTGACCGTGACGGCAACACTGTACAACAGCAGTCATTTAACTCTGTTTACATGATGGCCGACTCAGGTGCGCGGGGCTCACCAGCCCAGATCCGTCAGTTAGCAGCAATGCGTGGTCTGATGGCAAAACCAGATGGTTCTATCATCGAAACGCCTATCACGGCTAACTTCCGTGAAGGCTTGAGCGTATTACAGTACTTCATCTCGACGCACGGTGCGCGTAAAGGTTTGGCCGATACTGCACTTAAGACAGCTAACTCAGGTTACCTGACGCGTCGTCTGGTCGACGTGGCGCAAGACTTAGTGGTGACTGAATCAGACTGTGGTTCAGATCAGGGCATTATCATGAAACCGCTGATTGAAGGTGGTGACGTGGTTGAAGGTCTGCGTGAGCGCGTACTGGGCCGGGTTGTTATCGGTGACGTAGTGGCGCCAACTACTGGCGAAGTACTGGTTGCTGATGGCACCATGCTGGATGAGCAACTGTGTGATCTGTTAGAGAAAAACTCAATCGACGAAGTACACGTGCGTTCAGTAATTACCTGTCAGACCGACTTCGGTGTGTGTGCCAAGTGTTACGGCCGTGACTTAGCGCGTGGTCACCTGATCAACGCTGGTGAAGCTGTCGGTGTTATCGCTGCTCAGTCAATCGGTGAACCAGGTACACAGCTGACGATGCGTACATTCCACATCGGTGGTGCGGCATCACGGGCCTCTGCAGAAAACAGCGTACAGGTTAAAACGGCCGGTACCTTAAAACTGCAAAACGCTAAGTTTGTACGTAATGCTGATAACAAGATTGTTATCACCTCACGTTCTGCTGAAGTAACGGTATTTGATGAATTAGGTCGTGAAAAAGAGCGTTACAAACTGCCATACGGTTCAATCCTGACGACAGATGACAACGCGAAAATCACTGCCGGTCAAATCGTAGCAAACTGGGATCCGCATTCACACCCAATCATTGTTGAGCGTGGTGCCAAGGTTAATCACAGTGATGTTGACGATACCAACACTGAAGTACAGACCGACGAGTTAACCGGCTTAACCCGCACCGTAGTGAAAGATTTGGCCAAAGCGAACGCGAAAGAGCCAAAACTTATCCTGACTATGGATGACGGTGCGCTGCAGGAAATCCGTCTGCCAAGCTTCACCACTATCGAAGTGACCGATGGTGCCACCGTGAAAGCGGGTGAAGTATTAGCGCGTATTCCGCAGGAAAGCTCGAAAACACGCGATATTACCGGTGGTCTGCCGCGCGTTGCGGACTTGTTCGAAGCGCGTAAGCCAAAAGATCCGGCCATCCTGGCAGAAATCTCTGGTGTGATCAGCTTCGGTAAAGAAACCAAAGGTAAGCGTCGTCTGTTAATCACGCCGGATCAGGGTGATGTACATGAAGAAATGATCCCGAAATGGCGCCAGGTGAATGTGTTCGAAGGTGAACGCATTGAAAAAGGCGAAGTTATTTCGGAAGGCCCGGAGTCGGCACACGATATCCTGCGTTTACGTGGTATCCACCATGTAGCCAGCTACATCGTAAACGAAGTGCAGGACGTTTACCGTCTGCAAGGCGTTAAGATCAACGATAAGCACATCGAGACCATTATCCGTCAGATGCTGCGTAAGTGTGTGATCACTAACCCGGGTGATAGCGAGTTCCTAGAAGGTGAACAGGCTGAAGTGGCGCGCGTGAATATCGCGAACCGTGAGTTGGAAGCAGCAGGTAAAATGCCAGCACAGTACGAGCGTTCGTTACTGGGTATTACCAAGGCGTCGCTGTCTACCGATTCATTTATTTCTGCAGCCTCGTTCCAGGAAACGACCCGCGTTCTGACTGAAGCTGCCGTAGGCGGTAAGATTGATGAACTGCGTGGTCTGAAAGAAAACGTCATCGTTGGCCGTTTGATCCCGGCAGGTACGGGTTTTGCGTATCACCAAAACCGTATCCGTCAGCGTCAGCGCGCCGCCGGTGGTGACGTCGAGCCGGCAATGAGTTCAGAAATGGCGGAGCAGGCACTGTCTGACGCGCTGAACATGGACTTATCCGGTAACGACGAGTAAGCAAGGCAATAGCGCCGTTTGTTGGTTAAATTAGCAGCAAACGGCTTTGTTCCTTGACAGGTCAAAGCTTGACCATTAGAATTCCGCGACCCTAATTTTGGGGTGCGGAATTTTCACGTTTATTGGGTATTTATTAACCAGGAGTATTTAATGGCAACAATCAACCAGCTAGTGCGTAAGCCGCGCAGCCAGAAGGTAGCCAAGAGCACCGTTCCGGCGCTTGAAGCTTGCCCGCAGAAGCGTGGTGTTTGTACCCGTGTATACACCACCACACCTAAGAAGCCAAACTCAGCATTACGTAAGGTATGCCGTGTTCGTTTAACTAACGGATTCGAAGTTTCTTCTTATATCGGTGGTGAAGGCCACAACCTGCAGGAACACAGCGTTGTTCTGATCCGCGGTGGCCGGGTAAAAGACCTGCCAGGTGTGCGTTACCACACCGTACGCGGCACTTTAGACTGTGCCGGCGTTAAAGATCGTAAACAAGGCCGTTCTAAGTACGGCGCAAAACGGCCTAAGAAATAACGGTACTCCGTTAGTAAGGCCAAACTAAACAACTTTTTTTCTTTAATGTATTAAAAGTTTTGGAATCACCTGAAGCAATCGGAGTTACGAATGCCAAGAAGACGCGTCATAGGTCAACGTAAAATTCTTCCAGATCCTAAGTTCGGAAGTGAATTACTTGCCAAGTTTGTAAACGTCGTTATGGTCGACGGTAAAAAATCTACAGCCGAATCAATTGTATACGGCGCATTAGAAATTGCTGCTACGAAGTCTAAGAAAGAACATTTAGACATTTTCGAAGTAGCGCTGGACAACATTCGTCCTACAGTTGAAGTTAAATCACGCCGTGTTGGTGGTTCTACCTACCAGGTACCGTGTGAAGTACGCCCTGTACGTCGTAATGCGCTGGCAATGCGTTGGTTGGTTGAAGCTGCCCGTAAACGTGGTGAAAAATCAATGGCTCAGCGTTTAGCTGGTGAGATGCTGGATGCCGTTGAAAACAAAGGTTCTGCAGTGAAAAAACGTGAAGACGTGCACCGTATGGCCGAAGCTAACAAAGCGTTCGCCCATTTCCGTTGGTAAGCAAGTCTTAACAAGAGGATTTTATTGTGGCACGTACAACCCCAATAGAGCGCTACCGCAACATAGGCATTTGTGCGCACGTTGACGCCGGTAAAACTACCACGTCAGAGCGCATACTGTTTTATACCGGCCGTTCTCATAAGATTGGTGAAGTGCATGACGGCGCTGCAACCATGGACTGGATGGAACAGGAGCAGGAGCGTGGTATTACTATCACGTCTGCTGCGACTACCACCTTCTGGTCTGGCATGGAGCAGCAGTTCGAGCAGCACCGCATCAACCTGATCGACACACCGGGGCACGTTGACTTCACGATTGAAGTTGAACGTTCGCTGCGTGTGCTGGACGGTGCCGTGGTTGTGCTGTGTGGTTCATCTGGTGTGCAACCACAGACGGAAACAGTTTGGCGTCAAGCCAACAAGTATGAAGTCCCACGAATGATCTTCGTGAATAAAATGGACCGTACAGGTGCCAATTTCCTGCGCGTGGTTAAGCAGGCGCAAACCCGTCTGAACAGCACCATAGTGCCTATTCAGCTGCCGATAGGCGCTGAGGATAACTTCCGCGGTGTAGTGGACCTTATTAAGATGAAGGCCATTAACTGGAACGCGGAAGATCAAGGCATGACGTTCACCTACGAAGACATTCCGGCCGAGATGGTCGCAGAATGTCAGCAGTGGCGTCAGAATATGATTGAAGCTGCAGCGGAAGCCAGCGAAGAGTTAATGGAGCGCTACCTGGAAGGCGGCGAATTTACCGAACAGGAAATTCGCCAGGCGCTACGTGACCTGACCTTGCGCAATGAAGCGGTGCTGGTGATGTGCGGTTCAGCCTTTAAAAATAAAGGCGTACAGGCGATGCTGGATAATGTTATTTATTACCTGCCATCGCCAACTGAAGTTAAAGCCATTACCGGTATTAACGAAGACGAGTCTGAAGGCGAGCGTCATTCAAGTGATGACGAGCCGTTTTCAGCGCTGGCGTTTAAAATCGCCACCGATCCTTTTGTCGGAACACTGACTTTCTTCCGGGTTTACTCTGGTGTGATCAATTCTGGTGACACTGTTTATAACCCGGTAAAAATGAAAAAAGAACGGATTGGCCGTATCGTACAGATGCACGCCAATGCCCGCGAAGAGATTAAAGAAGTTCGCGCGGGTGACATTGCCGCCGGTATCGGTTTTAAAGACGTAACAACAGGTGACACCCTGTGTCATCCTGACCACATTATCACTCTGGAGCGTATGGAGTTCCCAGAGCCGGTAATTTCTGTTGCGGTAGAACCGAAAACCAAAGCTGATCAGGAAAAGATGGGTGTAGCGCTGAGCAAGCTTGCCGCTGAAGATCCATCGTTCCGTGTTCACACTGACGAAGAAACCGGCCAGACGATTATTTCTGGCATGGGTGAACTGCACCTCGACATTATCGTTGACCGCATGCGTCGTGAGTTCAAGGTAGAAGCCAACGTGGGTAAACCACAGGTGTCTTACCGCGAAACACTGCGTGGTGCCACCGAAGTGGAAGGTAAGTTCGTACGTCAGTCTGGTGGTCGTGGCCAGTTCGGTCATTGTTGGCTGAAAATTGAGCCGCTGGAAGAAGGCGCCGGTTATCAGTTCGTGAATGCTGTCGTGGGTGGTGTTATTCCAAAAGAATATATCCCAGCCATTGATAAAGGCGTGCAAGAACAGATGAAGAACGGCGTGCTGGCAGGTTATCCGGTAATTGACGTAAAAGTTACAGTGTTTGACGGTTCGTACCACGATGTTGACTCCAGCGAAATGGCGTTTAAAATCGCTGCTTCAATGGGCTTCAAGAAGGGAGCACTGCAAGCCAAGCCGGTTATTCTTGAGCCAATCATGAAAGTTGAGGTGGTAACGCCGGAAGACTTCATGGGCGATATCGTTGGCGACTTAAACCGTCGTCGCGGTATTATCAACGGCATGGAAGATGCGCCTGGTGGTATCAAGATCGTTGATGCGCACGTACCGCTGTCTGAAATGTTTGGTTATGCAACGAACATGCGTTCGTTAAGCCAGGGCCGCGCGTCTTATTCAATGGAACCATTGAAATACGCAGAGGCTCCGAACAACGTGACAGAAGCAATTATTGCTGCGCGTAAAGCTTATTAATCACTTAGTTTGGCCTGCTTTGGCAGGCCGCAATTAAATAAAGAAGGGTCTATCCATGGCTAAGGCTAAATTTGAACGAGTAAAACCGCACGTAAACGTAGGCACCATCGGTCACGTTGACCACGGTAAAACTACTTTAACT
>JAANMY010002814.1_pt1 | contig 15528 bp, 24 predicted proteins | sample 7279691 | NCBI WGS metagenome assembly JAANMY01 (sample SAMN14094543, study PRJNA606508) | bioreactor metagenome | isolation source: A lab-scale SPAN reactor treating ammonium-rich wastewater day 388 | place: Ireland: Galway | collected 2018-02-07
GGTCAACTACCTCGCCCTGTGGGTCATCGCCAACATTCAATACCTCCTGCGGGCGTATCCGAAAGCCCTCGGAATACGATTGTCAGAAACGACCTAGTGAGCGATGTGCGGAAGGCGTTCTCAGCGAGACGTGAAAGATCTGCTAGGGTGCAAATTGTCAGCCGCCGCGTCTTGAGCTCGGCGACGAAAAGCTCGTGAGGCATCAGGAGTGCCGAGGAGAATTCATCGGCCTGCACCTCGCGCGGGTCGCGGGAACGGAAGTCGGTCACGGAGTTGTGGCTCTGTCCGCTCAACAGGTAATCCCTGTGATGCGGCAGGTAGTAGTGACCGAGTTCGTGCCCGATCGAGAACCTGACCCGCCCCTCGGTGGGGCCGTATCCAGCCTCCTTGTAAAAAAGGATGAATGTCTTCGCCGACCGGACGAACTTGATCCGCGCGTCGAACTTGTCGCCATAGCGACCGGCAGCCAGCTCGATCCCCTCCTCCTTGGCGATGGCAAGAGGGTCCACCGGCAATCGCCACTTTCCGAGCGCGATCAGATGCTTCTTGGCCAGCGCCTCGATCTCATGAGGTTGGGTCACCTCCACCCTTTTTTCGCTCCCGGGCTTTGCGCTCGAGGATTTCCCGTTCCCGCTCGTCAAGTTCTTGCTGGGTTGCGTCATCGACTTCCTCGGCGCGATTCATGCTGGTGTCGGCCCCGCAGCCCGCGAGAGCAAGCTCCTCACTTTCGTCAGGGCGATTCGGGTTTGGTTTGCGGGGGACCGGCCGCTCGCCGGCCAGGATGCGGTCGAGGAAATCGTCCCCCAGGCTGTTCATGACCGCCTTGTCTTCTTCCGTGAGTTGAGGCAGTTTCTCTGGCTCGATGATGTCATCGTCCTTGTCAACTCGACGGAGAATCGAGACGAGTAGAGCGTCCACTGCCCGCTCTTCCCGTTCTCTCCTGCTCCCCTCGGTCATAAGTCCTCACTCCAGGCTGATGTAGGTGTAGCCGCGACTTTGAAGTTCCGCGATTATTCTCTGCCGCGCATAGCGCCAGTCGTTCCTCACGTCGGCCACACTTACCGTGACTCCCGTAAAGGCGCTGACCGCGTCCGCCAACGGTCGATAGGTGTCGCGCTGGCGGAAATCCTCGAAGTTATCGATGAAGCACTGAGCGACGATACGCTGCCTCTCGGGCAGCGTGGCGATGAACGTGAGCAGGATCTCCCGCAGTTCTCGTGCCTCAATGGGAGAGGCGTGCAGTTTCCACTGCATGAGCGCGTCGGAACCCTTTGTGTCCGCCGCCACTACGTCCAGGATCGCATCCTCGTCCAGGTTGATCCTGTGCCCGCGCTCGCGCAACAAGTCGATTGATTTGTTGCGTGCGATGGTCAGGACCATGCGCAGCGATCGGCACGGCTCAAATCGAGGCCTCCTGGCCCTCTCGAGCATGCCGATTACCGTCTCTTGGTAGACGTCGGCCAAGTCGTGGTCGTCGAAGAACCCACGGCCGCACCGCTTGATATGTCGGAAGACTCTCTCCCGATACTCGCTGTGCAGATACTGGACGCCGAACTCGGGGCTTTCTTCAAAAGCCTCGTCGAGGTCGGCCTCCCGGACAGGATCGGTTGCAGCCATGAGGTCGTTTCCCTCACTTCCATCTTGAAGCTCCAAGGGGGCGGGGTGCCGGCTAACAGTATCCTCGGAGCAGACCCGCGCATCGCGTTGCGGCGCGAGACATTTTCTGGAATTTTTTTTCGGCTGGGTCGCTCAATAGTGGACGAACGATCAGAAACAGACTAACTGGCGCCGGTCCGTGACGATTGGCAGTGGTAACATCTCTTGCCCAGGACGGCCACTCGACCACGTCCGCCGGTCTTCCCCACGCGGTCACGGCGCCGGCGATGCCGCCCTCGATCTCGCGAATTTCCTCAAGCCAACCTTGAAGATGGGCGCACGTCCAGATAGACTTTCTATGCGCACCGCCCCCCCAGCACTGCGGCCTGCGCCGGTCCTCGGACCAGGAGGGACTATGGCCCCAAGCGCGATGAAAACGGCCTTGCCGACTTTCCTGTTTCTCGGTAGCTGATTCGCGCCGACTGTCGCCCAACAGCTTCGCCGGCCAGACCGTCCAGGTGGTAGACTGGGTAAGAAGTGGCCCAGTCCGACTTTCCACTTTTCCCCACAGCGCAAATGACCCTCGCATTCCCCGGCGACTCGTTCGCCGGCGGCCCGAAGTCATGCGCGAGCAAAGGTTTGGGTGTGCTTGGCGATGTCTCGCAAGGTTCCTGTTATCGGGCTTTTCGCTGGCGCGGGCGGGCTGGAGATCGGCGCCCACTGGGCCGGTGCCGACGTCCGCCTGAGCGTAGATCTCGACAAGATCGCCTGCGAGACTCTGCGGCTGAATACCCAGTACCACCCCGGCCAGGTTCTTGAGGCCGACGTCTCGAAGCTCGAAGGGAAGGCGCTTCGCAAGCAGGCCGGCATCTCGGCCCGCGAAGCCTGCATCGTCATCGGCGGCCCGCCATGTCAGCCGTTCTCGAAGTCCTCCTACTGGACCGACCCCGGCGACGACTCTCGGTATCGCCGCGCTAGGTCGCGCGGCACCGCCGTCCCGCCGAAGCCCGCGCCGATCACCGAGGCCAAGCCCGACGAGCGGCGGACACTGGTGCAGGAGTTCCTGCGGCTCGTCGTCGAGACGGACGCGCAGGGCTTCCTCTTCGAGAACGTCGTCAGCATCACGCACCCGCGGAACAAGAAAGTCCTCGAGTCGTTCATCGCCGATGCCCACTCGGCCGGCTTCCAGACGCTGCAGCTGAAGGTGAACGCCGTCGATTACGGCGTCCCGCAGGCCCGGCAGCGCCTCGTCGTCCTCGGCTTGAAGCGCGGCAAGCCCGTCGGGCCAATGCCGACCCACTCGGAGGAGGGGGCCGGCGGCGAGTTGTTCCGGCTCCCACCAGCCGTGACGGCGGGCCAGGCGCTCCGCGGCCTCGACGACGCCAAGTTCTTCGAGCCGGAAGAGGTGGTGACCGGGCGCTGGGCGAACGAGTTGCGGGAGATCCCGCCGGGCCAGAACTACAAAGCGCTGTCGGCCTGGGCGGGGCACCCCAAGCCCGTCTTCGAGGCCGAGACCAAATTCTGGACGTTCCTCCTCAAGCTTAGCCCCGAGCTTCCGTCGTGGACGGTGCAGGCGAGTCCCGGCCCCTGGGTCGGCCCGTTCCACTGGACCTCGCGCCGGCTGCGCACGGTCGAGCTCGCGGCCCTTCAGACGTTCCCCGAAGACTACCAGTTCGCGGGCAAGCGGCGCGACAAGGTGCGGCAGATCGGCAACGCCGTCCCGGCGCTCCTGGCCCAGCATCTAATCGAGCCGCTCCTCGAAGCCCTGACCCCGAAGCCGCGCGCACGCAGGGAGGCGTCATGCGATGTGTGAGTCTGTTCTCAGGCTGCGGCGGTCTCGACCTCGGGCTGGAACGCGCCGGCTTCACGGTCGTCCTGGCCGTCGATAACTGGGTGAGGAGCCAGGAGAGCTACGCCGCGAACCGCCCGGACACGCCGTTCTTTCGCGGCTCGGTCAAGGACTTGACCGCCGAGTTGTTGAGCGAGGAGTCCGGCGGCCTCGCTGTGCCGGGGATTGACCTGCTCGCCGGCGGCCCGCCGTGCCCGCCCTACTCAAAGTCACGCTTCTACCACAAGAGCAAGCCGCGGGCGCTGGCCGACGCGGTCGGCGAGGAGACCCTGAACGGCTACCTCAGCGCGCTGCGCATCCTCCGACCCAGGGCGTTCATCCTGGAGAACGTCGCGGGCATGGCGTACAAGGTCCACAGCGAAGCGCTGAAGCTGGTGCAGGCCACCGCCGACGAGCTCGGCTACGCGCACACCTGGCAGGTGCTGAACGCGGCCAACTTGGGCGTCCCACAGATCCGCGAACGGTTCTTCCTGGTCGGGATGCGGGGCCAGACCTTCACCTTCCCGGCCCAAACGCACACCCTCGGCGACGCACGGCAACTGGCGAAGGGCAACGGGCACCTGCCGCGCTGGACGACGGCCGGAGAGGCGATCAACGACCTCGACACCGAGGAGAACGCCGACGACACTGGGCACTACGCCGGCGGCCAGTTCCACGACCTGCTGAAGCAGATACCGCCGGGGGACAACTACCTGTTCTTCACCAAGGAGCGCGGCCACCCGAAGCCCGTGTTCGGCTGGCGGAAGCGCTACTGGTCCTTCCTCCTGAAGCTCAGCCCCGACCTGCCGTCGTGGACCATCCAGGCCCGGCGGTCGAACAACATGGGGCCGTTTCACTGGCGGAACCGAATCCTGCGCATCGCGGAGGTGAAGCGCCTCCAGACCTTCCCGGACGACTGGTTCCTCTCCGGGAAGGTTGACGACCAGTGGCGTCAGGTCGGCAACGCCGTGCCCCCGCTCCTCGCCGAGGTTCTCGGCCGCGCCCTCTTCGCGCAGCTGTCGCACCGGCCCGAGTCGTCGAACGGCCACGCGAAGGCGCGCCGGCGCGTGAAGGTCTGACGTCAGGCGATGCCCGTCCTCTCTTGGCGGGTGCGGAGCGCCTCCTCCATCGACGCCTTCATGATGGTGTTGGTCGCGAAGAAGCTCGGCGCCGTGATGCGGCGGCCGCGGAAGGCCAGCACCATCTGCTCGATGCCGCGCGCCCTGCCGCGGTCGCGCAGGTGCTGGACGGTGGTGTCGTTCACCACGATCTCGAGCGTCGGCCGGATCACCAGGACGTGGGCGTCGAACAGCTTGTGGTGGCTCGCGCAGAGCGCGATGCCGTTCCAGATCGCGTCGGTGCTGCCCTCCTCGCGCACCTCGATGATGTGCGCGCTCTCGACCACCTCCAACTGATTGCCGCAGATCGCGCAGGAGTGGCCGTACTCCTCCTTCACCGCCGGCGAGAACGCCGAGTCCCGGCTCAGACGCGTCGCGGCGAGCCGCTGTCGCTGCCTGGCCACGTACTGTTCCAGCGCGTCCGCGTTCGCCGGCACGTCGGGGAGCCTGGCGCTCGGCGTGCGGAAGATGAACAGCGCCTCGCGGGCGTGCCCGGCGAGGTTCCCTGCGTCGGCGGCTCGGGCGGCGAGGAGGAACGTCCGGAGGTTGCTCGGCGAGAACGCGACGCGCACCTCCTGGCCGCCGGACACGCGGCGCGGCGGGGCGACGGCCCAGCCCGAGTCCCGGCCCTCGGCGAGCAGCCCCTCGCGGACCTGGACGTTGCGGCTGTAGCCGAAGTCGGCGTAGTAGCGGGCGTCCCAGCCCACGAAGACGCCGAAGTCGGGCGAGTAGCCGAGCAGGACGGTCTGGTGCGGCGGCGCGAGGTCGAGGCTTCCCCGGTTCCCGCGGCCCTGGCCCGGGAGGATCAGCTGGATCTTGAACTCGTCCGGCGGGCGGCCCTCCGCCGACTGGTCGCGGGTGATCGTCCACATGTAGGCGCGGACGCTGCCGACGCCGGAGACGTCAGCGATGAGCGGGTGGGTTTCGTCAACGGGGGTATGGATGTGGGAGCCTGCGGGCAACGCGGCTCGGAGTCGCGCGAACAGCGCCTGCGGGGACAGCGCGGGCATGAGGACGCCCTCCCAGGCCGGCGGTGCCGGCTGGCTTGAAGATCTAAAGGGGCAAGCTGGAGGCGACGGCGCGCCGGGAGTTGGCCGGCAGCCGCGCCCTCACCGCGTCGGAGATCGCTGCGGCCGCGGCGGAAGCATCCTTCATCAATTCGGTCTCCCAGAAGCGCAGGACGGACCAGCCCTCTTGTTCGAGCTGGGCGGCGCGCTGCCGGTCGCGCTCCCTGTTCCCGCCGATCTTGGCGAGCCAATAGGCGGCGTTGTGCCGCCGCTCCAGCTGCGCCTTGAGGCGGTCCCAGTCACGACCGTGCCAGAAGTCACCGTCGCAGAAGACGACGACGCGGGCGCGAGCGAAGACGAGGTCGGGATTCCCAGGGAGGCGTGAGACGTGCTTGCGATACCGCACCCCCAGCCGCCACAGGGCGCGGCGGAGCAGGATTTCATGGACCGTGTCCTTCTTGCGGTTGGCACGCTTAGCGCGCGACGCCGCTTCGGAGGCCGGCACGAAGCCCTTGTAGCTCGGGGATAGGGGAGCGCTCGTCGGCATCTGGACACCCACAGTGGCGCCAGCTTGAAAATCTAACGATCTGTGTATTTTCGTGCCTGGGCGGGGTTGCGCCAAGGTCAGCAGAGGCTGGGGCTACAGCTTCTTGAGTTCCATCGCCCGCCTCGCTCGGGCGTTGAGGATGGGCACGATCTTCAGCGGATTGTCTTTCAACTCAGCGAGGTCGCGGCCGTCGAGCAAGACGACGTTGAGCGACGTCATCTGCATCATCTCCTCGGCGTACTGCCGGGCGTCGCGAGAGAAGCGGCCCGTCGTCACCATCAGGATGACATTCGACTTGAGCCGGATGGAGAGGCCGATCTCTTTCGCGACATCCTCGAGGGGGACAGCGTCGTCGGGGGTGTTCTTGCACTGGACCTGCCAGCGGCTGAACAGGAGCCGCACCCCCTCCACGATCAGATCGACCTCGAAGCCGCTCGTTTCCTTGGACCGCTTCCGCCACGCCCGAAACTCAAGGTCGAGGAGCCTCATCAGGAAGAATGCCAGGGCCTCGAGCGCCTTGCCCTTCACGTTGCGGTTGTCCGAGTTGAGCTCCTCGAGAATTTCTGTCAGCGGCTTACTGAGCAGTTTCCGTACCGCCAAGCCGGTGTCGGCGAGCGCGTCGATCAGCGGCGACAGATACTCGTTGACGAACTTGTTGGTTCGATACAGCACCACCGAGCGCCCGGCAGTCGGCCGCTCGTACCGGATGTAGCCCGCGTCCTGCAGGTCGCTGAGCACCGCCTGGGGAAAGTTCTTGGGGTCGTACGGGTATCCGTACAGCGACTCCGCGTAGTCGCGGACTTCCGCGGCGTTAATCGGGGTCGTGTCCGGTGCCGGGCCGGCGGGCCAGTTCGCGAGGGCCTTCATCACGTAGCGCTGGCCCTCGGGCATTTCGCCGAGCAACTCCATCTCGGCCTCGGTCGTGCCGAGGAGTTCTTGGACGCGCGCCATGTCGAGCGTTTCGTACTTGCCGTCCTCGCGGAATACACCCGCCTTGTTGAGCCAGCCGATCATCTTGCTGACGTGCGTGCTGGAAGCCGACGCATACAGCCCGAGCGGCTTGAGGTACTGACTGATCGAGACCTGCGTCGGCGTCCCGCCGGACCTGATGATGGCGTCGATGGCGTTGACGACACCGAGTCCGTTGAGTTGGAGCAGGATGTGGCGGGCGAAGTCGGCGTACATCGCCGGTAGGTCGCCGGCCAGCGACCTCAGCTGCTCCCCCACCTGAGTGAGCCGAAACTCGTCATCGACGAGCCCGTAACTCCGAAGGCTCAGGCCGGTGTTCTGCGACGTCTTGTCCGACCAGCCCTTCAGCTTCTTCATCGCCCCCGCGAACGCCCCAGAGTTACCCGCGTGCTTCTGCGCCAGGCAGAGCACAGCGGCCAGTTCGACCTGATTCGGGCCGAACTCCGAGCCGATCGGAATGTCGCTCTTCTCCATCGCGCCTCCGGGGCCTGCCCTGCGCGGCGGCCATCGCTCGCGCGGCCGTGAAATCTGAGTGGGGCGATCCGGGTATTGTCGGGTGCGCCGATCTTCGCGCCAAGCTCAGCCGTCTATAATCCAGGAGGGAGGTGGACCATGAACCAGCCGAAGAAGCCGATACCCTGGAGCGACTGCCAACTTGTCGCGGTTGAAACAGATGAAGGCACCATCGACGCGGTGACCATGCTCGAAGCCCTGATGCGGCTGCCGAGCGAGCACGGGTCAGGCCGGCCGGAGCTAGCCGAGGAGAAGCCGAGGCCGAAGACGAAGCTCATCTCGACCTACTGCGGCGCGATCATCGAGGTGCCCGACGAGGACGAGGTGCCGGAGTTCAAGCCGCAGGTGGAACCGGAATCGCTAGACCGACCGTAGACCAATGGCCCGGATGACCACGGAAACGGGCGGACAGCAGCGGAAGCTGGACGTTGACGGAATCGCATGCTGCGACACGACTTCGGGCGCTGGCGGACGTTGGCGGAACCGCCCGGAGACGCTTTCGTAAAGCTTGGGTCCAGGGTTCAAATCCCTGAGGCGGCTCTCATAAACGCCACAAGCAAAATAACTTGTGGCGTTTTCTATTTGTCTACACATGCCTCCTGCATGTTACAAACCGGCCCGTTGGTCGGTTGAGTCGAAAATCACTTACGTCGATCAGGTCGGGTCGTCTTGTACCGCCCATCCCGGCCCGAAACCCTTGCATGTTACGCTGCATGTTACGGCTGTTGGCTCGGCGTGGCGTTTCTGCGGCCCGGAGTCCGAGCCGGTGTATTCTCCTTCGGCGGGGGTGCGTGCCCCCGGAAGACTGTCTCTGAAGTGAAGGAGAAGTGCGTGGTGACGTGGCAGGTGACGTGTTCGGGTGACTTCGACAAGGCGGCGATGGCGGCGACCATCACGGAGTTGGGCGGCTTCTGGCGGGGCGGCTGGTTCATCCTCAGCAACCGCCATCCGGCCTACCTATGCCGCTGTCTGGCGGCGAACTTCGTCAGCGGGCCGTTCAACGTGCGGCTCGACGTGGTGCCCGGAAGGTAGTACAGGAAGGTCGGGGCGGTCACTACAACGACCGCCCCGACCTTCCTTCCCCTTGCCCCCATCGCTCAGTTCTTAACCTTGACTTGAACGACTACGCTGCCAGCGTCAGGGTGTTCGCGGTGAAGCCGAAGAAGGGAAGCTGGTATCGGCTCAAGCACGGGCCGGTTGGCGTCGTGCTCCTCGGCGCTGCGCATGACCTCACCGGCAGTGTCAGCCGGTTCAACCACTCAGGACGACTTCCGCCGCTGACGCCGCTCGGCGCGGGCGAGAAGTTCTGATGCCGGAAGTCCCAGCACCTTGCAGATGCGGACGAGCATGTCCACGGTCGGCGACTTGTGGTCGTTTTCCAGAAGGCTAAGGTAGGCGCGGTCGATCCCCGCCGCAGCGGAAACCTCTTCCTGCGTCAAATCGGCATCTTCGCGGGCCTTTTTCAATTCGGTGCCGAGGTCCATCCCGGCAAATTAAGGCGACCTCGCTTTCGAGTCTGTTTACTATAGTCAACAGAATCGGGCTTCGCTGCTGTCTTGCTCCACGCCCAGACACACGCCTAGCGGATACCCGCTACGCCCCAGCCCGACTCGCGCCTGTATCCGTCGATGCGGACCCGGCCATGCAAGTCGGGCCGAGTTGTCAACACCGCGAGGGAGAACTTATGGCACAGCAGGAATGGTTCATTGTTCGAGACGGTGGAACGGAAGAGGGGCCGTTCTCAGGCCAGCAACTCAAGCACATGGCGGCGAGCGGTCGCCTCAAGAAGAGCGATCTGGTCCGCCGTGGGGATGCACAGACGGCCAAGCGCGCCAGCGACATCAAGGGGCTTTTCCCCGACGCGACGGCGACCCCAGCCGGATCGACGCCCGCTGCCGCCCCAACCGAACCCAGCAGCGCGACAAGCCGCTTCCCCAAGAAGACCGTCATCATTGCGGCGGTGGTCCTCGGAGCCAGCCTGCTGCTGTGCTGCGGCGTGGTCGGCATCTTCTTCGTCAAGGATCAGCAGGCAGCCAAGAAGGAACTCGCTGAGGCTGATGCGCTGTGGGACAAGGGCGACAAGGCCGGGGCATCAGCCAAGTACCGGGCGATCCTGACGACGAGCGGCTACAAGGCCACGTTGAAGGACGACGAAAGGGCTCGGGTCTATGGCCGCTTGATCGACTTCGACTTTGAGGCGGGAAACACAGACTCGGCGAAGGCGCTGCTCGCCGAGGCGAGCAAGAGCAAGATCACGCCTGCGGTGAATCACCCCGACGCGAAGGCACTCGTCGCCGCTGAGCAAGCGCACGCCGGTCCCAGCAGCAAGAAGGACTATGGCCTCGATCCTGCCATCGAAACTGCCAACGACGTGCTCAACTCGAAGTTCCTCCCGCGTGTGCCGGGCAGTACGAAGCGTTACGAGGAGGAGACCATCGACAAGGCGTCGGGCCGTCCACTGGTTTCCAGCGAGTACGAGGAAGTCTTCGGCGACGATGGGCGCATCCGCGTCGAGGGGACCATGAAGAGCCCCGGCCAGCCGCCGTCGAAGTTCAGCCAAGAACGTCAGGTACGAGTCGCAGCCGGTTTCGTCGAGACCAAGATCGACAAGAACGCGCCGTGGAAGCGCCTCATCAAACTCGGCGCGAAGCCGGGCGACACATGGCCTGACGGAGCCAACACCGGCTTCTACCAGTTCGTGCGCTTCCAGAAGCAAAGGGTGCAGGGTGCGAAGGGGCCTGATGAGGTTCAGCAGGCTCTTCTTGAGCACCACTACTTCTACGCCCCAAAGGAAGGCGGCGGCGACCAGATCGAGACGGTCATCGAGATCGTGTTGGAACGCGATGGAGGGGTTGAGAGCGAGAAGGAATACTCGATCTCGCGTGGCCAGAAGAAGCTCGTTCGTCACAAGCGGCTGGTTTCGGGCACCAAGTAGCTCTGACCACCGCGTCAACTTTCTTAGAAGAGGTACGACATGGAACGACCCACGACTGTCCTTTCACTCCACCAAATGGGAACGAGCGCGTTCCCCCGGTACGCGATTGGGGATGCCTTTCTTCGCTATTTCGATGGACACGGCTGGACGACCGACCCGAGTAAGGCGGTACTGTTCAGCGACTCCAACTTCGCGTGTCAGGAAATGCAACGGCTGCTCATGATCGACTACACCGACATGCCCGTTCGCCGGTTTAGCGCGCCGGTGTACCTCGACCTGTTCAGCGACAGGCCCGTCTCAATGGAGGAGTTGGAGGATTGGCTTCTGCGCGTGTCAAAGTTGCTTATCGACTCTCCCAAGCAGGGAAATGGACCGATTGCCGGATCGTTGGGTCTAGCGCGGATCAACTGGTCTGAACTGAAGGAGATCGAGCCATGACCAGATGGACCACCGTGTTCGTGATCGCGGCGGTCGCCGCCGTCTTGGTGATCTCGACGGCGGCATCGCAGCCGCAGGCAGCCGCGAAGAAGACAGTGTTCTCGACCCTCAAGGTCGGCCAGCCGGTCGCGTTGAAGGATAAGGGGCACTTATTCGAGATCACCGAGATGGACGGCGACACCGGCACCCACACGGTCGTCGAGATCGGCGACGACTACATCGTGCTTCGAGATGTGGCCGAGGTAATTGAGAGCCGCATTCCGATCTACGCGATCAAGGTCGTGGTCCACGTCAAGACGAAGCCGAAGTGAACCCTGACGTGAGCGGATCGTGTCCTTGAGAATGGAGGAGCCCGAGTATGTCAGATGACCTGATCGACGTGAACGAGCTTTTCAAGTGTGAGCCCCCGAAACTCTTGCACCGTCAGAGTCACCATGATCCCGAGCTTCGGCGGATGCAACAGACAAGTCTCTTCCGAGACACGTCCGAAGCGGGGTGGTTTTACATCGAGCAAGAAACGATCCAGACAGACGTGGACGAACCCGGTGTGCGGTTCAAGCTGCCGGTGCCGCCGAAGAGTCGGGTGTACTTCAACGCCGTCACCCTCGGCAACTTGATGCCGCATCTGAAGGCCATTGTCGGTGTGGCATCGACCTGAGAACTTTGGGAACCAGACAGAAGGAAACAGCCATGAGCGCAACCTCCGAGCCTTCTGAAGACACCTTGCGGAAAGCCGAGGCGACCATGCTCGCCGTCCACTTCCACGAGTTTCTGCGATACCGGCTTCGTCACAAGGAAGGGAACCTGCCCTTCGACCCGAAACACGCCTACGGCAAGTTGGACATGAGCACCGACTGGCCGAGGATGTCGGAAGAAGATAAGCGGTGGTGGATCGAAGCAGCCGCCGACTGGTTCAGGAAGCAACGGGAGGGAGTGTTATGAGCCACTTCACCACAAGCAACATCCCCCCTGTCCACGTCCGCGCCGAGGTCGGCCTGAACCGGCACCGGCCAGCAGTTCAATTCTACTCTCACCGCAGGCGTAGGTCGTTGTATCCCCTCGCCGCCCGTTCTTGTGTGGATAGGAGTCCCGACCTGCGGACCACCCTGCTCGGGGACGGGAAAAAGAAGAAGTTCAACAAACAAAGAAAACGTGACAGTTCGCCATATTAGGGCCATCCAGCAGCTTGCAGGTTCACGATGACGGCCCCGGTTTCTCATTTTCGATTTTTGCTGCACCGACTTGTGTTTCGAGCGGCAATTCGTTGCGCCAGCGAGATCGGCAGCGCCGTGCCGATCTCGCTGGCCTGCTCGCTCACTTCGACCCTCGTCCCTTTGCCTTCGGCTGCCGCCGCACTTTGGCGAGAGCCACGGCACTCCCTGTGTATGAGAGGCTCAAGACGAGCAGCGGCAGCAGGATGCCTGCCGTCCATGCCAGTACCGTGCCTGTCCGGTCAGTTGCACCGGCGAGGAAGGCCAAGACGTTCAGGGCCATGCTCATCAAGCTGGTCGCTCCGATGATCCCCACCGCCGTCCACTTCGCGGCCTCAGTGATCGCGTATCGTTTGGCCATCGTCACTTGCAGCTTCGCAATCACCTGAGCACAGTCGATAGCGATGGCGAGCAGCCAACCTGCCAGCGGGCCGCTGCCGGTGATGTTCTGGAATCCCGATGCCAGATGCGGCATCGACACCATGAGCAGCAAGATCGCCAGCCCCCACGGGCAGAGCGCCGCCGCCAGATAGAGCGCCCGATCTGGCCTCGGCACCCATCGTTGCGTCCGCTTCTTCGACTCCTTCCGCTCCGTCGTGCTCGTCTTCGCGCCATGCACTTGTCCGTTGAGTCGCCCGGTCGTGGTCTGCACCGTAGTCTCCTTTCGTGCTGGGTTGGTTTCCACGACCCGGTAGTGGGTATCCGCAACTCACAGTTCAACTTGCTTCATCGTCGCGTGGTACTTCGCCTCCAGTTCGCCGTCGAGCGCGACGTGTTGGTAGATCGCCAGCGTCTCGCGCCGGGCGTGGCCGGTAATCAACTGAAGCTCGGCGTCGGCCAGCCCGGAGTGCCGGGTCAAGAAAGTGATGCACTGATGCCTGAAAGAATGCGGCGTGGCACGCACCCCGGCTTCCTCGGCGTATACCTTTACGATCTGCTGCACGCGCCTCGTGCTGTACTTCGTCGCTCGTTTCGTCTGGAAGAGCCAGCGGTTGTGCGGGTGGGCCGCGATGTGGGTCCGCAGCGCCGTGGCGAAAGTCTTGCCGAAGAGGACGTAGCGATCCTTCGAGCCCTTGCCCTCATTGATTTTGATTTTGCAGTTTTCGAGGTCCACGTCGCGGACCTGCATGTTGCAAAGCTCGCTGACCCGAACCGCCGTGAAGAACAGCAGCCGCAGCATCAGGCTGTGCTGCACGTCTTCAGCACGGTCCACGATCTGGTAGAAGCGCCTGAACTCCTCGGCGCTCAGCACGCGAGGCAGCTTTTTGCCGCGCTTCGCCGGTCGAAGCTCGCAGACCTGACGGACTTTCTTGGCCACGTACCGCCAGCCGTCGTAGTCCAGCCCGGCCTTGCGGACCAGCCGGACGATCTGGGCCACGATCAGGCCCTTTCCTGATTTCGCGTTTCCATTCTGCGATGCGAAATCGAGCGGGTTTTTGGGGTCGGTGTTGCTCATGATGACCTCTTTTCAGGGGTTTGATTTCGGGAACCAACGATTCTGCGAAATTACGCGAGGCGGGCCAGCGGGCCTCCGTGCCCGCCCCGAGTGCCACGCCGCACACGCTAATAGCCGGTATCCGTTACCTCGGTCCCTTCGGGGTTGGGCACGGGTCCGGTGCTCGGCTTCAGGCGACCGGCTTCGACCACGAACGCCTGCTCGTGGCCTGCTGGCTCGTACACGATGCCAACGCCTTCCGGCTCGCGGAGCAGTTGCACCACGATCCAGCGGCACTCGATCCACTCGTCGTAGGTTTCCAAGAGGTAATCGCGGACAACGGTTGCTGCCTCGCTGAACGACCGCGCGCGGGCCAGTTCGACGATCTCCTCGTCCAGCCCGACCGCGCTGTAAACGACCTTGTACAAGCTGGTCTTGTTCATGGCGTCTCTGGCTCCCAGATGGACTCGATGTAGTCGTTGCCGTCCTCGTCCTGCTCGATCAGGTCGGGGTCGCAGCCCTCGGCGTCATAGTCCCTGACGATCACGGTGACGCCTTCGGGGACTTCCACGTGCTGGACGCACCCGCCTTCCACCGTGACCTTCACAATCTTCCGCATGGTCGTTTCTCCTTTCCTGTTGGGTGAGATTGCCAAGCTGGTAGCTGGTATCCGCTACTCGGTGTCGGGCTGTCGGCGGTCCTCGCGCGCCCCGCTGAGGTCGAGGTCGTGCGTCGGGTCTTCTCGGTTGATGTCTCCCCAGACCAGAAGCCGCAGCCGACCCCGGTGCAGTTCGAGGAATACAGGCGTCCCGTGGCCTTCGGCGCTGCCGAAGTCGCCGTGGCCTTCGGCGCAGATCGAAACGCCGTGTGGCGAAGCGGTGATCTTGATGGGGAGCTTGTCAGCGTGCTCGGTGTCCGCGTCGATGAGCGTGGTCTCCAGCGATTGCATGGTCACATTCGGCATGGGTTCTCTCCTCGGATGATTTCAGAAGACGAAGCGGGCCTTGCACGGGATCAAGGTGCAAGGCCCGCCGCCGTTCGGTGCTACTCAGGTTGAAAGGAAAAGTAGTAGCGCGGTGCGTGTTGAAACTCCAGCGATCCACGCACGCCGTCCGCCTTGCGGCGAACGACCACGAGCGGGGCAAGAAACCCGACGACCTCGAAGTCGCGGGCCAGTTCCTCGGTGGACCAGACGGTCCCGTACTTCGCTTCGAGCGCTGCGCGGCTGCCCGGCTGGGCGTTGATCTCCACGAGCCGCTCGCGGCGGATGGGTTCGGTCGGGTCGGACACTGGTTTCTCCCTTCTGTACGGTGTTGATGATCTCCACGGCGGGTTAGCGGGTATCTGCTACGAAACGCCGAGGATGACCACGGCCTCGTCGCGGCAGAAGTGCCACCACGCGAAGTCGCCGTGCGGCCTGCATAGCCGTTTGGCGGCGCTGACCATGCGCTTGTGGTCTTTCGGCAGGAATTGCAGGCCGAGGTCCGCCAGCGGCGGCAGCGCGGCAGGCCGGTCGAGTGCGTCAGGGTCGGTGTCGGCGCTGACCAGCAGCACGCGGCACGGCATCGGGTCGAGATTGCGCCAGAAACAGCCGTAAACGTCCTCGCCGAGCCGCACCAGTACGTCGCCGTCGCCGGGCTTGCCGGTGATGATCGTCGTGCTGGGGCCGACGTTCTCGGCGAGCAGTCCGCGCTCGCCCTCGGCGAAGCCTTCCAGCGTGACTTCCTTGCCTTGCGCCCAGCCGGTCGTGACCGTCAGCATTCGCTTCTTGCGTTTCGGTTCAATCGTCGCCATGAAGACCCTCCTGCTAGACCATTGGTTGTCCCAGCGGCCTAGTGGTCCGTCAATCTTCATTTGGCAGGTAAAGGTGATACCCTGATTCTTGGCAGCTGGGCCTTGGCGACTCCCCAAGAACAGGACGGGCGACATGG
>JAANMY010002816.1_pt1 | contig 15515 bp, 16 predicted proteins | sample 7279691 | NCBI WGS metagenome assembly JAANMY01 (sample SAMN14094543, study PRJNA606508) | bioreactor metagenome | isolation source: A lab-scale SPAN reactor treating ammonium-rich wastewater day 388 | place: Ireland: Galway | collected 2018-02-07
CGAAACCGCCACCGCGCTTATTTGGCACGTATGGAATGTCGTCACCCATAAACCACAGCACTGAGTTAGTGGCCGATTTACGTGATGAACCTGTACCCACTACGTCACCGACATAAGCCAGTGGGAAGCCTTTTTTGTTCAGCTCGTCTAATTGCTTGATTGGGCCAACGGTACCAGGCTGATCCGGCTTAATACCATCGCGATCGTTTTTCAGCATCGCTAAGGCATGCAGTGGAATGTCAGGACGTGACCAGGCATCCGGCGCTGGCGATAAATCGTCAGTGTTGGTCTCACCTGATACTTTAAATACGGTAACGGTAATTTTTTCTGCTAGGGCAGGCTTGGCTTCAAACCACTCGGCGTCAGCCCAGCTTTGCAGTACTTGTTTAGCATGCTTGTTGCCGGCATCAGCTTTTTCGGTTACGTCGTGGAACGCATCGAAAATCAGTAAGGTATGTGACAGGGCTTTAGCCGCAATAGGCGCTAACTTTTCGTTATCCAGCAGGCTGATCAGTGGCTCGATATTGTAACCACCCATCATAGTGCCCAGCAGCTCGGTTGCACGCTCGGCACTGATTAAGCTGCAGCTGGCTTCGCCTTTGGCCACAGCAGCCAGGAAACCGGCTTTAACATAAGCGGCTTCATCAACACCTGGTGGTACGCGGTTAACCAGTAAATCAACCAGGGTGTCTTCTTCGCCTTTTGGCGGGTTCTTTAACAGTTCAACTAAAGCGGCTACCTGCTCGGCATTGAGCGGCTTTGGTGGGATACCTTGCGCTGCGCGCTCGGCCACATGTTCGCGATATTGTTGTAGCACAGTATGATCCTCTTGGTCGTTGGCTGCAGTCTTGCCACTGCAGCGTCATTCAACAGAATGAATGGGCGTAATTATATGAAAATTCGGGCCAGAATGACATCCGGCTGTTAACCACCCAACTTATAGTGGTTATAAATATGGTGAATACAAAACCCAGAGTTATATATTCTTTGTTATAGTGGTCAGACCTCGCCATGAATGACTGAGGTTGGAATCCCGAACTGGGCGTCACAGAGTGTCTGAGCCCTGCCGTAGGCAGTAGGGCGAGTTGCTGTGACGAGCCAGGGCGGGAATTGCAACCGGCGGGCTAAGCTACGCTGTATAAACAACAGGCTGAGTAGTTACCCACTCAGCCTGTGCAGTGTAGCAGATTTTTATTACCCAGCGATTACCAGATCTTAACGCGCTGCTCTGGCGGTAAATACATCGCATCGCCTTCTTTAATATCAAAGGCAGTGTAGAACTGCGGAATATTCGGCAGCACACCGATAACGCGATAATGCGCCGGTGAGTGCGGGCCAGTGCTTAACTGACGGCGCAGGGCTTCTTCACGGAACTTGGTACGCCACACTTGCGCCCAGCTGATAAAGAACCGCTGCTCGCCGGTAAAGCCATCCATTACCGGCGCTTCTTTACCATCTAACGATAACTGATAGGCTTTAAGCGCGACTGTCATACCACCTAGGTCACCGATGTTTTCGCCCAGCGCTACCGCACCGTTTACGTTAACACCTGGCAGTGGCTCAAACTTATTGTACTGGCCAATCAGCTTAGCACCACGGGCCTGGAACTGGCCTTTGTCCTGCTCGGTCCACCAGTTACGCAGGTTGCCGTCACCATCGTATTTCGCGCCCTGATCATCAAAGCCGTGGCCAATTTCGTGGCCGATAACACCACCGATACCGCCGTAGTTTACGGCGTCATCCGCGTCCATGTTAAAGAACGGTGGCTGTAAAATGGCGGCCGGGAACACGATTTCGTTGTTTACCGGGTTGTAGTAAGCATTCACCGTTTGCGGCGTCATAAACCACTCGCTCTTGTCGATGGGCTTACCCAGCTTGGCGACCATTTCATCGTAACCCCAGTGGCTGGCGCGCACGAAGTTACCGACTAAATCATCGGCTTTAATCTCCAGGCTGCTGTAATCTTTCCACTTGTCCGGGTAACCGATTTTCGGCGTAAACTTGCTCAGCTTTTCCTGTGCCGCTTTTTTGGTTTCTTCGGTCATCCACTCCAGCTCGTTAATCGAGATTTCGTAGGCTTTAATCAGGTTAGCCACCAGCTGTTCCATCCGCGCTTTGGCTTCCGGTTTAAAGTGGCGCTCAACATAAAGCTTACCGGTAAGCTCGCCTAATACCTGATCCGAGGCATCAACCGCGCGTTTCCAGCGTGGCTGCTGCTCCTGGATACCGCTTAACGTAGTGCCGTAGAAGGCAAAGCGGCGATCGGCAAAGTTGCTGCTTAGCTTGTCAGCATAGCCGTGGATGGTTTTCAGACTTAAATAGTCCTGCCAGCTTTGCAGGTCAGTGGCTTCCAGCACTTTAGCAAAGCCTTCGAAGTAGCTGGGCTGACGCACAATAATGTCCGCTACACCATCCAGCTTGACGCCCTGAGCAAACGCCGCCCAGTCAAAACTACCCAGGCTGCTGTTTAAATCGGCCGCTGACATTTTGTTGTAGGTTTTGTCAGCATTGCGGCTTTCCAAACGCGTCCAGTGGTGTTCAGCTAAGGCTTTTTCCAGCGCAAACACGCGCTGTGCTGCGGCCGGTGCATCGGCATAGCCGGCCAGGCTGAACATATCAGTTAAGTACTGCTGATAGTCGGCCAGAATTTTCTGCGACGCTTCATCATCTTTAAAGTAGTAATCGCGATCAGGCAGACCTAAGCCGCTTTGGCCTAAATACACCGCATACTCGGTAGAGTTTTTCGCGTCGTTATTAACAAACCAGCCAAACGGTATGCCTACGCCGTCACGCTGTAAACGGGCAAACAAGGCCGGTAGCTGTGCTTTGTCGGTGATGGCTTTGATGGCATCTAACTGCGGGGTGAGCGGGCTTAAACCCAGCTTTTCAATGGTGGCTTCGTCCATAAAGCTGTTGTAGAAGCTACCCAATTTCTGCTCATCTGAGCCTGGTTTTAAATCGTTACGGGCCGACACTTCATCAATAATGGCTTTTACCGCTTGCTGCGAGTTATCGGCCAGAATATGGAAAGAGCCGTAAGAGGCTTTATCGGCCGGGATTTCGGTCTCGTCCAGCCATTTGCCGTTAATCGCCAGGAAGAAATCTTCAGAGAATTTTATTGCCGGGTCAAAATACTGGGTATCTACACCCGATACCAGTGGAGCCTTGACGGCTGCAGACTGTGCTGCGGTTTGAGTTTGGTTGGTATCCTGTTTGTTACACGCCGTAAGGCCAAGTGCCAGCGCCACAGAGGCGGCGGCAAGGGTAAGTTTTTTCATTATCGTTATCCTGATTGTGTTATCGGGGTTTAGCCGCACTATACTACGCTGTTGCAGGGCTTTACCCAAACTACCCTGCCCACGAAGTTGTAACAAGTTATAAAAACGCTATGATGCTAATAACTTAACACAACCATTACAGGCGCTTATGTCATCTTTACCTAAGGCCGATCAGTTGCTGCATTGGGCAGAGCAGCAGCAACTGAGTGCGCAGCAGCTGAAACAGACCCCACTACCACTGCACGCCAGCGTGACTGATTGGCTGGATTTAGCCAATAAACTGCTGCTATTTGTCGCTGGCTTGTTGCTGTTTGCTGCTGTGGTGTTCTTCTTTGCCTATAACTGGCCGCTGATGCATCATCTTAGCAAACTGGCGCTGGCTGGCAGTGCAGTGCTGGTAACAGGTGCAGTGGCAATGCTAAGTGCAGCTGACAGTGTGCTGCAACGCGCGGCGCTTTTTAGCTGCAGCCTGCTAACGGGTGCTTTGCTGGCATTGATTGGCCAAATTTACCAAACCGGTGCCGATATCTGGCAGCTGTTCGCGGCCTGGGCCGCATTGATTACGCCTTTGGTACTGCTAAGTAAAAGCCGCGCCAGTTATCTGCTGTGGTTTGTGCTGATGGAGCTTAGCCTGTGGCGTTATCTGGATACATCGTCCCTCTTCTGGCTGTCAGGCAGTACTAACCAGTTGCTGTTACTTACGCTGGGTAATTTAGTGCTACTGACGTTTGCTGAATTTGCCCTGCCACGTTTAGGGGTAACCAGACCTGCGCCCCTGCGCTGGCTCTGTGCGCTTGGGCTAATCATTCCGCTGACGTTGGGCGCGCTTATCGGCGTGTGGGAAAAACCCTACCAGATAAACCTGCTGTGTTATCTGCTGTTCGCTACCGCACTGAGTGCCTGGTACTGGCGGCTTAAACCCGATATTCCGGTGTTTGGCTTGCTGCTGTTTAGTGCTATTGCGTTTAGCACAGCGTTACTGGCAAAAGGGCTGGATGGCGCCGACGGCTTCTTTGTTGTTAACCTGTTGGCGTTGTATGTGATTGGCTGCAGCGCCGGTGCTGCCATTTGGCTGAAGCGCCTGTTACAGGAGCCCCCACATGTCGGTTAAATCAGACTTGGCTGCACAGCTGCAGCAGCAAGGCATTGTTGATACATCTGAAGCTCAGCAACTGGCCGACAGCGGCAGCCCCTGGTGGTTACAAGTGTTGCTGGGCCTCGCCGCCTGGATAGCCTCAATCTTGATTATCAGCTCTTTTCTTGGCCCGTTACTGGCACTGGCAGATAACGATCTGGTGCGCTTATTTGCCGCAGCAGTATTGCTTGGCACAGCGTTGTGGCTGGCAACTCAGCAACACGACTTTGTGCAGCAGATGTCAGTGGCCATCGCCCTGGCCGGTCAGGGCTTGCTGGTGTACACGCTGTACGAGCTCAGCGACCATAATGACGACGTGCCACGTTACGCCTGCGCACTGATTACCCTGGCATTGCTGTTTAGCCCGCTAAACCAACTGCATCAGCGGGTCAGTTTAGCGATTGCTGCCCTTTGTTTGTTATCACTGGTGCAGTCTGCCCCACTGCTGGCCGTAATTAGCGCGCTCTTGTGTGCGCTGTCGGTTTGGCTCTGGTGCAACCGGCCGCGCTGGGCAATATCACGCTATGCTAGCCGTATTAAAAGCGTGCTCGAAGTGGCGACCTTGTCGGCTTTGGGGCTAAGCCTGCTGGGGCAATGCTTACCGCTATTTGATAGCAGTCACTGGCTGGGCAATCAGCTTGCATTGGCACAAGCACTGTACAGTGCATTTGCCAGCATCATACTGCTTAGCACAGTGTTTTGGTTAAGTCGTCTAGCCACAGTGCCAAGCCGGCTGGCGTTAATTAGCCTAACCACCGTAATCTGTATTTTGCTTTATCCGGCGTCGGGTTTGCTTGCCGCTACCGCGCTGTTACTGGCGTGTTTTTATGGCTGCAGCTGGCGCTGGGCCGCGCTGTGTTTGCTAAGTATGCTGTTTGCGCTGAGCCAGTTTTATTACAGCCTGCAGTTAAGTTTGCTGCACAAATCTGGCTTGCTGGCGTTATCTGGTTTGGCTGTGCTGGCAGCCTGGCTACTGCTAAAACGTTATCAGCGGAGGTTGGTATGAACGCGCGTCTGACCAAACTTGCCATTGCCGCCGCTGTGCTATTGATCCTAAGTGCCAGCGCCCTGACGGTATGGCGTTTTGAGCAAACCCTGGCCAACGGCCAAACCGTTATACTGCAGCTGGCACCGGTCGATCCGCGCTCTATTATGCAGGGCGACTATATGGCGCTGGCGTTTGCCATTGACCGTGAACTACCGGATGATGCCGGCCAGTATCGTTATGCCTGGCTTACGGTGACGGAAACAGGGGTCGCCGCTTTGCATAGCCTAAGCAATACCCTGCCCGGGCAGACTGACGTTATCGCCCTGTTGCTGCGCCAGCGTGATGGCATCACCAGCGTTGGGCCTAATGCGTTTTTCTTTGCTGAGGGCAGCGCCGGCGTTTACGAGCCAGCACGCTATGGCCAGTTTAAGGTAGACAGCAGCGGCAAAGCGCTGCTGAGCGGCTTACTGGATGAAAACCTGCAGTTATTGGGGGAGAATTTACGCTAACCCCCACACTGATAACAACTGGGTTGCCTTGGGCAGCTATTGCCGCGGGCACAAATCAGCTGCGCCGGTTTTTGTAAGCTGCGTGCTACCCAGTTAATGTTCAGAATATTCGCCACACTGGTCAGTGCCGTTTGTATGGTTTTCGGCACCTTAGCCCCGCCACTGCTGCCGACACAGAGCTGCTTTAGCTCCGCCGCCATGCTGTCGGCATCTACCCCCTGCGCCAGCAGCGCCGGGTTTAAATCGATACCGGCACACAGCACATGATTATTACCGGCCAGATCGCTGACTTTGGTCGACTCACAGCAATAAATGCGCGGCGCACCGTTTACATCCAGCAAGGATAACTGTGCACTGCTGGCCACGCCATCGACGTCAAACATGCGAAATACCGCCCAGTGCTGACAAGGGTCTTCCACTTTGCGCATATTGCCCCACGGCAAAGGGATACCGTTACCCCGGTACACCGCTTTAAGTTTGCCCGGCGTGTAGGCATCAAAGTAATGCCAGTGGGTGTAAGGTGATACGGCTGTCATACGCCGCATTGCTACCGAGGCCGATACACCAGCCTGCTGGTGGCTGCTAATTTCATAGCCGCTGCGGTCTAATAACTGCCGGAACGGCAACTTGGGGCACAACAACGCGCCGGCAAAAAAGCTTGATTCAAAATCACGCCAGGCATGCAGAATATCCTGCGGCTGCACCGCTGTAGAATGGGATAACTCATCATCATGCGCCCCACCCACCGTCATACTGCTTTTTACGCCGTCTTTGTTGTGCAGCACGCTATGGCCAATATGTACCGCCAGCTCGTACTTTAACCGGGTAGGAAACGCCTTTAGCAAACTGTTTAGATGTAAGGTGTTAGGCGGGCTAAAAAACGAGGTCGCGACATTTTTTGACAAGACACCAAGCTCATCCAGCAGCTCTTTCGGCGCTTCGTCAAACCAGCTAATTTTTAAACCCAGTTGTTTGGTAATGGCTAACAGCTCATCGACACTGAGCGGCATACGCTTCTGGCCCACCTCTTCAGCAGCTCGCTCCAACTCAGGGAAATGGTTTTGGTGATGCTCCTGATGGGCACGAATGAGCAGCTGGGCAAACTGCTTACCGCTGGTGCCGGTTTGCGACAACATCTCCGGTATGGCAATTTGCAAAATGTCATTGGAGAACAAAAAACCCGGCTCCAGCGCCATACCGCTGATGCCGCCACGGCTACCTTTTTCCGGTGTTAAGTCTTCACCGGCATCTTCACCGTCTAAAAACCAGTCGAGATCTTTTTGAAACACCTCGGCGATCACTTCCAGCATTTCAATACCGGGCGTGCGTTTGCCACGCTCGATCATCGACAGATAGGACACCGACGGCGCGTATTCCGGGTTTACCCGAATGCAGCGGGTCGATAAGTCTTCCATGGTTAAGTTATTGCGTTTTCTCAGATTTCTGATCTTAGTACCGAGAAAATGCGACTTTCTGAGCAGGCTTTTACTGTTTTTCATTTTGTAAAATTCACACTGTAAAATTTTTATTGTGAAATTATGCTGATTTTTAGCCTAGACTAGTTTTTAACCGATAGCAACTGGTCTGACGTTTAGACTAAGAAGCAGATATTCAGACACTGACAGCGTAGGGGCAGTAGCTGAATATCAGTAGTACAACAAAGTACCCGACAAAAAGAGACGAGGATGACATCATGACAACACTGGCCCAACAACATAACAGCCCATCACAGAGCCCAACTGCCTGGATGGCGACCGAGCTTAGCGTGATTAACGAGCTGAATCAGCGCCATGTTAAGCAGGTGATGGATTACTCTAAAGGCTTTTTAGATAAAACCTTTCCTTTGCAGCAAGGCTCGCATAAAGATGTTTGCAGCTACGTGGTGTACTACCAACAGTTGCTGGCGTTTTTTGCCGACGGCAGCACCAGCGGCCTGCAAAACCCGGCACAGTTTGTTGCGCTAAGTGGCCACCGCGAAGCGCCTAATTCTATTGTGCTGAATAATAACGGCCGCCACGTAGAGCTGATTTTAAACCGCAGCGGTATCAATGGTTGCCAGGACAAAGCCAGCATTGATGATATTCAGCTGCAAACCTCTGAGCCCGATTGCGTGTGGTTTAGCATGATTAGCGGCCGTCAGGTGAGCTGCGCCCACAAAGGTAATAAACAATTTACCTGCAAAGATGGCCTGCCCTACCCACTGGTCTAAGCAACAACGTAGCGGCAGTCAAACAAACTGCCGCTAGACCTTAGCACGACATACCCGGTTACATTTTCTGTATTGTGTTTGGTGATGGCTAATTTAGTATCAGCTCTAACGTTAATTAGCTGTTAGCCAGTATGAAATACCGCATTAAACAGAAAATCTTCAGCCTGACCGACAGCTTTACTATTGAAGATGAGCAGGGCCGTATTGCCTTCACGGTTAAAGGCAAGGTGTTTAGCTTATCCAGCAGCCAAACCCTGTTCGACCATAACGGCAGTAAGCTGTTAAAAATAAAACGCAAGTACCTGACATTACTGCCCGCCTGCCGGTTACTTAACCGCGACGGCAGCGAGTGGCTGATCCGCAAGAAATTCTGGCCGTTCTGGACCAGCCGCTTTAGCATCAGCACGCCACAGGGCATGTTGGAGATGACCGGTAACTTTTGGCAGCACGAATATGAAATTCGCCAGCAGGGTAAGTTACTGGCCGGTATTTCAAAAAAATGGTTCAGCTGGTCTGACAGCTATGGCGTTGATATTTATGCGCCGCAATGGACAGCCCAACTACTGGCTGCCGTTATCGTCATTGACCGCATTCAGCACAGCGATAAAAACTCCACTTTCGGCGATGATTAAGCTTTTATTTAAATTTTCATTGCACCAAAGCCCGGCCCGGCGCGTATAGTGCCGGCATATGCGTTTTTACTTAATTAATGGAGCTTCACCATGATCAGTTACGTTACTCTGGGTGTGAACAATTTAACTGCAGCCAAAGCCTTTTACGGCGAATTATTAGGCGAGCTGGGCGGCAAAAACCTGCTGGATATGGGCCGTATTGCCTTTTTTGGTAAGAGCATGGCGCAGCCGATGCTGGCAGTGTGTGAACCTTTTAACAAAGCGCCAGCGCATCCGGGTAATGGCAATATGGTGTCGTTCCAGCCAGGCAGCAAAGAAAAAGTGGATGCGCTATACCACAAAGCCATCGCACTGGGAGCAACCTGTGATGGTGCACCGGGCCAGCGCATTGAAAATACGTTTTATGGCGCCTACGTTAAAGATGCCGACGGCAACAAGCTGTGCTTCTGCCACTTTGGTTAAGCTGGCATGCAAGTAAACAGTGACTTTTCACGCCGGGTGGTAGTACTGCCCGGCGACTACAAGTTTGTCGATTCGCCACTTGCCGGTGTCAGCCGCATGATGTTGGACCGCGCTGGCGCAGAAGTAGCCCGCGCCACCAGCATAGTGCGCTATGCCCCCGGCAGTGGTTACAGTAGCCACCGGCATGATGGCGGTGAAGAGATCTTGGTGCTGGAAGGAGTGTTTAGCGACGAGCATGGCGATTACCCGGCCGGTAGCTATTTGCGCAACCCGCCTGGCACCTCACATCAGCCCTTTTCCAAAGATGGCTGCACCTTGCTGGTAAAACTCTGGCAGTTTGCCGCTGATGACAGCGAGCAGCTGGTTATCGACACCCAAAGCCAAAGCTGGCGTCAGGGCCTGGTGCCGGGGCTGTCGGTAATGCCGCTGCATGAGCACAATGGTGTTAGCACCGCCCTGGTGCGCTGGGCACCCAATACCCAATTTAACCGCCATATCCATGTGGGCGGCGAGGAAATTCTGGTGCTTGAAGGCCTGTTTCGGGATGAGCATGGCGAATACCCGGCCGGCAGCTGGCTGAGAAACCCACGCTACAGCGAACATACCCCCTTTACCGGGCCGGAAGGCGCGCTGATTTATGTCAAAGTAGGCCATATCGATGCCGGTCTGCTGGGCGATAAATTTATTCGATAAACGCTAGTCAGACCAGCAACAGCATAGCCCCGGCTATACAGCGTCAAATGCCAGCGCTATAGTGTGCGCCGGCGCAGCTAAGCTGGCGCCTACCCAATAATAATAACCCTACATAAAGCTATAAAAATGAACGCAAAAGCCATTACCCCAAGCCAGATTATCATGATCCGGCCACACCACTTTATGTCTAACCCCGACACCCTGGCCGACAATGCCTTTCAGGTTGCTGCTGGTGGCCAACAGCTAAGTTCGCTGGCTTACCAGCAGGTCAGCGCTGCAGCGGATGCGCTCAGGGCAGCGGGCGTCACCGTGCATTTATTTGAAGATACCGGCACCACTACGCCAGACTCGGTGTTCCCGAATAACTGGTTTAGCACCCACTGCACTGGTGAGCTGGTAACCTATCCTATGTATGTACCGAACCGGCGGCTGGAAGTCCGTAGCGATATTACCGACTTTATCAAAGCGCATTACCAGGTAAGCCGCCACCTTGATCTGACCGGCGAAGCTGCACTAGGTCGGTTTTTAGAGGGTACCGGCTCTATGGTGCTGGATCAGCAGGCAGGCATTGCCTATGCCGTGGCCTCCAAACGCACCGATGCTAAGCTGTTTAACCAGTTTTGCCAGACCCTGGGCTATCAGGCTGTGTTATTTGATGCCTTCGATGAAGCAGGCCAATCGGTATATCACACCAATGTATTAATGTGCCTGGCCGAGCAGTTTGTGCTGATAGGTTTAGATATGGTGCCCCAGACCCAGCACGCCATGTTACTGGCGCATTTTGCTGCCTGCGGTAAAACGCTGATCCGGCTTAGCCAGCAGCAGATCAACCAGTTTTGTGGCAATGCTATTGAGCTAAAAGGCAACAGCGGCAATCTGCTGGCGCTGTCGGCCACTGCCTTTGCTGCGCTAACCCCAGAGCAAAAAGCCCAGATTGAGCAAAGTGCCACTCTGCTGCCGCTTGATGTCAGCAGTATTGAAAGTGCCGGCGGTTCACTGCGCTGCATGATTGCCGGCCTGCACCTGCAATCGCGCTAACCGGGCTTAACACTTAGCTTCAAATTGGTTGCAATCAATTACACTTTGGCCAGCGCCCACGCACTAAGCTTGTTGCATTCCCCAAGCAAGGAGCAACAATATGTTTTTTCGTGCATCGGTGCTGGCAGGTTGCGTTTTGCTGCTTAGCGGCTGCAACAACGACGCCAACACGCTAAACGGCCAATATTACAATTTCAGCCAAAGCACCCAACAGTGGCAGGCTGGGTTTGCCGACTACGACAGCGACAACGCTGAGATCTATGAGTTAGACAGCGGCCTGCGTGACTTACCCGCCGGCTTTATTGGCAAAGGCTTTTATTTGGCCGGCATGAACCGCAGTGATGATTTATTTATGTATATCAGCCGGCAAATTACCGGCCTTGAGCCGTCCAGCCGTTATCAGTTATCGGTCGCGGTGCAGCTGCTGACAAACGCCGGTGCTGGCTGTGTTGGCATTGGCGGAGCACCCGGTGAAGCGGTATACCTGAAGTTTGGCTATGCCGAGCAGCAACCCTTGCAAGACGGCTACTATTTAAATGTCGACAAAGGCCAACAGAGTCAGGATGGCAGCCACGGCCGGGTTATCGGCGACATTGCCGCTAACGGCTTAAGCTGTGATGGCTTGGGTTTTGCCAGCAAAACCGTGGTAGGTGCCGGGCGCACGCCACTGCAATTTACCAGCAACAGTGATGGCAGTATCTGGGTCTTTATTGGCACCGATTCTGGCTTTGAAGGGCTAACCCGGCTGTATTACCAGCAGGTAGAGCTGTACCTGACCAAACTTTAATCTACTACAAGAGCAGGCCCTAGCCGGTGCTGGCCTGCTTAAGCACAGCCGCAAAGCGCTGTAGTTGCTCGTCAGTTAAGCACGGCTGGGTAAAGCTTTTAATAAAAGCGGCCACGCCATCGACGTAACACACATTGGCCGGCATCGCCGACTCAAAACTGGCCACCCGGTTAAACGCCACCACCGAGTGCAATTGCTCGGTGGCATCGTAAGCACTAAGCTGTAACAAGTTACGCACCGCTTCGGTGTTTTTAAAGTTCTGATGCAGCGGGTTCATCAACTGGCTCTTGCGGCCAAAATACTGCCTTACCCAGTTTGCCTGGGTTTCACTGCCCCAAATGCGGCCACGATCACTTTTCACCAGGATGACAAAAATACCAAAGGGGCTTAACACCAGATGGTCAACCAGCACCGGCTCATCTTTACTGGTAAGCAATTTCAGTTTACGAAAGTGTTGATACTGCGCCGGTAAGCGCCAGCGTAACAGCCGGTTTAGCTTGTACTCGGCAAATACCCCTTTAAAACCGGGTAAGTTAAGGCCAAACCAGGAGGTAATTAAAAACACCAACAGTAGCAGCGCCACCAGGTTGGCGGCTATCAGCGGAATGCTGCTGAGAATACGCATCAGTAACGCATCAGCGCCAAGGTTCACTGCTGGCGTATCAACGCTGGCAGGTGCTGTAGTTAGCGCAGGTGCCGGCAGGGGCTGTGCGGCCACACCAACTGCTGTTTCTGTATTGGCCTGTAATGACGTTGCGGCATCAGTGGCTGGCAGCTGCTCAGCGGCGGTTTGCGGGCTGGTATCAATAGTGACCAGCTTTTGTGGCTGTGTTTCTGGTGCTGTTTCTGGCTGCGCTGCTTCTGGCTGTTGTGCAGCAGGCTCTGGCGCTGTCTGCAACGGCGCTTTTACCGCTGGCTTGGCCACTTGCGGCTTGGCGGGTTGTGCCACTGGCTGGCAGTATAAATCGTACTCGCGTTTGGCGTTGCGGTAGTTACTGCTCTGTTTTTGCTGGCTAAAGCGGTCTATTTGCTGCAGCAGCAAAATACAGGCACCTTCGCTTAAACGCTGTTGGGCAAACAGCATCGGCGACAATAACAAGAGTAATAAGCAACTTAGTCCTAAAACGCGCATCGGTCATCCCTGAAATAAACTGACTCTATGCTAGCAGCAACCGCAAAAATATACAGCCAAAAATGTTAACAGCAAGCCTGTTTGGCCGCCATTTGCGGTTAGGGTTTTCACCAATAAATCGTTAATTTCGCCAAGTTATGCGGGCAAATAATGCGCCCACAAATAAGATTCAATATAAGCTAATGATTTTAAATAAAATAAATAATGGCACAGCAATTGATTATCAAATAGTCATTACCGTCACTGTTATAAAGGACATCAATATGACCAGAACAATCGCCATCGTATTATTAATTATTGTCGGCATTTACTGCCTGCCCACTCTACTGGCCATACTGGCTGCGGCTTTTGGTATTGCCATGGGTATTTTTGGCGCCATTTTGGGTGTGGCCATCAGCCTGGCGGTGACTGTATTGCCAGTGATCATTGTCGGCTATTTAATCTGGTGGCTTATTCGCGACAACCGCCGCAGCCGTCAGTACTAGTTAAGCAGGTCGTTCACTCTCCCAACAAAGCGGCATTTTGCCGCTTTGTATTTTGTCGCTTTGCTTTCGCTGGCCGTTTCTGGTGTTATAGGCAGATTAGGCTGAAGAGATAATCTGTTATGGTCAAAAGCTGTCGCCGCCTGCACAACTGGCTGGGGCTGATTCTTGCTGTACAAATTCTGTTATGGTTTTTAAGTGGCCTGGTTATGGCAGTATTGCCGATTGAACAAGTGCGCGGCGAGCATTTACGTCAGCAGCCTGCTGTAAATTGGCAGCAGGCTCAGGTAAGTCCGGCATTGGTGCTGAAACAGCATAGCGTTGAGGCACAGCTTAGCTTTAGCCAGCAGCTTAGCCTAAGCAATCAGAATAGCCACCAGCAGTTTATCGCCATGCCGGTGTATGTGGTTGATGATGCCGGCCAGCGCTCACGCTACAGCAGTGTTGATGGCCGCTTATTAACACCGCTGTCGGAGCAGCAAATCGCCCAACTGGCACAGGCGCAGTATCTGGGTGATGGTGCACTAAGTAACATCACACTGCTGCAAAAAGCCCCCGCTGAAGTGCGCCATTTACCTACGCCACTGTGGCAGCTGCAGTTTACCGACAGTGACAACACGCATTTTTATCTCGACCCTGCCACCGGTGCCGTGCTTAGGGTGCGCACCGACAGCTGGCGCTGGTTCGACTTTTTCTGGATGCTGCATATTATGGACTACGACACCCGCAGCAACTTTAATAACCCGCTGCTTATCACCACCGCTGGCGCGTCGTTGCTGTTTACCCTCACCGGCATTTTGCTACTCTGGCAGCGCTACCGGCCAAGGCGTAAGCTAGCCATCTAAGTAGCGCCACACTGCTGATATCATGCGGCCAAACCATATTCAGGATAGACAAAATGCACTTTTTTCAGGTAATACAACAATTTGGCGCAGATAAGCCAGATACTATGGCTATTGGCGTGCCTGCTGGCTGGGGTCAGGGCCGGGCGGTCTTTGGTGGCATGGCCGCAGCGCTGGCAATAGCGCATTTACTGCCGGTTATTCCGCAAAACATGCCACTGCGCTCAGTATCAGTATCTTTTGTGGCACCGTTAAATGCCGGGCCAGCGGCCGTACAACGGCGCATTCTGCGCCAGGGCAAATCGGTTATACAGGCGCAGGTAGACATAATACAAGATGATCAGGTCGCCCTGGTGCTGCTGGCCAGTTTTGGTGCTGCCCGCCCGTCCGCCCACCAGCTGAGTGCCGATACCGCGCCACAGTGGCAAACCGACAACACGCTGACGTTGCCAAAACAAGGTCCGGTACCCGAATTTACCACTCACTTTGATTACCGCATTGCCCACGGACAGCTGCCCTTTAGCGCCAGCCCGCTAAGCCAACTGGGCGGTGACATTCGCATGGCCGGCAACGAGAGCAAACAAGCCGGCATACTGGAGCTATTGGCACTGGTCGACGCCTGGCCTCCGGTTAGCCTAACCTTACTAAACCAGCCGGCCCCGGCCAGCTCACTGACCTGGACTATCGAATTTATCGCGCACGATTTACCCTTTAGCAATACCGACTGGTGGCGCTACCTGGCAGAAATTGAGTACGGTGCCGATGGCTATCACCATATTTCTGCCAGGCTGTGGCAACCCGATGGCAAGCTGGCCGCCATCAGCCGGCAAACCGTGACTGTATTCGCTTAGGAGGCAGCTATGCTTAAGTGTGATTTACATGACTATATTGAAATTGTCTGTCTGTATCATTATCCACTTAAGCTCACACTAAGCTCAGGCGCCGTGCTCACCGGCACGGCACTCACCACTCGCTATAACGAGCAGCGGCAGGAATGTTTAGTTATCCAGCAGCATCAAGCCGAGCAGCAAGTGCTGCTGGAAGACATAGCACTATTGGAAGTCACGGTGCAAAACCCGCATTTGCAGCAGGTGCGGTTTAAGTAAGCTTTAACGTAAGTTAAGCCGCTTTTAGTTTGCTATCTGCACCGCAGACGCCCAAGAAATCAAACACAATTTGCCCAGCCTCCCAAAGATAATCAGGCAGAGAACACCTTCGCCACGTTAAACAAAATGTAAATTAAATTTGAGCAAAAAGAGTTTGATGTTTAAACTTGAGCACATACTCGGCCAGGCGCATTATTATTGATACTGCCAAACATCAGTTGG
>JAANMY010002817.1_pt1 | contig 15513 bp, 17 predicted proteins | sample 7279691 | NCBI WGS metagenome assembly JAANMY01 (sample SAMN14094543, study PRJNA606508) | bioreactor metagenome | isolation source: A lab-scale SPAN reactor treating ammonium-rich wastewater day 388 | place: Ireland: Galway | collected 2018-02-07
AAAATTCCTATACAATCAAGATAATTTACCATAAGAGGCTCTAGAGTATTTGTCATTGCGAGGGGGTTTTTCCCGAAGCAATCTTTTCTCAACTATTCAAGAGATTGCTTCGGACACTACCCTCGCAATGACACGTTAAACACAACACGGACAAACCATGTCCCTGTATGTCTTGAACAGGGATGGTTTGTCCGTGCTTGGTTCAAGACCCACGTGGGTAGGGAATATAACATACTGACAAACAAAGTTTGTCAGTGCCACCCTGAAAACCGCTTATATAAAAAAAGTTATTATAATACCTGGAAACGGATGAAAACCCAATCCAATTCGCTACATTTTATTCCTGTTGCGCCAGAAACTATTTTGCACTATAGTAGGGGCAGGTTTCAAACCTGCCCCTACCCATGAAAACATAGAGTCGATGTAGGGCAAGGCTTTAGCCTTGCAAAAGTGCAAACCTGAAGGTTTGCCCTGCATTTTATCATGAAACGAAAGAGGAAAAAATGATCAAGACAACCGAAATTGCGCCGGATATATATTGCATCTCAATTTACACACCAGAGTTCAACCTGCAATTCAACCAGTTCATTGTTAAAGATGATGAACCTTTACTCTATCATACTGGCATGAGGCGTATGTTTCCAGCCATACATGAAACACTATCAAAAATTATTAACCCGTCGCAGATCCGATGGGTCGGTTTCAGTCATTTTGAGGCAGATGAATGCGGTTCTCTTAATGAATGGCTCAAAGTAGCGCCGTCGGCACAGGCATTCTGCAGCACGGTAGGCTCACTGGTAAACCTGGGCGACTACGCAGATCGGCCTCCCCGCGGAATGGCAAAGGACGAAATAGTAAGCACAGGAAAATACCGTTTTCGTTTCCTGCCAACACCGCACTTGCCACACGGATGGGATGCAGGCATGTTATTTGAAGAAACGAACCAAATACTATTCTGTTCAGATTTATTCCTTCAGACTGGAAATGTTGAGGCCGTGACAGGGTCCGATATAATTGATCGGGTACGGAATGCCCTGATTAAATCCCAAACAGGACCACTGATGGGCGCAATACCGTATACCACAAAGACGGAACAGTTACTCCGGGAAATGGCTGCTCTGAAGCCCAAAATGCTCGCAACCATGCATGGTTCAGCCTTTGCAGGCGAAGGCGAACGCGCCATTCTTGACTTAACACTTTTAATAAAAGAAGTACTGGGAGGGCGCTAGGAGATACTCATTTTTGTTGACCCGAATCATCACGGATCATCACATAGTGATCAATAGTAGCTTCTTTGAAGACATCTCCAACAATCACGAATCCATGTTTTCGATAAAAGCCCGTAAGATAGGCCTGGGCATGTACCTTAAATTTCCTGAAGCCTTGTTCCCTGGCAACTGATATCATAAATTCTGTTAATCTATGCCCAAAATTTTTTCTCCGGTATGCCTTCCGTATTGCAACACGTTCTAGTTTTGCATATCCGTCACATGCACGTATACGGCCTGACGCAAAAGGTTCTCCGTTTTCTTCTCCTAAAATATGTATTGCAGAGTAATCATAGGTATCTCGTTCTATCAGATACGGAATCTTTTGTTCCTCGAGAAAAACAATACCGCGCACAATGAATACCTTAACCAGATCGTTCAGGTTTGTCACTACGGTAAACATTTTCGAATAACGATAAGAGAGCTATGAAATAAGTTTGCTAAGGAAAAAAGCGATAAGAAACCCGCCAACGGTAATAAGACCTGTAAGATTATGGGTTTGTTCGAATGCTTCTGGAATCATAGTATCAGCTATCATAGCCAAAATAGCGCCAGCAGCAGTTGCAATTGTTATAGCAACAACACCACTTGAAAAATGACTAAAGACTGCGTAACCGATAAGGGCCGAGATACCACAGGCAATTGCAATACTTGCCCAAACACCAAAAACATACCGTGCAGGCCGTCCGGCATATTTCATCCCTGCAGAGCTGGAGAGTCCCTCGGGAAGGTTTGAAAGAAAGACGGCAGCAAGCATCACAATACTGATAACTCCGCCCTGTATCATACTAATACCAATCGCAATAGATTCCGGAATACCGTCCAGTAATGAGCCAATAGCGATAGTAAGACCACTACCGGAATTCTTTTCCTCTGAGGGCTGTTTCGTAGATCTTTTACGATGCTTAGCGCCTTTATGAGATAAGTATACATTTGCAGTAGTAAAGAGAGACGCCCCACCGAAAAAACCAATCGCTGTCGGTACAAAACCTCCTTGCTTATATGCCTCATCCATCAGCTCGAATGATAGGGCTGAAATTAAGACTCCACTGCCAAAAGCCATAATAGCAGCAATTATACGCTGTGAGACATGAGCGAAATAACCGATTGCAGCGCCAATTAGCAACGCCGATCCGGCGACTAATCCCCAAAGTCCTGACTGCAGCCACACCGGTAAAAAAGAATTATCCATAGCCTTTCCTCCCATTCTTATCAAACCAGTCTCCGTAAGTATGTACTTCATGTATCGCAACGTGTTTACCGATGATATGGCAGGCAAAGTATCATGTTTCTTATACCTGATTCTTTACTGGTACATTCATGAATGTAAAAGCTTAAACAAAAATCTATAAAAATCATTGAAAAATATACCTTAAAGGAGACTTTCAAACAGATTCTTAGCATAGAGTGGTAGATGAGTTGCCTATCATTCTTTATGTGATCTGGCAATATTACTGAGATTTTTTCTAATCCATGTCAATACGAGGGGAAACCTATTCGTTATACGAGCCAGGATTACGAGTAAACGATTTTTCAATCCCGGAATATATACCGCTTGATTTTTCCTCAAGGCCTTCAGAGACTTTGATGCAACTTCTTCTGCCGACATCCAGAATACTTTAGGGATTCGGGAACGATTAAAGTTAACAAACTCTGTCGTGCTGTGAAAGTCGGTATTCGTAAAACCCGGGCACAAGGCCTGAACCCTGACACCGGTACCTGTTAATTCGGTTTGTAAGGCCTCTGAAAAGGTAATGAGATAAGCCTTGGTAGCTGAGTAAGTGACACTCCCCGGAATAGGTTTAAAGGCGCCAATTGAAGAAACATTAATAATAGAACCATTACGGCGCATCACCATTCCTGGTAAAGCGGCTCTGCAGAAACGTACACTTGCTATAACATGAACATGTATCATATCAATCTGTTTCGCCAAACCAATCTCAACAAAATTACCTGATGTACCGAAACCTGCATTATTAATGAGGGTATCTAAAACTTCAATTTCGGCAATACGGTTTTCAACGCGCTCAATATCAACAGGATTGGATAAATCAGCAGTCAGGATTTCAACAGTAATGGAGTAATGGTGTTGCAGGGTAGCGGCCAGGGCTGCTAATCGCTCTTTTTGCTTATCAACGAGAATAAGATTTTTCTTTTTCTTTGCCAATTGATGGGCAAAGGCAGCGCCAATCCCACTGGAAGCTCCCGTTATAAAAGCTGTACCCAATTTATACATACTCATAGCTTACACCTCTCGTCTGCGGTCTTATATAGTTGATGTTTTGCAATTGCTTAAAATAAGGAGCCAACCCGACCTGGAAGCTGCCTAAAGAGGTTATCTTTTCATGGCGTTGCGAGTAAGCAAAAGCCCGGAACAAGATAAAGAAGAAGAAGTAATCCCCCTTGATCCCCCTTTAAAAAAGGGGGAAAATTCCTCGTCCCCCTTTCTAACTTATCTTTACCCACATCTTTAGAATACCATGAAGAAATGTCTCGCCGGAGGCGTCTCTCGTACACGGTCAATAGAATTCATGATAATACGATTTGTATCGGTTCAACTGCATGGGGCTGTGTCATTGCGAGGGTATTGTCCGAAGCAATCTCTTGTGAAATGTCCAGGGATTGCTTCGGACAATACCCTCGCAATGACACATACGAGAGAGCCTATTATGATAAATTAAGTTGACAGTGTACTAGCCTTCAGAATAAGGAGCAGACCTTCGTATCCGTTTGACCTCGCCGCGACGGCGTTTCGTATCTAACCTGCGCCTCTTCGATGCAGATGTCGGCTTTGTCTTACCACGGAGTTTTGGTCTTTCTGCTGCCCTGCGGATTAACTCAACAAACCGGTCAATTGCATCCTGACGGTTTTTTTCCTGAGTACGGAACCTCCGGGCATTGATAATAAGTACGCCGCCTTCAGTAATTCTCTTGCCAGCCAGATGAATAAGACGATTACGAACATCATCAGGCAGCGAAGGTGAATTGCCTGCATCAAACCGGAGTTGCACAGCCGTGGCAACCTTATTGACATTCTGGCCGCCGGGTCCTGAAGCACGAATAAACTCACATTGGATTTCACTCTCATTGATGGTAATGGTGCGTGTGATATACATCATCAGGATTTTAATGTTCATAGGCTCCCAGGTCAGGTACCGATCCATTGGGTGAGGGGGAAGATAAGTCCAAAACAACTTCAGAATTCCATTCAAAACGGATTGTACCTCTATCGATGCACGGGCTTCCATCTAAAAGGCGATAATTGGCATCATATTTCGGCTCCATATCGAGTAAGAGAGGTTCACTGGTAACACTGTTTTGAATATGCGTCCCATTCTGATAGAAAATACTGTAGCCTACAACGGAATCCGCTTTAACTCCTTTTATGCCTACATTTGTATTGTTAGCAATAATATTATTAAGAGCAATCATATTATCCCCACCCGTAATACCAACTATATTCCCCACAACGGTATTATTGTAGAAATATACCCGCTCTTTCATGGATGATCCTGCATAGTTTTCTCCGCTATCCCTATTGGCCATACATCCTAAGCCAGCCATTGCATTATTTGCAAATACATTATGAGAGATAGAAAAGACTCTATTAGAAAAGCCTCTGTTTGATACATCATCATAATCAATTAATTGAATACCATCCTCACGGTTTCCGAAAAAAGTATTGTTGTTAATCGTGTATTTTATTGCGGGACCGGCATATTCGCTTAAACGGATTTCAATGCCGTCATCCCTGCAATTTCGGATTGTATTGTATTCAATCGTGTAATATCCCCCCTTCCTCCCGTCAATATCGATCCCATCGTCACCACTTTGTTCAATCGTATTATAACCGACATAGCCGTAGCCGGATGCTTCAAAACTAATGGTGTCACCTTTACTACCAAAAAATATATTGCGCTTTATAGCAACCAAATCATGTATGATAATTGGTTTATAAGAGTTTATAAATTTTAAACCGCTAATCTCCACGTTTATTCCCTGGCTACGGATTGTTGTAAATACGTTAGCGCCTCCACCATCGATAACCGTTTGACTTATATATTGTTCATCCCCGGTGGTATAATACCAGGAGGCGATGGTAAGCCTCTTATTAATACTTATTTTATTTTCAAGGTAAGTTCCCGGAGCTATAAGAATAACATCACCAGGCACTGCATTACCTACAGCATTTTTAATCGTGGAGTAATCTTGTGGCACATGAATTATGCTTCCATAGGCAGTACTTAACAAGCAGGAGAGTAATGCTACTTTACAGAAAAAAATTCTATATACGGTATTTCCCATATTTTCCTCTTTTTCGTTTTAAGAGCCTTTAAAGTAAAATTGCTTATCATTTTATTCTATTCTATTGTTGACTTAAAGCAATAAATTTTACCATCAAAGGATAGCATATAGAGCTCATTTTTCTCATCAATTCCGAATGAGGATATGTTTAAACTCGTGGTTAGTAATTCAGTATTGATGGGCAAACTGGAGCCATCATATCTCAAAGACCAAATCCTTCCAGACATAAAGTCACTATAGATATAAGCGCCAATGAGTTCAGGAACCAGAGAACCCCGGTAGACGTATCCACCGGTTATAGAGGCGCCAACATCATGGTTGTACTCCCAAACCGGAAGTTCTAAGCCTGTAGTATCACATCCGGAAGGTGGCTTGAAGCAATGGAGTCCTTCCATAATGTTCCATCCATAATTTTTCCCTTTCCCGATAATATCCACTTCCTCAAAATGATACTGACCAACATCTGCAGCCCAGAGCCATTGCGTTTCCGGATCGAAGCTAAATCGCCATGGATTACGCAATCCATAGGCATAAATTTCCTCCTGGAATCCGGAATTGTTCCCTACGAAAGGATTATCGGCGGGGATTCCATAATTCCTTCCCTCCGAAGGATTATCCACATCTATTCTTAAAATTTTTCCGAGAAGTGTCTTCAGACTCTGCCCGTTCCCGAAAGGATCACCGCCAGAACCACCATCACCCGTTGCGATGTAGAGAAATCCATCTGGACCAAAAGTAATTTGCCCGCCATTATGATTACTAAAAGGTTGGGAAAATTGCATGATGATGAGTTCGCTGTCTTTCAAAACGGCGTTTGGAGTTGTCTGATGAACGCTGTATCTTGCAATAACAGTACGTCGGGGGTTGGAAGCGGTATAATTTACATAAAAAAATCCATTATTCTTAAAATCCGGGTGAAATGCCAGGCCTAATAATCCTTCCTCAGCACCACGGTCATTCACCCGATCACGAATATCCAAAAAAATCTGTTTTTCTCTCGTACGGGAACTGTTTTGAAATACAGAGATAATTCCCTGTTGTTCAAGGACAAATAAACGGTTTGTCCCATCACCAGAGTTTTGAATATCGGTAGGATTAATAAAGCTGAGATAGGGAAAGGCTGCTTCAACATGCACTTGAGCAGATAAATCGCTGGAGAAGAGAAAAATAAAAAGGGTAACAATAGGAATGAAAAGGTATTCTTTCATAAAATTGGACCGTACATAATATCCCTGCACCTGGATATTAAGCAAGCTTCTTAACATAGTGAAAGGCTTTATCATAGGTATAGTAATGGGTTAATTCGGGAATAATTTCTATATATCTTACCGTATCATCCTCATCGATAACAAAGACAGAATGGGCAAGGAGCCTTAATTCCTTGATCAAAACACCGTAAGCATTTCCAAACGAGGCGTACTTATGGTCAGAAAGGGTTTTAATCTTATCAACACCTGCTGTCATGCAGAATAGTGAAATTGCAAAGGGAAGATCCATGGTTATTGTTAGCATAACAGCAGTATCGGATAATTGGGCAGCTTCCTGATTAAACTTCCTTGTCTGCATATAACAAATAGGTGTATCAAGGGAAGCGGTAACACTGATAACCTTTATTCTTCCGGCAAAATCCCTTAATCTGATTTCCTTTAAATCTCCATCCAGAACCGTAAAATCAGGCGCTTTATCTCCAGGCTTAAGTTCCGAACCAACAAGAGTAACAGGATTTCCACGAATTGTAACAATATCTTTTCTTTCCCGATAGACCTTCATGAGTATTTCCTGTATGATCCTCCAGAATAGTTTTTATTCATCATTGAGATTTATCGTAAACACAATTTTAGGTAAATGCCCGTAAACGATAATCAACCCCCCAAATCCTCCTTTCATAAGCGAGGATTAAGGGGGATTTAATTTTTTATCTTTGCCATGTATTCTTGTAACTACCGGACGCTTCCCTAAGAACGATTCGTATATCGCCCGGGATTCATCAGGCATTTTCAAGAATTATCTCTCTCTTCTAAACTTTTCTATCTTTGATCTCTCCACGCCAGCTTCCCGTCTCGGACCCACGCTGCTCAATGAAATCCTTAAATCTCTCTAAATCACCTTCGACCTTACTTGAGAGGGCGCCCACGATATCGCCTAGCTTTTCAGTTGCGCCTCTGGGTTCATATTCTATATCCAGCGTGATACGTGTCTTGTTCGGCTCAGAGCTTTTAAACAGAACAGTGCCTCTGTTAACCGCGCCCGAAGTGCTTTCCCAGGAAATCTGACGGTCCGGCGTCTGTTCAGTAATATGGGCATCCCATTCTACCTCTTTACCCAAAATCTCAGCTTTCCAATGAAGCCGTTTGGCATCGAGCTGCTTTACCTCTTTTACGCCCTCCATAAAACGGGGAAATTCCTCAAATTGCGTCCATTGGTTGTAAGCTGTGTGTACAGGAACATTCACCTCAATCGATTTTTCGATTTTTTCCATAATCCATTACTCCTTTCATATATACGGAATGATAATAAGGCAGAATTTCTATTACTGCCCATGTAAACTCCATCAATCCTCTGCGGCTAGCTGGCGCCATAAAACTAGCCGCATACCATTGATGCTGCACTATGCATGCATTTCTCACGTTAATCCAAAAAAACCATGGATTCCAGGCCAAACCCGGAACGATAGAGCGTTGCGAATGTATGTCGTTATGTATAGATTGCTTTGGAAAAGACACTCTCTCAATGATAATGAGGACAGCCTCTCGTCAATGGAGAGTATACGCCCTCAGGGAATATGCCTCGTGTCGGTTGTTATTAACTTATGAGGTTCGGCGGCAACAATAGTACTGCCGCCATCATTGCCAATGGTAAATTGCATTTTAATCGGATCTGTCGTCCCGGTCAGATTCGCATGTTTCACTTCTGCCTTAAATTCAAAACTTTTTTTATTCAAAGACGGCACGATTGTCAAATGCAAAGCTACACCATTTATAATTCTCTTGAGCTTGAAGTGTTTATTCTTATTGTTTTTAAAAGAACCTGACGGGATGGAGATGGATAAAGTTCCTACTTGAAGGTATATATCATCTGAAAGAGGGTCAATCCCGTCGCTGGTATCGCCGAGGACAAAAGTAGACCACATATCAAAATTATCATCATTAGCCTGAGGACCTAGTTTCATCTTAGCTTTGCTATAGAAATAATTAAAGGTAATTAAAGCAGATAGGTCACTATTAAGTTTTGATATAAAAGCATCGGCAACACCATTAAAAGAAGTATCAAAAGAACCACTGGTTATTGGAAAATCTGACGATCCTGTAGAGCCAGCTACATAGAGATTTCCATTTGAGTCTATGACGAAAGCATCAGCGCCATCACCACTGGATCCTCCCAAATAAGTCGACGTAAGCAGATTTGTTAACGTTCTGTCCATCTTTGAAATAAAAATGTCGAAGAAACCATTATGAGAGGTATCAAAGGCACGCAGTGTTGTTGGAAAATTTAACGATGCAGTCGAACCTGTCACATACACATTACCCTGCAAATCTACCACAAGAGAATCACTACTATCACTGTCGGACCCGCCTAAATAGGTCGATGCAAGGAGGATCGTTAACGTTCCATCCAGTTTCGATACAAATACATCGTTAACACCGCCATTAAAAGAACCATCGAAAGCTCCTGAAGTCACCGGAAAATCAAATGATGAAGTAAGCCCTGTCACATAAATATTACCCTCTGAGTTTATCGATAGAGAACTGGCGCTATCAGCCTCGAATCCTCCTAAAAAAGTAGATGAAAGGAGGGTTGTCAATTCTCCATTTAATCTTGATACAAATACATCAAAATTACCATTATAAGAAGTATCAAAAGCGCCGGGAGTTGTTGGAAAATCTGAAGATCCGGTTGCGCCAGTTACATAAATATTTCCGGCTGCATCTATAGCTGTCGAACTGAGTTCTTCGGAGAACAGGGCAGATCCTCCTAAATAGGTTGATGCAAGAAGATTGGTTAATGTCCCGTTTAATTTCGAAATAAACACATCACCCCCGCCACTAAAAGATGTATCGAAAACTTCAGGGGTTATTGGGAAGTCTAACGAACTAGTCGAACCAGCCACATAAACATTACCGGCTTGATCAATCATAAGAGAATCACAGACTTCCCTGCCAGATCCTCCTAAATAAGTCGATGCGAGGAGGTTCGTTAGCGTTCCATCCAGTTTCGATACAAATACGTCACTATTGCCATGAAAAGAAGTATCAAAAGCGCCGGGGATTACAGGAAAGTTTGATGAATTAGTTGAGCCGCTTACGGAGATGTTTCCGTTTGGGTCTATTACAAGGAAATCAGCCCTATCACCATCAGATCCTCCTAAAAAGGTAGATGCAAGGAGGGTTGTTAATGCCCCATCTACCTTTGATACAAATACATCAAAACTACCATTATGAGAGGAGTCAAATATGCCCGGAGCCAATGGGAAATCCGGGGAAATGGTTTCACCGGCAATATAGATATTTCCCCCGGAATCTACAGCGATAGAATTTATTCTCTCTAAAGAAGAGCCTCCCAAAAAAGTAGATGCCAGGAGAGGATCTATTATAAGCTCCTTTGTCCTGTCATAATCTCCTACTTTGAGACCGTAGATAAATTGAGAGATTTTTTCTTCTGGATTCTGACTTCTAAATTCTGATTTTTGGATACTATATTCAGCCGCAATCTCCACCCGTTTCCCATGGATCTCCTGATACCCCACAGGTTTTGTGAATAGAACGGTCCCTGATTCTGTCTCAAGTTCACCGTGTTTATTTACCGCGAACCCCCTTATCTTGTTTTCTAAAAGAGATTTTGTGGCCATCCTCCATTCGCAGAATAAACTGTATATGCTGTTACCTTCAGCAAATGGGTATTCAGGGGGCTGTATATAATCCAATCGTATTTTTATCTGTTCTGGATTGGCGCCTGGCCTTACATAAAAAAGCTTTTCGACATTATTCGCATAAGCCCTTAATTTTAAATCTATTCCTTTATACACTTCCCCTAAATTTATCAACTCATACGTTGATATACTGGTCTTCCATTTTGATGGGTCTTTCCCCTTAAAGGAGCTAACCCTGGTTATCGTTTTCCCTTCCCCTTTTATTTCATCCATCTTCCCTTTTATAATCTCTTCTTTAAATACACCTCTCCTTACTATTGACCTGTGAGACCCCGTAACCTTACTCATATTTTTATTTTTCTCAGCACGATCCTTTACCTCTGTCAGAGAATAAATTATCTCTCCTTCTTGTGTTACAAATACCGTCCCACAAAAGGTATTGGCATAAAATTTTATCTTATCGTCAATTTGCCCGTTGTTGGCTATAAAAGGCACATGAAATTTTTGGACTTTTTGGATAACTTCATCCTTTGACAGCTTTCTTGTACCTTCTTGTTCAGCAAAGAGAATTTTACTTAACAGTACTACTTGCAAAAGGATTATCGGTAGTATTAACCATTTTCCTATCCTTTCCATCATGTTCTTATTCATACGCTCTTTATGATAGACCGGTGAAATCTATCCATCCTGGATTATGGGACTACGAAAATTTTCACAATGAAAGAAAATTAACACTAAAAATACCCTAGTATTGCTAAAATAATTACAATAAGAAGAATCAAACCCAAACCGCCGCTAGGGTAATATCCCCAACCCACACTGTAAGGCCAGGCGGGTATTACCGCAAGAAGTAGTAAAACAAGCACAATTAAGAGTATGGTCCTTGGCATATTGTATCTCCTTTCTAAACAGCCCCGATGAAAAATTTCCCATCTTTCCGCCCTCCACGAGTGACTAAAAGAAAGATAGCGTATAGACTAAACAGAACTCTTCAACACGGGTATTTTGCAAAAATATATAAACGAAAGCGCGTATAGATAGATCTTAAAGTCCTGAAATTACTTTCTCTTTTTTGACCACCCTTAATTTCATCACGTTAGCTTTCTGTCTCTGTTCCAATCTCTCCGCGTTCCTCGATAAACTCCTTAAAGTGCTTCATATCACCTTCTATTTGGCCTGACACTACCCTTACGAAATCTTCAGTATTTCCGGAGATTTCTTTGGATTCTATTTCCATAATCAAGGTAATACGTGTCTTGTTCTGATCGGTACTCTTGAATGTAACAGTGCCACAGTTTTGTATACCCGAAATACTTACCCATGCAATAACTTCGTCAGGAGTCTGGCGGGTAATTCGAGCATCCCATTCCACTTCTTTACCCCTAATCTCTGCACGCCAGCGCAGCCGATTGTCATCGAGTTTTTTTACTTCTTTCACACCTCCCATAAAACGGGGAAAAGCTTCAAACTCGGTCCATTGGCTATACACCAGATGCACCGGTACATTAACCTCTATCGATTTTTCAATTTTTTCCACCGCCTTACCTCTCCTTATCATTATTTAAGAAACTTATCTCGTATACAACAAACAACATGCCTGTAAAATGAGTTATCCGGAGAAATTCTTATAGAGGCGAATAGAATGCGTAAACTTTTTATTAATAATTACTTATGATTATTAGTTTCCCTATATGGTATTCGTTATTTTGAGAGGTAGGTTTTAATTCATGTATGCATATACATACATAATTACAGGATATTATTTTTAAGTGTTTATTGTGTAAATATATAGGTAATATCTTGTATGTTTGTAAAAACATACTCCCGGTAGGTAATTGCATGCGTATCTTTATTGGGAAAGTATAATGGAATGAGTTTTTCGAACCAGTAGCCAAGAGTCATTTTTGATAAAATAGATGATGAAAGAAGGTGAGGGATTGAAGTGTATCCACAGATCAAACATATATTATGAGGCAGTGGAGGTATCAGATGAGACAAGAGAGGTTACGGATCGAATGAATAGGATATTTACCTATTATTTAATTCTTCCTTTACTATTTTAGAATGTACTTGTAAATGAGTGACGGACGCTGTCAATTCTCCCAAAACATCTTCAATTTGCCCATCTGTTAAGTGCTCAAGTTCGAGTTGATGAATGAGTTTAATTGTTAACAAACATTCGTCCCTGAGTTCATTGAGTAAAGTTGTTAAAGTAGAACTTATTTTATCGCTTGTAATAGACATAATTATTTCCCCCGATTTATAAGGTGTATCCCATTGTCTAGACAATGGGATACACCTTAAGGGGATCGAACCCACATACCTAGCTTGGGAAGCTATTACAACAATAATTTGGTTAAATATTGAAATTAAAACATTTATGACTTATACAGTTAATTTTTAAGTACTTACAGTAAGTTCTTCTATGTTATTTTGTATTCTTAGTATTAGTATAATTGAGCATATTTCTTGTTTCTTTAGTCACATTTTAGTCATTATGCTTTTTAAATTAATCAATGAGAAATGTAAATATTGTCTGCCCTACCCCCTTGCCCAGTCCTTAGAGCCGTGCCCGAAGGAATAGCTAGCGGTGGTTATATTAATATAGGGGCAAGGGTAAAAGGGAATTGGCTTTATCAGACAATATTTTCATTTCATTCCTCATTTTTTTGTTTTATAATCTTTATTCTTTGATCGAGGAAATTTTTAATCCCTCTACCTTCTCGAAGTGTTTTAGGTTATTAGTTAAGATTGTGAGATTATAATGCAGGGCTGTAGAAGCAATCAAGAGATCCAGATCACCAATCAGTTGTTTTTTCTTTCTTAGTTTAGTTCTCTCCCTGCCAAATGCTCTGCAAATGTCCTCATTGATACTTAATACTTTTAGATCAGGAGCTAAAAATTCATCTAACAATTGCTGACTTTTAGCGGGCTCCTTGGAAGTAAAAATACCTTCATAAATTTCTGCTAAGGATATTATGCTTATAGCAACTCCCTGAGGAGCTATGTTTTCCAATTTCTTTGTTATTAGTTCAACACCCCGGAAGTGATCGATTATCCAATCAGTATCGATCAGATATTTCATAGCTTTACCTCAGTTCTTGTGCTGATAAGGCGATCAGCATAAATATTTCTTTTTAACTCTTCAGCATCTACTAAATTTTTCCATCCTCCAGCAGTAGCCTTTAAGGCGTCGCGGAAAAATTTCTTTTTTGGCTTTTCATGTATTTCATGAATAGTAACAGTAAATTCTTCACCTTCCGAAAATTCTACTTTTTCCAAAGGTTTAATTACGCCATGCGAAAATCTGACTCTGATTGTTCTTTCCATGTTACCCTCTCTTTCCGAGTTGTAATTTCTTTTAGCATCTTATTTTTAACCTCTAAATTATGATTACTAAAAGAATTTATTAAGGCAATTTATATTAATTAATAATACTTCAGGGTAAGTGTTTATTGCAATAAATTTTGTCTTTAAAGATTTGAGGATTATTAAGGCAATATTCAAGCATATATTGGGTAACCGTGGTACCACATATAGAACATTTGTTTGAAGAATTATTTGGAAGGTTGGCTGTTATAGCATCAAAGCCGGGCAAAGGAATGTATCCTATATTATTACCTTGGTGCGTTATAATATGTTGCCTTTTAGGTTTTTTAATAATAGAAGAAAAATGGTTTTTAAGTTGGATATCCGGAACTTTAGCCTTTTTATTTTCTTTAATAGTATTTACATGTTCAATATGTTCTCTTCTTGTTTTAGAATTAGCGGTGAGTCGATATTTTTCTATTTGATTTATAATCGTTGTGACTTCATTATCACTTAAAATCATTTCTGTTTTACTTTTTATGTATGAGGTATAACCCTTGTAACTACTCAGGTACTTTTACAAAAGTAGCATAAAAATGAGTAAATTTTAGTATGAGGATTATTGTTCTTTGATAATGCTACCCATGAATGGGGATTAATGGGGAATCAGTATAGAGAGTCTTAATGGCCTCCATAATATTTCTGCTTTGCTTGCGAACCGTGGAGATAAAACTACGGATTCGACAAAAACTCTCTGCCATTTCTTCGCTGCGAAAGGTCCCTGAGATCTTCTGTTTCAATTTAGCCATTCTGATATCACGTTCAGCAAGATTATTATCAAAAGGTACATGCAAATCATACAGAAAGGCAAGTACCTTGTGACGATGGTTATCGAATCGCTCCACCAAACATCTGGCTTTCCCTTTTTTGGGACGTCCACGTTTTTGATGAAGCTCATACTAGGTAAACTCCTCCGTGCTAGCAGAATGTAACCAATGATTGGTGCCACTGAGGGACATGCCTGTTTCATCGAGTACTTCGGTTTTGAGTGAAGGAATATCAAAGACTTGACGGCGACCATAATCATGCCATGGTTGATCTTTCAAAGGATATCCACAGTCGCAGTGTTTATCAACTTTGTGCCATGTAACATGATCGGGATTTTCAACGGGCTTAAGCGTTTGGCCTGGATGTCCTTTCTGGCCTCCCGGTTTTCTTTTGCGTCTTGATTCTGAACTGGTATGTTTCTGAAAAACATCGCTGCTGGGCGGTCTGTTGCTGTTACGGCTATTTTGAGCTAATTGGTTTTCAAGTTCTCTTACGCGATGCTCTAAACGCTCAACGGCAGCGCTTAATTCACAGAGAATTTTTATAACCGCTTCCGGGCCAGACTGATATATCTTCAATGCCTCTTGTGGTGTTAGGGCTTTCATACTTAAACTTAAACCTTAAGGGAATTTTCTCCCTCAGTCCAGTAAATTTATTAAAAATACTTACTCGCTATTTATGCCTTACATCAAAAAGTACCTGAATAGTTACGAATATTGTTTCAAGAAAGATGGCAAGATTATTCATGAGGATAGAGCAAGCAGAGACTTTATTGCACTTGTTGAAAAAGTTGGATTAACTGATATAGGTTTACATACATTAAGGCATACTTTTATCAGTCAATGCTTAATGGCAGGAATATCTATTTGGGAAGTTGCAAAGTGGGTTGGGCATAGTACGGCATATATGACGGAACTTTATGGACATCTTTGTCCA
>JAANMY010002819.1_pt1 | contig 15510 bp, 10 predicted proteins | sample 7279691 | NCBI WGS metagenome assembly JAANMY01 (sample SAMN14094543, study PRJNA606508) | bioreactor metagenome | isolation source: A lab-scale SPAN reactor treating ammonium-rich wastewater day 388 | place: Ireland: Galway | collected 2018-02-07
AAAACAACTTGGGACAAATCATTTGAAAATTATCTAAGAAAGTTTTCTGATGAAGTCAACTCACTTGTTTTTAACTCAGGTAGAAACTGCCGTTCACTTAATGAATCTGCATTTGACATTGCACCCGATGGCTACGATTTAGTTTACCTTGACCCGCCATACTTACGAAAAGACGGCTCAAATGAATCATCAAATTATTTGAAGTGCTATCACTTCCTGGAAGGACTTTCAAAATATCAGGAATGGAAAAATCTTGTTGACTTTGATAGTGTGAACTTGCGACTGAAACAAGACGAAGATTCAAACGACTTCTCAATGAATACAATTTATGAATCGTATGAAAAATTGATTACTCGTTTCCAAAATAGTATCATTGTCTTATCCTATAAAAAAGGAGGAATTCCGTCAATTGATTATTTAGTTAACTTAGTAAAGAAAGTAAAAGGCAATGCACACACAGTAAGTATGCATTACAAGTATGCACTGAACCATCAAAACGGAGATGCAAAAAATAACAGGGAAGTCTTAATTATTGGGATTTGAAATTATGAGCACAGCAATAGGAAATTGGCCAAAGAAAATTACAGTCGACAAAAGAATCATTACAATTCTTAGTGGTTCTACCTACAACAATTTTCCGAAAGCCCTTAAAGAAATTATTTCAAACAGTTATGATGCCGATGCAAGTGAAGTAAAAATCACAGTTGATATAAAAGGCGAAACAATCACAGTTGAAGATAATGGACTTGGAATGTCTGAAAGTGATTTTGATTTTTACTTGCGGATTGCTGGCAAAACTCGTTCAACAAGAGAGTTCACATTGTCAGGCAGAAAAAGGATTGGACAATTTGGTGTCGGTTTTCTTTCGGTGTTTCCTTTTTGCAGGACTTACAACATTGAATCAAAGAAGAAAGGTTCTCCTGAAATTATTTTCGCAGCAATACCAAATCACAAGTTTGTTGAAGAAGACCAAAAAGTTTTGACGGACATTGAAGAAATTCCGATTCAGGGAGGTAAGAAAATTGACAACAGCCAATTGAATAAGCAATTCACAAAGATTAAATTGGTTGGATTCACCAGGTTAGCTAAGGATTTTTTCAAGCATGCTTACTTAGTTTCCCGAAGACGAGAAACAATTCTGAATTACCCACCCCTACAACGATTAGAATGGGAATTATGTGAGGACTTACCTATTGAATTTGATTCACACAATGAGCTCTCAGAAAAGTTTGCTTACAAATCCAATTTGCCTTTTCGTGTTTATCTTGATTCAAAAGATAAGCACTTGCTTAGAAATGTTCATGCAAATAATATTCTTGAAACTCACAAGGGAGAATTTGAAACTATTGGAAAAATAAAATTCAAATTTTTTATTGCGACTGATTACAAGCCAGTCAAACCCGTTGAAGCCCGACATTTAAAAATGAGAAACTTTAATGTAGGTGTTGGACCAAGAACAACATTTGGAGTTGGACTTGAAGGCAGAACCTATGCACGATTAGCACATTTAACAGGAGAAGTTCACTTTATTGACGGAATGAATGATTTGATAAATGTAGCAAGAGACAACTTCAATTTCAGTCCTGACTATGAAGAATTGCAAGAGTATTTCAGAGGTAAATTACGCAAGTGGAGCGATGAACTTGATAAGATTGACCAAGACGAAAAATTTATTTCGGCAGCCGAGGATAAGAAACATGTTAAAGATTTATCAGCACTGGTTAAATCAAATGTTACGAAAAAAATCAGCGACCTTGAAAAAAGAGGATTTACGGTTTCAAAGGCAAAATCAAGTTCAGCAACTTCTACTCCGATAAAAATTGACAAAAAGAAAAAAGAGGTAATTGTTTCTGAGGACATTGAAAGTGAAGATGCAACAAAGACAATTGAGATTAACAGCAAAACTTTCAAACTCAAACTTGAGAATTGGGATACTGATGATGATTACCCTGCTTGTAAGTTGAAAGGCAGAACTATTATTATCAACGAGGATTATCCATTATTCCGAAATAAAAAATTTCTTGATGTTTTTGTCAAACTCCATTCTGTTTTGCTTTTGAATGTTGAGGACGGAGTAATAAGCAAAAAGGCATATCAATCATTGTTGAAGGACATTGATAAAACATTTATTGACTACAAAAATTAAATCATACTGACTATGCAGATAAATTATTTGAAAGTTGAGAACTTCAAGAGTTTGGTTAAAGTAGATGCAACAGGTTTTGGTTCGGTGAATTTTATTCATGGATTCAATAACAGTGGTAAATCAAACTTTCTAAAATTCCTTGAACTATTGTTCAGCCGTAAAACTGTTACAATACCAGAATCCTACACGGATGAACTCAATATTTTAAGAACAAGAAATAAGGTAGCTGAAATCACTCCTTTTTGGCGTGGGTATATCTATGACATGCCTTTCATTTTTACAAACAATAAAAGGCAAACCAGTATTCTCTTTGAAGTTCAATTAGAGCTTAACAATAGCGAATATCCTCATTCAGAAGAACTTCTTGCCGCGGGATATCTTTATAATAACAGAGAAACTACTCCAATAAAAATTAAGGGGGAAATAGTTTCAATAAATCAGAATGACTCGCAGGTAATTTTGAAAGAAGTTAAGCTTCATGACATTACAATTTTCTCAGACAACAACGGTGTTCCAAAATTCTTTGAAGCACCAGAAGGTTCTTCTCTTGCAAATAATGAAGGGCTTTTCAACGAAGTGATGGATGTGTTCAATAACTGTGTTTCGTTGATTGAGAGTGAGCGATATTTTAGCAAGGAAAAATTACAGCAAGACCCGCCTGATATTTTTGCTACTGGAAACTTTAAGAACTGGCTTTATGGCTTGAGTTTGGATGCTGACAGATTTGAAAAGTTCACCTCGCTGATTTCGTTCTTAGATAAATTTAATCTCACTTCAAAAGTTGCAAACGTCTTGAATGATAATCTCAAGAATTATCCTTTCATTAAAACTAAAATGACTTTTTCAAAATTCAAGGAAGAAATTGAAGTGATGCTTGAAAACCCAGTAGGAAGATTCCCTTTAAAGAATTTTGGAACAGGTGTTCAGCAACTGTTTTATATTCTATCAAGGATTTTTGATACTCCTTCAAAAATTATTTTGATTGAAGAACTTGAATTGAACCTTTCACCCGAGTATCAGGAGTTGATAATAAATAACCTCCAGAAGTTCTTAGAAGAAAAAATACTTAGCCAAGTATTTTTCACAAGTCATAGTGATTACTTAAACCGAAACGATTTTAAAGTTTACGAAGTGACCATTGATGCAAACGGGAAATCGGATATTAAGAGTTCAACCTACAATGGCTTGAAAGGTATGAGAAGAAACTTTTTAACATTTGCCGAAAAAGGAAAATTAGATTGAATCCTCTCACAAAAAATACTCTCTTAAAAACCGCTGCAAGCCAACGCTACGAACCAAAGTTTTAAAGAGAATATTTTTTCTCTAACCAATGAAATCATTTAAAAATTCCTTCCCCCGCTCAAAAGAAAATTTAAAAACCCCAACGCTCAGTGCAAACCCAACAAGACACATCATTTAATGTAAATCGCTTCGGACAAATTGTGCGCGGATTTGACACGACAAATCTTTGGACAGACAGCACGCCTTCCGGTAACACGGGTGGCAGTTGCGCCACCTCACACAAGAGGCGCAAAAAAAATTGCGTAGTGGTATGAATTAAGGTGCGCTATACGATTTGAAAAATATTATTGGATTTATAATACTGTATAGGTAGCCTGAGCATCAAAATTGCTGAAGATTTGATTTACAAAATACACATTTTGGGTCGGTTACAAGCAGATGCTTGCAATAAGGTGTATTTTATTTTTCCGTTAATTTTAATTTTCAAATGAAAATTGTAGTATTGCGTGTGGTTGAGGGGGTGTGTTTGGGCAAAGCCAAAAGAGGTGTTTTTTGCAAACGCTTTATTGAAAACTGTATCTTAGAAACTTATTTTAACTAATGCCAAATCAAAATCCAGAGCAAATCGCAAGAGATAATATAGACAAGCAGTTGACGGCTTGCGGTTGGATTATTCAGAATAAATCAACTTTAAATCTGAGTGCCGGAGTTGGAATTGCAGTGAGAGAATATTTAACCGATGTTGGACCAGCTGACTATGTTTTGTTTGTTGACGGCAAACCTTGCGGCATTGTGGAAGCCAAGCGTGAAGAAGAAGGACACCGCCTGACAGTTCATGAAAACCAAAGTGAAGAATATGCAACGGCAAAACTCAAACACCTTGACAATGAACCTTTGCCCTTCGTGTATGAAAGCACAGGCGAAGTGACACGGTTCACAGATTTTCGTGACCCGAAACCCCGTTCACGAAATGTGTTTTCATTTCACAAGCCGGAAACATTTCGTGCATGGCTGAAACAAGAGGAATCTTTGCGGAGCAGTTTCAAAAATCTTCCACTCCTGCAAACAGAAGGTTTGCGTGATTGCCAGATAAACGCAATCACAAAACTTGAAAACTCTTTCAGGGAAATAAAACCAAAAGCCCTCATTCAGATGGCGACAGGTTCAGGAAAAACTTTTACAGCAATCACTTCTATTTATCGTTTGCTTAAATACACCAAAGCAAAACGAATTTTGTTTTTGGTTGACACCAAAAACCTTGGTGAGCAAGCCGAACAGGAATTCATGAATTTTTTGCCGAATGACAGCAACCAAAAATTTACTGAGTTGTATGGAGTGCACCGGCTGAAATCAAGTTTCATCCCCACGGACAACTTTGTTTACATCAGCACCATTCAGCGTTTGTATTCCATTCTGAAAGGAACAGAACTGGAAGAAAGTGCGGAAGAAGAAAATCCTAACGAAAGAAAATATCAGCCGAAAGAAATTCCACCTATTGAATATTCTGCAAAACTTCCGATTGAGTTTTTTGATTTTGTGGTGATAGATGAATGCCACCGCAGCATTTACAATTTGTGGAAACAAGTGTTGGAATACTTTGATGCTTTTCAAATCGGTTTGACCGCAACACCCGACAACAGAACATTCGGCTACTTCAATCAAAACATCGTGAGTGAGTATTCACATGAGGATGCAGTTACGGATGGAGTGAATGTTGGCTTCAACACTTTTATCATTGCTACAAAAGTTACGCAACAAGGCGGAACAATCTGGAAAGGCGAATACATTGAACACAGGGAAAAACTTTCACGGAAGAAGCGTTGGGAATTGCAGGACGAAGATGAAGCATATACAAATACACAACTGAACCGTGATGTGGTAAACCCAAATCAAATCCGGCTTGTTGTAAAATCCTTCAAAGAGCATTTGCCCGAAATGTTTCCTGACCGCTACAATGACAACGGAGAATTTGAAACACCGAAAACTTTAATCTTCGCTTTGACAGATTCACATGCTGATGACATTATTCAGATTGTGCGGGAAGAATTTGGCGAGGGGAATAATTTCTGCAAGAAAATTACTTACAAAGCAAACGAAGACCCAAAGAGTGTGTTGGCTCAGTTTCGCAACGACTACAATCCGAGAATTGCAGTAACAGTTGACATGATTGCAACCGGAACAGATGTGAAATGTCTGGAGGTTCTCTTATTCATGCGTGATGTGCGGAGCAGAAATTATTTTGAGCAGATGAAAGGTAGAGGAACAAGGGTGATTGATTTTGATGATTTGAAAAAGCGATCACCATCGGCAAAGTTTGCCAAAGACCATTTTGTAATTGTGGATGCAGTGGGAGTAAGCAAGAGTTTGAAAACCGACAGCAGATCATTGGAGAAAAGGCCGGGTGAACCATTGAAAGATTTGCTGGCAGCCATTGCAGTTGGAGCAAGAGACGAAGAATTGTTTTCATCCATTGCTAACCGATTAACACGATTGGAAAAACAAATCACAGAAAAAGAAAAGCAGCAGTTCACCGAAAAAGCACAAGGCAAAACAATCAATCAGGTTGTAAAAGAATTGCTGAATGCGTTTAATCCCGACACGGTTGATGAACTGAAAGCAAAAGTTGAAAGTGAACTGGCAGGTGAATCGCCAATCAAAAAAGAAGAAGCATTCAAACAACTGCATGAGCAGTTGCAGAACAACGCTGCAAAAGTTTTCACAGGTGAGCTGAACGAATACATTGAGAATGTGCGCAGAGCACACGAACAAAAAATTGACACCGTAAACCCCGATGAAATTATTCGCATTGGTTGGGACAAAGACAACGCAGCGAAAGCACAGGCATTGGTTGCTGATTTCAAAACATGGATTGAGCAACACAAAAATGAAATCACCGCTTTGCAGATTTTCTATGCACAAGCGTATCGCAGGCGTGAACTCACCTACAAAATGATTCAGGAAGTGATTGAAAAATTAAAGTTGGACAAGCCGACACTTGCACCTATGCAGGTGTGGCATGCGTATGAGCAATTGGAAAAGGTAACCGGCAAACCCCTGAGTGAATTGATTGCATTGGTTTCCTTAATCCGCAGGGTTTGCGGCATTGACAAAACGCTTACCAGCTATGATAATACAGTTGCTAAAAATTTCCGTGACTGGATATTGAAAAAGAATGCCGGGAAGCATAACAGGTTCAATGAAGAACAAATGGCATTCATCAACATGATAAAGGAACAAATTGTAAATTCATTTCATTTTGAAGCGGATGATTTTGAGTTGATAGAGCAAGGCATGTTAGGCAGAGCATACAATGCTTTTGGTAATGAGTTGTATCAGTTAATTGATGAATTAAACGAAGCATTGGCTGCATGAGTTGGAACAAAAACAATATAGTAAACGAACCACCCGGAGATGATTGGGGAGGACCCTGGACTGAAAAAAAGTTACAGGCGTTTTCAAAATATGTCTGGAGCTATCTCACCATCATGAAAAATTTTCCTTTTTGGGAAACCATTTACTTTGATGGCTTTGCAGGAAGCGGAACAAAAGAAAAAGAAGTAAACACTGAATTGTATAAACAGCTGAAAATAACAGAAGCGGAAGAGAAAACATATAAAGGTGCAGCCGAAAGAGTGCTGACTTTAAAAGATGATTTGACCTTCAATTATTATTATTTCATTGATAAGGAAGAAAAATCACTGAATAACCTAAAGGCAAAACTCAAAGACATCAAAGGAAAAAAGTTGGTGTTCCGTTCGGGCGACATGAACAAGCACATCAAAGATTTGGCGAAAGCCCTTCTTACAAAAGAAAGGAAATTGGCTGCTTTAATTTTCCTTGACCCTTTCGGGATGCAGATTGACTGGACTTCTATTGAGGCATTGAAAGGCAGCCGTTCTGATGTTTGGATTTTAGTGCCTACCGGAGTAATCGTAAATCGTTTGTTGGACAGAGCCGGTAAACTGGAGCTCAGCGATAAGTTGGAATCGTTTTTCGGATTGCCGATTGATGAAATCAAAAAAATATTTTACAAACAGGAAAAGAAAAATACTTTGTTCGGTGAAGAAGAAACCATCAGTAAAATTTCAAAACCCATTGAGCAGATTGCAAAGATTTACGCAAGCCGTATGAAAACAATATGGACGCATGTAAGCGAAGAACCGTTGGTTTTGAAGAACAGGAACGGAGTTCCGATTTTTCATTTTGTGTTTGCATCCAATAATCAGACAGCGTTGAAGATTGCTAAACAAATAATTCAAAACGTTTAATCATGGCACAATCAAGTATTGAATGGACTGAAATGACCTGGAATCCCACAACGGGTTGCGACAAGGTTTCGGCAGGTTGCAAATTCTGCTATGCAGAAGTAATGTCAAGGCGGTTGAAAGCAATGGGAGTTGAGAAATATAAAAATGGATTTGAGCTTGCCATGCATGAAAGCGAATTACATACGCCTTACGAGTGGAAGAAACCGAAAATTGTTTTCGTGAACTCCATGAGTGATTTGTTTCACAAAGATGTTCCTATTGAATTTATTCAAAAGGTTTTCAGAGTGATGAAAGAAAATCCACAACACGTTTTTCAAGTATTAACCAAAAGAGCTGATGTAATGCTCTACTACGATAAAGAAGGTTGGCTCGATTGGTCGCATAACATTTGGATGGGTGTTTCTGTAGAAAATGAGAAAGCCATGAAACGCATTGACTTATTAAGGCAGTCCAATGCAAGAACTAAATTTTTAAGTTGTGAACCATTGATTGGTCCTTTACCAAAACTCAATTTAAAAAACATTGATTGGGTTATCGTTGGTGGTGAAAGCGGAAGAAAACCAAGACCTATGAAAAAAGAATGGGTTTTAGATATAAAGCAACAATGCGAAAAAAAGGATGTTGCCTTCTTCTTCAAGCAATGGGGCGGCACAAACAAAAAGAAAACAGGCAACTTGCTTGATGGAAAGAAATATTTAGAAATGCCCGAATTCGAGCAAGAAGAATTATAGAATGATTGAATTAGAGACTTTACCAAATGGCTGGACGATTGCCAATTTTAACGAGTGTTGCGAAAACATATCGTTAAATGGTATTAAGGTAAAACAGAAGCAATATTTAGCTTCTGGTAAATTTCCTGTAATTGACCAAGGTAGAGAATTAATTGGGGGATATTTCAATGACGATTTGCTAGTTGTACCCAATGAACCTCCATATATTGTTTTTGGTGACCATACAAAAGTCAAGAAATTTGTCACTTTTAAATTTATTGCTGGAGCTGATGGAGTTAAAGTTTTGAAACCATATGATTTTATCTTACCGAAGCTAGTTTACTATTTCATTCATGCAGTAAAAATGCCTGATAAAGGCTACGCACGGCACTATCAATTTTTAGCAAGTGAAAAATTTCCTATTCCACCACTTAACGAGCAAAAACGCATCCTTGCCAAACTTGAACAACTACTTACCGACCTTGAAAAAGGCATTGAGTATTTAGAGAAGACTCAAAAGCAAATTAGAATTTACAGGCGAGCAGTTCTTAAATGGACTTTCGAAGGGAAGAACCAAAAAAGAAAAGAGCATACTGTTAAAGACATTGCTAAAGTTCAGATTGGCCCATTCGGAACACAATTACATAAAGAAGATTATGTTGTAGATGGAATTCCATTGATTAATCCAATGCATATACAAGAAGGTAAAATTGTTGCAAACAGAGCTTACACAATTACAAAAAAAAAGAAGGATAGTTTGCCCAATTACATTCTAAAGGAAGGTGATGTAATTATGGGGAGAAGGGGCGAAATGGCTAGATGTGGATTAGTGACTGAAAAAGAAGATGGTTGGTTTTGTGGAACAGGTAGCCTGTTTTTAAGACCAAATACAGTATTGATTGATTCCAAATATCTCTATTGTTTTTTGACTGGAGATACCGCAAAATCTTATTTAGAAGAAAAAGCAGGTGGAACAACTATGGCTAATCTCAATTTAAAAATTGTAAATAATATGCCCATTTGTTTGCCTTCTATTGATGAACAAATAAAAGTTGTTCATGAGATAGAAAGACGACTTTCCGTTTGCGATAAAATTGAAGAAACCATTGAAAGCAGCTTGCAACAGGCAGAAGCTTTGCGTTTAAGCATCATCAAAAAAGCATTTGAAGGAAAGTTGGTTTCTCAAAATCCAAGTGATGAACCTGCTGAAAAGTTGTTGGAGAGAATAATTGCCCTTCGGCAAGCTCAGGGCAAGCAAGGAAACGGAAAGCCTGAGAATAAGGTAAAAGCACCAGCAAAGAAAACTCAATTGGCATGAGTAAAAAAAAGATAAAGGTGATGGTGAGTTCATCGGTCTATCATTTTAAGACCGAAATAGAACAAATATGCTCTGCCTTATCTGGTTATGGATACCATGTCCTAAATTCTCATATAGGAACTGTTTACTCAATTCCCGGTAAATCACCAGAAGAATCTTGTATAGCAGCAGTTGAAGAATGTGATTTCTTTTTTGGAATCATTTTACCTTTTTATGGGTCAGGTATTACCGAAACAGAATTCCGGAAAGCAATTGAGCTTGATAAGCCACGTGGCTTTTTGGCGCATCATGATGTTGCATTCGCAAGGCAATTGCTTCATCAGTTTATGTATGATGAAGATAAAGCCAGAACAGAGTTTAAGCTTACCAAGAAAACCCCTGTAATGGATGATTTACGTGTTATTGACATGTATAACCTGGCAGTTGGTGATGGACTTCCATTAAATAAAAGACTGTGGGCACAAGAGTTTTTTAAATATCCATTAGACGGTGCTCCGTTTGTTGATACTCAATTTGGTGATGAATCAAGATTCAGAGCAGATTTAGAAAAATTAAAAGAACAGAAATGAAAGAAGATCAACTCATAAAAGACCTGATTAAACAGGGCGAAAGCGAACAGCTTGAATTCAAAGAGTCTGTTCGAAAAGAAGAAATAGCCAAAGTGCTTTGTAGTTTTCTAAACGGCAAGGGGGGGCGTGTGGTAGTTGGGTTATCCGATTCAGGAAAGCCTGTTGGAATTTCAAATGCAGAAAAAAGTGTGGAGCAATTAAAAATGTTTCTGCTTTCTGCCCTTGTGCCTGAAGCACCCATTACAATAAGTGTAGAACAGTTGGATGGAAAGGAACTGATTCTTTTGAAAGTTTACGGTGGCTCCAAACAGCCCTATTTATTTGATGGGGGCATCTATTATAGATTGGCTGATAAAACAGTAAAAGCCACATCACAACAGATTTCGGAATTGATTCACGGTCGACAAAAATCGGAAACACATTGGGAAAGGCAAGCTGCCCTGGGGGTTGACTTGGAAGATTTGGACCAAAAACTGATTCTTTCAGTCATTAAAGAATCGAGAGATAATCACAGGGGAAATTTTGAAGGGAATAATGTGATTGATTTTCTTTCGCATTACGGCTTGTATCAGAATGGTTCGTTTACTCATGCCTGTGTGGTGCTGTTTGCAAAGAATCCTACAAAGTATTTACCACAAGTTCGGGTTCGCTTAACAGAATATGGAGAAGGAAAAACAGACAATGCCTTATTGAGAGATGAAGTGTTTGAAGGCAATCTCTTTAACATTCAGGACAAACTGGAACGCTATATAGAGAATTTAGGTGTTAGGAGTGTGTTTGATAAGAACCAATGGAAAAGAATAGATTTTAAGTTTCCACCTAAAGCTTTGCAGGAAGGAGTTATCAATGCATTAATGCACAGAGATTACAGCAGCCATTCAAGTAGCGTTGCAATAAGCATCTACCCTGATAGTTTTGTCATTTCTAATAGTGGTCATCTTCCTGATGATTTAAAGGTAAGTGAACTAAAGAAAAGTCATCGTTCTCATCCTGTTAATCCTGATATAGCACATATTGTTTTTCTAAAAGGGCTAATTGATAAGCTTGGAAGGGGGACTATTCGGGTTGTAGAACTTTGTAGGGCAGAAGGACTAAAAGACCCTGTTTGGAAAGATACTATTGATGGTGTTACACTTACGTTTAATGGTCCTAAAGCATTAGCTGCTAAAAAAGATACTGCTAAAAGTGATGGTGTAAATGATGGTGTAAATGATGGTGTAAGTGATGGTGTAAATAGATTGTTAGATGATGGTGTAAATGATGGTCTAATTGAGGGTGTAAGTGATGGTGTAAGAGTAGAGATAATCAAGATAGTTGAACTGATAATAGCTAGAGAAGGTGCAAATGCGCTCGATATAGCTACTAAAAGAGGTAAATCTAAGCCGAGTATTGAAAGATACCTAAGAACAGCCAAAGAAGTAGGAATAATAGAGTTTAAAGGAGCACCAAAAACGGGGGGATATTATTTAACAACGAAAATGAAGAAGCAATTAAAATGAGTAATGAAAATACATCAGGCATAATCAGTAAAGTTTGGAGTTTCTGCAACACCCTTCGTGATGATGGAGTGGGTTACGGAGATTATCTGGAACAACTCACTTACCTGCTGTTTCTGAAAATGGCAGACGAGTTTTCAAAGCCGCCATACAACCGCAAACTTCCAATCCCGAAACAATTCAACTGGGAAAGTTTAACTAAGGAGAAAGGCGAAGATTTGGAAACGCATTATTCCAACCTGCTTCGTGAGTTGGCAAAAGCGAAAGGAATCTTAGGACAGATTTTTACCAAGAGCCAAAACAAAATTCAAGACCCTGCAAAACTTTACAAGCTCATACGCATGATTGATGATGAGCAGTGGAGCACAATGGGTGCCGATGTGAAAGGACAGATTTATGAGGGGCTGTTGGAGAAGAACGCAGAGGACACAAAAAGCGGAGCCGGTCAATACTTCACACCCCGTGCTTTGATTCGTGCTATGGTGGAATGTATGCAACCGCAACCTATGAAAACTATTGCTGACCCCGCTTGCGGCACAGGAGGATTTTTTCTTGCTGCTTACGATTACCTCGCAAAACAAAATTTGGATAAAGAGCAAAAAAAGTTTCTGAAATTCAAAACATTTTTCGGAAATGAAATTGTGCCGTCAACAAGGCGAATGGCTTTGATGAATTTATTTCTGCACAACATCGGTGATATTGATTCGGAAAATTTTATTTCCCCAACAGATGCTTTGATTGCCGATTCAGGTTTGAGAGCCGACTATGTTTTGGCAAATCCGCCATTCGGCAGAAAAAGCAGCATGACTTCAACCAACGATGAAGGCGAACAGGAAACAGAAGATTTGACTTACAACCGTCAGGACTTTTGGGAAAGCACCAGCAACAAGCAGTTGAATTTTGTGCAGCATATACGCTGCATGTTGAATACTACAGGAAAAGCGGCTGTGGTAGTGCCCGACAATGTTTTGTTTGAAGGTGGAGCAGGTGAAACGATTCGTAAAAAATTGATGGAGACAACCGACCTGCACACGATACTTCGTTTGCCGACAGGAATATTTTACAAGCAGGGAGTAAAAGCCAATGTGTTTTTCTTTGACAACAAACGGGCAGCAAAAGAACCCTGGACGAAAGAAATTTGGTTTTACGATTTCAGAACGAACATTCACTTTACGCTGAAAAAAAATCCGTTGAAGTTGGATGACCTGAAAGATTTTATTTCTTGTTACAACCCAAACAACCGGCACAAGCGGAAAGAAACTTACAATGCTGAATCAAACAGCGAAGGCAGATGGCGAAAATTTTCTTACGAAGAAATTATTGCAAGAGATAAAACTTCACTTGACATCACTTGGATAAAAGACAAATCACTTGCAGACCTTGACAATCTCCCTGACCCTGATGTGTTGGCAGGAGAAATAATTGAAAACCTGGAAGCAGGTTTGGAAAGTTTCAGAGAAATAATGATTACGATAAATGGAAAAGAATAAAAGCCAGCGCAGCTCCAGAAGTATATCAGGATAAGCCGCAGGACTTGTAATGCCGATACCGGAAGCTCAAACAGCATCTTGCAAAAAAGTGTACTTCTACCCTACCGAATAACAAACATTAAACCTGAAAAACAAAAAAGCGGCAAGCTATAACAATGTTGATGTAATGCCTCTACCCTATTTTGGGGAATGCTATATATATATGTAACATGGTGTGCAGCAGTGTGAGTGGCAGGCTGAGGTTATGAGAGGAGAAAATTAAGTGTATGCCGTTGGCAGAAGGAATATGATTTTTAGGTTTGAGGTGAGATTATGTATATTTGGGGGGATAATGATTGTGCATTTGTAAGAACAGAGAACTTTAATATTTGAATTATAAAACACTAAAACGGAGTAGCCGAAAACCGACCAGAGTAGGCAATAAATAATTAACGCAAATGAAAAATTTACTTTCTATTACAACACTCTTTATAATGGCATCCATATTATATGGATGTACTGCACCTGATAAAGTTAAATCGGACACAGCAGTTGATAACACAGAAATTTCAAAGCAGGCAGTTGACAGTGCTTTTAAGCGAATGTGGCAGAACGTTACTTACACGAACCTTGCCGGCTATATGAAGACAGATGTTGCAGATGATTTTTTTGCAATTGACGCAGACGGAGTAAGTGCAAATATGGAAGAAACGCTTGCTGACACGACAAGATTAAAAATGCTTGAATCATTAAAGTTTAAATTTTTTGACCAGAAGATTAAAGTATATGATCATGTTGCTATTATCAATGGACGAGTTCAGGCTTTTTCGAACGATATATATGCAGCGGAAGTTTTGTACACAGCAGTATTTGTGGAGCAAGGCGGAGTTTGGAAGTATAAAAACTGGCAAGGAACATGGTCGAAAAATTCGCCACCACCACCTGCTTTTGCGAATGAAAAGAAATAATAAAGCAACTGAAACGAAAGAGCAGCACTACCGGTAACTTATAATGATTGGATGTGTGAGTATTGAAACGGCTTAATATCGTACTGTCGGTTTTTTGAATTTAGTGATTTGTTACTTTTGAATGTGGATAGAGGGTGAAGCAGACGAACGTTGTGTGGCACTTTGTTGCGACACTATATACAAATTCAATATGATTTGCCGTCATTTTGCCTAAATTGCAAAATACTAAAATGAGTCACATTATCTGAAAATGAAAAAAATAGTAACCCACTTAAGCTTTATAGTATGTATGCATACTGCTATAGCGCAAAAACCAAACGTAGATTCGATACTTCAAAAAGTCGCAATAGAAAAAGATGAAGATAAAAAAGTTGATTTACTCGTAAGTCTGATATCTTCAGAAATTAATAACGACCCTAAATGGACTATTGAAACAGGATTAAAATTATTGAACCAATCAAAAAGTGAAAATGACAATATTGAATTGTCAGTTGCTTATTCTTTTTTAGGACAAGGGTATCGGCTACTTGGAAACAATATTAAAGCCTTGGATTACCATCATAAAGGTATTGCTGCTGCGGAAAAAAGTAATAACTTGTCTGTTTTGGCGTTCGCAGAAAATCAAACGGCACATATCTATAAAGACAGGCAGGAATATGATAAGGCAATCGACATATATCTGTCAGCAACAGCACATGCAGCTAAAGGAAAAAATGAAAAAATAAAAAGTTGGGGGCCTTTAAATTTGGGAGGTGTGTATCTTTCCATTGGCAAATTAGACTCGTCATTAATGTATTCTCAAAGGGCTTATGAAAATGCTTTAAAAGTAAACTCCATTGTTGACAACCCTTATTTATATAGTAACCTTGGTGGTGTGCAAAGTAAATTGGGCAATGCACAGCTTGCTGTAAGTTATTATAACATGGCCATTTCTCAATCGATAGGGTCAAAGAATATCAGGTATTTGAATATAGCATATACAGGATTAGCAGAGCATTATCAGCGATTTAATCAGAAAGATTCCTGTATAAGTTATGCAAAAAAAGCAATTACGGTTGTAAAAAATACTTCGTTTTTTTATCTGAGCAGTAAGCCGGCACAATTACTTACCGATATTTATGAAAAGAACAATTGTGATAGTACATTGAAATATTCAAAAATATTTAAAACGGCAGTTGATTCATTGACCAGTGTCAAAACTAATCAACAAATACAATTAATGACTTTTGAAGAAGATTTACGGCAGCAGGAAGTTGCTGGAGAAAAGTTAAAAGCTGAAGAAGAAAGAAAACTAAATATTCAATACGCCTTAATAACCTTGGGC
>JAANMY010002824.1_pt1 | contig 15482 bp, 7 predicted proteins | sample 7279691 | NCBI WGS metagenome assembly JAANMY01 (sample SAMN14094543, study PRJNA606508) | bioreactor metagenome | isolation source: A lab-scale SPAN reactor treating ammonium-rich wastewater day 388 | place: Ireland: Galway | collected 2018-02-07
GGGGCGAACAACGTCCTCGCCGCCCCGACCGAACGACCGGCCACTTTGCCGCCGGGAACGGTGGAATGGCGCCGGCGCCGCACATCAGACCGATAGAAATTTGCTTTCTGCGGCCCCGCGGGCGCAACCGCCCCCCGCTGGCCTAGCGGCGAAATGTTCCGTCCCGATCGCGCCGATAGCCCATTCGGATCAAGACGTCCCCCGCGCGCACGGCGCCCTTGCCATCGAGTGCGGCCCGCAGAATATGTGGGGCATGGGAACAAACCACCACGCCCGGTCGTCTCGCCCAACCGTGGGCCGCGCAAAGCCCAACCGACTCCCGATCCACATCCTCTGGGGCCTCCTCGGTTTCGTCGCCCTCTCCCGCGGGGAGGCGCTGGTGCCAGCGGGCTGGGATCCGGCGTTGGCCGGGGATCTGGTCATGGGGCGGCTGGTCCGCGTGACCGCACCCCACGTGAAGGGGGCGCACGACGCGGAGTTCGTCTGCGTGGGCGACCGCGCCTACGTCGTGGAACATGATAACGAAATCCAGCCGGGCCACGGGGCGGGGGCAGCGCAGTATTGCGTGCTGACCGTCGTGAACCTCAAGTCTCTGGCGGTGGAGCGCGCCCACCTGCTGGCCAAGTCCGAACAGGCGTATGCCAACGCGACGCTCCCGGCCGGCCAGACGTTCGTGCCGCGCATCATCCAGAAGGATGCCGGCACCCTGCGCTGCTACTTCGCCAGCAAGGCGCGCGACCGCGAGGAACTCACCTGGTATCGAGACTTCGATCTCGGCAAGGCCGAGTTTGCCAACACCATCCACAAGGCCAGGATCAAAACCGCCGCCGGCGACTTCGACATGGAGCCGCGCCATCTTCATGCCGATGCCGCCGCCCAGGGATTCACCAAACCGCCCCTGAGCAGCGGCATGTACATCTTCGACTCGTTCAAGAGGTTCGACGGCAAGACCTATGTCGCGCTCAACAACTTCCCAGGCAAGCAGAACGCGCTCGCCGTTCTGCACGACGATTTCGCCACCTTTGAGGTGATCGGCCACTACAACGAACCGCAGGATCAGCAGCTCAGCGAGTCGGCGGTGAATCGCCTGCCGGACGGCACCTGGATGGCCATCTGCCGCAACGACGGCGGCAACTACCACTTCACCACCAGCCGGGATGGCCGCACGTGGACGGTGGGTCGTGAGATGCCCTTCGTGCCCAACGGGACGAACTCGAAGCCCACCTTCGACCGCTTCGGAGGCATCTATTATCTCGGCTGGCAGGAGGCCACGCGCATCGGGGGCGCGAACCGGAGCGTGTTCAACGTGGACATCTCCCGCGATGGGAAGACCTGGGAGCGCAAGTACCGCTTCGAGACGCCCGAGTCCTTCCAATACCCCACCTTCCACGAGCATGACGGCGTGATCTGGCTGACGGTCACCCAGAGCGACCACCGCGGCAGCACGGACCGAATCATGTTCGGCAAACTGGAGGACGTGGGCCAGTTCGAGTCCCATGCCGGGCGGCAACGCATCGCATGGCCAGCGCCGCCCGAAGAACCCGCCGTGATGAAGCGCGGCGTCAAGCTCTTCACCGACCGGGACTACGCCATCGAGGAAATGCCCGACGCCGTGCGCGGGCTGCCCTTCCTGCGCACGAGCATCGAGAAGACGGACGTCACCATCACAACGGCCGGGACGCTTTTCGCGCTGACGCCCACCATCCGCCCCAAGGCCGCCAGCCAGGAGGAGGCGCTCAAGCATGTCGGCTTCACAAAAGTGGACGTGCCCGAGACGCAACTCTTCCCGGGAGAGATCAACCGCGTGAGCCTCTATCGCAAAGAGGTGAAAGCCGGCGAGCGGCTGCGCTTCAGGAAACTGGCGCTGCTGGTCATGGGCCCCGGCACGGGAGTCGTGGCATTCGATCCCCTGGCGCCAGTCGATGCCCGCACCGAGCCGCCCGTGATCATCACCGAGCCCGGCGCGGAATTCCAGGACGGGGCGCGTCCCGGCGCGATGATCCTCGGCATGGACCGCACGCCCAAGGGCCGCATCTGGGGCTGCTGGACCGGAACCGGCGACAAGGCGGACGGCTATTTCATCCTGGCCACGAGCGACGACGGCGGCGAAACGTGGTCCAGGCCGCGCCTGGTCGTCGGCGCCCTCGATCCCTCCGGCAAGCGCCAGCGCGGGGCGCTCGTCGGCAATCTCTGGACCGATCCCCTGGGCCGGCTCTGGCTGTTCTTCGATCAGGCGACCGTCGGCATCCCCGGACCGAGGGCGGATTGGTACATCCGCTGCGACAACCCGGACGCGGACACGCCGGCCTGGTCGAAGCCGGTGTGCTTCGCGGAGGAAGGCTGCACGCTGAACAAGCCGACGATCCTCGCAAACGGCGACTGGCTCCTGCCGGTCTCGAAGTGGGCCGAGAGAAAGGCGTGGGTCTACGCCTCGACCGACCAGGGCAAGACATGGAAGCCGCGCGGCAGCGTGACGTTCCCCGATTGGAATTTCGACGAGCACATGTTCGTCGAATTGCGCGACGGGCGGCTGTGGATGCTGGCGCGAACGGGGGGAAACCCGCACGAGAGCTTTTCCACCGACAACGGCAAGACGTGGACCGAGCCGAAACCCGCCGCGACGGTCCAGAACGTCAACTCGCGCTTCTTCCTCCGCCGGCTCAAATCCGGCCGCATCTTGCTCGTGAAGAATGGCCCGCCGACCGAACGGCTTGCGAAACGCTCGCACATGTCCGCGTATCTCTCCGAGGACGACGGCAAGACATGGATCGGCGGCCTGCTGCTGGACGAGCGCAGCTCGGTCTCCTATCCCGACGGTTTCGAGGCGCCCGATGGCCTGATCCACATCCTCTACGACTGGAACCGCCACACCGACGCGGAGATCCTGCTGGCGAAGTTCCGCGAGGAGGACGTGCTCGCCGGGAAGATCGTCTCGAAGGATGCGAAGCTGCAAATGCTCGCCAACAAGGCGACCGGTCCCAAGCCCATCCTCTACAACGGCATCGAACTCCCCCACGAATGGCCGCCGCGGCGCCTCGATCCCGACTCCGACGACCCGATGCCGGTCCCGTATCTGCGCCACCCGCCGAAGGCGTCGATCCCGATCGATGTCGGCCGCCAGCTCTTCGTGGATGATTTCCTCATCGAGAAGACCGACCTCAAGCGCGCCTTCCACCGGGCGAAGAAGTTCGACGGCAACCCGGTCTTCAAGGCGGAGACGGAGCGCGAGCTCGGCCCGTCCAACGAGGGCGAGCGGGGCGAGGCGGCGACGACGTTCCTCGGGCAGGGGGGCGTATTCTGGGATCCCGCGGAAAAGCATTTCAAGATGTTCTACGTCGCCGGCTGGCGCGGTCCTCTTTCGCTGGCCACGAGCCCGGACCTGAAGACATGGACGCGCCACGGCCCGCTGCTGGGCGAGGGGCTGCGCTGGACGGGGCCGAAGTTGACCACCGGCGGCTCGGACAACTGCGCGTGGCTGGACCTGAACGCCAAGTCTCCCTCCGAGCGGATCAAGTACCTGACCTGCTGGATGCACGTGCCGAAGGATCAGCGACCGCCGGGCTTCAATCATTCGCTGCATGTCTCCGATGGCAAGTCCTGGTCCGATGCCGTGCCGACCGACATCGCCGCGGATGATTACTGCTCCTTCTTCTTCAATCCCTTCAGGAAGAAGTGGTGTTTCAGCATCAAGCAGACCGAGCGCCGGGGCCGATGCCGATATTACCACGAGAGCGACGAATTCCTGAAAGGGTCGGATTGGTCAAAAGCGGTGTACTGGACCAATGCGGACCGTCTCGACAAGCCAGAGCCGGAGGGCCGCTATCCGGGCGCGGGGGACAAACCACAGCTCTACAGCCTCAACGCCGTGGCCTACGAGAGCCTCATGGTCGGCATGCACTATATCCACCGCGGCCCCAAGAACGAAATCTGCGGCAAGGGCGGCTTCCCCAAGCTGATCGACCTGGAGCTCGGTTTCAGCCGCGACGGCTTCCACTGGCACCGGCCCGACCGCGGCGGCTTCATCGTCGGCACGCGCACCGAGGGGGCGTGGGATCGAGCCTACCTGCACAGCACCGCGGGCGTCTTCGCGGTGCTCGATGACCAGCTCGTGTTCCCCTACACGGGCACCTCCGGGACCTCGCCCGGCGGCAAGCGCGGCATGTACACCGGGGCAAGTATCGGGCTGGCCACGCTCCGCCGCGACGGCTTCGCCTCGATGGACGCGGGCGAGAAGCCCGGCACGCTCACGACCCGGCCCATCAAATTCCAGGGCGAGCACCTGTTCGTCAACTTCTCCGCGCCGCAGGGCGAGCTGCGCGTCGAGGTGCTGACCCTCGAGAACAAGAACTACGGCCCGTTCACGGCGGAGAAGTGTGTCCCGCTTCGCGGCGATTGCACGCGCCAGCGCGTCGCGTGGGATGGCGCCGAGAGCCTCGCCCGCGCCAGCAACAAGAACGTCAAACTGCGTTTCACGCTGACCAACGGCTCGCTCTACGCGTTCTGGGTCACGCCGGATGCGGGCGGCGCGAGCCACGGCTACCTCGGCGCCGGCGGGCCCGCGTATGCCAGCGTACTCGACGACGGTGGCAAGGCCGCGCCCTGACCCGATTCTGTTCCCATGCATCGCCACCTCGCCTGGTTTACTAACCTCTATCCCGTCTGGCTGGTCGGCACGGCGGTTCTCGCTTTCGTCAGGCCCGAGACATTGCTCTGGTTCTCGGGGCAGTGGATCGTCTGGGCGCTGAGCATCTCGATGCTCGGGATGGGGCTCACGCTCAGCCCGGCCGACTTCCGCGGCCTGCTCAAGATGCCGGGGTCGTTCGCGCTGGGTTTCGGCTCGCAATACACGCTGATGCCGCTCATCGGCTGGTTCACGGCATGGTCGCTGAAGCTGGAGCCAGGTTTCGCGGTGGGCATCATCCTGGTGGCAAGCTGCCCGGGCGGCATGGCGTCAAACATGATCTCGTTTCTCGCCGGGGCGAACGTGGCGCTGTCCGTGGTGCTGACCATGGCGTCCACGCTTCTGGCCTTCATCTTCACGCCGCTGTGGACGGGGATGCTTGCGGGCCAATACGTGCCGGTGGACGCGTGGGGCCTGTGCCGGTCCACGCTGCAGGCCGTGGTCGCGCCGGTGGTGATCGGGGTGCTATGCAACTGGCGCTTCCCCCGGGCCGTCTCGCGGATCGCGCCCTTGGGGCCGCCGGTGGCAGTGGTCGCGCTGAGCCTGATCACGGGTGGCATCGTCGCCGCCGCCGCGCCACAGATCGCCGCTAACTTCGGCAAACTTGTCGTGGCAGCGGTGTTGCTTCACGTGTTTGGGTTCGGCTTGGGCTACTCCGTGGCCAGGGCCCTGCGCTATCCGGCGACCGTGGCCCGCACGGTCAGCATCGAGGTCGGCATGCAGAACGGCGGCATGGCCGCCATGCTGGCCCGGCTGCATTTCGCCGCACAACCCCTGGCAGCCGTCCCCGCCGTCTTCAGTGGCGTCATGCAAAACATCATGGGCAGCCTCCTGGCCAGTTTCTGGCGGGCGCGCCCGCCCGCCGATGCGAGACCTGCGGGCGGGCACCCGCGCGGCTCGATCCACTATTGGAAATGTGACCGGCCTGCCGCCTTCCATGCCACCGGTCAGGGTTTCCGGCGCGACGGCCATGAGGGGCCGCTGGTCGAATTGCTGCGGGAGCGGTTTCCCGGTCGTCCCATCGCCCTGCGTCCGGCAGACGGGCAGGGCAATCACATCACCTGGCTGGCGGCCGTGGACGGGACCGAGTATTTCGTGCGCATCGAGGACGGCCCGGAGCGAGATGACTATATCGAGGTCGAATCGAGGGTGCTGGCCGAAGTGCGTTCGCTGGGCGTGCCCGTGCCGCGGGTGCATGGCGCCGATGCGACCCGCCGGCGCGTGCCGTTCGCGTGGCAGTTGCTGGAGAACATCCCGTGCGCCGACCTGAATCGGCTGCGAAAGGAGGGGCGGCTTAACCCGCTGGAGGTCGCGGCGCCCATCGGTGCCTGCGTCGCCCGGTGGCAGGGCCTGCGCCCGCGCGGGTTCGGCCCATTCGATCCCGGCATATTGCGGCGCGACAATCGACTGGAGGGGTTCCATTCCCGGTACGAGGATTACTTCCTCCTCCACCTCGACCGTCACCTGGGATTCCTTGTCGAGCGCGGGTTCTTGCCGGCGCCGCAAGCCGATGCGATGCGCGGCGCCATATTGGGCCGCCGGGGCCTGCTCGCGCTGCGGGAGGGGTGCCTCGTCCACAAGGACCTTGCGCTCTGGAATATCCTGGGCACGGAGGGTGGCATCAGCGCCTTCATCGATTTCGACGACGCGATCTCGGGCGACCCCATGGATGACCTGTCGCTCCTAGGCTGTTTCCATGACGGCGCGTTTATCTCGCGCGCGATCGAGGGATACCGTGGCATGCGGCCACTGCCGGAGGATCATCTCCGCCGCTTCTGGCTCCACCTGTTGCGAAATATGATCGTCAAAGCGGTGATCCGGATTGGGGCCGGGTATTTCGAGCGCGGCGACGACTTTTTTCTCATCGGGGCCGGCGGCGATGGCAAGGACCTGAGGTGGCACACGCGCGCCCGCCTGGCCCTGGCGCTGCGCGGCCTCGAGACCAATGAGGAGGTTTCTATTCTATGAGCGAGACTCTATCGCCACGCATCGGGACGTGGCTATCCGTCGGATCTCCCGTCATCGCGGAACTGGCGGGCATGTGTGGTTTCGACTGGGTCCTGATCGATCTGGAACACGGTTGCGAGTCCGAGGCCGCCCTCCCGGACCAATTGCGCGCCCTGCGCGGGGGGCCGACGGAGCCGATCGTGCGCGTGGGCGCACCCCATCCGGATCTCATCGCCCGCGTCCTGGACTGGGGGGCGCGCGGGTTCATGGTGCCCCGCGTGAGTTGTGCCGCCGAGGCGGAGGCGATCGTCCGGGCCGCGCATTATGCGCCGCGGGGTCAGCGCGGCTATTCGCGCACGGTGCGGGCCCACGCCTACGGCCTTCTCCCGGCGGACGCTGCCCCCGCGCCGATCATCATGGCCCAGATCGAGACCATCGCCGGCGTGAACCACGCCGCGGAGATCGCGCGGGTGGATGGCATCGACGTGCTGTTCATCGGCCCGGCCGATCTGCAACTCGATCTGAGGCACCATGCCGCCGCGGCGCCGGGGGATTTCGCGCGCTGCCGCGACATCGTCCTGGCCGCGGCCAGGGACTCGGGCAAAGGGGCCGGCATCTTGCTGCGTGAGACAGCGGACCTCCGGGCGCACCTCGATATGGGATTCAACCGCATCGCCGTGGATTCCGACCTGTCCATCCTCCGCAAGGCGTACGCGCAGATCCTCGGGCGCACCAAAATGGGAGAATCCGTCGGATGACTGCGGCCTACGAGCTGTCAATTGTCGAGCGCTGACCCCGCCCCAAACAACGAATCAGTCGGCGCCAGAGGCTGACCATTCCCATAACCCAACCCACGGGATAGGGCAGGATCAAAACTCCCCACCACATCGAATGTCCACTGCTGCCACCAATGCCGCCGAACGCGCTCAATACGAACATGGCACCGACCCCGGCCGCAATCAGGCTAAAAATCAAAATCCAGTGGAAAAAGAGCCGCCGTCCGGCCTGACCGAAGAGCGTCCCAAGTGCCACCAGGCCACAGCCCGCGAGGATGACCACAGCCCCCTCTAGCGGATCGAGAGCTCCCACCAGCATGGCGATGCTGCCGACTACCACTAAAACGCGCGGCCAACGTTCGCGTGCATTCATAGGATGCCGCCTAACGCCGGTGGTGTGGCACCCGCCTGAATGACGCTTGAAAGTACTGCCCGACGAGACCACCCCCGAGGCGTCAGGACCGAATCCACAATCTGCGAACGGGTTCCCTCGACCACATGGCTGAAGCTTCCGTTCATCTCATTTCTCGACGTTCAGACCCCTCTAATAATATAGCCAGAACTTGATGGCGGTGCAGGGAAAATCTCGGCGCTCTGGCTTTTGGTCTTCTTTCCCTGGCTCTTCCATGGAAAGCAACGTATCGCGAAATAGAGATCGTGATGGTGGTCGGATTTATGGGATTGGATTCAGCGGGAGACCTCACCCAGCGCCGAAACGGGGATCACCGCCATCTCGGCGCTGTTGTTGTTCCACAGCTCCCGTCCCTCGCCCTTGCGGCCGACGTTGCCGCCGCTGTTGGAATAGCCGACGTAGAGCTTGCCCTCGTGCTCGATGGCGTAGGGGTACGCGAGCGAGGCGCGCTCGTGGGATTCCCCGGGGCCCTCGGGGAATAGGGCATGGCGGATGACGAGCGCGCGCGAGAAGGTCGTCTCGCCGGGGCGGGTCAGGGCGATGGTCAATGGCGCGCGCCGGTTGCCGCCGTCGGCGGTCGTGGAGCAAATCAGATAATTCTGCCCGGTGCTCAGCGTGCCGCAGTAGGGCTTGCTCGCGGCCATCGGCAGGTTGGAGGGGCGCGATTCGGTCCAGGTGCGGCCGCAGTCCTCGCTGAAGGCGACGAGCGCGACGGGCTGTTTCCCATCGCAGCGCGCGATATTGATCACGCGGCGGCCGTCGAGGAACACGGAGGACTCGCCCCACATCTTGAGGCCCGGGGGCCTCGGGATCACGACGAGGTCCCACTTCGTGAAATCCTCCCCGTGGCTGATCGCCACCGCGGCGGGATTTCCATCTCCGACGCGGGCGCCCGCCATGATCCAATTCCCATCCGGCATGCGCAGCGGTTCCTGCAGGGGCCAGAAGCCGCCGCCGACGACAGTGCCCTTGCGCTCCCAGATGCCGTCGGCTTCATGCAACACGTAGGCCCGGGTGTGGATGCCCCGCATCGTGCCCTGATATGCGCCGTGGAAGGCCCAGAGTCGCCCGCCGTGGGATAAGAAAACGCCGTGGCTCACGCCGATGCCGGGTTCGTCGCCGGGATCGATGGTGGTGACCGGACCCCACGTCTTTCCGCCATCCTCGCTGGCGCGCACGCGGGCCTCCTCCGTATCCGTGTTCTCGCCGCCCCGGTTGTGGCCGAACGAGGCATAGAGCCTGCCCTTGTGCCACGCCAGCGCCACCCCGTGCAGGAAACGGTAGCCGTCGCTATCGAACTCGTAGGGCTTGATGACGCGGAACTCGGTGGCCTTGAGGCCGGGGGCATCGGCGCCCTTGGGCACCGCGCCACCGCTCCAGATTGCCACGGGTTTGGGTTCCTGGAGCGCGGACAGGGGAATCACGGCCAGCTCGTTCGCCGCGTGGCTCTTGTGGGTGTAGCCGACGTAGAGCTTGCCCTCGTGCTCGACGGCATAGGGGTAACTGAAATCTGCCTTGGGATCGGAGACGCCCGGCCCCTCGGGAAACACCGAACGGCGGATGACGAAGACCTTGCTGAAGGTCGACTCGCTGGGTTTGCTGATGGCGATGGTCAGCGGCGAGCGTCGCCCGCCGGTGTCGGCGGTGGTGGTGCAGACGAGGTAGCGCTGGCCCGTGCTCAAGATGCCCGCGTAGGGCTTGCTGGTGGCCATCGGCAGATTGGAGGGGCGCGATTCGGTCCAGGTGCGCCCGAAGTCCTCGCTGAAAGAAACGAGTGCGAGCGCCCTGGCGCCATAGCGGGAGATGTTGATGATGCGCTTGCCTTCCACGATCACCGTGGACTCGCCCCAGATCTTGCCCAGGCCCGGCGCGGCGGGGATGACCACCAGGTCCCAGCGGGTGAAGTCCTCGCCACGGCTGATGGCGACCGCGGGCAGCGCCCATTGGTCGCTGTCACCCCTGCCCACGCGCGCCCCGGCCATGATCCAGTTGCCATCGGCCATCCTCTGCGGCTCCTGCATCGGCCAGAAGCCGGCGTCAACGACCACGCCGCGTTTTTCCCAGGTGCCGGTGCTTTCATCCAAAACATAGGCCCGGGTGTGGGTGCGCTGGAACCTGTCATAAAACGCGCCCATGAAGGCCCACAGCCTGTCCTTGTGAGACAGGAACACGCCGTGGCTCACGCCGAGATTGCCCTCGCCGTGATCCATCACCACGGGCGCGCCCCAGGTCTTGCCGCCATCGCCGCTGACGCGCGCGTGCGCCTCCTCCGTGGGCGTGTTCTCATCGCCTTTGTTGAAACCATAGGACGCGTAGAGCTTGCCCTTGTGCCACGCGAGGCCGACCCCCAGTGTCCAGTTGCAACCGTCGGTGTCGGGGCGCGGCTTCTTGATGGCGTGAAACGCCACGCCCTCGAGCGCCGGGATGTCGGCGCTCTTCGGCAACGGGCCGCCCGCCCACAGCATCGCCGGTTCCACCGGCTCCGGGATCTCGTGCTTGGCGGACACGGGGCGGTATAGGGCGGCCATCTCTTCCGCCCCCAGCGGGCGATCGAAAAATCTCGCCTCGTCGAGTGCCCCGAAGAAGGCCTGGCGGGTCTGGCCTCGGTCGAAGGTCCCGCCGAGGGTGAGCGGGGCATCGGTCTTCGGGATCTGCCTGTCCAGGGCGACGGTGCCTGCGATCTTGCCGTCGACCCAGAGTTCCGCCCCGTCGGGCCGGATGATCGCGCCGAGGTGGTGCCAGCGCCCCGGTTCCGGTAAAACGTCCGAGCTTGCCTTCCTCCATCCGCCTTGATGGATGTACAGCCTGAACTTCCCATCTTCATCCAGCATCAGGCCCCACTGCCGCTCGCCGAGCGCATAGCGGTTCTTCGCGGCGATCATCTGCTGCCCGCGGTCCAGCGCGTAGGGATTGACCCAGATCGCGAGGCTGAAGCCCGCGTCCCCTTCGCCCAGATCGCCGGATCCTTCCACCTCGAGCAACGAATTGCCATCTAGCGCCGCGCTCCGGCCCTCCACGCCGGCGGCCTCCGCGATCGATCCGCGAAGGATCAGCCCCTCGGCCCGGGGCGCCTCCATGGGCCAGAGGCATCGGGCGGATGCTGCGGCGGCCGCGCCGGCGGCCAGGCACAGCGCCGCAAGAAAAAAAGATGTCGTCCTAATCCCGGGTTTCATCGCGTTCATTCTCTTCTCCTTCATTCGGACTTTCCCAGTTTCGCCCGTGCGGCGGATGCGATCGTTCGACCCGTCCGGGGGGTCTTTTGGACTTGCGGTGGCAGAACCCCGCGAGGGGTGGCGACACCGCTTTGGATCCGCAGCCGGATCGCCTCTGGCGATCGGAGCGCGTGCGCTGGCCCTGGCTCGCGGCTTCCGGCTTCGCCGAAAGCCAAAGCGGTGTCGCCGCTGCGCTCTGCCACCGCAGCAAAAAGGGCTGCCTCCGTGCCTTGAGGATAGGCGCGCAACCCCGACCAACGTGAAGTTCGAGTCAGCCGACATCCGACCTCTCCCCGGCCTCGTCGGCAGTGCGTTTTCTCCACCACGACGCGAGGGCGGAACTGGTGATGGCGCTCCAGGGCCCGAAGGTGGCCGAGGCCATGGCGGCGCGCGCGCTGTGCAGCACGTCGAAGGCGAGCCCCGTGGCCATGCCGCCGTTCTGGATGCCGACCTCCAGCGCGACCGTGCGGCAGTCGCGCGGGCACAGCCCGAGGAGCCGGGCGCCCTGGTAGCCGAGCAGGTAACCGGCGGCGTTATGCGCGGCCGAGGCGGCAAAAAGGGCGAGGCCGACGCGGAGCAGGTCGTCGCGCGACAGGGCGATCGTGATGGCGATGATGACGCAGATCGATAGCATCGCGAGGAAGGGCAACACCTTCACCAGCGCGGAAGCGAGCCGCGGGAGATATCGGCAGATCGCGATCCCGGCCGCGAGCGGCAGGATGATCATGTTCAGGATCGATCCCATCATGGGAAGGAACGCGATGGGCACATAGGTCCCCGCGAACCACTTCATCGCCAGCGGGGTCATGACCGGCGACAGGAGCGTGGAACAGGCCGTCATCGTCACCGAGAGCGGGACGTTGGCGCGCGCCAGATAGGCGATCACGTTCGACGCCACCCCCCCGGGACACGAGCCGATCAGGATCAGTCCCGCGGCCACCTCGGCCTCGAGGCCGAAGGCTCGGGCGCACAGGAATCCGGTGAGCGGCATGACGGTGTACTGGAGCCCGAAACCGATGCACACCGCCCAGGGCATCCGCAGCACCCGCCGGAAATCCTCGAGGGTCAAGGTCATCCCCATCCCGAAGAGGATGAGTTGCACCAGGGGCACGATGGTCCGCTTCAGTTCGAACCCGCCCCACGAGACGAAGGCCGAGGGGAAGGTCATCGCCGCCGTGCCGAAAGCGAACACGGAGAAGGTGAACCCGAGGCCATGCAGCCAACCCGCCCTGCCCCAGCGGGCATACGCCGCCAGGGCCAGGAAGAGACACGTCAGCGCTATGCCAATCGGTGGGCTCATGGCTCGGCGTCGAAATCGCCCCCGATCAACCCCGCGCCGCGCAGGGCGGCCCGCATGCGTTCGAGCAAGCCCGGATCCACGACGGGCAGAATGGGTCGCCGGGGCAGGCCGCCCGTCCGTCCCTGGAGGTTGACGAGCGCCTTGACCTTTCCGGGGTACGGCGGCTGCAGGTAGGTCTCGACGATGGGCACCATGGTTTTTTGGATGGCCATGGCCTCGGCCTGATCGCCGCGCCGGAAGGCCACCCACTGCCGTTTGCACAGTTCCGGGGCGATGGTGACCATGGCCGAGAACGCGCCACAGGCGCCGGCGGTGTAGCACCCGTGGAGCATCTGGTCGCACGCGGCATAGACCAGGTAGCCGCCGTCGTTCGCCGCCGCGATCTCGGCGAGCCGCACGGGATCCACCTGCTTGACGCCGATCACCCATTCGATCGACCGCAGGCGCGCGAACAGCGCGGGCGAGATGAGGTTCGAGGCGACCACGTTGTATACGATGATCGGCAGCCGGACCCTATCGCCGATCTCGCGATAGAACTCGAAGTTCCCCTCCTCGCTCGCGCCGTGATAGAACACGGGGGTGACCAGCAGCGCGTCCGCGCCACAGGCTTTGGCGTCCAGCCCCGCGCGGATCACCTCGCGGGTGGAGTTGCGGATGATGCCGGCGTACGCCGGGATGCGCCGCCCGTTTTCCTCGCCGATGATCTCCAGGCAGCGCCGCAGCTCGGCGTCGGACAGCGTCGCGCCCTCGCCGGTGCTCCCGCCGGAGCTGATGCCATCCACCCCGTGACCGATGAGGTAGCGCGCCTCCTTGCGGAAGGCCGCCTCATCCAAATCCCCTGCCGCGTCGAACGGCACCACCATCGGCGCGATCATTCCTGTCAATCGGTCCAATCCCATGAGCTCTGTCTCCCGCAATCGGTTGATTCTTGGAACGCTGATCGTAATCTTCCCTCTCAAATTGTCATTAGCATCGATTAGCGCAGATTAGCGTTCCCCTTTCCTTCGTGGGCCATTTCCTTTGAGGCGTTAACCATCTGGGCCAAATTGGCGACCGGCGTGCCGACGGGGACGAAGCATCCTGAGCCCAAGATGAATCCACCCTCATGGCCCCTGGCGGCCCGGATGGCATCGAGCGATTTTTCAAACACGGTCCCCGCCGCGCCCTGTAGCAGCGTGCCCACCGGGTCGAGGTTGCCGATCATCGCGATGCGGGGCCCGAGGATCTCGCGGCAGCGGGCGAGGTCCATCTTGTGGTCGATTTCGACGAGGTCGGCGCCGCTCTTCGCGAACTCGGCGAGGGCGGGGGTATTATCGCCGCAGATGTGCAGCAGGGTATAGACGCCGCGGCCCCGCGCCCGGTCCTTCACGGCGGCAAACACCTTCTGGTGGTAGGGCAGCGCGTATTCCCGATACATCGCGGGCGAAATCACGTCGGCGGAGGCCAGCGAATCGCCCACGTACGCGAGGTCCACGCCCCGGTCGACCTGCGCGAGCAGGAACGCCGCGGTCGCGTCGGATGTGATCTCCAGCAGGCGATGGATCCGCCCCCGGTCGGCGTCGCCCCGCTCCCCGACGGCGATCTCCATGAGCCGCATCAGGAACTCCTGCTCGCCAAACAGGTACGCCGCCAGGGAGAAAGGGCCCGTCCCTGTGCCGCGCAGCACGACCCTGTCGCCCACCAGGCCCTTCAATTCCTCGAGCGCCTTCAGGTACACCGGCATGCGGCCCCCGGTCTCGGGGTCGGGGACGCGCAGCGCATCGACCTGATCGAGGGAGTCCAGCAGGGGTTGCGCGGCGGTGGGCAGGGCATCCTCGTGGTGCACCGTGCGCAGGCCGAAGGCCTCCGCGATGTAATAGGTGTCGGCCGCGGTCACCGCGATGTCGTGTCCAACGGCTTTCCAGAGCGCGTGCTGCGCCCGGGCGATCACCTCGCCCCGGGTGTAGTAATCCCGCAGCCTCGCGCCGATCAGCGCCGCCGCCGCCGCGCCGACATACGGACCCACCGGCACCCGGTCCGGGGCATTCCCCCGCAGCGCCGCATCGACCCGATCGCGGGAAGTCATGGCATCCTCCGATTTCCTTTCAGGTGTCTCCCGACCGGTTGGCCCCGCCACCGTGCGTATGAGATGCGGCGGCGGGGCCGCTCGGGGGAGGAGCCCCTACCCGGTGATCTTTCTGCGGCGCGCCAGCCCCAGCAGCGCCACGGCACCCAGCCCCATCAGGGCGAAGGTCGAGGGCTCCGGGATCGTGTAGGTGAGGCTCAATTCGGGGCGGTACGCCAAGGTCAAAGACCTGCACTTCATCCCGAACCGTATTGAACTGCGAGAAGGTGTAATCCGGGTAGTAGTTGGCAATCGCGGTATACATACGCGCCATTGTCCATTCTTCCGGCAGCATATTGGCTAGATCCGGTATCCATGCCGCGAAATTATCGTGAGCGTGCCAATCGGTTTGGAGATCGACTGGCCCTGTGAACAGCAGCGAGAGCGAATCGCCAAGTTGATACACCGGAACATCCGGGTAGTGGTCGATGATATAAGGCGCGTGATAGATCGAGCCAGCACTGCCAGCACTGCATCCGGTTACAAAAGCCGAGTTCGGTTCGGGGACGTTGGCATATGCCCAATCCAGCGCGCTGGTGGCATTCACATAACCATTGAAGTGAATGGTGACATCACCTGCTTCAGAATCGGTGAAGGTGTGTATGTTATCGCCCCAATGCGTATCCCCCGTGCAGACCGGAATATAAACGGTGGTGTAATCCAGAAAAGGATTTTCGGGATTATTCATGTTCAACATTCCGCCTTGATAAACCGGATTATCACGTTCGGTGATGCGGCTGTCGTAGAAGCCATTAAATTCCCGGCCTGTATCGCGGCAGGTATCCGCGTTCCAGCAGCCACCGCCGCCCTGAAAATACACCAATAGGTTATCGGTTGTGCCGGGGCGCACCCAATAGGTGTAGGGGGTATCGTGAGCACAAGCGGTTTCGCCACCGGGTTCAATCTCATTCCAGCCGGGGTTCAAACTGCTCAATGAGCAGGACTTTCTGTCCCTTGCGTAACAGCGCGTCGGCGCTGCTCGCGCTCCGGGTGATCCGGTAGCGCCGCTCACGGTGCCGTCCGCTACCGGCGCGCCGTGCGGGCGCCGCC
>JAANMY010002825.1_pt1 | contig 15477 bp, 12 predicted proteins | sample 7279691 | NCBI WGS metagenome assembly JAANMY01 (sample SAMN14094543, study PRJNA606508) | bioreactor metagenome | isolation source: A lab-scale SPAN reactor treating ammonium-rich wastewater day 388 | place: Ireland: Galway | collected 2018-02-07
CATCCCGTTCTACGTGTTCTACTCGATCTTCGGCTTCCAGCGTGTCGGCGACATGATCTGGAGCGCCGGCGACATGCTCTGCCGCGGCTTCCTGCTGGGTGGAACCTCCGGGCGCACCACGCTCAACGGCGAAGGGCCCCAGCACCAGGACGGCCACTCGCAGGTCATCGCCAACACCGTCCCGAGCATCCGCAGCTACGACCCGGCCTTCGCCGGCGAACTGGCGATCATCGTGCGCGACGGCATCGACCGCATGTACGGGAAGCAGGAAGACCTCATCTACTACATCAGCCTTTACAACCAGAACTACGCCATGCCGCCGGTGCCGGCGGCCGCAGCCGACGGCATCGTGCGCGGCATGTACTGCTTCCGCAGGTCCAGCCTCGGCGTCACCCGCGGCCGCAAGGCGCATCTGTTCGGCAGCGGTGCGATCATGACCGAGGTGCTGGAAGCGGCCGGGCTGCTGGAGGGCGCCGGTATCGCCACCGATGTCTGGAGCGTCACCAGCTATAACGAACTGAGCCGCGAAGCGCTGCGCGTGGAGCGCGAACAGCGCCTCGGCCATGACGGCAAGCCCTGGGTCCAGGCCCTGCTGGAGGATGAACAGGGCGTGTTCGTCGCCGCCAGCGACCACATGAAGGCGCTGCCGCTCTCCATCGCCCGCTGGGTCCCGGGCCCGTACACGGTGCTCGGCACCGATGGCTACGGGCTCAGTGAATCACGCGAGGAGCTGCGCCGGCACTTCGAGGTCAGCGCCGCCTACATCGCCCATGCGGCGGCGGCCGCTCTGGCCGGGCGCCGGGCCGTAACGCGGCGTGAGCTGAAGGACCTTGCCGCGCGCTGGGGCATCGAGCCCGGCAAGCCCGACGCCTCGCTCACTGGTCCGGCGGGCTACCAGCGGGACTGACGGCGGACCAGGGCGAGCACGCCGAGGCCCGTTGCCAGCAGCCAGAAACTGGCCGGCAGCGGTACAACAGCGGGTGCCAGGGTAAAGGCAATGCCGCGGACCTTGTAAGCCTCGCACTCGCTGTCGGCACTGACGTTGCGGCTGCTGCAGGACCGGTCGTGGTGGTTGCCGCCCAGGAACAGCACGTTGCCCGTACCCGTGAGCGCATGGGTCAGCGGACTATAGGCTGACAGCGCCGCACTCAACTGTTCGCCACCCATGCCGGCGATGTCACCCAAGGTGGCGAAGCCATGCGATGACAGGTCCGGCACTCCGCCCGGCAGGTCGCCGATCCGGTAGACGATATCGCGGTCATTGGGGTCGCTGCCGGGGCCATCCCAGGGATCGACGGTCAGGCCGAGGAAGTTCACTCGCTGGCTGAACACCAGCACCAGCAGGTCATCGCGGCCGGCGCTGTCGACTTCATGTTCGTCACTGCTGCAACCGGCGCTGGCAAGGCCCTCGCTGCGGTTGCAGATGCCAAGGCCGGTTCCCCAGCTGTGGATCTCCGCCGTCTGGAACGCGAAATAGCCCGGGCTGGCGGGCAGGGCCGCGCCGGTCTCGGCCCAGGCGCTCGCGGTGACGCTGATGCCACCGCTACTGAAGACCAGGCTGTTGCCGTAGCCCCCGCTGCCGCCCGCTGCACGGAAGTCGATGGTCGTGGCCGTCGCCGTGCCGCTGGCCAGCAGCAGCCAGGCCGCCAGCAGGCCGCAGAGACCTCGCGGGGCCAGAATGCGGATGGAATGGGCGGCGAGGATGGGCAGGCTGCGCATCGGCGATGGAACTCCGTTGGAACCGTGGTCTGGAGCGGGTTTCGGGCTGCAGGGGGCAGCCGGACCCGCGTGTTGCTTGTTGCGCGCAAGACTACAGACAGATCCTCGGAGAACCTACCGAAAGTTTCCATAACCCACTGATCCATTATCGGAAGTGAGACCCGGGTCCAGATCAGCCGTCGCGCTGGCGCCAACCTCCCGGGCGCACAAAAAAACAGGGCCCGCCTTGGAGGCGGGCCCTGTGGAGGTTTGCCGGAAGCTGTTCGCCGGCCTCAGTTGAGCAACTGGCGGCGCCTGGCCATGCCGAGGAGGCCCAGGCCCGAGCCCAGCAGCCAGACGGCAGCGGGCACCGGCACGACGGTCTCGGTCACCAGCGTGAACTTCTTCTGGATCCAGGCCAGCTGGCCAGCGCCGGCATTGGCGCGCAGCGTGTCCTGGATGGTGACCCGCATGTCGTTTGCCGCCTGGGCGAAGCTGGCGGCGGTCAACAGCGAGCCGCTGAGGTTGGCGATCTGCGGGCCGCCGGAGTCACCGGCGATGGGCAGGCTCCAGATGTTGCTCAGGCTGTCGCTGGACACCAGGTTGCTGCGTGCCTGCATGTAGAGCGTGGCACGCACATCACCGCCGTTGACGATCTCGTAGTCGAACTCCTCGTTGACCGTCAACGAAACGATCTCCTGCCCGCCCGGCGTCCAGACGCGGCTGAAGACGAAGTTCGCGGGGCCAGCAGTGACGAAGCCGGCGCCGTTGGACAGTGCGAGGAAACTCGCCGGCGTGAACTGCATATCGTCGCCGACGCGCGTCGGCAGGCCGGTCAGGGCCACGGCAGCCTGGGCGTTGTCGTACTCGTAGCAGACGATGGCTGTGATCGGGCAGTCCGTCACGAGCGCCGCACTGGCCGGCATCACGGCACCGAGCGCGCCCGCTGTCATCGCCAGCGTCAGGAGTTGCTTCATGTTCACGATGTGTTCCCCGCCTGTATCGTGTCTTGTCGCGTCGTTTTTCTTCCGGGTCGATGCCGCTGTTCCCGGCAGGACCCGTGACCCTCGTCTGGCCAAGATATTCGCAATGCCAGATCTTGTAAACGGCTGAATTGTCCCCTCAGAACAGTCGCCGTGACCGCCTTAACATAAGGCGCCAGCCTGTCGCGAACGACGCCGCAGGATGCCCAGGATCCCGACGCCCGAACCCAGCAGCCAGGCCGCCGCCGGCACCGGCACCACCGTCGTACCCGGCAGCCACTGGACCTCCATGGTGAACTTCTTCTGGATCAGCGCGTACTGCCCCGTGGCCGTGGTGTTGGCCGTCAGCGTATTGGCGATGGCGACCTTGAGATCGGTGGCCAGCCCGACGAAGGCCGCGGATGGCCAGACGGACGCCGTGGTACCCCAGAGGTCCGGGCCACCCGAATCGGTCGACGCCGAGAACAGCGCCGAGGTGCTGGTGCTGTCCGAACCCAGCAGGTTGCTGTCCACCGTCAGGTCGAGCTGGGCGCTCACGGACCCGTTGCCGACGATTTCGTAATCCCCGCTTTCTTCCACCGACAGGCCGAGGATCTCTACGCCACTCAGCGTGTACACGCGGTCGAAGACGAAGGTTGCGGTTTGCGAGCTGAGCCCGGCGCCGTTCTCGGACAGCGCGTAGAACTCCGCAGGCAGGAACTGCATTTCATTGCCGACGCGCACCGGCATGCCGAACCAGGCGACCGCTGCCTGGGTCTCATCGTACTCGTAGCAGATATCGGGGCCACAGCTGGTGGTCGTCGCTCCTGCCAGCAGCGGTGCTGCCGACAACGCCGCCAGCAGCAGGGTCTGATTGAAAAACTTCATGTCGTTCACCGCAGTTGTTTTGTCGTTATGGCTTGGCGATTTCGCCGCCTGCATGCCGCCCCCAAGTGCGGTGCCGCAAGCCAAAATTATTCCGCCACAGAAAAAAAAGCAACGTCAGGTATCACCCGGATCAGCGCATTCGACATAAGCCGGTTCAACCAGGATCACATGCACGCGTAGCGGACCATGGGCGCCGAGGCGACTGGGCACCCCGAGGTCGGCGGTTCGCGACGGACCACGGATCAGGTGCAGGGAACGTGGCAGCGGCCCCTGCCGCAGCACTGGCCAGAGATCGTCTATGCCGTCGAGCAACTGGCCGGATTCGACGATGACGATGTGCGTCGCAGCGAGAAACGCATCCGCGGCCACCTGCCGGGTGCCGGAAGCCAGCACCACCACCCCCTCCTCAGCCAGCGCCGCCAGGCAGCCCGTCACGAGCGTGCCGCCATCGTCAGGGAGCCGATCCGCGCCGTACTCGAGCTGTGCAGCATTGCGCAGATCGACCGCTGCCGGCACCTCGCCGGGGCAGATTCGCAACGGCAACGAATTCGCAGCCAGGTACGCGGCGATGGCGCCGGGCACGGCCGCCGGCCCACTCACCACCGCAAACGTCGCCGAGGCCGCCTGCAGGCCAGCCGCGAAACGTCTGATCTTCACGGCAGATCCGCCATTCACCGGCGCCGGCGCCACGGCTGCCGGCCGCAGGGTCGCCGGCGTCGCGCGCGAGAGCTGCGCGAGGATCGCGTCGCGCGCGCTCATGCGCCCCGCTGCCGCAGGCGACGCCGGCGCCAGCGTTCCTGGAAGGTCTCGCCGTCCGGCGCGGGCAGGTCGCGCCAGGCGAACCAGCCACGGCCGAGGGGGCCGAGGCCCCGCAGCCGCCGCCGCGCGCCCGCCGGCACGGAGAGCAGCCGCAGCACGCGAGCTGCCAGCGCCAGGACCCGGCCATACAGCCAGGGATGCGCGGCCAGGTATCGCCAGGCCCACAACCCGGGCCGCTCCGGTCCGGTACCGATGCGCGCCGCCAGCGCCTGTGAACGCCAGTGGCGCAGGATGTCCGGGATCGGGATCGCCACCGGGCACACGTCCTCGCAGCGGCCGCAGAGCGTCGAGGCATTGGGCAGATGGGCCGCTGCGGCGATGCCCGTGAGCGCCGGCGTCAGCGCCGCGCCGATGGGACCGGAATACACCGAGCCATAGGCGTGGCCGCCGACGCTGGTGTAGACGGGGCAGTGGTTGAGGCAGGCCGAGCAGCGGATGCAGCGCAGGAGCGGCTGCTGCGTGGTGCCCAGCAGCGAGCTGCGGCCGTTGTCGACCAGCACCACGTGGAATGCACGGGGCCCGGCAGCGTCGCCCGGGCGGCGTGGACCATGCACCAGGGTCGTGTAGGCGCTGAGCGGCTCGCCGATCGCCGATCGCGCCAGCAGGCGCAGCAGCACGCCCAGGTCCTCGAGCGTCGGCACCACCTTCTCGATGCCGGTTACCACGATGTGGGTGGCCGGCAGCGTCATGCTGAGATCTGCGTTGCCCTCGTTGGTGACGATCACCGCCGCACCGGTTTCCGCGACCAGGAAATTGGCGCCGGTGATGCCGACGTCGGCCCCGAGAAAGGCCGCACGCAGTTCGGCACGGGCTTCGGCCAGCATGTCCTCCGCCTCGCGCAACGGTTCCGCGCGTGGCCGCCGGTGATGCTGCTCGAAGGTGGCGGCCACATCGGCCAGGCCCAGGTGCAGCGCCGGTGCCAGGATATGGCTCGGCCGTTCACCGCGCAGCTGGATGATGTACTCGCCGAGATCGGTCTCGGTCACCTGCAGGCCACGACGCTGCAGGCTGTCGTTGAGGCCGATCTCCTCGGTCACCATCGACTTGCTCTTGATGACTCGACGCGCACCAGCCGCGTCACAGAGTTCGCCGACGATACGGCAAGCCTCCTCCGCGTTGCGCGCCCAGTGCACGGTGCCGCCGGCGGCGATGACCCGGGCCTCGTAGGCACGCAGCAGCTCGCCGAGGCTGCCGATGCTCGCATCGCGCATGTCGCGGGCACGCGCACGCAGCGCCGGGTAGTCGGGCAGTCCCGCCAGCGCCGTGGCGCGCAGCCCGGGCATGGCCGTGCGCATGGCGGCCAGCGAACGCTGCAGTGTCGGCTGCTCCAGCGCTGCCGCCGCCTGGGCGGGGAAGTCCCGGCTATCCACGGCCCGATCCGTCCGCGGGTCCCTGCCCGCCACCGGGAACCTGTCCGGCCAGCGCTTCGGCGACATGCACGGCGCGCAGCGGCAGGCCACGGCGCTGCAGGCGACCCTCGAGATGCAGCAGGCAGCCGAGGTCACCGCCGACGAGGAAATCGGCGCCGGTGGCCAGCACGGCATCGAGCTTGCGGTCGGCGATCTGCGCCGACACTGCCGGGTACTTCACGCAGAACAGGCCGCCGAAGCCGCAGCATTCCGCGGCCTCGGCCGTCGCCAGCTCGCGCAGCTCCAGCCCCGGCAGCTGCGACAGCAACGCCCGTGGCTGGTTGCGGATGCCGAGCTGGCGCAGGCCGGAGCAGGCGTCGTGGTAAGCCACCGACGCGTCCCAGCGTGGTGCGTTCTCCAGCACGGCTGCGTGGCGATCGAGGAAGTCGCAGATCTCAAAAGCGCGCGCCGCGAGGTCTTGCGCCGCGGCCGCATCGGCCGAGCCGGGCGCGAACAGTCGCGGATACTCGCGTAGGGTGGCGATGCAGGAACCCGAGGGCGCCACCACGAAATCGTAACCGGCGAACACCGCGATCATGCGCCTCGCAAGATCCGCCGCGCCATCCGCATCACCGGCATTGAGCAGCGGCTGGCCGCAGCAGCCCTGGCGCGGCACGGCGACGGCGAAACCGGCCTGCCCGAGCAGCGCCACCGTGGCCTCGGCCACCGAAGGGCGCAGGGCGTCTACGAGGCAGGTGACCAGCAATGCGACGCTGCGGGTGGGGGCGGTCATGGTGTCGCCATCCTAAGGGATGACGGCGTGCCGGAGGCACGCCGCGCCGCTACTTATATATGTCGTGGCCAACCCGCGGCCGTTGGCCGGTGCCGCGGCCCTGCGCAATAATGCAGCGATGCACCGGCAGTCATCGATCCTGCAGTTTCCCGATCTCGCTGCGCTCGACCTCGACGCCTATTGCGCGCGGATCGGCTACCACGGCGGGCGGGAGCCCAGCCTGGCCACGCTGCGCGAGATCCAGTGGCGGCACATCCGCTCCATCCCCTTCGAAAACCTCGCCAGCCTCGCCGGTGATCCGGTGCCGCTGGACCTCGCGGCCCTGCAGGCCAAGATGGTCCGGGGCCGCCGCGGCGGCTACTGCTTCGAGCACAACCTGCTGTATGCCGCCGCGCTCCAGCGCCTGGGCTACGTGGTCACCGGCCTGGCGGCCCGCGTGCTGTGGAAGGCGCCGCCAGACCGCACCGGGCCGCGCACCCACATGCTGCTGAAGATCGATCTCCCCGAAGGCACGTACATCACCGACACTGGCTTCGGTGGCGCCTCGCTGCCCGGCCCGCTGGAACTGGTCGCCGGCCACGCACAGGCGACGCCGATCGAGCCCTACCGGCTGCTGCAGCAGGGTGACCAGTTCCATCTCGAGGTGCAGCTGCGCGATGCCTGGCAGCCGGTCTACCGCTTCGACCTGCAGCCGCAGCAAGCCGTCGACTACGAGGTGGCCAACTGGTTCGTGGCGGCCCACCCGACTTCGCGCTTCACCCAGGTGCTGATGGTGGCGCTGCCGGCCGGCCAGCGCCGCCAGTCGCTGTTCAACGATGAACTGAAGCTGCACGACCCCGACGGCCGGAGCGAGAGCCGGCGGTTCACCAGCATCGCGGAACTGCGTGCGACACTGGCTGGCCTGTTCGGCATCGAGGTGCCGGCTGGTGCGCGATACGACGCCGCGCTGGGACGGATCCTGGCGCGCCCCGCCGCCTGAGGGTTGCCGGCGCTCAGCCGCCCGGCGCGGGCAGCAGCCGGCGGACGTTTTCCGGCGGCCGGCCGATGACGGCGCCGGCATCCGACACCACGATGGGCCGCTCGATCAGGATCGGATGCTCCGCCATCGCGGCCAGCCAGTCGACATCCCCAAGCTCGCGGCCCGCATAGCGCTCGCGGAAGATCGTCTCGCCCCGGCGCACCAGATCGGCCGGCCGGATGCCGAGGCGGTCGACGATAAGGGCCAGCTCGGCCGTCGTCGGTGGCGTGCGCAGGTACTCCACCACGCGCAGGGCCACGCCGCTGGCGCGCAGTATCTCCAGCGTCGCCCGGCTCTTGCTGCAGGCGGGATTGTGATAGATCGTTAGCATGCGCCAAGGATACCGGTAGCGATGACAGGATGAACACCCGCATGACCCGCCCCCGCCGTTCCGCGCTCTACATGCCGGGCGCCAACGCCCGTGCCCTCGCCAAGGCGCGCAGCCTCGACGCCGACGTGCTCATCATGGACCTCGAGGACGCCGTCGCCCCGGAAGCGAAGGCCGTGGCGCGCGAGCAGGTCGCCGCCACCCTGGCCGCGGGCGGCTATGGCCGCCGTGAACTGGTGGTGCGCATCAACGGCCTCGACACGCCCTGGGGCGCCGACGACCTGGCCGCCGTGGCCCGCATGCCGGCCGATGCGGTGCTGCTGCCGAAGGTCGAGGATGGCCCGCAGCTGCGCGCGAGCATCCAGCGCCTCGACCAGGCCGGCGGCGGCCGGCTGCCGGTCTGGGTGATGGCCGAGCTGCCGCAGGCGGTGCTGGCCATCGACGCCATCGCCAGCCTGGCCCCGCGCGTGGCGGTGATCGTCATGGGGACGGCCGACCTCGGCCGGGCGCTGCGCCTGCCGGCAGACCCGTCGCGGCTGGGTCTGCTGCCGGCGCTCGGCCAGTGTCTGCTGGCAGCCCGGGCCCGGGGTCTTGATATACTGGACGGGATTTTCACGGATCTCCATGACGAGCCGGGGTTGCGGGCCGCCTGCCAGCAGGGGAAGGCGCTCGGTTTCGACGGCAAGACGCTCATCCATCCTGCCCAGATCGCCACCGCCAACGACTGCTTCGGCGTGTCGGCGGCCGAGGCGGCCGCGGCGGCCAGTGTCGTGGCGGCCTGGGAGGCGGCGGCAGCCGCCGGCCAGGGCATCGCCGTGCTGGATGGGCGCATGGTGGAGCGCCTGCATGCCGAGGAGGCGCGTCGCCTGCTCGGCCTGCACGCCGCCTGCAGCGTCGAGGCCGGGGATCCTGACAGGAACAGGGAATGACAGGCTTTCCGAAACGCACCCTCACCGACTGGGCGCGGCTGGCCGCCAAGGAGAACGGTGGCCAGCCCGCTGACGAGCTGACCTGGCAGACGCCGGAGGGCATCCCGGTCAAGGCGCTGTACAGTGCCGCGGACCTCGCCGGCCTCGAACACCTCGACTCGCTCCCCGGCCTGCCGCCCTACACCCGCGGCCCGCGCGCCACCATGTACGCGGTCCGGCCCTGGACGGTGCGCCAGTACGCGGGCTTTTCCACCGCCGAGGAATCCAACGCCTTCTACCGCCGCAACCTGGCCGCGGGCCAGACCGGGCTGTCGGTCGCCTTCGACCTGCCGACCCACCGCGGCTACGACTCCGACCACCCGCGCGTGGTGGGTGATGTCGGCAAGGCGGGCGTGGCCATCGACTCGGTCGAGGACATGAAGATCCTGTTCGCGGACATCCCGCTCGATCGCATGTCGGTATCCATGACCATGAATGGCGCGGTGCTGCCGGTCATGGCCATGTACATCGTCGCCGCCGAGGAACAGGGCGTGAAGCAGGCGGGCCTGTCGGGCACCCTGCAGAACGACATCCTCAAGGAGTTCATGGTCCGCAACACCTACATCTATCCGCCCGCGCCGTCGATGCGCATCGTCGCCGACATCATCGGCTACACCGCCCGGCACATGCCGAAGTTCAACTCCATCTCCATCTCCGGCTACCACATGCAGGAGGCCGGGGCGACCTGCGTGCAGGAACTCGGCTACACCATCGCCGACGGCATCGAGTACGTGCGCGCCGCTATCGGTAGCGGGCTGAAGGTCGACGAGTTCGCGCCGCGGCTGTCGTTCTTCTTCGGCATCGGCATGAACTTCTTCATGGAGGTCGCCAAGCTGCGCGCTGCCCGGCTGGTATGGGCGCAGCTGATGCAGGAGCTGTTCCAGCCCGCCGACCCGCGCTCGCTGATGCTGCGCACCCACTGCCAGACCTCGGGCGTCAGCCTCACCAGCCGCGACCCGTACAACAACGTCATCCGCACCACCATCGAGGCACTGGCCGCGGTGCTGGGCGGCACGCAGTCGCTGCACACCAATTCCTTCGACGAGGCGCTGGCGCTGCCGACGCCCTTCTCCGCCCACATCGCCCGCAACACCCAGCTGGTGATCCAGGAAGAAACCGCCGTCACCCGCGTGGTCGACCCGCTGGCCGGCTCCTACTACGTCGAGAGCCTGACCGCCTCGCTGGCGCGCGAGGCACGCGCGCTCATCGACGAGGTCGAGAAGCTCGGCGGCATGACCCGTGCGGTGGAATCCGGCATGCCGAAGCTGCGCATCGAGCAATCGGCCGCGCTGCGCCAGGCGCGCATCGACCGCGGCGAGGAAGTCATCGTCGGCGTCAACGCCTACCAGCGCGAGGACGAACCGGAGATCGAGATCCTCGCCATCGACAACAGCGCGGTGCGCGAGGCACAGCTGCGGCGCCTGCAGCAGGTACGCAGCTCGCGCGACGCCGGTGCCTGCCGCGCCGCGCTGGAGGCGCTGGCGCAGGCGGCGGCATCCGGTGCCGGCAACCTGCTGGAGCTGGCAGTGGCCGCCGCGCGGGCGCGGGCCACCGTCGGCGAGATCTCCGATGCACTGGAAAAGGTCTACGGGAGGCATCGCGCCGTGGTGCAATCCATCAGTGGTGTGTACGGCTCGGCCTACGAGGGCGACGCCGGTTTCGCCGCCATCAGGCAGGATGTCGAGCGCTTCGCCGCCGAGGAAGGCCGGCGCCCGCGCCTGCTGGTCCTCAAGCTCGGCCAGGACGGGCACGACCGCGGCGCCAAGGTCATCGCCACCGCGTTTGCCGACCTCGGCTTCGACGTCGACGTCGGCCCGCTGTTCCAGACACCCGAGGAAGGCGCGCGCCACGCCATCGAGAACGACGTCCACGTGGTCGGCGTCTCCTCGCAGGCTGCGGGCCACCGCACGCTGGTGCCGCAGCTCATCGAGGCGCTGCGCCGCGAGGGCGCGGGTGACATCGTCGTGGTCTGCGGCGGCGTCATTCCGCCGCAGGACCATGCCTTCCTCAGGGAGGCGGGGGTGGCGGCGATCTTCGGACCCGGGACCAACATCCCGCAGTCCGCCGCCGAAGTGCTGAAGCTGGTGCGCCAGCGGCGCCTGGCGGCCTAGGACATACGCGAACGGCAGCGTCGCGGTCCGGCCCGGTCCGGCACCCGCGTCCGGCCGGTCCGCGCGCAACCTGCAATCTGGAGTAGCAAGGCATGCAAGACATCATCCGGCAGCTCGAGGACAAGCGCGAGGCTGCCAAGCTCGGCGGTGGCACCAAGCGTATCGGGCTGCAGCACGCCAAGGGCAAGCTCACCGCGCGGGAGCGCATCGCGCTGCTGCTCGACGAGGGCAGCTTCGAGGAATGGGACATGTTCGTCGAGCACCGCTGCACGGACTTCGGCATGGCCGAGCAGAAGATCCCGGGCGACGGCGTGGTGACCGGCTACGGCACCATCAACGGCCGCCTGGTGTTCGTCTTCAGCCAGGACTTCACCGTGTTCGGCGGCTCGCTCTCCGAATCGCATGCGAAGAAGATCTGCAAGATCATGGAACAGGCGATGAAGGTCGGCGCGCCGCTGATCGGCCTCAACGATTCCGGCGGCGCGCGCATCCAGGAAGGCGTCTCCTCGCTGGGCGGCTACGCCGACGTCTTCCAGCTCAACATGCTGGCCTCCGGCGTCATCCCGCAGATCTCGCTGATCATGGGACCCTGCGCCGGCGGCGCCGTGTACTCGCCGGCCATCACCGACTTCACCTTCATGGTGAAGGACAGCTCCTACATGTTCGTCACCGGCCCGGACGTGGTGAAGACCGTGACCCACGAGGAAGTCACGGCCGAGGAACTCGGCGGCGCCGTCACCCACACCACGAAATCCGGCGTGGCCGACCTCGCCATGGAGAACGACCTGGAGGCCCTGCTCAACACCCGCCGCTTCTTCAACTTCCTGCCGGCCAGCAACCGCGAGAAGCCGCCGGTGTGGCCGACGCTGGATTCCCCGCTGCGCGCCGAGCCCTCGCTCGACACCCTGGTGCCCGACGACCCGGCCCGGCCCTACGACATCAAGGAGCTGATCCTCAAGGTGGCCGACGAGGGCGACTTCTTCGAGATCCAGCCCGACTACGCGAAAAACATCGTCATCGGCTTCATCCGCCTCGAGGGCTCCACGGTGGGCGTGGTCGCCAACCAGCCGATGGTGCTGGCCGGCTGCCTGGACATCGACTCCTCGATCAAGGGCGCGCGCTTCGTGCGCTTCTGCGACGCCTTCAACATCCCCATCCTGACGCTCGAGGACGTGCCCGGCTTCATGCCCGGCACCTCGCAGGAGTACGGCGGCATCATCAAGCACGGCGCCAAGCTGCTGTTCGCCTACGCCGAGGCCACGGTGCCCAAGGTCACCGTCATCACCCGCAAGGCCTACGGCGGCGCCTACGACGTCATGGCCTCCAAGCACCTGCGCGGTGATGTCAATTTCGCCTGGCCGAGCGCCGAGATCGCCGTGATGGGCCCGAAGGGCGCGGTGGAGATCATCTTCCGCAAGGACATCGGCGACCCGGCGGCCATCGCCGCGCGCACCGAGGAGTACCGGCAGAAGTTCGCCAACCCGTTCATCGCCGGCGCCCGCGGCTTCATCGACGACGTCATCATGCCGCGCGACACCCGCGCGCGCGTCTGCCGCTCCTTCGCCATGCTCCGCAACAAGGAGCTGAAGAACCCGTGGCGCAAGCACGGCAACATCCCGCTCTGACCCGCGCTCTGCACCAGGGGCCGCATCGCACATGTTCAAGAAAATCCTCATCGCAAACCGCGGCGAAATCGCCTGCCGCATCATCCGCACCGCGCGCCGCATGGGCATCGGCACCGTGGCGGTGTACTCCGACGCCGACCGGCGTTCGCTCCACGTGCGCATGGCAGACGAGGCCGTGCACATCGGCCCTTCGCCGTCGGCACAGAGCTACCTGGTCGCGGAGCGCATCATCCAGGCCTGCAGGGACACCGGCGCCGAGGCCGTGCACCCCGGCTTCGGCTTCCTCTCCGAGCGGGCCACCTTCGCCGAGGCGCTGGCGGCGGCCGGCATCGTCTTCATCGGCCCCCGGCCGCACGCCATCACCAGCATGGGCGACAAGATCGCCTCCAAGCTGCTGGCGCAGAAGGCCGGCGTCACCACCATCCCGGGCTTCACCGGAGTCATCGAGGGAGCCGACCACGCGGTAGAGATCGCGCGCGGCATCGGCTACCCGGTGATGCTCAAGGCCTCGGCAGGTGGCGGCGGCAAGGGCATGCGCGTGGTGCGCAACGATGCCGAGTGCCGCGACGGCTTCCTGCGCGCCACCAACGAGGCGGTCGCCTCCTTCGGCGATGGCCGCGTGTTCGCCGAGAAGTTCATCGAGGACCCGCGCCACGTCGAGATCCAGGTGCTGGCCGACCAGCACGGGCATGTCATCTACCTGGGCGAGCGCGAATGCTCCATCCAGCGCCGGCACCAGAAGGTACTGGAGGAAGCCCCCTCGCCGCTGCTCGACGAGAAGACCCGCAGGGCGATGGGCGAGCAGGCCGTGGCGCTGGCGAAGGCCGTGGACTACTGCTCCGCCGGCACGGTGGAGTTCGTCACCGACCAGAACCGCAACTTCTACTTCCTGGAAATGAACACGCGCCTGCAGGTCGAGCATCCGGTGACCGAGATGGTCACCGGCGTGGACCTCGTGGAACTCATGATCCGCGTGGCCGCCGGCGAGAAGCTGCCGCTCTCCCAGAAGGACGTGAAGCTCAAGGGCTGGGCACTGGAAGCGCGCGTCTATGCGGAGGATCCGTTCCGCAACTTCCTGCCCTCGACCGGCCGCCTGGTGCGCTGCCGGCCGCCGCAGGCCGGCGATGCCGTGCGCATCGACACCGGCATCGAGGAAGGCAGCGAAGTGTCGATGTTCTACGACCCGATGATCGCCAAGCTGGTCACCTGGGGCGAAACCCGCGCCCAGGCCATCGACCGCATGCAGGACGCGCTCGATGCGTACTACATCCGCGGCGTGTCGCACAACATCGGTTTCCTCAACGCGGTGCTGTCGAAGGAGCGCTTCCGCCAGGGCCGGCTCAGCACCGGCTTCATCGCCGAGGAGTATCCGGACGGCTTCAGCGCCGCCGACGTGCCGCAGGCCGATCCCGGCCTGCTGATCGCGGTGGCGGCCAGCGTGCACCGCCGCTTCATGGACCGTGCCGCACGGCTCTCCGGCCAGCTGCCGAGCCACGAGCGCGTGGTCGGCGATGCCTTCGTCGTCATCGTCAACCGCATCCACCATGCGGTGACGGTGCAGGCCATCCCGGGTGGCTGCCGGGTGCGGGTCGGCACCACGGACTACGAGGTCATCAGCGACTGGCAGATGGGCCAGCCGCTGATGCGCGGCAGCGTCAATGGCGAGGCCATCTGCATCCAGGTCGACCGCGTCGGCATCCGCTACCGGCTCACGCGGCGCGGCTCGCAGGTCGACGCGCTGGTGGTCACGCCGTCCACGGCGGCCGTCGAAGCGCTTATGCTGGAGAAGCAGCCGCCGGACCTGTCGAAGTTCCTGCTCTCGCCCATGCCGGGGCTGCTGAAACGGCTGGCGGTCAAGGTCGGCGACGAGATCAAGGCCGGCGAGGAGCTCGCGGTGGTCGAGGCCATGAAGATGGAGAACAGCCTGCGCGCCACCGACGACGTGAAAGTCGGCAAGATCCTCGCCACCGAGGGCCAGAGCCTCGCGGTGGACCAGCCGATCCTGGCCTTCGACTAGGCCGGCGGCCCCACGTCCGCATGAGCGCCCGGCGCGCACTGAACCCTGACGAGCTCGCCGGACAGGTCCGCGCCGGTGACCGCCGGGCGCTGGCGCGCGCCATTACCCTGGTGGAATCGGCGCGGCGCGAGGACCAGGGGCCGGCCAACCGGCTGCTCGAGCTGCTGGCACCCCATGCCGGGCGCTCCATCCGCATCGGCGTGAGCGGCGTGCCGGGGGTGGGCAAGTCGACCTTCATCGAGGCGCTCGGCAACCATGTCATCGACCAGGGCCACAAGGTCGCGGTGCTGGCGGTGGACCCCTCCTCGGCCATCAGCGGCGGCTCGATCCTCGGCGACAAGACGCGCATGGAGACGCTCGGGCGCCGCCTCGAGGCCTTCATCCGCCCCTCTCCCGCCGGCCGCACGCTTGGCGGCGTCACCCGCCACAGCCGCGAGGCGATGCTGGTGAGCGAGGCCGCCGGCTTCGACGTGATCCTGGTGGAAACCGTCGGCGTCGGCCAGTCGGAGACCGCGGTGGCGGAGATGACCGACATGTTTGTGCTGCTGCTGCTGCCCGGTGGCGGCGACGAACTGCAGGGCATCAAGCGCGGCATCATGGAGCGCGCCGACCTGGTGCTGGTCAACAAGTGCGACGGCGACCTGCAGGCCGCCGCCGAGCGCGCCGCCACCGATTACCGCAACGCGCTGCGCCTGCTGCAGCGGCGCGCCGCGGCCTGGCAGGTACCGGTGCAGGCCTGCTCCGCGCGCGACGGCGCGGGCATCGCCGCGGCCTGGGACGCCATCGGCCGCTTCCGCGCCGCGGTCACCGCCAGCGGCGACTTCGCCGCCAACCGCGCCAGCCAGGCCCGCGCCTGGCTGTGGAGCGAGATGGCGGAAACCCTGATCGACGCCCTGCGCGC
>JAANMY010002826.1_pt1 | contig 15474 bp, 14 predicted proteins | sample 7279691 | NCBI WGS metagenome assembly JAANMY01 (sample SAMN14094543, study PRJNA606508) | bioreactor metagenome | isolation source: A lab-scale SPAN reactor treating ammonium-rich wastewater day 388 | place: Ireland: Galway | collected 2018-02-07
AGTCGAGGCACTGATCGGGCCGGATATCACTCTCTGGTCCTCCCATTTCATTTCGAAACCTGGCGGGGATGGGTTGCCTGTATCCTGGCACACTGATGCGGATTACTGGAAAGGGAGACTCCAGCCCATCGAAGTCGTGACTGTCTGGCTGGCGGTGGACCGCTCGAATCGTGAAAATGGGTGCATGAGGGTGATCCCGGGCACCCACCACGAACGAAAAGAAAGGCGTTACCGTGACCTCCCGGAGGGATCGAATGTGTTCGGCACCACACTGGAGGAAAACGAGATCGATGAGGCGAAGATTGTGGATATCGAACTCGAAGCAGGTGAATGTTCCTTCCATGATGCCTGGCTGATCCATGGCTCCCTGCCGAACCATTCACCCCGGCGCCGCTGTGGCTACACCATGCGCTATATGCCCTCATCGGTCGTTTTCGCCCCACTCGGTCCAAGAGACACACACAAGGTTTTTCTGGTGCGGGGAAAGGACCTTTCAGGGGGCAAAACTATCTACACAGAAATTCCAAAACCGGTCTGAAAATGAACCAGAAACCAGCATTAACACGCTGATTACATTACACTTATCGCAGATTATGCCGGTCTTTGCAAAAGGTCTTTACTGAAAGCCGATCTGTGATTATACTTCAACCTCGTTGTGCTGAAAATTTCGCCCGCACCACTGCCATTTCCGAAGTGGGTCAACAAATTTCTGGTTATCGGGGCGAGTATCGTGGGATTCGGCGGGGCTTATGTCCTCGCTGTCGCCATCTACGCCGCCGCACCAGGGACCCAGAGAGTCGGTTATGCTCCCAAGCAACCGGTCGCATACAGCCACTTACTCCATGCTGGTGAATTGGGAATTGATTGCCGTTATTGTCATAATACAGTCGACACCTCAGCGCAGGCCTCCATTCCTCCCACACAGGTCTGCCTCAATTGTCATGCAAACATCCGATCGACCAGCGAGAAGCTGATTCCCATTCGCGAAAGCTACGCTACAGGGATGCCGGTCGAGTGGGTCCGGATCCATGATCTGCCTGATTTTGTCTATTTCAACCACAGCGCTCATGTGAACCGCGGAGTCGGGTGCGCCTCCTGCCATGGCCGGATCGACAAAATGGAGGTTGTCAGCCAGGACCAGCCCTTAACCATGGGATGGTGCCTGGATTGCCACCGGAACCCGGAAAAACATCTACGCCCATTGGATGAAGTGACCACGATGGATTATGTCCCCCTCGAGGATCAGGAAGCATTGGGAGAGCGCCTCAAGGCCGAATATAAAATACGGGATCGCGAAAAACTGACGGATTGCTCGTTATGCCATCGATAGACCAGACGGAAAACGGACGGAATTACTGGAGGAGCTTGCAGGAACTGGCTCTCACACCGGAATTCCTGGCTGAATTGGGGCCTGAATTTGCCGCAGGGACAGATCTCCCCCCGGCAGGAACTTCCCGCCGCCGATTTCTTCAGGTGATGGCCGCCTCAGTGGGGCTGGCAGGCCTGACCGGGTGCCGTTGGCCAAAAGAAAAGATATTCCCTTATGCAAACCGCCCCGATAACCGCACCCCAGGCACACCGGTCCAATTTGCAACCTCGATGGACCTGGATGGTGTGGCGCGTGGGCTGCTCGCCACAAGCTATGATGGGCGTCCGATAAAAATCGATGGAAATAATCTTCATCCGGACAGCCTCGGGGCTACCGATCCATCTGCCGAAGCCAGTGTGCTCGAATTGTATGATCCGGATCGTTCAAGGTTTCCCATGGAAGCCGCAGGCGGTCAGACATTCAACCGGACATGGGATGAGTTCAGCACCTTTGCCAGATCCCATCTGGCAGAAATCAGGGGCCTCCAGGGGAGTGGCCTGGCATTTCTGGTTGAATCTTCCTCCTCCCCCAGCTGGGCGGGGTTGAAGCAGCAGGCTCTGGCGGCCTTTCCCCAGGCGAAATGGTGTGAATACGAGCCGGTCAATTCGGATAATGCCAGACAGGGGATTCACCTGGCTCTGGGCCAGGCATGCCGGCCCCATTTTTCTTTTTCTGAAGCCCGTGTGATTGTGGCGCTGGATGCCGATCTCTTCAGTGGGCACCCGGCCGCAATCCGCCATGCCCGTGAGTTTGTTGCGAGCCATGATCCTGATGCGCCGGAGATGAGCCGCCTTTACTCGATTGAATCCGTTTACAGCCTGACTGGGGCGATGGCAGACCATCGATTCCCGACTCCGGCATCCCATGTTTTGCCAGTTCTGTGCCGGCTGGCTCTGGAGCTGGCCAGACAGGGCCTGAATTCCCCGCTCCTGACACAGGCGGTTCTCGATGCCCTCAAACCCTGGAGCGAAACGAAGATTGAAACTCCATACCTGGAGGCCCTGGCGAAAGATATTCTCGCCAGTCCGGCCAGATGTGTCATCTGTGCCGGCGATCGCCAGCCCCCATTGGCTCATGCGCTGGCGGCTCTGCTGAACAGTGCCCTGGGAAATTCCGGAACACTGGTGAAATACACTCCGGAAGCCGATCCATCACACCCAGGTTCAATCGCATCGATCACAGCCCTGGTTGAGGAAATGAATGCAGGCAGGGTCCAGACTCTGGTTCTGGTGGGGGGGAATCCCCTCTACAATGCACCAGCCGATCTGGCTTTCGGGGAGGCCCTGAAAAAGGTATCCACCAGCATTCAGCTATCGCTGTTTGTGAATGAAACCACCTCAGCATGCAAGTGGCATGTGCCGATGGCCCATTACCTCGAATCCTGGGGGGATGGGCAGGCTCTCGATGGAACCCTTTGCGCACGCCAGCCTTTGATTCACCCGCTGTATGAGGGAAAAAGCCCGATCGAGTTCCTTTCCCTGCTGGTTGAAGACCAGCCACGAAGCGGGTATGACATTGTCCGCGGAACCGTGCTGCCGTTGTTGCCCGGCAATGACAAGGAGCTGGCCTGGAGAGAGTTCCTCAACAATGGTGTTCTATCCGGGACTGCCACAGATCCGGTTCAGGCTACACCCCAGGCTGAAGCGGTGGTGAGTTCCCTGAAGTCTGCCCAGCCACCCTCAACACCTTTGTCGGCGCAGAATCTGGAATTGATTTTCTGCAGGCACCCTTCTGTGCATGACGGGCGGTTTGCCAATAACGGCTGGCTTCAGGAGCTGCCGGAGTTCATGACCAAGCTGACCTGGGATAATGCCGCGTTGGTGGCTCCTGCCACTGCTGCAGAACTGGGTATTGCCCATGGCGAGGTTGCAGCCCTGAAATACCAGGGTGGGGAGCTCTCCGCACCGGTGTACATCATGCCTGGCCAGGCTCCCGCGAGTGTGGCCCTGTTCCTGGGGTATGGCAGGACAGCCGCAGGAAGGGTCGGCAATGGAGTCGGTTTCGACAGTTACACTCTGAGAACCTCCAGCGCCCCGGATTTCGGCAGCGGTCTGACCCTCGAGGGCACAGGCGCCCGCCACATCTTTGCCTGCACCCAGGATCACCATGCGATTGACACAATTGGAGCATCCGGGCGTGCGGAACGAGTGGGAGCCTTGATTCGTGAAGCGGATCTTTCTGAATACCGGGAGCACAAAGACTTCGCCAGCCACCGGGTTCATTCACCCCATGCAGTGCCTCTCTGGCAGCCCTACGAATACAACGATAACCGTTGGGGCATGGCGATCGATCTGCAGAAATGCATCGGGTGCAATGCCTGTGTGGTCTCCTGCCAGGCTGAAAACAATATCCCGGTTGTCGGCAAGGAACAGGTTTTCCGGCAGCGCGAAATGCACTGGCTGCGGCTGGACCGCTATTTTCATGGCGAGCCGGACAGCCCGGAGATAGCCCATCAGCCGGTCGCCTGTGTCCACTGCGAGAATGCGCCCTGCGAACAGGTCTGCCCGGCGGGAGCGACAGTCCATGATCACGATGGCCTGAATGTGATGGTCTATAACCGCTGCATCGGAACCCGTTACTGCTCCAACAACTGCCCCTACAAGGTCCGCCGATTCAACTTCTTCCACTATCATGTGCACTACACGGAAATGGAGAAGATGGTTTTCAATCCGGAGGTCACAGTCCGTTCACGCGGAGTGATGGAGAAGTGCACATACTGCACCCAGCGGATCCAGCACGCCAAGATTGTTGCCAAAAATGAACGCCGTCCGATCACGGATGGTGAGATCCGCACTGCCTGCCAAACCGCCTGCCCGACCGAAGCCATCGTGTTCGGGGATTTGAATGATCCTGAAAGCCGTGTTGCCCAGCTTCACCAGAACTCGCGCTCGTACCGGATGCTCGAGGAGCTGAATGTGGGGCCGCGAACAGCCCACCTGGCCCGGGTGCGGAATCCTAATCCGGAACTTGTCGAGAAGATTGTCCATGAGCATGGTTCTCATTCCTGAAAAAGATAATACCGGCAACGATCCGACTCAGAGGCCGGAACTGATCCTGGGGCAGCCGGACTTTGCCCAGCTGACAGAATCTGTCTGCCGTGTATCGGAAGCGCCATCACCTCCCAGGGTGTGGTATGTGGCGCTGTCGATCTCTCTGGCATTCACCATCATCCTGCATGTGATGATCGCCTACCTGCTCTGGGAAGGCACAGGGGTCTGGGGCATCCAGATACCGGTGGCCTGGGGATGGGCGATCGCAAACTTCGTGTTCTGGGTGGGCATCGGCCATGCCGGAACCCTGATCTCAGCCATTCTGTTTCTGTTCCGGCAGAAATGGAGGACCAGCATCAACCGGTTTGCGGAGGCTATGACCATCTTCGCGGTTATCTGTGCGGCCATCTATCCCGGAATTCATATCGGGCGTGTGTGGTTTGCTTATTGGCTCTTCCCGATCCCGAACTACCTGAACCTGTGGCCGCAATTCCGCAGCCCGCTGCTGTGGGATGTCTTCGCGGTCAGCACATATATGATCGTATCGCTGCTATTCTGGTATGTTGGGATGGTGCCGGATCTGGCAACTTTCCGTGACCGCGCCCAGACACGGGTCCGCCAGGTTGTGTATGGAATACTCGCGCTCGGGTGGCGTGGTTCTTCACGGCAGTGGCACCGGTATGAATGCGCTTACCTGCTTCTGGCGGGACTGGCGACACCTCTGGTTCTGTCGGTACACAGCATTGTGAGCTTTGACTTCGCAGTTTCGCTCATTCCCGGGTGGCACACGACCATATTTCCACCCTATTTTGTGGCTGGCGCAATTTTCAGCGGGTTCGCCATGGTGGTCACTCTGGCCATCCCAGCCCGTTATCTGTTCGATCTCAAGCACATCATCACACTGCGCCACCTGGAAAACATGAACAAGATCATCCTTGTTACCGGCATGATGGTCGGTTACGCCTATGGGATCGAATTTTTCATAGCCTGGTACAGTGGCAATCCGACAGAAGCATTTGTTTTCTTCAACCGGGCGCTTGGCCCTTATGCCTGGGCTTACTGGACAATGATCAGCTGCAATGTCCTGATTCCTCAGTTTTTCTGGTTCAAGAAATGCCGGACGAGCATCTGGTTCATGTTTATTGTCTGCATATTCGTAAACATCGGCATGTGGTTCGAACGCTTTGTGATCGTGGTCACTTCACTCAGCCGCGACTTCCTTCCATCGAGCTGGGGGTACTTTCGACCGACCCTCATCGATGTGATGACTTTCGCCGGCACCTTCGGCCTGTTCTTTACCCTCTTTCTGCTGTTCTGCCGGTTTCTGCCGATTGTGGCGATGGCGGAGGTCAAGAGCATCCTCCCGAAGGCTGGGCTGGACAGCGGCCCGCACCATGGGCATGGCCAGTACTGGGGAGAGATTCCCTACCAGCATGATGAAGCCGCAAAAGAAGGGGGTGCGGGTGTATGAGCAGGCCACAAGCCCCTGGAAAAAGCCTGCCCGCTGCTGAGACAAAGGTCTTCGGAGTTCTGGCGGAATACGATTCGACTCATGCTCTTCTGGCGGCTTCCGAGAAAATCCGTGATGCCGGATATAAGAAATGGGACACGCATACACCCTTCCCGGTCCATGGCATCGATGAAGCGATGGGGATCCGGCGGACCATCCTGCCTCTGATTGTCCTCATCTGCGGGCTGACTGGATGCGCTTCAGGCCTGCTCCTGCAGTGGTGGACCAGTTCCGTGGATTACCCGGTGATCATCAGTGGAAAGCCGATGTTCAGCATCCCGGCATACATCCCGGTCACGTTTGAGCTGACCATCCTGTTCAGCGCTTTCGGGGCGGTGTTCGGAATGCTGGGGTTGAACCGCCTTCCGCTCTTCTATCATGGGGTATTCAACAGCCGCGGATTCAGCAAACGAATGACCACCGACCGGTTTTTCATCAGCATTGAAGCAATCGATCCAAAATTCGATGCCTCAAAAATATGTGAAATGCTGCGTGGGAATGGTGCGATCGAGGTGGAAGTGGTTGAAGAACCCGCCCAGGCGTTCCTCCCTCCCACATTGCGGCGCTGGGGGATTCCTGCTCTGGTCGTTCTGGGAGTTCTGGCATTGATTCCTCCTGCATTGATCGCACGGTCACGATCCAGAACATCAGAGAACACACGCCTGCAGCTGATGTGGGATATGGACCAGCAGCCGAAATTCAAAGCCCAGTCGGTCAATCCACTGTTCGCCGATGGTCGCGCGATGCGCCCGCAGGTGCCGGGGACAGTCGCACGGGGTGAGGCTTTGGCAGATGACCATCTGAACAAGGGACTGGTCCATGGCCAGTTCGCGAAAACCAATGCGCTGCCTGTCACGGAAACACTGGCCAGGCGCGGACAGCACCTGTTCGGAATTTATTGCTCCCAGTGCCATGGATTGGATGGATATGGGCATGGCCCGGTCGCGGTGCGTGCTGAACGGCTTCAGGAAGGGTCCTGGGTGGCCCCGCTGTCGATGCATGACCAGGTTGTCAAAGACCGTGAAGATGGCCATATCTTCAACACCATCACGAATGGCATCCGGACCATGCCGGCTTATGGGGACCAGATCACCATCAGGGATCGTTGGGCCATTGTTGCCTATATCCGGGCGCTGGAGAGAAGCCAGGATGCCCGAATCGAAGATGTACCCGCCGACCGGAGAGGGGAATTGCCCTGATGCCGCACGAGACACCCAAGGAACTTCTGCGATTGAATGAAGCGGCTCCCAGGCTGTTCCGGAATGCCTGCCTGCTGGGCATCGCCGGCCTGGTGGTGAGCCTCCTCATTGCGGTCTCTGTGGATGGCGGAGTGAAGAGGGCATATCACTCTTATCTGATGAACTTCTGCTACTTCCTCAGCCTGTCACTGGGTGGGCTGGTGTTTGTCATGATTCAACACCTCTCACGCGCAGGCTGGAGTGTCGTCGTACGGAGAATTTCTGAGGCGGTCGCGGCCAATGTCCTGTTTCTGGTGGTGCTGTTTGTCCCGATTCTGTTCGGGATGCACCATCTGTTCCCCTGGACCCGAGAGGAACTGGTGGCTTCCGATCCACTGCTGCAATGGAAGCAGCCTTACCTGAATGTTCCATTTTTCATTATTCGCTGCCTGATTTATTTCGGGGTCTGGTGTGGCTTGTCCTATTTCCTTCTCCGCTGGTCACAGGAGCAGGATGACAGCCGCTCGCCTGCTCTGACATTGCGAATGGAACGCTGGAGTGCTCCCGGGATTCTGCTGTTCGCCATCACTGTGACCTTCGCCTCATTTGACCTGCTGATGTCACGGGATCCGCACTGGTTCAGCACGATTTATGGAGTGTATTACTTTGGCGGAAGTTTTCTCGGGTTCGTATCGCTGCTGCCAGTGATATTTTTCGCGCTGCGCCTCAATGGTTACATCAGGAGATCGGTGACAGCCGAACACTTCCATGATCTGGGCAAACTGATGCTCGGATTCACAGTTTTCTGGGCCTATATCGCCTTTTCGCAGTTTCTCTTGATCTGGTATGCCGATCTGCCGGAGGAGACCGGCTGGTATGCGCGCCGCCTGGAGGGCCAATGGGGCTGGCTCAGCTTCCTCCTGCTGGCAGGCCATTTCATCATTCCCTTCATCGGCCTGCTGTTCCGTTACCCCAAACGCCGCCTTCGTTATCTTGCCCCCTGGGGGTTGTTCATCCTTGTCATGCACTGGCTTGATCTTTACTGGCTGTCCATGCCGGAGTTTTACTGGGGAGTCGAGGGGGCGGACACCGGAGTGATCCCCTTTCACCTGCTCGATCTGACCACGCTGCTGGGGATCGGAGGATTCTTTCTGGCAGGAACCATCCAGTGGCTGAGGGACTGCTCGCTGATCCCGGAAGGTGATCCCAGACTGAAGGAGTCATTGAGTTTCGAAAATGCCTGAAGACCATCATCTCCCGCCTGTTTCCGATGCCGATTCGGATCCGAACACTCCCAGGACTGTCCTGGTTGGATTTGTGGGGACTGTCCTGCTGGTTGTCATCATTGTGGCTTTGCAGACCCTTTTTTATAATGTAGAGAAAAAGGAGTATCAACGGAAAATCGTCAACCAGATCCCCGAGGAACTGGCCTCCCTTAAAGCCCAGCAAACAGAAAACCTGCACACCTATCGATGGGTCGACAAAGCCAGTGGGATTGTCGCCATTCCAATCGATCGAGCGATCGAGCTGGCAGTGCAAGAATCATCGAACCCTGCCACTCCTGTGATCCGGCCGGCGACTCCGAAACAACCATGAGACCAGCCCAATCCCGCACATTCTCCCTGGAGATCATTCTGATGGGAGCGTTTATCGCCCTCTGCTGCAGTGGAAGCCTGTCACAGGCACAGCTGGCCGGCCCTCTTCCCCCCGAGCTGGAGGGTGTCGGTGTCGAAGAAAAACTGGGGAACCAGATTCCGCTCGACACCGAGTTTCTGGATGAATCCGGAAAGCCGATCCGGCTCAGAGACTGCTTCGATGGAAAAAAACCGGTTCTGCTGACACTCAATTATTTTGGCTGCCCGATGCTGTGCGGGCTGCAGCTCAATGGAATGCTGGAAGCCCTCAAGGAAATGTCCTGGTCTCCCGGCCGGGAGTTCGAAATGATCACTCTCAGTTTTGATCCCAACGAAACACCCATCCTGGCCAAAAACAAGAAGCAGAACTACCTGAGGGAATACGGCCGCGCCGAAGCGGCTTCCGGATGGCATTTCTTAACCGGCCGCGAGCAGAACATTCGTGCCTTGACCGATGCGGTGGGATTCGGATTCAAATACAACGAGGAGCGCGGGGAGTACATGCACACCGCGGCGCTGATTCTGCTGACACCCCAGGGAAAAGTTTCCCGTTACCTTTATGGCGTGGTCTATGAACCCGAGACAATCCGTTTATCACTGGTTGAAGCCTCCGAAGGAAAGTTCATCAACACGCTCGATAAGCTGATTCTGTTCTGTTACCACTACGATGCCACTGAGGGGCGTTATTCGCTGGCAGCCATGAATCTGGCGAGATTCATCGGCGTCATCACAGTCCTGGTTATCGGTGGGTTCCTGATCCATTTCTGGCGGCGCGAAATGAAGCGCCCCATTTCCACAACAATAGAGGGGCAGCACACTTGAATCTCATCCAATCCATCCTGGATTCAGCCAGTCTTCGTTTTCTCAACCAGGCAGATGAAACCTTCTGGCTGCCTGCGCAGCGCTCAACCTATGCCGGCGAAGTCGATGCCCTGTTTTATTTCATCCTGTGGCTTTCGGTATTTTTCTTTTCGCTGATTGTGGGCCTGATGGTGTATTTTGTCTGGAAGTACCGTGCCCGTGAGGGCCACACCAGCCAGCCCAGCCCGATACACAACACCACCCTCGAGGTGGTCTGGACAATCATTCCGGTACTGATCGTGATCGTCATTTTCTACATGGGTTTCACCGGCTTCATGAATATCGCCAATCCACCGCAGAATGCTTATGAAATCAATGTCACCGGGATGAAGTGGAAGTGGCTTTTCACCTATCCCAATGGCTATGTGGATGAGAAGCTGCATGTGCCGGTCAACCGCCCGATCCGCCTGGTGATGACCTCGGAGGATGTGATCCACAGCCTGTATATCCCGGCTTTCCGGATGAAGATGGATGTCGTCCCGGGCCGTTACCACAAAATCTGGTTCAATGCCAACAAAGAGGGCGAGTACGATGTTTACTGCGCCGAGTATTGCGGAACCAGCCATTCAGACATGATCACCAAGGCAGTGGTTCATGCCCCGGGAGAATTCGAAAAGTGGCTCGAGGATGCCTCGAACTTCCTCGCCACACTGCCGCCTCATGAGGCCGGAGAGAAGCTCTACAAGCAGCGTGGATGTTCCGGCTGCCACTCAGTCGACGGGAAGGCCAACACCGGCCCGACCTTCCAGAATCTGTTCGGCCACCCGGTCCAGCTCAAAGATGGGGCAACAGTGGAGGTGGATGAGAACTATATCCGTGAATCGATACTCAATCCCCAGGCCAAGGTGGTCTCCGGCTATCAGCCGGTAATGCCCACTTACAAAGGGAAGATCAAGGATGAAGAAATCCTGGCAATCATCGAATACCTGAAAACACTGAAGCAGCAATAAGGACGAAAGGAACCGCCTTATGGCCACACAAACCACGCCGTATCCCGGGGCATTGCCGATCCCGGAAGACTCTTCACACGAAAACTATCTGACAGCCAGCCGTGGACTGGCCTCCTGGCTGACCACTGTCGACCACAAAAGGATCGGGATCATGTATCTGATTTCGATTCTGATCGCTTTTTTTCTGGGTGGAATGGCGGCGGTTCTGGTGCGGACTGAGCATATCACTCCGACCCAGACCATCATGAGCGCAGATGCCTACAACAAAATGTTCACACTCCATGGCGCGATGATGGTTTTCCTGTTCATTATCCCAGGAATCCCGGCAGCGCTGGGAAATTTTGTGCTGCCCCTCATGGTCGGAGCCAAGGATGTGGCCTTTCCACGCCTGAACCTGACCAGCTGGTATCTGTGGATCATCGGAGCCGTATTCGCAGTGGCATCACTGCTGGTGGGTGGGTTTGACACCGGCTGGACCTTTTACACTCCCTACAGCACCACCACCCCTTTTAAAGGTGTCATCCCGATTGCCACCGGTGCATTCATCCTCGGATTCAGTTCGATCTTCACCGGCCTGAATTTCATCGTGACCATCCACAAACTGCGTGCGCCGGGCATGGGATGGTTCCAGATGCCATTGTTTCTGTGGGCCTTGTATGCCACAGCGATCATCCAGATCCTGGCGACCCCGGTGCTGGGAATCACACTGCTGCTGCTGATCGTGGAAAGGGCGCTGGGAGTGGGGATATTCGACCCGGCTCTGGGCGGGGATCCGATTCTTTTTCAGCACTTTTTCTGGTTTTATTCGCACCCCGCGGTGTACATCATGATTGTGCCGGCCATGGGAGTGATCAGCGAGCTGATCTCCGTCTTCAGCCGCAAGCATATCTTCAGTTACCGGTTTATCGCCTACAGCAGCATTGCCATCGCGGTTTTCGGCTTCCTGGTGTGGGGGCACCACATGTTCACCAGCGGGCAGTCCAGCCTGATGAACATGATCTTCAGTGCTCTGACCTTCAGTGTCGCCATCCCATCCGCGATCAAGGCATTTAACTGGGTGGCCACCATGTACAAAGGCTGCATCAGCCTCAAAACCCCGATGCTGTATGCCCTGTCCTTTCTGTTCCTGTTCGCCATCGGTGGGTTGACCGGCCTTTTTCTCGGCTCTCTGACCACCAATGTCCATCTGCATGACACTTATTTCGTGGTGGCGCATTTCCATTATGTCATGTTCGGTGGAACAGTCATCGCATTCCTGGGAGGGCTGCATTACTGGTGGCCGAAGATGACCGGAAAAATGTACAGTGACCGCCAGGGACAGATCGCCTGCTTTCTGATCTTCATCGGCTTCAACCTGACCTTTTTCACCCAGTTCATCATGGGAACGCATGGGATGCCGCGCCGTTACTTCAAATATTCCGAGCAGTTCACGACACTCCATGTTTTATCGACTGTGGGGACCTATGTGCTGCTGGTGGGATTCCTGCTGGTGGCCTATTACCTGATCGACTCTCTGGTTCGCGGCCCCAAGGCTCCCTCCAACCCGTGGGGAGGCGCCAGCCTGGAATGGCAGACCACTTCGCCTCCGCCGGTCGAAAACTTCAGCCAGCCACCGATTGTGGGTGATCCGTATGATTACGGCGATCTGGTTTATGATCCCGAGATTCGCGGATATCGCAAACTTATCAAGACAGGAGCCGCCTAGAAGCATGGAGGCAGAAACCACCCAGTCCCATACTTCGTCGGAACATAATCCTCATCTGGCACACCACTTCGGTTCCCTGACCCAGCAGTTTGACTCCGGGAAGCTGGGGATGTGGCTGTTTCTCGCCACAGAAATCCTCCTTTTCGGCGGGCTGTTCTGTGCTTACTCGGTTTACAGGGCCAATCATCCGGAGATATTCATTTATGCCCATCAGTACCTGAGCAAGTTCTGGGGCGCGCTCAACACCTGTGTGCTGCTGTTCAGCAGTTTCACCATGGCCTGGGGAGTCCGATGCGCACAGCTCGGCCGGCAGCGGGGGCTGGTGGTCTGCCTGGCACTGACTCTGTTGTGCGGGTTTGTATTCCTGGGTGTCAAGTATGTGGAGTATAAAGAAAAGTGGCAGCATGGCCTGCTGTGGGGGAAATACTACAGCCCGGTTCATCACCATGACGATTCGCATGAAGCCGCCTCTGGCGAAGGGCCAGCTCCGCAGGAGGGCCATCCGGCTGTGGCATCGGCTGTGGCTCAACCCATGACCCCCACCGTGGTGCTGACCACCGATGCCGGAGTGGTGGTCGAAAGAAGCAAGATTCTTCCAGCTCCAACAGGACCCGGTGGCCTGGCATCATTAACCGCCGGGAGGGAAACCCATGGGGATGAGCCGCGCAATGTCCAGCTGTTTTTCAGTGTCTATTTCCTCATGACCGGCCTGCATGGAGTTCATGTGATTGTCGGGCTGGCCTGCATCGGCTGGATTCTGCGCCGCGCGGTGCGTGGCGATTTCGGTCCTGGATATTTCACACCGGTCGATCTGGTCGGGTTATACTGGCACCTGGTCGATTTAATCTGGATTTACCTGTTCCCGCTGCTCTACCTGATTCACTGAGCGGGGAATAGAATGCAGCCGAGAAACAGTTAGAAGGAGCAGATTCCCGAATGGCCCATGAATCAACCCCCCACGAGCAGGTCGGACATGTGATGTCTTTCCGGGTGCTCCTTGCTGTCTGGATTGCCCTGATGTTCCTGACTTATGTGACTGTTGCAGCCACCACTTTCAATCTGGGTGAATTCAATCTGATGCTGGCGATGGGCATTGCAACACTCAAGGCCTCGCTGGTGCTGCTGTTTTTCATGCATCTGGTGTATGACCGCCCATTCAATGCGGTCATCTTCATCTGCTCATTGTGCTTCGTCATGCTGTTTGTGATCCTGGCGATGGTGGATACCGCTCATTATCAGAACACATTGATCCCGGGATATGCTCCGGCCATGGCGCCTGAATGACCCGCCAGCCTGCTGCCACCCCGCCACAGGATCCGCGGGTCAACCCAGCTGGAGTTTTCGGAATGTCCCTGTTTCTGGTGTCTTTGGCGGTCTTGTTCACCGCCAGCCTGGTAAGCTATTTCGTGATTCGTTTCCGGGCGGAGCAATGGCCGCCCCCCGGAATGCCTGGCCTGCCATTCGGGTTGTGGTGGAGCACCCTGATCATCCTGATTTCCAGTGTCACGATCCAACTGGGGCTGTGGTCTGCAAAAAAGGGCATGCAGGCCGCGATGAAAGCCTTCCTCTCCATGACCCTTCTGCTGGGCATTGCTTTTTTGTTCAACCAGTGGGCCAACTGGAGCGACCTGCTCAAGATCGAGATTCCCCCCACTGTGAATCTGTATGCCTTCACCTTTTACACGCTGACCGGGCTTCATTCCGCCCATGTCATCGGGGGGCTGATTCTTCTGTCAGTGGTCTGTTATAAGGCTTTCAAAGGGAACTATGGGAGCCAATATCACCCCGGGATCACTTACTCGGCGATGTACTGGCATTTTCTGGATGTGGTCTGGGTAGTCCTGTTCGTGTCCCTCAAGTTTTCGTTCTGAGAGCCGCTCAAAGAATACTTCTGCAGGGATAACGGTTTATCTCACCAGAGAAACCGGCTTAGCCCCTCCCCTCCAGTCCAGGGAGATCGATGCCCAGATGGTGAATGCGCCGAACTGCCCGTTGTGTGCGGCAGCGGTCGGCGACCAGGATGGACCGAACCTGGCTGACCGCTTCATCCAGGTTGCGGTTGATCACAAGGTAATCATATTGGGTGGCGAAGGACATTTCCCATTCGGCATTCCTGAGCCTCACTTGCATCTCCCCGGGGGGGACATCACCGCGAGAATCGATCCGTTTCGCCAGATCCGCCATGGAAGGTGGAAGGAGAAAAATCAGCAGCGATTCTGTGCAGGCGCTGCGGATCTGAAGCCCGCCCTGGACATCGATGACAAGCAGGACATCGACACCGAGGTGGAGGTGCTCTTCGAGGGGCCCTTTCGGAGTCCCATAGAAATGCCCATGAACCTGTGCATGTTCGAGGAACAGGTTCTGTTCTATGCCGGATTGGAATTCAGGTTCAGAAAGAAAGAGGTAGTCTTTCCCATGGACTTCACCCGGCCGTGGCGGGCGTGTCGTCGCAGAAATGGATGGAACCAGATCCTGGTAGCGGGAAAGCAGCTGCTTCTGTATCGTCGTTTTCCCGGCGCCCGAGGGGCCTGAGAGGACAACAGGGATGCCGGTTGAAGGCTTACTCGACATTCTGGGCCTGTTCGCGGAGCCTTTCGACCAGGTTCTTCATCTGGAGCACAGTCTGAGTCACCTCGAGGTGATTGGCTTTGCTGCCGATGGTGTTAATTTCACGGAACATTTCCTGGAGAAGGAAATCCAGCCGCCTCCCGACTGGTTCCGGAAGGAACAGAATTTCACCAAACTGTTTGAAATGGCTTTCCAGCCTGGCGAGTTCTTCGGAGATATCGCAACGGTCGGCAAAGAGCGCCACCTCCTGGTGGAGGCGAACCGGATCGACTCCGCCATTTTCATTCAGGAGGTTTTTGAGCCGGGTCTGAAGCCGTTCCCTGAAATCCACAACAACAGTTTCTTTCAGCTGCTCGAGACGGAGGCGGTGAATTTCAAGGCTGGCAAGGGTTTTTTGAAAATCATCGGTAAGCGCCTCCCCCTCACGGGAGCGCATGTCTCCCAGGGCATGGATCGCCTGGTCAAGGATGGGCCGGACTTCATTCCAGGCTGTCTCCGGATCCGCTCCGGCATCGGAGACCTGAAGGACATCCGGCATCCGCAGCAGAAATTCCAGGCCGACCGTATTGGGCAGGTTGAGCGCTGAAGATGCTGTCTCGGCGGCCTGGCGGTAAAGCTGCGCCAGCGCGATATTCAGGCTGGGTTCGCCCATTCCCGAGCCGGTGGACAGCAGGCTGAGCGAGACCTCCACTCTTCCACGTGCAATGCT
>JAANMY010002829.1_pt1 | contig 15452 bp, 23 predicted proteins | sample 7279691 | NCBI WGS metagenome assembly JAANMY01 (sample SAMN14094543, study PRJNA606508) | bioreactor metagenome | isolation source: A lab-scale SPAN reactor treating ammonium-rich wastewater day 388 | place: Ireland: Galway | collected 2018-02-07
GGCCTTGATTTTATCTCCCGTCTGAATAAAGAGGGCATGTCAGCTCGTGTAGTGTTTGACGCTGTAAGCCGTTGTGTGCAGATTGGTAGTGCGTCATTTAGTGAAAAGAAATTCAACTCTCATTTCCGTGGACGTTATGGTCACTTGATGAAGCTGGTTGACGCTGTAGTAGAGTTTAACTTCCCCGATCTGAACGAGGGAAACGCCGAAAGCGATACAGAAGACCTGTAAAGGCTGTATCGCAACAATCTCAAAACCCGAGAATGAATAACATTAGAGATAACTTCTCGGGTGATTACGATGTCATGCGTGTCATCTTCTCTACAGACAACCCAATAGAAACTTTATATAACCTTCACCACAAATATTCTACTCCTTTGTTTAATGAGTATCTTGAATATTTAGATGTGCATGAAGAGCTTAAAGCTATTGCAAGAGCTGAACAAGAGAAAGAGATAAAGTCCAAACAATCAAAACGATAGAGAAGGTGGAGCATGGCTGGACCGATTTCATCCTTTTACGCTCAAGTTGGGATCAACACAAGACTTCAAGATTTACGTAAGGTTGACCGATATCTCAAACTTCTTGAAAGAAAGTTAGAAAAGTTCGGGAAACTTTCCGGTAAGAATATTGGTTTACGTCTTAATACTTTTAAAGTTGACAGAAAAGCACTCGTTAAAGAACTACAATCTTCGCTTGATCGGGCTAGCAGGGATGTTACACTGCAAATAACCAGATTCTCTTTCGATCAACGCAGACTACAGGCAGCCTTTTCTCGGGCATCTGCTGGTGGGGTGCTGGCACCGAGAGCTGGTGGTAATACATATATCAATAACCGAGTTCTCGGTAGGGAAGAATGGAACCGCCGTGAAGCTGAGAAACAACGCCTTTGGTGGGAACGTAGAAATGCTCTGCGTGAAGATGAGGCCAGACGAGCAGCCGAGAGAGCTAGTCGTCCTAGAGCTGGCAATTTTTCTTATAGTAGTATGTTCCAAGGCGGTGGTGTAGCAGGCAGTATTGCACGCTACGGAATGGGAAGTTTACCGTTCATTGGTGGCTCTTATGGTTTGATGCAGTTAAATACTGCTAACCAAGAAGCAATCTCAACTCGATTGACCACACAAGCTGTATTGCAGGCTCAGGGTTTTACTGAGAGACAAGGCGAACAAGCTTTTCAATGGCTGAGAAATCTTGCTAACCTTAACGGTTTTAGCTACATGCAGGCCGCTCCAGACTATAACCAGTTCCTGTCCAATGCCCTTGGTGCTGGTGTTTCTCTTGGTGGTAGTCAAGATATCTTCCGTGGTTTTAGTGAATATCAAACAGCGATGGGTGTAACCCCCGCAAGACGTAAGCTGGTTAACAACGCCCTGAGTCAGATGCTTGGTAAAGGCACCGTCTCAATGGAAGAGCTTGAATTTAGGCTCGCTGCATAGAAATATGTAGAAAAATAAATCTCTTTAATTGCCGGAAACACTCGATAGGTGTTGACTACCGCCACATTGTAGTAATATAATGATAGGCTCCATGCATAATGGTATGGGTATGGTAAAAACGTCAACAATAGAGTCAATCGGCAGCTAAATATCTTAAAAGCTCCCCAAGTCAGTAAGGAGAAATCAATGCAAAACGAAAAGAAAATAATTTCTGGCGTACTAGTAGCTCGCTCAAACCGCTGGCCTAACTACGGAGTCAGCAAATGCGGACGCGCTTTCAGGTGGGACACTGAAAAAGAGATGAAAGTCGGAATGCTTACAGCAGGCGACTACCCGGTTTTCAGAGTTAGTCACCAATGTAAAGCGTCTTGGGCTTGTATCCACTATGCAATAGTTGAATGCTGGGTGAGTAATCCTAACCCCGAACTTTTTGTTGAAGTTAATCACAAAAATGGGGATAAGATGGATTATTCGTTTGATAACTTGGAGTGGTCTACCAAATCCCAAAATCAACGACATGCACTGGACACTGGCTTACGGAGTCGTGGTAGTGATCTGTGGAACGCTGGGCTAACGGACGAACTAGTTCATATAATTTGCCAAGAACTTCAAGACGGTTGCTTCCCGAAAGATTTAGCAAAGAAACACGGTGTGTCGGATCACATTGTTAGAAAACTTAGGGATGGGAGTACATACTTCCACATTAGAAGTTTATATCCAATAGATCATAAATACAGAGTAGACTTTTCTGAAAGTACAGTAAGATGGGTCTGTGAGAGAATAGTTGAAGGTTATGCAGACAAGAAAATCTCTGACCTTGCAACAAATAAAAATCTCACAACAATAGAGGTTAAACGAATCCGAAACAAAATTCGTTATCGCACAATAAGTGACGATTACTTTTAAGATAGAAGTTCAACGACTATCCCGGAAGGGAGTACACCACAAGCTATTGGTGGTGGAAATAGGAGAAACCTAAACAAGTAATGTTGTAGGTTAAGATATAGTCTCATCTGCATAGAGATGTGCAGCAGTTCATAAGAGAACGGGGAGAGTAGTAGCGAACTCTCCCGAAGATAATGTAGACGCCAAATGGCTGAAAGCATGCCGGGTACTATGAGCATCTTTGCTGAGGCTCTGGCTAGGCAAACAGGGAGCGGGCTTACTGGTCAAGCTGCCCTTGCTGCTCTGTATGAAGCTGTACCAAGTGGTAAGGTCAAGGCAGCCGACATTCTTCCAATTGTCTCTCAGATTATGTCTGAGAGAGCAGCGCCGAAGATTGGAGTTTTGCGCAACACATCTATGGCCCAACAAGCACGAATGGGTAACGCTTTCCAAGACTGGATTAATGTCTTTTCTAAGAGTGGTGGTGAAGAGGGATTTTCCCGTTTCTTCAGAACAGTTACAACTGCTATTGAGAAACTAACCCCAGTTGTAAAGAGTTTATCTGAGGCGTTTAATTGGTTGACTAAGCAATTAGAAGCTCCGTTACTCGTACTCGGAGATTTGGGCACTCATTTTGAAAATCTGCAAACCACAATGAACGCTCTGCATCCAGACGCAATGAAATTTGCCGCTGTTGGAACTTTGTTGATGACCTCTTGGGGCAGATTGGCTGCTGTATTTAGTGGTGTCTTCCTTGTGCTCGAAGATATCTCTGCTGGTGTATTGGGGTATGACAGTTATACAAAAGACTTCTTCACCTTCCTAGAAAAATTCGTAGAATTTGATAAGGGTATTATGGGTGTCGCAATGGCTTTCTTAACGGTAGCCGCTGCAATTAAACTTGCATCTAAAGCGCTAGGCGCTTCTCTACTCTATGATTTCTTGAAAAAGCAATCCGGCCTTCCGGGCGACACCCCGGCTCCAGATGCAGGGGGTAATAAGACTAAAGGTAAAACTAAGTTGGGTAGGCTGGGATGGCTTGGTCCAATTGCTGCCGCTACCGGATTGGCTGCTTTCTGGGGAATGAATGAGCAAGAGTTTTCTGACAGGATGGGACAAAACTTCAGCCTTAAAGAAGAATCTTCTGTCATCCTTGAGAGGTTGTTTGGTGGTGGGCTTGGTGCTATAGGCAGAACTCTTGGCACTGGAGGAAACATCCCTTGGCACCAAAGAGACGAGTATAACAGTGGCCTAGGTAGGCAATGGGAAAGTCCATCAGAGTTCTTAGACTTCAAAAAACAACAAGCGTTGTATGGAGAGGGAAATGGGCAATCGGACATTCCTTCGGTGCCTAATACGCCAGAACAAGCTATAGCTCAAATGGGCATGATAGGCAACACATCCAACACTATCACCAACACCTTTGAAATCAAGATTGATGGTGTGATTGATCCTGCAAACATGGAGAACATCTTCAATCAGGAGATTCTTCCTCAGATTGAGGGTTGGTGGACAAACCAGCTCGGTGAAGTTGATATATCTTACGGGAGCAAATAATGTCGTTAGTTTTACAGTTCGGAAACAACGGTGGTCCTGAAGATATTAGTGCCGTCTACTACATCAACGCTGTAGAGTCCTATACAAAGACGGTGAACGGTAAGCTGTCCAAACATCCTTTGGACTCTGGTGTAAGCATATCAGATCACTTCATTTCAGAAAATATGACGTTCAATATCCGTGGAGTTATTACCTCTGCGGATATCACCTTCGCAGCGTATACCACAAACTTTGCTGCCGTTGGTGCAAACAATATTCAAATGGGTGAGCCACCAATTGCCGTTACGGTAGATGATGGAAAGACTCTTTTGAATCAGTTTCTACCGGACGTGATTGGTCAGTTTCTTTCCCCAGTCGAACCAGAAGTGTTTGGTGATGAATCTCCTGTTGCAGAAGCTGGCCCATCCTTCTCAGAGTTTATCGAGAAGATGATTCTCGATGTCATCTACAATCCTGTATCACAGACATACAGAAATAGTATTGTCCCTGTATCTTTGTATGAGATGGAGGGCAGCCAATACAGCAAAGCGCCCTATACTGATCTTGTTGTAACAGATTTCAGAGTAAACGAAACTCCTGACACCGGCAACGGTTGTCACTTTGATATGACCCTTGAACAAGCTCGTTTTGTTGAAATTCGTAAAGAGGAGCTTCCAGAGGATGTATCTGAAGATATTAAGAAGCAAGCTGCTGCCACTTCAAACAAAGGAAAGGCTGACTCTACAGAAAAGCCTATACCTGAATCTGATGAGGATAAGAGTGATCCGAAAGCGCCAGCGCGACGAAGTATCTTAAAGACCAAATTTGAACCTACGGAGGGTTAAATGAATTACGTTAGTTTACCTCTGTATCAGGAACAAGATTACTTCTACTCTGTTGTACTAGACGAAGTGGCTTGTGTCTTTCGACTCTACTACAACCAACGAGTAGATGGGTGGTTCTTTGATCTGAGAGAAGAAGGGTCAACTGATTATTTTGTGCAAGGAGAAAGATTGGTTCCACTCTACCCAATCCTTCTTGATTATACACACTTGCCATTCTCAGGCTTTCTTTGGTTGGAACCTATTGGCGATAGTGCCGAGAAGTTTAGAACTGATTCTTTCAGCCTATATAAATGGTTTCGTTTGTTCTTTATTACTGATCTTTAAATTAATAGGAGGGTGAATGCCTTTACAGACTAACAGGATTTACTCTCTTATTGTTGGTGATGTTAAAACAGGAGATGGGTGGGAAATCACTGATCTTCACATCACCTTCGATATCAGCAAAATGAGTGACAACAAACAAAAGAACAACAGCGCGACAATTGAGATATATAATCTGTCCAAAGAGAAACAAAGATTCCTTGAAAGGAAATACATAGGTCTTGTTCTTAGCGTAGGTTGGTTGGACACAGGACTTAAGCGTCTTTTTGCAGGTCAAGTTACGGAAGCATCTACAAGAAAATCCGGTGCTGATGTAATCACCATTCTTAATGTTGGTGTTGACTACGTTGAGCTTAATCATCAAACAATCAGTAAGCTTGTCCCAGAGGGCAAAACTTACGAAGACGTTATTGAAGAGATTGCCAAAGAACTTGGTACAAGTCGTAACGTAATTACCGGAGTTAATTGCAAGAATCCTGTAATTGATGGATACCCTCTATCCGGCACTCCACGACAAATGCTCGATGAAGTGTGCAGAGCTAATCAAATGGATTGGTCGATTGACGATAAAGTGTTGTATGTAAGCGACACCACTGAAAGTCACACAACTGATATTAATTCTGTTGTTGTAATTAGTCAGTCTTCAGGCTTGCTGGATCGTCCCTATCTTACAACAGGTGATGTAAACCGATCTGTAAAAGATAAAAAGAAGAAAAGAGGATTACAATTCCGTTGCCTCATTATTCCAGAATTGGTTGCTGGCTCTCTAATCAAACTTGAGTACGAAGAGCTTACCGGGTACTACCGAATTGATTCCATGAGGATTAAAGGTGGTTGGCGTGTAGATGACTGGTCTATGGACATTAAACTTACAGAGAAGATCGGGAGCGTATAATGGCACAAGAAAAATCTCTGCAAGGGACATTGACTAAGAATTTCTGGAGTGGAATGGAGAATGTTTATACTTCTATCCCCGGTATTGTTGTTCGGGTAAGAGACAATCTTCAAAACCTAGCTATTGATGTTCAGCCCGCAATTAACATTAAGAAAGAAGACGGCACTGTACAAGATCGTCCAGTAATCCTGAATGTCCCCGTGCAAATGCCATCTGGACGTGAGGGTGGCCTGACTCACAACATCGCTGTTGGTGATCCTGTTTGGCTTATGTTTTCAATGGTGGGTATCGATCTTTGGAAACGTGGTAATGGGATGCCCACAACTTCCTCTGACTTCAGGAAGTTTGACAAAAGAGATTGCGTTGCTATTCCGTCCCCCTTTCCTTTTAGTGAAAGTGTAAATAATCCAGAGAAGCATTTTTGGGAACACAATCCAAACGATGTTGTTCTTTACCACGGACTAGGCAGTGCTGAAGAGACAGAAATTCGTCTGCATCGCAGCGGCGGCGTCACCATCAACACAAACCAAGAGGTGACCGTTAATGCTGACGCCGCCCGAGTGAATGTTCAAACTTTACTTGTAGATGCAGCTCACACAGATTGGGTTGGTAATATCAACTATGCGGGAACTCTTACTGTCAATGGTGTCCCTTACCAATCTCATGTTCATAGCGGAGTTCAATCTGGCCCTAGTAACACCGGAGGAGTTGTTTAATGGACCTATTAATGGATATTAATGGCACTGGAGATATGGTGTTCGTTAACGGTGCAGCTCCTCGCACCTACATTGAAGCAGATGTTGTAGCCCAAAGACTTGCCATCCACCTCAGAACCTTCCGAGCCGAGTGGTTCCTAGATGAACCTTACGGCGTTCCGTGGTTTGAGATTCTTGGCACTAAGAAAACAAAACAACAAGTGGATGCAATCTTACAACGAGAGGTGTTATCTGTTCAAGGAGTGAGAGAGATTGTCTCTTGGTTGAGTGAGATTGATAACGTCAACAGAAATTATAGTTGTAAATTCACAGTTAAAACAACAAACGGTGGTTTGACCAATCAAATCATTGTCAATTCACCAACTACTTAAAGGTAATTAAATTTTATGGCTGGATTGACTGACTCTGGGTTGGACATTAAAAGGCTAGTTGAAGTAATCACAGACCTTCGTCAAGAAGCCGTTCCAATCTTTCAAGATTTGCTTGAAGACCCAAATGACATTGTAGATACTTCTGAGGATTCTACGCTTGGTCGCTTGATTGGTCTTATCTCCCCCTCGCTGGCTGATCTTTGGGAGGCTGTACAAGAAGTATACTCGGCTTTTGACCCAAACTCAGCAACAGGTGTTGCTCTTGATAATCTCGTAGCTCTTGGTGGAATCACTCGCTTCTCTAACACTTACACTACAGCTCAAGCTATCTTCACAGGCAACAACGGGACTCTTATTCCCTCTGGCAGTGTTGTTTCTAGTGACACAACTGGACAAAGCTTTAATGTTGTAGCAAGTGTAGCATTATCTCCGTCTCTTGCTTCTGGTGTCACTATTACAGTACCAACTGTTGCAAGCAGCACGCTATACACCATCACCTACTCTCGGATTACCAGCTCAAGCACTATTAGTTACACAAGTGGTGTTGGAGCCACAGCAGCGAGCATTCTTGCGGGACTGAAAGCAGAGATTGACGCTAATCATCCTCAATTGATTGCTACTGTTGTTGGAACGACTCTTGAAATTGATCTTGACGATATTTTCCAAGTAACCTCTTTTAGCACGTCATCTAATCTTGGTATCACTAAGGTTGATAAGATCGGTGATTTGATTGCTCAAGAATATGGTCCGATTGAGCAAGCTCCAAACACAATCACTTCTATTTCTACTCCTGTTCTTGGCTGGGATAGTGTAAACAACCCGATCAGTGCCGTAGCAGGCCGGTATGTTGAAACAGACGAAGAACTTCGTGAACGTTTCCGTGTAAGCAAGTTTGAACGTGCTTCCAACATTCTTGAAGCACTGTACTCTGCACTAATCAACCTTGATGGTGTTGAGGAAGTGGTTATCTACGAAAATGATACTGATGTAACGGATGCTAATGGTATCCCTGCTCACAGCTTCATGCCGATTGTTCTTGGTGGTATTTCTACCAATCTCGGACAAACCATTTGGCAGAATAAACCACTTGGGATTCGCAGTTATGGTAATACAACTGTGAGTATTTTTGATAGTCAAGGGTTCCCGCACGATATCGACTTTGAACGCCCTAATCCTGTAGATATTTATATCTCTCTGGATATTAGTACAAACTCTGACTTTCCTCAGAGTGGCGAGGATGCAATTAAAGATGCCCTTGCTGTATATATGGAAGATAAGTTTGGTATCGGGGACGACATTATCTACAGTCGTTTATACACGCCAGTGAATAGTATTCCGGGGCACCAAGTCAACTCAATGACTATTGGAACAAGTGCATCACCTACAGGAATCTCAAACATACCACTTGCCTTCAATGAGTTGTTCTCTTTGAATCCAGCTAATATCGTTATCACTGTGACATAAGGAGGGTCTGTGCAAGTCAATGAATTTGAATTAACAGAATACCTCACTGTTGCAAGAGACAGGGTAACTGAGGCTTTTAAAGGTCGTGTAGTTTTTGATAAGTATCTACAACTCTTGTTAGCGGGTCAGCTTGAGATGCAGGATGCTCTTAAAGACTTGATGCAACTTCGCAGTATTGATACAGCGGAAGGTGAACAACTAGATATTATTGGGCGGATAGTTGGCCAAGAGCGTGAACTGATTGATGGAGAGATTTTAGAATACTTTGGCTTTGATGGGTATCCTGAGTCACAATCTTATGGAGATTTGACTAACGCTTCGGTAGGTGGTTTTTATTATTCACTGGGTACTCCGCTAACAGGCAGTGTCTTGCTAAATGATATGCAGTATCGCCTATTCATTAAAGCAAAGATTCTCAAAAACTCCACCACAGCAACCCCTGAAGACTTCCTAACGTTCATCAGGTTTGTATTCGGCACAGAGATTAACAACGTCCTTGATGAAGGTGAAGCTGAGTTTACCATCCTGATTGGTAAAGAACTCAATTCTTTTGAAAGGGCGCTACTCACTTATAAAGTGAAATATGACGGCTATGAAGCTCCATTTGTCCCCAAGCCTGTTGGTGTAAGAATCAATTATGGGTACTTCCCTTCAGACAACTTCTTTGCTTATCAGGGTGCTCCGGGTGCAAAAGGGTTTGGGGATTTGAGTGACACAAGTATTGGCGGTAAGTACGCAGGACTAATTTAAGAGAGGAAACAATGGCAACAACTAAACCAGACTACACATATAAGTGGGCATCTGATGGCGATAAGATTGCTCCTTCAAATTCAAAAATCCAAACAGGTTGGTCGCCTGAAATCCCGCCCTATCAGTGGGAGAACTGGATTCAAAATCGTCAGGATGAGATGCTGGCTCATATCAATGAGCGTGGTATTGCAGAATGGGACAACAAGACTGATTACATTGCTGGGAAGTCCTATGTTCAAGGCAGTGACGGTAAGGTTTATAAATCCGTAACTGCATCTGGACCGACAACCACGGTGCAAGACCCTGTTACAGATTCAACAGATACATATTGGACTATTGCGTTTGCTGATGTAGGAGCATTCCTTACTCAAGCTGCTGGTGATACTCGTTATACACAACGATCTAACAACCTTAGTGACCTAACTAACGTAGCAGCAGCCCGCACTAACTTGGCACTTGGTACAGCAGCTACTGCTACGCTTACAACAAGCGGCACAGACGGCACAGATGGGCGCGTAACTAAGGTGGGTGATTTTGGCTTGGGCGGGCTTAATGCCCAAATATCAAGCACAGACCTGAATGCGCTCAATAAAACCGGTTTTTATAGGGGGGATAATCTAACAAACAGCCCTGCCGGTACTGTCTGGTATTACGTTATTCACCAAGAGCACGGTTCGTCTGGTTACTCATCCCAAATCGCTATAGAGCTTGCAGGGTCAGCGGAAAAGATTTACGCGCGCAAGAAAATTGGTGGTTCGTGGATGCCTTGGCGAGAAATTGCACTAAGCAACTCCCCTACGTTCACTGGTACTCCCACCGCACCAACCGCTGCTGCTGGCACAAGTAATACTCAATTAGCCACTACTGCTTTTGTAACCTCTGCTGCAACCCTTAATGCACCAATCTCCACCGTAGCTGCGGCAAGCACCATCAATCTAACAACCGGCGCGCCGGGCACCAGTCAAATTGAAATAAGTGGCTCTGGTGTAAGCATTGCTAACTTCACGGTAGCCGCTAACAGGGCGTTTCTGCTTAAGTTTTCCGGCTCCAACACCCTAGTAAATAGTGCGTCTCTTGTAACCGGCTCAGGCTCGGATATCGTGACCGTTGCTGGCGATAGCTGTTGGGTGCGGGCGACAGCCGCAAACACCGTGGAGATATTGACTTACACCTCCTATAACAAGTCAAACATCCATATTGGATCACTCACAACCGCAAGCGGCAGTGCTGTTTTGTTAAGCGGCATTCCGTCTTGGGCAAATCGCATTAACCTATTTTTCTATAGGCTGAGCACTGACGGCACAAGTCCTGTGATTGTTCGTCTTGGAACATCTGGCGGCGTTGAGGCTACAGGTTACGAAGGTTCGTATGCTGGCTCGGGCTCGGCAAGCGGGACTCTGTCTACAGGTTTTCAGCCAGGAGGGAACAACGCCGCAAGCGATTCGCGTCACATGAATATGGTAATCAGCCGAATCAGTGGGAATATCTGGAGCGCCTTTTGCGTCCATGCTGTGTCGGGCTCGGCAATCGTTTACCAGATGTCCGGGTCTAAATCACTGTCCGGTGCGCTTGATAGAATTCAAATCACCACGGTTAACGGTACACCTACTTTTGACACTGGTAGCATAAGTATCTCTTGGGAGTAAGCCATGCAGCAAATTCAAGAAATTGACGTGTCCACTGGCGTTGTCACGTACAGGGAGGCCATGCCGGGCGAGATTCCACCCGCTCCAGTTAAGTCATACCGCGAAGCCTTGGACGGATATAACGCCGTATTCCAAGCCGACGTTGCAAAGTACAACAACGCCTTTGCTCTTACCCTTCTTGCAGATTCCGTGGGGCCACGGAATCTGCAAAGATGGCGGCAATCCGTGCGCAATACGAAACACGAAAAACCCAGCACGCTGTAGACATTGCGGAGCTTAAACTTGAATATGGAGTATAAATATGAATATTGAATTTTGCCCCATCTGTGGAGACATTCTGGAAATAGTGCCAATGAATATCCAAGGTACAATCTATAACTTCTGGGTTTGTCCTGCTGGTGACTGGGAAGCGCCAGCCAGTGTAGAAGCTGAGATTGCAATGGCTAAAAAGGCCGAAGAATCCCTCTGAGGTGAAGTAGTTGGACATTTTAAGAGCTATAGTAATATGGCTCTTTCAATTCATTACACAACTTGTGGGGATTGTATTGGGCATCTTCTTGATGCCCATTTTCCTCTTGTTTGTAGATGATTCTAAGAAAGAGCTTACTTACAGAACAGATGGTGTAAACGAATGGTGGTTGAGAACTCTCCCTAAGTTTGCTCTGTTCTGGGATAATAAGATTGACGGTACTTTGGGAGATGACGACTATCGTTATGCCTCAAGAGATATTCCTTTTGGTTTGAAGAACACATCTTTCCTTGGGCAATATTGGTGGATGGCTTTTCGTAATCCATTCAACTATTTCAAACGCTTCATCCTAGCTTGTGATGTTCGTAAAGATATCGTAGAAAAGATTGCTGGTCAAGACTATGTTCGTGATGATCTGAGGTCTACAGGTTGGCAATTCTTGAAGTGTGGAAAGTATTACACCTTCTACGGTGTTTGGAAATGGAAGTGGTCTGACACTCATGCTGTTGTAATACAGCTTGGTAATAAGTTTGACTTACAAGACAACTTGAAAGCCTACCCTTCAGAGCAAGAGTATAAATACTTCAAGGGCTTCACTTTTGAAATTTCCATGTACAAGGATATTAGCTAATGAAATTTAATCAGAAGATAGCTAAATATTTGTCAGGGGTTGGTCTGAGTGCTGCTTTAGTCTTGGCAGGTGCTGGTACAGTATCTTACTATGAAGGGGTGAGCAATAAAGCTTACCTTGACCCTGTAGGAATCTGGACTATCTGCTACGGAGAAACTAAAGGTGTGGCTAAGGGAGATTACAAGACAGGTGAAGAGTGTCTAGATTCCCTTGCTGAAGAGCTTACAGAACACCACAAGAAGATGGTGATGTACATCAAGACTCCTGTCAGTGAGAAAGAAGAAGCTGCTTACCTCTCTTTCACCTATAACGTAGGAGTTGGAGCTTTCTCTAAGTCAACACTGCTCAAGAAATTGAATAGTGGAGATAGAGTGGGGGCTTGTAATCAACTATTACGCTGGGACAAGGCTGGGGGCAAGAAACTAAAAGGTCTTACTCTTAGGCGTCAATCTGAGAATAAACTTTGCCTAGAAGGAGTGCAAGAGTCTAATGAAACTGCTACCAAATAAAAAGAAGATTCTGAAATCCTACTCATTCCTCTCCATGCTTGGAAACTTTCTTATTGCTCTCAGCATCAGCGGTCTTGGTGTCATTGGTGTTCTTTCTTCTGATATTGCTTTTCCTCTTCTTGCTGGATTAGCTATCAGCTTTGGGTTGTTTGGGTTGGTAGGTCGCTTTATCGACCAACAACTAGAGAAAGAAAAAGATGAATAGACTATACCTTATAATCGTAGTTGTTCTGCTCTCCCTCGCATCTTTGTTTGGTTATCTATCCTACTCATTTTATAGCGACAAAGCAACGCTTAAAGCTGATGTGGATCGTTTAGTGAAAGCTAATGCAACGCTTGTTTCTGATGTAGAAAAGGCTACTAAATCCTGTCTTATCGTTGATGAAATCAATAGAAAGCACAACGAAGAACAGAAAGCCTTGGATGAGAAGAAAGAGGGGATTGTAAAGCAGATAGATAGCATCCCAAACAAACCTCATACAACAACTAAGGAATCCTCAGATGTTGAAGAAACTAACGTTGTGGACATTGATGGTGTGTTGCCTCTTGATCTTCAGCGGATGCTCCAACAGAGCTACCGAAGTGCAATACAGAGATAGAGTGCATACAACACCAGACAGTCTTCTTGTTGATCCGTGCATAGCTAAAGAGCCTGGATGGTCTGTTAGAAGCCTTGCAAAGGGTTATGTAGAAAACACTTCCTGTATTGCTAAATATAAATCCTTGCTTGAGAGACAGAGAGAGCACAAGAAAAAGATATTGGAGCTTTATGATGCCGAACAGTAATGTTCCATTACACCCCGAAACAGCAGCAGTAATTGTCGATAGACGAATTAACACCTATTGGGAGAGGGCTGCGCTTGGTCTTATGGCTATTGTTATGTCTCTCGTAGTGTGGAGTTTTCAACAGCAAGCCGCCAAAGTTGAAACCCTTGAAACCAAAGTCATTGCATTGGACAAGGTGAAGATAGACAAGGGTGATCTGAGGGAAGTAGAAGACCGTCTTAATAGCAAGATGGAAGGGTTACGTACAGACATCATAGCACGGCAGGATTTGATGCAATCAAACATCTTGAGTCGCTTGGACTTGTATTTCCAAGGTAAGAGATAAGGGGACTGTTGTGGGGACGCTATTACAGAACGTTGTAAATTTTGTTTTTCTGCTCTTAGCTGTCACCTTACTGATTATTCTTTGGGGTAATACGCGAGATAACGTAGCAGCCAATAATCTACTTGAACAGATTGAGATGGTGAGGGATGAGAATAGGAAGGTGATTGGAAACAACACCATCTTTCTTGAAAACAAGATCAACACCCAAGCTAAGATACAGAATGATTACCAATTCTCAACTTCAAGGAAGATTGAACTCTTAGAAAAGAGAGTGGATCAGCTTGCTAAAGGGGAAGGTAAGCAGAGATTGATTAACAACAACAATCTGCACAACTCTTTGACAATCAACGGAACTGATGTTCAAGTTAAGAAATCTGAGTCAACAAGTGAACAGAGATAGCCTAGCTAGTGTCTTTGTTAGAAGCGACTATTAAATTAAAATAAGAATGAATATGCCCAGAGGACCGCAAGGCTCTCTGGGCTTTTTGTTGTCTACGATTTATCACTCCTCAATAACGTAGTTTTCGTAGCGTTCAATCAAGGCTTTAGCAACACGAAGGTCAGATTGTTCAGCAGCAAGAATCTTGGCTTGTTCTAGCTTAAAAGCAAGCCAAGCTTTGTGAGCTTCGAGTTCTGTGTTGAACAGACCTAGGTGCTTTAGTCTACCAGAGCTATCCCTGCACTTTGCTATAAACTTTCTACCGTTCTCACTAAGACTCACACCAATCAGGAAGTCACCACGCGACGCACCGGAGTCAGTTATGAAAAGGTTAGTCCTACTACTGACGAAAACGCAGTTATGTGAGCTATAAATCTTATTTCCAGGAAACAGAATATCTTTATCTAATTGTTTACCCTCCCAATCTTGTGTCTCCATCCAAGCTTTGAAATTGGAGAACGTAAGCCACTCTTCACAGACAGAGCATCCGACATAGGTAGGCTGCCGGGCAAGGGTTGGTTGGTAATAGCAACGCTTCAATAGGTTCCTCCAAGTCTGGTAGACAGGGCATTCCCACACTATTTTTCTAACTATCTCTCCGTCAATAGAAAAATACTCATGCAGCACAAGTGTGTAATCAGCATCATTAATACCAACACCACACACCAAGCTCTTTTTCTTCACAACACACCTCCTAAAATGGTAATCCTTCTTCATCATCCCAACTCGGAGCTGGAGTATAGCTCTTTTGTGGGAGAGGCTTTTTAACAACAATCGGTTGCTTATATGTCTCGACGGCCCTTGTTTCGTATTCTTCCAAGATTTTACCATTCTTGTCCAAAACAGCAAGAGTTAATTCGCTTATGAATGTATAAGAATTGCTTTTGTGTTGAGCACCCATCTTAGCCTTGATCCGAAGATAGCCACAACTTTCAAGAAGCTTTATGGTTGTGAAAACAGAACGACGAACAGAGGCACAAGCTTCCGCTATGTCCTCTTGGTTGTCATAGTAGCTATTTCCTTGACTCTTGAAGAATTTATATCTATCCAAGATGTAGTGAAATATTGCTTTCTGACCATCTGTGATTTTGTGATAACTACCGTCTACAGCACTTTTAATGTGCGTAGCCCTCAGCACTGAGTGGTAGGTTGGAAAGTAACTATCGGGGTTGTCGCTCTTGTTCTGCTTCATTATTCAAATCCTCTATTTGCGGGATGTTATTGTTTAAAGATATCATGGCGTATTCTTTGCTAATCAATGTGTTTAGAAAATGGGTCAAGCTGACTTGCCCGCCCAAGCTTTCGTGCAGGTGGAGAAGTTCTTCTGTGGCCCTTTTTGAAAGGTTAACTTTCATTTTTCCACTCCTATAAAAGTCATGTGCAAAACACAACCAAGTCACGAGCAATTTACAGCACAGATACGTGCAA
>JAANMY010002832.1_pt1 | contig 15447 bp, 12 predicted proteins | sample 7279691 | NCBI WGS metagenome assembly JAANMY01 (sample SAMN14094543, study PRJNA606508) | bioreactor metagenome | isolation source: A lab-scale SPAN reactor treating ammonium-rich wastewater day 388 | place: Ireland: Galway | collected 2018-02-07
GCGACGGATACAGGCCGTGACCGAAGGTGTCGCCGAGCAGCTTCGGCCACAGCCATTCGCAGGCGACCCAGGCGGACGCGGCGGCGAGCATCGCCAGCGTGGGGCCGTACCGCTTCGCCGCCCAATGCCGGGCCAGCGCGAAGGCGATGAGCTGCGGCTGCAACAGCGGCGCGGCGATGACCAGCAGCGCGAGCGCCGACATCGACGACATCCCCAGGTAATCGGCGATGGCGAAGGCGAACCAGCCGAACGCCGCCAGGACGAAGGCGACCGTCATCCCCCATGCGTTCAGCAGCGTGGCCCGCAGGCCGCGGCATCCGTCGAGGCTGGCGATCCACGGCACCCACGCCACGAAGCCCAGCACGAAGGCGGGACCACCGCGCGCGTACAGCGTCAGCAGGCCGGCGCTCAGGGCGATGCCGGCGCAACCGCGCCAGCCGGCGGCGAGTCGTGTCATGACAGGCGAAAGGCGCGCCGGCTCAGAGCGGCGGCGGGATGCGGATCATGCGGATCTTCAGGCCCGGCGGTGCGTACTTCGGCGGCACCACGCGGTTCTCCGGCACCGGGATCGGGCGACCCTGGCTGTCGTAGAAGTCGTAGTCCGGCGAGAACATCAGGATCGGCTCGATGCGCTGGCCGTCGTCGGTGGCCTGCGTGTGGCGCACGAAGCCTTCGGGCAGCGGGAAGTCATCGGGCACGGCGATGCCGATCAGCGGCGGGCTGGTGCCCGGCGGGTTGAACGCCGCGATGCCGCCGTGGATGCCGGCGGCGCGCAGCTTCGCGATCACCTCGCCCAACGGCGGTTCCTGGCCGGGCGGGATGAAGTCCTTGAGATCGGGCGTGGTGTCGCCGGGTTCGTCGGGCATGGGGGATGTCGATGCGGCGGTGCGTGGATCGGCGACGGCCGCGGCTGTGACGGGCGATGCCGCCGCCGCTGCAGGCGATGCGTCGCCTTGCGCGGATGGCGAAGCAGGCGGCTTCATCCGCATCCAACCGTAACAGCCGGCCAGGGCGAGCAGCAGCGCGCAACCAATCAGCAGGTAGGCGCGCTGCCGCCGCTTCGCTCCGCCGCCCTGGTCGGGCGGCGGAGCGGGCGGACCTTCATGCCGCGGGCCGGTCATCGCCGGTCAGGGAGCGGCCGGGGCACGGGAGGACAGCAGCCAGCCCATGCGCTCGTGGCCGTACTGATTCCAGAGCGGGTTGCGGCCGTTGGTGAAGGCCGTGTAGCGCGGCGCGCCGCTGCCGCTGCTGCCGCCCCAGATGCCGGCGGACACCGTGCCACCGGTGTAGGTGGGATGCACGTCGTCGGACTGGATGTAGTCGAAGCTGCTCGAGGACGAGACGAAGTGCGTGTTGGCATCGCGCAGCGTCGAGCGGAGCGTGCCGGCCACGCGGTTGACGTAGCTGGACTCGGTGTCGCCGGCCACGTAGCGCAGCGCTTCGGAGTCGATGCGGCCGTCGCCGTTGGTGTCGTAGTCGGCGCCCATGTACTCGGCGAAGCTGTCCGCGCACTGGAAGCCCTTCTGCCGCGCGTACTCGCACATCCAGTAGTTCATCCGCGCCATCGCCACCAGGAAGCGGTCACGCAGGTTGACGGTCGCGCCGGTGCCGGCGTCCTTGCAGCCACTCTGCACGTTGTCGGCGTTGTAGCCCGGGTAGTACAGGTTGCTGATGATCTTCTGCTTCACGCCCGGGTAGGCATTCGCGTTGATGAAGTCCATCGAGGCCGCGACGTAGGTGCGGCAGTTCTGGATCGCACTCTCGATGACCTGGTAGTTGCAGGTGCCGGTCTGCGACTTGAAGCTCGAACGCGCCTGCAGGCCGTCGTTGCCACACATCTCGAAGGTCACGACGCGGGTGGAGCTGGCCTGCATGTATGACTTCTCGGCCACGATCTTGTTCTGGTACACGTCGGAGGCCACCGCGCCCGACTTCGCCCGGCGGATGTTCTCGACGTCGGCGCGCCACACGCCCGAGAGGTACTCGGATTCCACGGTCGGCGCCGAGTACTTCGCCGCGTTCGACAGCGAGGTGTTGTAGCCGGCGTAGATCGAATCCCCGTAAGCGACCGTGCGGTATTTGGTGGTGGTGTCGGAACGGTTGATCGTCCAGGACACGTTCTGGGTGAGCGTGCTGGCCATCGCCGGCAGGGCGGTGGCACACACGAGGAGAGCGGTTGAAAGCAGGCGCAGCGACTTGCCGAAGCGATTGGCCATGGCCAGGTTCCCCGAGGAGGTTGGATTGCAGATGCCCGCCATCCCCAAGAAACCGGCGACGCTGGCGGGTGCGTATGGATCCCTCGACTGCACATCGCCAGTCCCCCTGTGCGATGCCGGGAGCCAACCTACGCCAGCGTATCAACGGCCGTCAATACGTACGCATGCTTCTCGCATTGCAACAAAAACGCCTATAAACCAAGGCGTTTTTGTTGCGTTGCGGAATAAGCGTCATCGCCTCAGGCGCTTGCATGCACGTCGAGGTGTCGGGCCACGCGCGTGGCGATGCGCTCGGCCGCGCGGCCATCGCCATACGGGTTGTGCGCGTGCGACATCAACCTGTACGCCGCCTCGTTGTCGAGCAGCCGCATCGCGGCACCGACGATGCGCGCCGTGTCCGTGCCGACCAGCCGCACCGTGCCCGCTTCCACCGCTTCGGGGCGTTCGGTGACATCGCGCATGACCAGCACCGGCTTGCCCAGCGACGGCGCCTCCTCCTGGATGCCGCCGGAATCGGTGACGATCAGCGCGGACCGGTCCATCAGCCACACGAACGGCAGGTAATCCTGCGGCTCGATGAGGTGGACGCGGCCGCATTCGCCCAGGATGCGCTGCACCGGTGCCTGCACGTTGGGGTTGAGGTGGACCGGGTAGACGATCTCGATGTCGTCGCGCGCGGCGAGTTGGCGCAACGCATGGCAGATGTGCTCGAAGCCGTCGCCGAAATTCTCCCGGCGGTGTCCGGTGACCAGCACCATCCGCCGCGAAGGCGACAGGAAGCCGAAGCGCGCGCGCATCTCCGCATCCAGCGCCGGGTCGGCGCGCAGGCGTTCGCGCACCTGCAACAGCGCGTCGATCACCGTGTTGCCGGTGACCTGGATACGGGTTTCGGCGATGCCTTCCATGATCAGGTTGGCGCGCGCGCGCGGCGTCGGCGCGAAGTGCAGCGTGGTGAGCGGCGCGGTCAGGCGCCGGTTCATTTCCTCCGGCCAGGGCGCACGCATGTTGCCGGTGCGCAGGCCGGCCTCGACATGGCCGACCTCGATGCCGGCGTAGAAGGCCGCGAGCGCGGCGGAGAACGTGGTCGTGGTATCGCCATGCACCAGCACCATCCGCGGCCGGCGCTCGGCGAGGATGCGCTGCATGCCGGACAGCACGCCGCAGGTGACGCCGGTCAGGTCCTGGCCGGGGCGCATCAGGTCGAGGTCGTCGTCCGGCGCGATGTCGAACAGCGCCAGCACCTGGTCGAGCATCTGCCTGTGCTGCGCGCTCACGCACACACCCACGCGCAGGTCGCCACGCGCGCGCAAGGCGTGCAGCACGGGCGCCATCTTGATCGCCTCCGGGCGCGTGCCGAACACCAGCATCACGTCGAACGTGCCGGGCGACATCGCATCCACCTCAGAAGCGCAGCAACAGATAGGCGGCGACGCCGTCGATGCGCTCGCTGCCGCCGATCCGCTTGCGGTACTGCACGTTGACATCGAGATAGCGCGCGGGCGCGTGGTAGCGGTCCTCGTGGAACCACCAGCGTGCGTTGAGTCCCACGCCGGCCCCGAGCGCCGACGGCTCGGCTTCGGCGGAGTCGTGCTCCGCGGCGAACACTGCATGCGGCGTCAGCACGAAGCGTCCGCCCTCGCCCATCCCGTAGCTGCGACCCACGCGCCACTGCAGGGTGCCGAGCGTGCGCTTGGCATCGACCAGCCGCGCGGCTTCGGCGAACACGCTGCTGTAGGTCCAGCTGCCATGCCACGGCTGCAGGTCGGTGCCGATGTCATGCGAATAGCCGATCCGCAGCAGCCAGTCATCGTCCACGGCGTCGCCCAGGCCGATCAGCCGTTGCGCGGTGAGCACCAGACCCTGGTGGCCGAACGGCTTCCAGCGCACGCCCACCGAACCCATCAGGCTGTCACCGGTGCTGACCGTGCCCGGCTGGTCGAGCGTACCGATGAGTTGCGCGAAGGCCTGCACGGCGCGCCCATCGCGATGGCCCCAGGCCGGTTGCACATAGCCTTCCAGCGCGAACTGCAGCACGTCGCCGTTACTGACGCCGGGCACCAGCGCGGCATTGCGATAGAACAGCGCGGCACTGCCGCCGCCACGACGCGACAACGCCTCGTTCTCGCGACGCACGCCAAACAACGTCTTGTCGTCGAAGGGTTTGGCCGCGCCCGCCTCATGCCAGCGGTCGATGCCGCGCGAGAACCACTGCACCGCGGCCTCGTTGCGGCCGACGCGCTTGGCGGCATAGCCCGCGTCCAGCGCGGCCGATGCGGGGATGTCGCCGCCGGCGGCATCGAACTCGCCGAGCGCCCACGGGTCGTCATGGGCGCGAATCGCGGCATAGGCCGCTTCGAGATGCGGATCCGCCGCCTGCGCCTGCCCTTCCGTGGCCTGCGCGATGCGCGCGCGCAGCTGCGTCTGCGAACGACGCGCGAAGTCGCGCTCCGCGGGATCGGCGGTCGCCGCTTCCGCCTTCGCCCAATCCCCGGCTGCAAGAGCGAGCTGGCCGAGGCGTTCATGCGCGACCGCGCGGCGCGAATGCAGGCGATGGCCTTCGCCGTCGGGCAAGGTGGCCAGCGCCTCCAGTGCGGAAGCGGCCTCGTTCGCCGCCAACGCGCTGTCGGCCCAGCCGTAGCGCGCGATCTCCTCGGCCTGCGGTGACAGGCCGGCCGCGCTGGCCGCCATGAAATCCTCGATGGCCTCGCCATGCCGGCCCGCCGCCTGACGCAGGAAGGCGCGGTCGAGCCTCAGCGCGGCGTCGGCCGGCGCGCGCTGCACCAGCGCGTCGTATTCCTTCAGTGCCGCGTCGGTGTCGCCCTGCCGGCGCAGCGCATCCGCCAGCATGCGGCGCAGGCCGTCATCGGCCGGCGCGAGTGCCAGTGCATCGCGCAACCGGCTGGCGGCTTCGCTCGCACGTCCCGCGTCCAGTGCCGTCTGCGCCGCCTTCGCCAGCGACTGCACTTTCGATGCGCGCTGCTGCGCCGACGCCGTTCCGACCATCGCGACGAGCAGGATCGACAGGGCCGCGCGCGGTGCGCGGGTACGTGTTCCTTTCCACAGCCGTCCCATGATCATGCTCCCTGCATCTGGATGGACAGCGCCGAGGCCAGCTGGTCTTCGGTGATCGCCTTCATGTCGACCAGGTAATGGCCGATGCCCTTGTGCTGGCCCGGGTCGTACCCGGCCAATGCTTCCTGCAGCGCGTTGCGGCGGATGTAGCCGGCATCGATCAGCACGTCGCCCAGCAGGCGCGCATCGACCGGCGTCGCCTGGCCTTCGTGCCCGGTCATGCCGCGGATCATGCCGACCAGTTCCGATTCCTTGGCGATGCGCAATTCGAAACCTTCGGGCAGCGTCCTTTCGAGTTGGGCCAGCACTTCCGGCATCGGCTGCGCCAATACCGCGACCAGCGTGCGGCCGTCGCTCTTCTTGCCGTAGGCCACCATCTTGTTCTGCACGCTGAACTTCAACGGCAGGCGGGCGCCGTGCACGCGCACGTCGTCGGGCGAAATCCGCGCGCGTTGCAGCCCTTGCTGCTCGGCGATCGCCTCGGCCAGCACCTCGTCCGACATCACGCCCTGCTGGATGATGATGTGGCCCAGGTGTTGTCCCGTGCGCGCCTGCTCCCTCAGCGCGCGGTCAAGCTGGCCGCCGTCGAGCGCGCGCCAGTTGAGCAGCAGTTCGCCCAGGCTCTTGCGATGCAGCATGAGCGTCTCGGGCGACGGGAACACGTGGTTGGTCTTGTCCCACGCGATCCGCGTGCCGAACAGCTTGCTCGCGATGTACAGGCGGATCGCGCGCATCGAGGCGAAGAAGTTGATGAAGTTGCCCACCACCATCCGCGGCACCGACATCAACCCCTGCAGGAAGCCGTAAAGCCGCGACACGAACCACACGCGCTGCAGCACGCGGTTGATCATCATGAAAAGATTGATCGCGAACAGGACCGGCACCCACTGGCCCCAGCGCATCAGGTCGGGGCGCCAGTCCTGGCCGGTGAAGTGCGCGACGGCCAGCAAGCCCAGGAAGTTGAACAGCAGCAGGTAAGCGAGCACCACGATGGCCGATGTCACCAGGCCCTTGCGGTCGCGGAACAGCAGGTACTTGCTGGCCAGGCCACCCGGCCAGCCCATCTGCTCCCAGCCCTGGATGGCGATGCCCAGTTGCCAGCGCGCCTTCTGCCGATACGACTGCCGGAACGTGGCCGGGAAGAACTCGCGCGTGGCGATCAGGCTCCTGGCCTTCACCCGGCGCTCCTCTCCGAACAGCGTCTTGCGGCGTACCCAGTGCTCGACCGGGAACTTGACGAACACCGACTTCAACCCGTGTTTGCGCATCCGCAGGCCGATGTCGTAGTCCTCGGTCAGGGTGGCGGTGTTGAACGGCATCTCGCCGTCATCGCTGATCATCGCCACCAGCGCCTTGCGGCTGAAGCAGGCCGACACGCCGGCGCAGGGCACGTCGCCCGCCAGGCTCTCGCGCACCACCAGGTCCTTCGAGTGCCACTCGGCGAAGTCGTCGATGTAGGTGCCCGCCACCAGGTCGGTCCACGGCCGTTCGAGCGACAGCACCGGCAGCTGGATGAAGTCCTTGCGCGGCAGCAGGTAGTTGAACAACTTCATTTCCAGCGGATGGACCACGTCCTCGCTGTCGTGGAGGACCACCCCGGCGAACTGCACGCCTTCGCTGCGCTCGTATTCGAAGATCGCCTTGATCACCCAGTTGAGGCAGTCCGCCTTGCAGGTCGGGCCATCCACCGGCACGGTGACCCGGTGCACGTTGCGCATCCGGAGCGCCAGCCGGTCGACTTCATGGATGGTGTCGGGATCGTTCTGGTAGGTGCCGACGAAGATCTCTACCTGGCCGTATTCGAGCGTGGCCACGGCGTTCTCGACCATCCGGGCGATGACACCGGATTCCTGCCAGGCCGGAATCATCATCGCCATGAGCTTTTCAGGCGGCTGGTGCAACGCCGCAAGCTCCAGCGGCGGATGCCGCGGCCGGATCACCAACCCGCGGTAGGCCTGCCGGATCCAGTAATAGGCATCGATGAAGAGGTCATCCAGCCCGCTGACCAGAATGACGAGCGCGATGACGACGACGCTCCATTCCAGAATCTGTCCGTAGATCCCGACGAAATCCATGGCCTGCCCCCTGTGGCGCCACTCCCTGCAGTCGGCGCTGCAGGCCAGTTAACGTGACACATATCACGTTTTTGCACTGTAGACCTCCGGTTGCAGCATTGCAACGCTGAATTGCAAATTCGTGCAGCCATCCTTGTATCGCGACGAAGCGATATACTTCACCGACCGAGGGGCGCTGCGATGGCCGGGATCCGTATCCCCGCCGCCAGGCTCGGCACGAACAACGGCGCCCGTGACTGACACCCTCACTCACGGAATCGCCATGAACGCCCAACCCAAGACCTTCTCCCAGGAAGGCGACTACAAGGTCGCCGACATCTCGCTGGCCGACTGGGGCCGCAAGGAAATCGACATCGCCGAGCACGAGATGCCGGGCCTGATGTCCATCCGCGGCAAGTACGCACCGCAGGCCCCGCTCAAGGGCGTGCGCGTGACCGGCTCGCTGCACATGACCATCCAGACCGCCGTGCTGATCGAGACGCTGAAGGACATCGGCGCCGACGTGCGCTGGGCCTCCTGCAACATCTTCTCCACGCAGGACCACGCCGCCGCCGCGATCGCCGCTTCCGGCACACCGGTGTTTGCGTGGAAGGGCGAGTCGCTGGAGGAATACTGGGACTGCACGCTCGACGCCCTCTCCTTCCCCGATGGCCAGGGCGGCTACCTCGGTCCGGAGCTGGTGGTCGATGACGGCGGCGACGTCACCCTGCTCATCCACAAGGGCTACGAGCTGGAACAGGGTGACGAGAGCTGGGTCGACAGCGCCTCGGGCAGCCACGAGGAGCAGGTGATCAAGGACCTGCTCAAGCGCGTGGCGAAAGAACGTCCGGGTTACTGGACGACGGTTGTCGCGGGCTGGAAGGGCGTGTCGGAAGAGACCACCACCGGCGTGCACCGCCTCTACCAGCTGGCCGAAGCCGGCAAGCTGCTGGTGCCGTCGATCAACGTCAACGACTCGGTGACCAAGTCGAAGTTCGACAACCTGTACGGATGCCGCGAGTCGCTGGCCGACGGCCTGAAGCGCGCGCTCGACGTGATGCTGGCCGGCAAGGTCGCCGTGGTCTGCGGTTATGGCGATGTCGGCAAGGGCTCGGCGGCATCGCTGCGTGCCTATGGCGCGCGCGTCATCGTCACCGAGATCGACCCGATCTGCGCCCTGCAGGCGGCGATGGAAGGCTATGAAGTGACCACCGTCGAGGACACGCTCGGCTGGGCCGACATCTACGTCACCACCACCGGCAACAAGGACATCATCACCCTCGACCACATGAAGGCGATGAAGGACCAGGCCATCGTCTGCAACATCGGCCACTTCGACAACGAGATCCAGGTCGATGCGCTGTACGGCTCGGGCGCGACGCGCACTAACATCAAGCCGCAGGTCGACAAGTTCACGTTTGGCAACGGCAACAGCATCTTCCTGCTGGCCGAAGGCCGCCTGGTGAACCTGGGCTGCGCCACCGGCCACCCGAGCTTCGTGATGTCGAACTCGTTCTCCAACCAGACGCTGGCCCAGATCGACCTGTGGGCGAACAAGGACTTCTACGCGCCGAAGGTCTACATCCTGCCGAAGAAGCTCGACGAGGAAGTCGCGCGCCTGCATCTGGAGAAGATCGGCGTGAAGCTGACCAAGCTCAGCAATGAGCAGGCCGCCTACCTCGGCGTCCCGGTCGCCGGGCCGTACAAGCCCGAGCACTACCGCTACTGATCGCGTCGATGGCGGGCGGCTTCGGCCGCCCGCCTTGTTTCCGCCTCCCCGCAGGAGCCGCCGATGGCCGCCGTGCCGCTTTCCTTCGAGTTCTATCCGCCCAAGACCGACGAGCAGCGCGCGCAGCTCGACCGCACCGTCGGCAAGCTCAAGCCACGCAATCCCGATTACGTGTCCTGCACGTTCGGCGCCGGCGGCTCCACGCTGGCGTACACCTCGGAGACGGTCCGGCACCTGCGGCAGCGGCACGGGGTCGAAGCGGTCCCGCACATTTCCTGCGTCGGCGGCAGCCGCGAGGAACTGCGTGAACTGCTGAAGCTCTACCGCGCGCTCGGCTGCAGGAAGCTGGTGGCGCTGCGCGGCGACCTGCCCTCGGGGATGGGCCAGATGGGTGAGCTGCAGTACGCCTCCGACCTCATCGCGCTGGTCCGCGCCGAGCATGGCGACCACTTCCGCATCGCGGTCGGTGCCTATCCGGAGACCCATCCGCAATCGCGCGACGCCCAGGAAGACCTGCGCAACTTCAAGCGCAAGGTGGAAGCAGGCGCCGACATCGCGATCACCCAGTACTTCTACAACAGCGACGCCTACTTCCGTTTCGTCGATGACCTGCAGGCGCTCGGCATCGACATCCCGGTGGTGCCCGGCATCATGCCGATCTCCAACTTCAGCCAGCTCAAGCGCTTCTCGGAAGCCTGTGGCGCGGAGATCCCGCGCTGGATCGAGCAGCGCATGCGCGGCTTCGGCGACGATGCCGACGCGATCCGCGATTTCGCCGCGGACATGGTCGCCACGTTGTGCAGGCGGCTTGTAGAGGGTGGCGCGCCCGCATTGCATTTCTACACGCTCAATCTCGCGAAACCGACCCTGAACGTCCTGGCCAGAATCGACTGAGGTCATTCAAGGTTCACGAAAACAAGGCGTTTTTGGACCCCGCGTTGACGCGGGCGCGGGGACGATGGCCGCACCCCCAAGCGAAAGCGTGCCGTCATGAACGCCTACCGCCTCAGCGTTTCCACCCTCGCCGCCAGTGCCGGTCTGATCGGCCTCTTCGCCCTCGGTGCATTCGGCACCGCCGATGCCAGCGTGCAGAAGTGCATGGGCAAGGATGGCTCTGTCACCTATACCGATGGCGCCTGCGCCGCGTCCACTTCGCCCGTTGCGATGCCGGCGGCCTTGGCCCGTGCCGTGGCCACCCCCGATGATGGCGCGTTCGGTTATGACATGGACGGCAGCAGCGGCGCACCGATCGGCCTGGGTCCGCGTACGAAACAGGCAGGTTGCTCGCGCACGCCAGAGCAGTTGCAGGCCGACCTGGGTTTCGCGTTCGCCAGCCGCGACATCAACCGCATCGCCGGCAACTACCACTGGGTAGGCCTGAACCAGCGCGATGCGCGCGGGATCCTCGATCGCCTCGAAAGCATGGCCCGTGAGCGCGTCGCCGAAACCCGCTATATCGACGCCGGCTTTGGCAGCGCCTTCGCCACCGTCCACGCGACGGGTGACAACGCCGGCTTCATGCAGCTGGCGCTCGCCAGCGGCAGTCCGGTGCAGATGAAGGTCACGCGCTATCAGGGCTGCTATTTCGCCCGTTTCTGAATCCATGACCCGCGGCGCTTGCGTGCATCACGCGAGTCGATAGATTGAGCGGGTGAAAGCCCGCCCCGCCCTGTCGTTCGTTCTGTTGGTCGCCGCCGGCATCGGAATGATGTCGTTTTCGGCCCATGCGCAGAAGATACGACGCTGCACCGCGGCTGACGGCAGCACGGTCGTGACCGACAAGCCGTGTGCGGCGATCAGCGCGGCCGAGCGTCTTCCCCCCCGCATCAACGGGGGCGTGCCGCCAATGAGCGGACTGCGCAACAGCTGCGCACGCACGCTGGATGAACTGAGTTATCTCGTCGCGTCCGCGATCGACCTCCGCGATGCCAACCGCCTCGCGGGTGTCTATCACTGGGTCGGGATGGACGGGAGCAATGCCTATCGCGTGTTCGCCCGTCTTGAATCCATCGTCAACCGCCCGCTGGTGGACATCGGTCCCTATGGCGGCGGCATCGATGCCGAACCCACCTGGCGCGAGGACGCGGAAGGCAACCTGGTGCTGGTCTACCCGAAGGCGCGCGCGCCGACCGGGCTGCGCATCCTGCAATCCATGGGACGCAACGGTACGGCCACCACCAGCACCGTGTTCGGGCTGCGTCGCCACATGGATTGCCTGTGGATCAGTTTCTGACGCTTTCATTTGCGGCAGGCCCGCCACGCGGGTGAAAATGCCGGATTCGACGAGGAGCGCGCCATGCAGTATCCCGAATGGATCTGGCACAACGGGCAGATCAAGCCCTGGGCCGAAGCCACCACCCACGTGATGGCACACGCGCTGCACTACGGCTCTTCGGTGTTCGAGGGCATCCGCAGCTACGACACCCCGAACGGCCCGGCCATCTTCCGCCTCACCGACCACAACCGCCGGCTCTTCGCATCCGCGCGCATCTACGACATGCCGATGCCGTACACGCTCGATGAAGTGAACGCCGCCTGCCGCGAAGTGCTGAAGAAGAACGCGCTCGGTGCCGCCTACCTGCGTCCGTTCGCGTTCCGTGGGCTCGGCGGCTTCGGCCTGTCCGCCGACACGCCGACCGAGATGTCGGTCGCCGCGTGGAAGATGGGCGCCTACCTCGGCGATGGTGTGCTGGAAACCGGCATCGATGCCTGCGTGTCCAGCTGGCAGCGCTTCGCGCCCAACACGATCCCGGCGGGCGCGAAGGCCGGCGGCAACTACCTGTCCGGCCAACTGGTCGCGCGCGAGGCGCGCCGCCTCGGCTTCGGCGAGGGCATCGCGCTGGCGTCGACCGGCCTGTTGAGCGAGGGCGCCGGCGAGAACCTGTTCCTCGTCTTCAACGGCGAGCTGCACACGACGCCGGTGAGCGCGGCGCTGCTCAACGGCATCACCCGCAACACCATCATCACGCTGGCACAGAAGGCCGGCGTCAAGGTGGTGGAGCGCGACCTGCCGCGCGAATACCTCTACCTCTGCGACGAGCTGTTCATGTGCGGCACCGCGGCGGAGATCACGCCGATCCGTTCGGTCGACGGGCGCGTCATCGGCGAAGGCGTGGCGGGCCCGCTCACCCGGCAGATGCAGAAGTTGTTCTTCGGCCTGTTCGACGGTTCCACGCCGGACGAACAAGGCTGGCTGGAATACGTCTGACAGCGTCTTCGCCGCACAAGCAAGCGCCGCCCACGGGCGGCGTTTTCGTTTGCGCGAATGGCGGGATCAGCGGAAGGACAGCGTGGCGATGACACCGCGTTCCTCGCCCGGCACCACGCGCACGTTCCAGCCGTAGAGCGCGCACAGCCGGCGCACGATCGACAGACCGATGCCGCCGCCATGCGTGTGTTCCGCGTGTGCGCCGCGATAGCCGCGCTCGTACAACCGCGCCGCCTCCTCCGCGCTCAGGCCGGGCCCGGAATCGATGACATCGACCGAGGTGTCGTTGACCCGCACGATCACCTCGCCGCTGGCCGTGTACTTGACCGCGTTGCCGATCAGGTTGCCGAGCGCGACGCTCACCGCGGCCTCGGGCGCATCCACCATCAAGCCCGGATGGCCTTCCAGCCGGAGCTCGAGCGGCTTGCCACGCAGCTGCAGGCGGTTCGCTTCCAGCAGATGTTCGGCCACGCGCGCGACATCGGCATTGCCATGGCCGCGCTCGTTGCGCGAGAGCTGCAGCAGCGCGCTGGTGAGGTCGGTGCCGTTCTCCTGCGCGCGCTGGATGCGCAGCAGGCGCTGGCGGGTTTTCTCGTCCAGGTTGTCCTGCGACAGCAGCAGTTCGGTGGCGCTGCGGATCACCGCCAGCGGCGTCCGCAGCTCATGGCTGACGTCGGCGTTGAACTCGCGGTCGCGCTGCACCACGTCGGTGAGGCGGTCGGAGTAATCGTCGAGCGTCTTCGCCAGCTCACCCACCTCGTCGTCGGCGAAATGCGGGGCCAGCGCCTCGGGATCGGAACTGCTGCCGGCGCGGCGCAGGCGCTGGGCGAGGTCGGTCACCGGGCTCATCACCTTCGACGCCGACCACCAGCCCAGCAGCAGCGACACCAGCGCGAAGAAGGGGATCGTGAAGTACAGCGCGCGCTCGAATTTCTCGCTGCGCCGCGTGCTCTCACCCATGTCGTAGGCGAGGAAGAACCATTGCTCCGGCGTCTTGCGCACGGCGAGCTTGTAGGTGAAGGGGCTGCCGTCCTCGTTCATGCCGACGATCGGGTGTATGCCGTCCCCAAGCCGGTACCAGTCGGGCTGTTCCTGTCGCAGGCTCTCGAACTTCTCCTTCGACACCACGCGCCCGTACATCTGCTCGACAGGCAAGCCGAAGTCCTTGCCGCCACTCGCGTAGTAGCGCTTGGCGTACTCGTCGATATTGCGGTTCATGACGTCGGTGACCATGTCTTCTTCCACCCGGTTTCGTACCCAGTTGGTGGAATAGGCCAACAACAGCGTCAGCCCGAGACCGAGCAGGAAGAACGACCAGATGATGCGGCTGCGCAGCCGGCGCCGGCGCCGGTACAGCGGCCTGCCGGCCAACGGGTTGTCGTCGGTATTACTGGCTGTCATCCGGCGGCGCGATGCGGTAGCCGATGCCATGGCGCGTCTGGATCAGCTGGGTCGGGAAGGGCTTGTCGACCACGCTGCGCAGGCCGTGGATGTGCACCCGCAGCGAATCCGAATCCGGCAGCTCCTCGCCCCAGACGCGGGTTTCCAGTTCCTGGCGCGTGACCACCGCCGGACTCGCCTCCATCAGGGACTGCAGGATCTTCAGCGCGGTCGGGTTGAGCTGGAGCAGCCTGCCTTCGCGGCGCACCTCCAGCGTGTCGAGGTTGTATTCCAGGTCCGCCACCTGCAACTCGCGCGTCTGCACGCCCTTGCCTCGCCGCGCCAGTGCGTTCAAACGCACTTCCACTTCCTGCAGCGCGAAGGGTTTGATGAGGTAGTCGTCGGCACCGGACTCGAACCCGGCCAGCTTGTTGTCCAGCGTGTCGCGTGCGGTCAGCATCAGCACCGGCGTCTGCTTGCGCGCATCGTTGCGCAGCTTGCGGCAGACCTCCAGGCCGTCCATGCCCGGCAGGTTGAGGTCGAGCACGATGGCATCGAATTCGTTGACCACGGCCAAGTGCAGACCGGTGACGCCATCGGCGGCGAAATCGACGGTGTGGCCGCGATCCTCGAGGAAATCGCCCAGATTGGCGGCGATGTCCTGATTGTCTTCGATCACCAGAATGCGCATTCGGTACTCCATGGGGCTGGCATGGCGGGGGCCACGCGACCCCCGGATTCTGTCACAACGCGGTTCGCGCCCCCGTGCGCGGCCGGGCCACGCGTGCGGCGCCCACCGGCTTCGGCTTCCCGATCCCGGCCTTGGCCTTCTTCTTCTTCTTCGGCTTGCCTTTCGCCACGGGCTTGCCGTTCTTGCTGGCCGGCTTGCGGTTGCGCTTCGGCGCGACACCCACGCGGCTGGCGAACACGTGGTCGATGATCATGCCGGCGATGTCGAGCCCGGTCGCGCCCTCGATGCCTTCCAGTCCGGGCGACGAGTTCACCTCCAGCACCAGCGGGCCGCGATGCGAGCGGATCAGGTCCACGCCGGCGATGCCGAGGCCCAGTACCCGGGCGGCGCGCACCGCGGTGTCGATCTCGTCCGCACTCGGTTCCACCGCCACCGCGGTGCCGCCGCGATGCAGGTTGGAACGGAAATCGCCGCGCGGCGACTGCCGCTTCATCGCGCCCACCACATGCCCGCCGACGACGAAGCAACGCAAGTCCGCGCCCTTCGCCTCGGCGATGAATTCCTGCACCAGGAACTGCGCGTACAGCCCGCGCAATGCCTCAATCACGCCGCGCGATGCCGACATCTTCTCCGTCAGCATGACCCCGGCACCCTGCGTGCCCTCGTTCAACTTGATGACGTGCGGCGGCGGCCCGAGCATCGACAGCAGGTCGCCGGTATCGTCCGGATTGTCCCCGAAGACCGTCGTCGGCAGGCCGATCCCCTGTGCCGCCAGCAGCTGGTGCGCACGCAGCTTGTCGCGCGCCTTGAGGATGGCGTCGGACGGGTTGGGCGTGTCCGCGCCCATCAGTTCGAACTGGCGCAGCACCGCGGTGCCGTAGCGCGTGACCGAGGTGCCGATGCGCGGGATCACGGCGTTGTAGTCGGCGATCGGCGCGCCCTTGTAGTGCATGTCGAAGCCGTCGCTGGAGATGTGCATGTAGCAGCGCAGCGGGTCGAGCACGCGGACGCTGTGGCCGCGCGCGCGCGCCGCCTCGACCAGACGGCGGGTGGAATAGAGCTTGCCGTTGCGGGAGAGGATGGCGAGTTTCATCGCG
>JAANMY010002839.1_pt1 | contig 15410 bp, 14 predicted proteins | sample 7279691 | NCBI WGS metagenome assembly JAANMY01 (sample SAMN14094543, study PRJNA606508) | bioreactor metagenome | isolation source: A lab-scale SPAN reactor treating ammonium-rich wastewater day 388 | place: Ireland: Galway | collected 2018-02-07
AACACATTAATTTGTTATTGTTATCCCGCACCTTGCGGACTTTCGGAACAAAGGTGTTTCAGAAATCAGGGCGTTATAATAAAGTGGCAGTCAAAGGAAGTGTTTGGCGTTCAATGGCATAATGTTGGCTTAAATTATCTACTCATTAAAAGTATTTTTGTAAATTTGAACTTTTTAGACAAGTCGTAAAAAATCAAAATGGCATTTGGAAAACATATAAAAGAATTGAGAGAAAGTAAGGGGTTGTTCCTAAGAGAGGTTGGGGCAGCTTTAGAATTGGATAATGCTTTTATCAGTAAGGTAGAAAATGAGGAAAGATTATTACCAAGAAAGCATTTAGAAAATCTTGCTGAATTTCTGAACGTACCATTAGATGAATTATTGATTTTGTGGTTATCTGATAAAATAAAAAGTCTTATTGACGATAAAGAAATAGGAAAACAGGCTTTGAAAATAGTATTAAATCAATTGAAACATAGTTAAGGCAGTGCCTTGAAAACTTCTTATAAACACGAGTTTTAATAAACAAAATATGAGTGTATGAATTATATTTTACTCAACAATAACAGTTCTGTTGCTTATGATGATAGTGATGCTGCCGATGTCAAAGTGTATATCGACGGTAAACTTCACGATTTCAAAGAAAGCACTGAAAACAGGATAGATTATGCTATTGCAACAAAGAGGAACAAGTATTCTCAAACTTTAAATAATCAGTTTGAAAATTTATTACTCCTCACAGGGGCTGGCTCGTCCATTGGTTGGGGCAAGGATGAAAAATTAGGTAAGTCGATGGCTAATTTATGGGATGATGCGGAAGCCCTTTTGACTACTGATGTTTTTAACAAGTTGCTTGAAACGATTGGCTATGAAGAGAAATGGGAAGATGGTACAATCGTGAAAAATTTAGAAAAAGTTCTTTCTATGGCTACCCCTGCTATTCCTTATGTACCTAAAGGCGATATTGACATAGAAGATTGTGTAAACAAGATTAAAGATTTTATCAAAGATGCTTGTCAATTGAGTTTACCTGATAATTCACCTCATACGCTTTTACTAAATAAAATAACCAAACGAAAGGTTACGCTACCACGATTTAAATTGTTCACATTGAACTACGATATGATGTTTGAACAGGCGGCTTGTGAAAGCAATTTTGTGGTTATTGATGGCTTTTCATTTTCTCAACCAAGAATATTTAGCGGACGTAATTATGATTATGATATTGTTTCTCGAAATCAAAGCAGGGTAAAAGAGGAAGATAATTTCATTCAAAAGGTTTTTCACTTGTATAAGTTACACGGTTCTGTAAATTGGGAAAAAGAAGACAACAAAATTATACAGAAAGAAAACCCTGACAACCCATTGATGATTTACCCGCATCAGTCTAAATACGAAAGTTCTTATGAACAGCCGTATTTCGAGATGATGTCGAGGTTCCAATCTAATCTCCGAAAGGATAATGTTTTTCTCATAACGATAGGGTTCAGCTTCGGAGATAAACATATAGTTACTGCTATTATCGAAGCTCTTGAACAAAATCCAAGTTTCCAATTAATGATTATCAATCGTGGAATAGATGAAACTAATGAAAATCTGAAGCCATTTATTGATGCTTCAAAGAAATATTCCAATTTAAGTATTGTATCAGAAACCTTTGAAGATTTCGCCAAAAATTATCCTGACTTAAAATCTTATAATCAGGAAGATACAAGACAAATAGTAATTAACATTCCTAACTCCTAACTATGAGTAATAGTCCTTTTAATCACAGCCACTTTCTTGGGTACATAAATTTTGTATCCCCTGCTTTTGTCAAAGTGCATTTTCCTTCATCAGTTTTGATGAAAACATTTGTGCATCACGCAGAAGTGTTGCGGGGTGGTCTTGTTGGCAATTATATTGTTATTGAGGGAGAAGACAAGGGGTTTTTAGGAAAAATGTTGGAAATATCGTTGCCCGAGAAAGAACGATTAGAATTAAGCGAAAGAACCTTTTCAACTAAGGCATTTCATCCGGTTGGCAGAATTGAGATTTTGCTATCATTTGACTTATTTAACCCCAATAAAATAGAAAAAGGCATAAACAGTTTACCACTTATTGGCTCTAAGGTATTCATTTGTTCTTCAGAATTTTTATCTACTCATTTCAAAACTTTCGGTATAAAACCAGAAAATATTGAGCATTCTCCGACATTTAGAATGGGTAATTTGATTTATGATAAAAATGTTCCCGTAGATATTTCATTGCAAGCAATCTTCAGTAGGCATTGTGCTGTGGTGGGTACAACGGGTGGTGGAAAAAGTTATACAATTAGTAAATTTATCGAGGGTGTTATTGAAACTGGCGCAAAGGCTATTATTTTAGACCCAACAGGAGAATATTCCACGTTTGATGCACATCCGAAAGTCGCACATTCCGTGCTTATTTCAGAAAGTTATTTTCCTTATCAAAATTTAACTATAAATGACTTGTTTGTCCTGTTCAGACCATCAGGACAAGTACAACAGCCTGTTTTGTTGGAAGCGATAAAATCTTTGAAAGTTGCTCACTGTTTAATGAGTAATATTCCCAATAATGGACATCTTAATGATGGAACAAATGACAATTTCACTTTTAGAGGGCAGCAAGTTGTGATAAACAATGGATTGATTGTAAAACAGGGAAATTTTACTGCCGCATATAATAATGCTTACTTTACTTACAAGGCGATAGTAGAAGATTTTTCAATAAATAATTTTGGTATAAACCTACTTCATAGACAAATTGGAAACGAATGTTTTCAAATATTTAATGACCGTTGGGCAACAAATAGGGATGAAAGAAATTATGGAAATGCAACCAGCCTAATAATGCGTGTCAATAATGTCATATCTGACAATGATTATGCAGGAATGTTTGGATTTAATGCACCAACAACCAACAACTTGATAACGAAGATTAATGAGTTTTTAGACAATCCTGATTTAAACGTATTGAGAATTGGGTTTGAAAACGTCCCATATAATTTTCAGGTACGAGAAATTTTAGCAAACTCATTGGGAAGATATTTATTAAACAAAGCAAGAACCAATGCCTTTAGAGAAAACCCTTTAATACTTTTTGTTGATGAAGCACATCAGTTCTTGAATAAAAAAGTTAAAGATGAATATTTTGAAAGTACAGAGTTAAATGCTTTTGACAATATAGCTAAGGAAAGCCGAAAATATGGATTATTCCTCTGTTTATCGACACAGATGCCAAGAGATATTCCTGTGGGAACATTAAGTCAGATGGGAACATTTATTACTCATAGACTGATAAACTACCAAGATAAAGAAGCGATAGCAAGTGCTTGTTCAACAGCTAATAAAGAAACACTTTCATTTCTGCCGTCTTTGGGGTCTGGAGAAGCCATTGTAATGGGTGTTGATTTTCCAATGCCTATATCTGTCAAAGTGGATTTGCCTACAATTACACCAAAGTTTGACACTCCAAAATTCGTAAAGGCAACCGGAGGTTAAAAGATATTCCCTTGTTTTCTAAAAGACAAAGGGAAGTCTATATAAACTCCCCAATGTCAAAATCACTTAAATCACTTTTCCGCAAATTGGAAGAATTGTCTTTGGTATCAGTTGTAAGAGTGCTATCCAAAAGCTCGGCAATCTTTAGGGAAGCTCCCTCCATTGAACTTTCCAGCAGAGCAAATAATTCGGTTCCTTGTAATCTTTGAACTATATCAATCGCTGTTTCCTTTTGGGCTGGCTCTAATTTTTCTTTCTGAAGCAAGACCCCCACGTTGTTTAGTTCCTGAAAGGTAACCCCTTGGGCAAAACCGTCATCGCCTACGGAAGCTCTATACCTGTTCAATTCTACCTCCTCCGTCAAATCAGGTACATTTCTGAATACTTCGTCCAATTCTTCCTGCGGAATTTGAATATTGACTTCTTCGTATTTGTCATATTCGATGACCAAATTAGCAGGGTTAATCTCCGGTTCTGCAATTTGGCTCTCATTGGCAGTGTTTGGCACTGATTGGCTTCTTACGGGCTTAGGTTGTCCCATAATATCGGGTAGTTTCGGATTGACTTTTTCCTGCGTAGGTTTCTGTTTCAATTTCCTTTTAATGATAATCTTGTCCTGTACAAGCAGGACAATAATTACCAACAGACATATTACGATTATCGTTTCCATAGCTAAAAAAGAGGTTTGAATTTTTTGTTATACTCCTTGATAATTTCTTCGGAAAACAATTCAAAATGATGTTCCAATATATTATCCAAAATGGCGTACAATGGGATTTCGCTCTTACCGATTACCTTTACAATGTGTGTTAGCTTTTCGTGGTATTCGGGACTTACATAAATAGCTTTATCGCCTCTACCTTTCATTTTACTTCTTTTTAGAAATTTAGCACTATAAGTTTTGCCTGTCTTCTTTGCTCCGGCTGTTTTTTTATTCGTTTCCATATCTCTACTAATTAAATGGGTTTATATTTTTCGTTATAACTTTTGGTAATCTGTTCGGCAAATTCCTGAAAATGGTAATCCAGCAAATTGTCTAAATAAGCATAAATGGTTATTTTGTCTTCGCCAATTACCTGTATTATGCGTGTCAGCTTTTCGTGAAATTCAGGACGGATATAAACCGTTTTCCCGTCACGGGCATTGGTTTCCGATTTCCTGAAAAAGATACTTTCGTAATCGGCATCGGAACTTCGTTTGCTTCGGCTTCTTTCCCTGATAACGGGTTTCTCCCGTGGCAGTTCCTTTGGCTTTTCGGCTTCCGTTTCGGGTGCTTCGCTCGGAGGTTCTTGCAATGGCTGTAAACCCTCTTTCTTTACGCCATCAACCATAAGGTTCATCATAAATTCCTCGTTAATGTCGGGAGTAACCTTTTTCTTGTTTTCTTTTTCCATAGTGCCTATAATTGAATGATTTTTAAAAATTCGCTCATAAACTCGTCCAATTGACAGGTTTTCATCAGTCGTTCATCGGGAGGCATCAGCGTTGAGCGGAAAACGGCTTTGCTGTTTACTTCACTTTCTTTGCGAAAGCGTGTGCTGTTCTTGACTTGGCTCTGCATCAGGCTTAAACCTAATTGGTCTATAAGTTTGTTATAGACCTCATACAATGGGGTGCTTTCCCTGCCGTCCACTTGGTTCCAAAACAGGTTAATGGTTTCTATCGAGGTTTCGCCCTTTTTCATAATCACGTCCTTTAATAGCTGTGTGAAAACGAGGGTACTCTCCATTACAACACGGTCTGCCGTGATAGGCGTAAAAATGTGGTGCATTCCTGCCAACGCTTTCAGAATACCCGGCGTATTTACAGTTCCCGGCAGGTCGAAGAACACGGCATCAACAGGAACGGCTGAAGCGTTTACAAATTCGTGTGCCGCTTCCAACACGCTATCCGCTTTGTGCTGTATAATCGGATAGGCTTTTTTGTTGATTGTGGTAAATTGTTTGTAAGCCAGCTTTTTCAAAGCCTCGTTTTCCATTACCATAGATAAATCACGTTCTTTCATTTTCATCAGGCTGTGCTGTGGAAAATCCGCATCAAATACGGCTACGTTGTAGCCCAACCGATAATGCAGGATACTCGCTGCAAGAGTTGTAAATGTACTCTTACCGACACCGCCTTTTTGAGAAGAAAAGGCGATAAATACTGTTTTGTGTTTTGCATTCATATTTCAACTGTTTTAATTATTTACATACTTAATTACCTATGTGCGTAGGTGCTTATATCCGTAGTCAGATACCTATGTGGCTCTGCAAATAGATAGGTAGCTCTGTACCGATATACTTGGGTAGCTACGCACCTATGCAACAAGCTATCTATGTACCTGAATACATACCTATATCGGTATGCGGGTAAGTAGGTTTGTACGGGCAGACCTACTTACTTATGTACCTGCATTTGTCCGTACAGGACTGCATAGGCAGGTATCTGAATAGGTACTTTTCTATGTACCTGTTTACTCATTTACCTATCTCGGTATTGAGGTACTTATGTTGTTACCTGCATAGCTATCTACGCACTTATATCCTTTTGTTGGTACAAAGGAAAAGAGATAAACAAGCAGTTTTATTTATGTGGCAGTGTTTGGCGTTCATTGGCAGTGTTTGGCACTCTGTTACAGTACAATCCTTTCAGAAAGAGGGCTTTACTTTGTAAAAAGAATTTTATTAACGGATTTATGCAAAATCGAATAGACAAATTGGACTTTTACAGCGACGGCTTCGAGCCGTTTTTCCCTGTTAAAATCAATCCGACCGTAGGGAGGATTTTTGTGTTCAACAGAACACGGCAAGTTGTGTTTTGAGCATCTCGAAAACTTTTCGGATGCTCAAAACCACTTGCCCTTGCAGGGAGCAGAAAACGTCCTCCGAAGTCGGCGTTTTTGTGTGAATTAAAATGGCTTAGTGATGAATGAGAACAGCAAAAAACAGTTAAAAAAGACGGGGCGACCGCTTAAAAACGACCCTGCGAAAATCCGCTACACGATTTCTTTTAACGAGGAGGAACACGCCCGTTTTCTTGCCCTCTTTGATAAATCGGGTATGCAGATAAAGGCACATTTTATAACGTCTTGCATCTTCAATAAGACGATAAAATCGGTACATATTGACAAAGGAACAGTTGATTTCTATATGCGACTGACTTCGTTTCACAGTCAATTCCGCTCTATCGGGGTAAACTATAATCAGATTGTAAAGCTATTGTACAAGAGTTTTTCCGAGAAAAAGGCATCGGCATACCTGTACAAGTTGGAAAAACAGACGGCAGAAATGGTCGAATTGTTCAAAAAAGTTGTGGAGATAACCGAGGAATTTAACCAAAAACACCTCAAAAAACAGCCTGAAAAATGATAGCGAAAATCGGAAGAAGTGCAAATTTATACGGAGCATTGGCGTACAATAATCTCAAAGTTGAAAAGGAAAACGGACAAATTCTGTTTACCAATAAGATTATTGAAACGTCAGACGGGCAATATTCCGTTGCACAATTAGCCCAATCTTTTGCCCCTTATCTGTTGGCAAACCAAAATACGGAGAAACATACCTTGCATATTTCACTCAATCCCGACCCAAAAGATAAGGTCAGCGATGATACTTACAGGGAAATGGCACAGCAGTATATGAAAGAATTAGGCTATGGCGACCAGCCTTTTGTCGTATTCAAACACACCGATATTGACCGCTCTCACATTCATATCGTATCGGTTTGCGTGGACGAAAACGGCAAAAAAATCCCTGATAAGTTTGAGAAAGTACGGTCGATGAATATTTGCCGAGAACTCGAAAAGCAATACAATCTCATACCAGCTACGGACAAGGAACGCCAGCATAACGACAAGATTTTTAAACCTGTGGATTATAAAGCAGGCGACATAAAAAGTCAGATTGCTTCGGTAGTACGACATTTGCCGAACTACTATCAATTTCAGACTTTGGGAGAATACAATGCTTTGCTATCCCTGTTCAATATTACCACCGAGAAAATCGAGGGCGAATTGCAGGGAAAAATGCGAAAAGGTTTATTGTATATTCCATTAAATGAAAAGGGCGAAAGAGCCGGACACCCGTTTAAGGCTTCCCTGTTCGGAAAGAATGCTGGACTGCCAGCATTGGAATTGCATTTTGCGAAATGCAAAACAGCTTTGAAAGACCACCCGACCCAGCAGACTTTAAAAGCAGCCGTTACCATTGCCCTGCAATCTACGGCTGATGAATTGAGCTTTAAAAAGCAGTTGGGCGAACAAGGTATTAATGTAGTGGTTCGCAGGAACGACACAGGACGTATTTACGGTATCACATTCATCGACCACAATTCCAAAACCGTTTGGAATGGCTCACGATTAGCAAAGGAACTTTCAGCCAATACCTTTAATGATTATTGGAACAACAACATTAAACCGGACATTAAAGAACTGGACGAGCCAAAAGAAAAGAAATCCACATCAAATGATGCGGATCTTCCTGCGGAAGAACTGCATCATTTGTTCGACTTAAACATTCCCGATAAAAAAGACGACGGCTTGATTGAAGCCTTTGGCGGTTTGCTTATCCCTGAAGCACAGGGCGAGGACTACGAAGAACAGGACTTTGCTAATAAAATGAAGAAAAAGCGGAAACGCAAGAGAGGTCTGCAATAACATTTAGCCAAACACCGCCACCCACTGCCATTGACTGCCACATTCTTATAGCCACTCTTTTGAGCCTTTAAATTCACGCCCGAACATTTAAAACTTTAGAAATGCAGGGAGAAGACGATTTAAGAGGCTTAGCCAAGATTATGGCTTTTATGCGAGCCGTAAGCATCATTATAGTATTGATGCACTTGTATTGGTTTTGCTACGGGTTCTTTATACACCGTGGCTGGACATTGGAAATCATCAATAAGATTTTAGGGAATTTCAACCGAACAGCAGGACTGTTTGAACACACCTTATATACCAAAGTCTTCGCTTTGGTATTGTTGGCTTTAAGCTGTTTGGGTACAAAGGGCGTTAAGGACGAAAAGATTACTTGGGGCAAAATTTATGTGGCTTTGGGTATCGGTTTCGTCCTTTTCTTTTTGAATTTCCCATTGCTAAAGCTACCACTAAACACCGCCACATTTCTCTATATCCTGACGACGGGTTTAGGTTATATCGCTTTAATGGTTGCAGGGGTTTGGATGAGCCGTTTGCTCCGTAGCAATTTAATGGACGACGTTTTCAACAACGAAAATGAGAGCTTTCAGCAGGAAACCAAGTTAATGCAGAATGATTACTCTGTTAATCTGCCTACAAAGTTTTACTACAAAAACAAATGGAATGACGGTTGGATAAACATTGTAAACCCATTTCGGGCAACGATTGTGCTGGGAACCCCTGGCTCCGGAAAATCGTATGCAATCGTAAATAATTATATAAAGCAACAGATTGAGAAAGGCTTCTCAATGTACATCTACGATTTTAAGTTTGACGACCTGTCCACGATTGCCTACAATCACTTATTAAAGAACAGGCATAAATACAAAGTACCGCCAAAATTTTACGTGATAAATTTTGACGACCCACGCAAGAGCCACCGTTGCAATCCGCTCAATCCCGAATTTATGACGGACATATCAGATGCCTACGAAGCGGCATATACGATAATGTTAAACCTGAACAAAAGCTGGATACAGAAACAAGGGGATTTCTTCGTGGAAAGCCCAATTATTCTATTGGCAGCCATTATTTGGTATCTGAAAATTTATGACAATGGTAAGTATTGTTCCTTTCCCCACGCCATAGAATTACTAAATAAAAGATATGCAGACGTATTTACAATTTTGACTTCTTATCCCGAATTGGAAAACTATTTATCGCCCTTTATGGATGCTTGGCAAGGCGGAGCACAAGACCAATTACAGGGGCAGATAGCTTCCGCTAAAATTCCATTGTCAAGAATGATTAGTCCGCAACTGTATTGGGTTATGACAGGCGACGATTTTTCTTTAGATATTAATAACCCCAAAGAGCCAAAAATTTTGTGTGTCGGAAACAACCCCGACCGACAAAATATTTATTCGGCAGCTTTGGGTTTATACAACTCCCGAATTGTAAAATTAATCAACAAAAAAGGACAGCTTAAAAGCTCCGTTATCATAGACGAATTGCCCACAATTTATTTTAGGGGACTTGACCAATTAATCGCAACTGCGAGAAGTAATTTTGTATCGGTATGTCTTGGTTTTCAGGATTTTAGTCAATTAATACGTGATTATGGCGACAAAGAAAGTAAGGTAATTCAGAACACAGTCGGTAATATTTTTAGCGGTCAGGTTGTCGGCGAAACAGCGAAAAATTTATCCGAACGTTTCGGAAAAGTTTTACAAAAACGCCAAAGTATGACGATTAATCGTAATGATAAATCTACTTCAATTTCAACCCAATTAGACAGCCTTATTCCGGCTTCAAAAATCAGTACCTTAACACAAGGTATGTTCGTGGGTGCTGTTTCCGATAACTTTGACGAACGTATCGAACAAAAGATATTTCACGCTGAAATAGTTGTAGATAATGAAAAGGTTGCTGCCGAAACAAAAGCGTATCAGAAGATACCGGAAATTTTATCCTTTGTTGATGAGAATGGAGTGGATAATATGAAACGGGATATTGATAACAATTACCGTCAGATAAAATTAGATATTGTTCACATTATAGATAGTGAAATGGAGCGTATCAAGAACGACCCGAATTTACAGCACTTGATACAGGAGGGATAGTTTGGACATATCAAAAAATAAATACGATAATTTAGTTTTTTCCGGTATCTAAATTCACTTTTTTGCATCGAATTGATACCCAAATGAATTTATTTACATACATTTGCGATAATGTTGCGTAAGTATTCTGCCATATTGTTTTTAGTTGTTGCCCAAATTGTAATTTTGGGTCACGGCATTGTATCGCACCACCACCACGCTGACATCGTTAATGATGGGCATCATAATGGTAAAAATAGCCATCATAAAGACAGTAAGGAAACACCATTAGAGCTTGCTTTCTCCGGTTTTATACACGCTGGCGAACACGTTTCTTTTACCAATTCTGACGAAACAAGAGTTGTCATATCAAAGGACGATGTAAAATCAGTAAAGGCTTTGCCTGTCGATTTTACCAAGCCTGTTGAATATATCGTAGTCTATCAGAAACACACGTTTCCACCCGATAGGCATATCATTTACTTACCACCGCTCCACGGAGCATATACCCTTCGGGGTCCTCCCTCTTTCATCGTTGCTTAACTTTCAATTCTCCGAAAGTTAAAATTTGAGTTATGCCCAAAATTCAATGGGCAGGTTATTTCTTTATTAATTATCAAATTTTATTTTAACGATGAAAAAATCATTCATTATAGCGGCTTTTGCTGCACTTACATTTGTAGCTTGCAATAACAGTGGAAAATCTTCTTCCGACAATTCCAATACAGAACAAGAGCAGTCAGCTCCGGTAGTCAATCAAGACAGCATTGACAAGGCTCACGGTCATTCGCACGACCCTAACGGCGGACATACCGCACCGGCAGCAAAACAAGACAGTTCTAAGGTTGCACCTGTTAATCAGGATAGTATTGATAAAGCTCACGGACATAAGCATTAATTAATTTTTTAAGCAACGTTTTTCAATCATTGCGGTCAGGGCTTTGGCTATAATGTATTGCATACACCTGTATGCAATACAGCCGGGCTTGTACTGCCTAACTTAAAAATTCAATTATAATGCGGTATATAAAAGTAGTTTTATCAATAGTGCTGTTGCTATTGGTAACAGGCTCGGTGTATGCTCACGGTGTAGATGAGGATACCCAAACTTTCCTCAGTGGAAATTCAGGCGTTGCCTTTGTACCCTTTTTGTACATAGGAGCCAAACATATGTTGACGGGATATGACCATTTATTATTTCTCGTAGGGGTTATATTTTTCCTTTACCGTCCGAAAGAAGTATTGCTGTATGTGAGCTTTTTTACCATTGGACACAGTATTACCCTCTTGTTGGGCGTATTGGCAGATATGGCAATCAATGCTTACCTGATTGATGCAATCATAGCCTTGTCCATTGTGTATAAGGGCTTCGATAATTTGGGTGGCTTTCAAAGGTTCTTGGGGTATCAGCCCAATACCAAAGCGGCTGTTTTAATCTTCGGACTTTTTCACGGCTTTGGTTTAGCCAGTAAATTACAGGAATTGAGTTTTGACCGTACCGGATTGTTGACCAACCTACTTGGTTTTAATATCGGTGTAGAAATAGGTCAGTTCATAGCCTTAGCCCTTGTATTATTTATTATCACTAATTGGAGAAGGTCACCGAGTTTTCTCAAATTCTCGACAGTTACCAATATGTTGCTTATGGCAGCAGGTTTTTTATTGTTCGGCTATCAGTTGGTCGGTTATTTTAATTCTTAAAAATTATCAAAATGTCAGAAATAGCACATCAAATCTTAGATAAGAAATCTATCATTAAGCAGGTCATCTATGCTTTAATTATAGGAGCGGTACTTCTTGTTAGTGCCGTATTACCGGCAGAATACGGTATAGACCCTTTGGGTATCGGTAAAGCAACCGGTTTTAGCAAATTATATGTTGGTGACGGCGGTTCGGAAACGCTTGCTTCGGGACCACATAAAATATTGCAATTGGAAAACGTAGGTTCTCCGGCAGATGTAGCCAAACCTGCGGCAGCAGATAATCCGCCACCCGCTACCCAGCTCGCAGAGCGGACAGACGAAGTAAGTGTCGTTATTCCGGCAGGCGAAGGATTGGAATATAAGATAAATATGTTGAAGCACGGTCAGTTGAAGTACGAATGGATTACCGATAAAGGAGAACTATACTTTGATTTTCACGGAGAGGTTAAGAACAACAGCAACTATTTTGAAAGCTACACCATTGCCTATTCCAACAATATGGTGGGGTCATTGCTCGCTCCGTTTGAAGGTCCGCAAGGATGGTACTTCAAAAACAATTCAAATGAGGACATCACTGTCAAAATCAGAATGAAAGGACAGTATCTCCTTAAACAATAACTATTCTAATAACATTATGGTATGTTAAATAACATCATTCATTTTTCAATCAAGAATAAGTTGATAATAGGATTATTTACCCTGGCATTAATTTGCTGGGGTACGTACTCCCTTACCAAACTTCCTATTGATGCCACACCCGATATCACGGATAATCAGGTGATGGTCATTACTGTATCGCCTACATTGGCGGCACAGGAGGTGGAACAGCTTGTAACCTTTCCGGTGGAGCAGACAATGGTCAGTATTCCCGGTATTAAGGATATGCGTTCCTTTTCCCGTTTCGGGCTTTCAATCGTAACCATTGTATTTAAAGAAAATGTTGACATCTATTGGGGACGACAGCAGGTACAGGAAAGATTGACCATAGCGGAAAAAAGTATTCCCGAGGGTGTCGGTACACCCGAAATGGCTCCGGTAACTACCGGTCTTGGGGAAATCTATCAATACAGCATTCACCCCAAAAAAGGTTATGAAGACAAGTACGATGCCACTGAATTAAGAACTATTCAGGATTGGATTATTAAACGGCAATTATTAGGTACGCCCGGCGTTGCAGAAGTAAGCGGCTTCGGTGGATTTGTAAAGCAATACGAAATCGCTATCGAGCCTGACAGGCTTGCCAGCCAGAACATCAATATCTCCGATATTTTCACGGCATTGGAGAAGAACAACCAGAATACCGGTGGTGCTTACATTGATAAAGGTCCTAATGCTTACTTTATCCGAAGCGAAGGCTTGGTAAAGAACATCGAGGAAATCAAAAAAATAGTGGTCAAAAACGAAGCTGGCGTACCTATTCTTTTAAGAGATGTAGCCGAAGTACGGTTTGGAAACGGACCGAGATACGGAGCAGCCACCCGTAATGGTGAGGGCGAAACTGTAACAGGGGTAGTGATGATGCTTAAAGGAGCTAATTCATCTGAAGTAATTACCAATGTAAAGGCTAAGGTAGCAGAAATAGAAAGCAGCTTGCCTGAAGGTGTGGAAATTGAGCCTTTTCTTGACCGTAAAAAGCTGGTGGACGGAGCTATTTCTACCGTTTCAACCAACCTGATTGAAGGTGCATTAATCGTGATTTTTGTACTGATACTTTTCTTAGGAAACCTGCGTGGCGGGCTTGTGGTCGCTTCCGTAATTCCATTGGCAATGTTGTTCGCCATATCTATGATGAACCTCTTTGGCGTATCAGGCAACCTGATGAGCTTGGGAGCGATAGACTTTGGTATCATCGTGGACGGGACAGTTATCATCGTCGAGGCTGTGCTGCATCGAATAACGGGAAGTAAAGACCGGTACGGAGGTGTGGCAAAACTGACACAGGAGCAAATGGATGAAGAAGTCTATCAATCGTCCCGTAAAATACGCTCTGCGGCTGCATTCGGTGAGATTATCATTCTGATTGTATACCTGCCATTATTAGCGTTGGTAGGTGTAGAAGGTAAAATGTTCGGACCAATGGCACAGACTGTTTCTTTTGCCATTTTAGGAGCTTTCTTGCTTTCGTTTACCTATGTACCGATGATGTCGGCTTTGGTGTTGAGCAAGAAAACAACCCATAAGGAAAACTTCTCCGACAGAATGATGAAGGCTATTCAGAGAGTTTATACGCCTATCATCGAGGGAGCAATGAAAATGAAATTATTGGTCGTTTCTATTGCAGTAGGTCTTTTCATCATTACACTTTTTGTATTCAACCGTATGGGTGCAGAATTTATACCTCAGTTGGATGAGGGTGATTTTGCGGTAGAAACAAGGGTTCCGGTCGGTAGCTCTATCAACCAATTGATAGATGTTTCACAGAAAGCCCAAACTATCCTGCGGAAGAACTATCCCGAAGTAGAAGAAGTAGTAAATAAAATCGGTTCGGGGGAAATTCCCACAGACCCGATGCCTATTGAAGCGGGCGATATGATAGTGAAACTAAAGCCGAAAAAGGAATGGACAAGTGCCAAAGACAGAGAAGAACTGATAGAAAAAATGCAGGCTGACCTATCTGTTATCCCTAACGCTACATTTAGTTTCCAGCAACCTATACAGATGCGTTTCAATGAGTTGCTTACAGGAGCAAAACAGGACGTGGTTCTAAAAATCTATGGAGAAGATTTGGACGTACTATCAGACCTTGCTTCGGATGTGGGTCGTAAAATAAAAAATGTCGAAGGTGTAGAAGATTTATATGTAGAGGAAATAACAGGTTTGCCACAAATCAGCATACAGTTTAACAGGGATAAGATAGCACAGTACGGAATGAATATCGAAGACGTAAACAGTGCCATTGAAACAGGATTTGCAGGTAAAGCAGCAGGTTTGGTATATGAAGGCGAAAGACGGTTTGACTTGGTGGTAAGGCTGGATAATGCTTCAAGAGCAGATATTACGGATGTTCAGAATTTATTTGTAAGTACGCCCACAGGTCAGCAAATTCCTCTAAGTGAAGTAGCAGATATTTCATACAAACCGGGTCCGGTACAAATCCAAAGAGATAATGCCAAAAGACGGATTACACTTGGTTTCAACGTAAGAAACAGGGATGTAAAAAGTATCGTGAACGATATTCAGGATATTGTGGGAGCAAAAGTAAAAATGCCTGCGGGCTATCATATCACCTACGGCGGACAATTTAAAAACCTCGAAGAAGCCAATGCGAGGCTTGCAGTAGCATTGCCGGTGGCACTCTTACTGATTTTACTATTGCTGTACTTTACGTTCCGTTCGGTAAAACAAGGTCTATTGATATTTACTGCAATTCCGTTATCGGCGATAGGTGGTGTATTTGCTTTGCTCATCAGGGATATGCCTTTCAGTATCTCCGCCGGTGTAGGTTTTATTGCGTTATTCGGTGTTGCTGTTTTGAACGGGATTGTAT
>JAANMY010002840.1_pt1 | contig 15403 bp, 10 predicted proteins | sample 7279691 | NCBI WGS metagenome assembly JAANMY01 (sample SAMN14094543, study PRJNA606508) | bioreactor metagenome | isolation source: A lab-scale SPAN reactor treating ammonium-rich wastewater day 388 | place: Ireland: Galway | collected 2018-02-07
TCGACTCCTCCCCCACAGTGGGGGAGGTCGGGTGGGGGTGAGCAGTTACCATCACGGGTAAGGATAGGAGTTCTCCTTTTTCGGGGGCGGACTGTCAGTCCGCCGTACATCAGAGGCGTTTGTGTACCCGACCCCCCAGACGCAGCCAGGCGATCTCCCCGGCAGGGTCGCGCAGAACCTCGCCCCGGTTGCCCGCGGAGGGGCCGTCGGTGATGAGCAGGCGGTCCGGCGCAGTGAAGGTGGCGGGCGCGGGGGGCGGGGTGGGGCCGGGCGGACTGTCTTTCTTGGGGAAGCCGCCTTTGGGGATCACCTGCAAGACCAGTCCGTTCTCCGTGGCGGTCACGTCCAAATCACTCAGGGCCGCGTGGTAGTGGCCGGCATAGACTGCCAGTTGGTCGGCGGAAAGGACGATGGGGGTTGGCTCCGGCGCGACCAGCCCGGCGATATTCTCCAGCGCCCATTTGACCACCCGCCCGTGCAGGGTGCGCCCCCGATCGGCGTTGGTCAGCACAGTCACTGCAAAATTCCCACCCGGAACAAAGAGAAAAGCCGACATCTGCCCCTTCGTTGCGCCGCCGTGGGCGACCGTTTTCTGGCCGCCGATCTCGCCCAGCAGCCAGGAGACGCCCACGGCTTTTGTCCCGCTGCCTGCCTCGGCCAACTCGGACTGCATCAGCGCCATTGAAGCCGGCGTGAGCAGCCGCTCTCCGCTCTCCGCCAGCCCGTCGCCCAGATGGAAACGGGCGTAGCGTAGCTGATCCTTTGCGCTGGAAATCAGACCGCCCACACAGTTGGCGTTGCGGGCCAGGGCCCAGGGCCGGGCTACTTCGGGTCGGGCCTTCGCTGGGTCTTCCGCATCCATCACAATATGGCCCACCGCGCAGCGATGGGTGATGGCGTCGGCCGCGCCGAAGAAGGACATCTCCATCCCCAGGGGATTTAGCAGCAGACGGCGGGCCGCCTGCTCGTAGGGTTCGCCGGTGACAGCTTCGATCACCCGCCCGGCCAGGCCAAAACCGGCGTTGTTGTAGGACCAGATTTCGCCCAGAGGGGTAAGCTGGGGCAGGTCGGCCATCCGCTCCACATAGCGGGCCAGGGCGTCGTCGCCGTCGCCGGTGTCGTCGAAATAGTCGCCCAGCCAGCCGCCGGTGTGGGTGAAGCAGTGGCGCAATGTGACCCGCTTTGCTACCGATTCATCCGAGAGCCGCAGGTCGGGCAGGTAGCGGCGGATGGGTGCGTCCAGCTCCAGTTGGCCCGCTTCCACCAGCCGCATAGCCACCGTGGCGGTGATGGTTTTGGTGGTGGAGCCGATCTGAAAGAGGGTGTCGCTGTCCACGGCCAGGGGGTGAACGACATTTGTGACGCCGAAACCGGCGCTGTATTCCTGGCCGTTGTGGAGGATGCCCACGGCCACGCCAGGGACGTGCCAGCGCTCCATTTCGGCGGCAATGAAGGATTCGAGGGCGGGGTAGGAGATGGCGGTGGGGTGCATTTGTGTCTCCAAATGGGTGGGATTGCGTATTTTGTGTTGCGTTGCCACGATTTGTGTGCGGAAAGGTGAAGATATGAAGACGTGAAACGTGAGAATATGTGACGACACCTCACGTCTCACGTTTCTCCGGTCTGGCCGAAGAACTAACCCTTACGTTACTGGCTAGGCCCAGTATACCACATCTGTCTGTCAGGTGATACAGGCGTGAAAAAGAGGGTGTATTTCCGTTTTAGGGAGAGAGAAATCGTAGACTTCGCCGCCGGGGGATGAAGTCCCCCGGCTGGAAAAGCGCCCCTTCAAGCGGGGCTTGACTGGAAGGGCAAGCCGGCGTTCATCCGGCGCAGTTTAGTAACTCCGGGGCTTCATCCCGGAGTGGCTTCCAACACCCACTCATTTGCCCTAAATGTGCAATGCACCCGAAAAAGATGGGGTGCATTCCAGAATCCGGGTGAGATATTCCTTACCAACGAGGAACTAACGGACATTCGTTAGTCGCTCGGCCAACCAGTTGAAACGTGAAACGTGAGGTGTCGTCACATACCCTCACGTTTCACGTCTTCACGTTTCTGTACGCAAATCGTGGCTCTGCCACCTTATGCTTTTTGATGCACCTGTGGCAAGAATCGGGTGGATACCGCTCGCTTCTTCGTTTATTCTCTTTGGGGGATAAACGCCGATGAAACGTTGCGAACACCAGCAGGAGAATGAAGATGACAGAGCCGATGACAACCAGCGCTGACAGCCTTTTCCAATCCACCCAGGATTACGCGCTGGTGGCCCAGGCCATCCGCTACATTGAAAACCAACGCCGGGACCAGCCGGAACTGGCCGCGGTGGCGGACCACGTGGGGCTGAGCGAGTTCCATTTCCAGCGCCTTTTCAGCCGCTGGGCTGGGGTCAGCCCCAAACGCTTCTTGCAGGCGTTGACTGTGGAGGAGGCCCGCTCGGCGCTGGCCCGCTCCGCTTCGGTGCTGGATGCGGCCTATGCCGCGGGTCTTTCCGGGCCGGGACGCCTGCACGATCTTTTCGTCCAGTGCCAGGCCGCCACCCCCGGCGAAGTCAAGAGCGGCGGCGCAGGGCTGACCATTCGCTACGGGATGGCACCCACCCCCTTTGGGGACGCACTGATTGGCGTCACAGATCGGGGCATCTGCGCCCTCTCTTTTGTGACCGAGGGGGAGACCGAGCGAGCGCAGAATGAACTGGTGGCCCGCTGGCCCGGGGCCCGCCTGGTGGAAGATCGGGACGAAAGCGCGGCCATCGCCCAGCGCATTTTTGAGAACACCCGACCAGCCGAACCGCTCCATCTTTACATCAAAGGCACAAATTTCCAGATGCAGGTCTGGCAGGCCCTGCTGCGCCTTCCCACCGGCACGCTGACCACCTACGGTCATCTGGCCCAGGCCATCGGGCGACCCGGTGCGGCCAGAGCCGTGGGCAGCGCCGTGGGCAGCAACGCCATCGCCTGGCTGATCCCCTGCCACCGGGTCATCCGCCAGACCGGGGCGGTGGAGGGCTATCGCTGGGGCAGTGAGCGTAAACGGGCGATGCTGGGCTGGGAGGCGGTCCAGGCGGCGTAGACTGGGGGCCGTTTTCTCCCAGCAAGTGAACTTTTTGCCAGCAGAGACGTGAAACGGGAAACGGGAGATCGTTCGGACGATCTCCCGTTTCCCGTTTCACGTCTCTTTTTGAATACCCGCTTTTGTTGGACAAACCGGGCAAAAACGGCTATACTACAGAGAGAAAAAGAACTTGTGTTCGCATTTGCCGTCCGCATTCGCAATTCGCAATTCGCAATTCGCAATTCGCAATTCGCAATTCGTATTCAGGAGTCTCCTATGCCGGACTTCCGCGTCATCAGCGATTTCCAACCGACCGGTGACCAGCCCCAGGCCATTGCCAAGCTGGTCGACGGGGTGCAGAAAGACCTGCGCCATCAGGTGCTGCTGGGCGTCACCGGCTCTGGCAAGACCTACACAATGGCGAAGGTCATCGAGCAGGTGCAGAAACCCAGCCTGATTATCGCCCACAACAAAACCCTGGCTGCCCAGCTCTACAGCGAGATGCGGGAATTTTTGCCCAACAATGCGGTGGAATACTTCGTCTCCTACTACGACTATTACCAGCCCGAAGCCTACATTGCCCGCAGCGACACATTCATCGAGAAGGATTCCCAGATCAACGAAGAGATCGACCGGCTGCGGCTGGCGGCCACCAGCGCCCTCTTCAGCCGCCGGGATGTGGTAATTGTGGCGTCGGTCTCCTGCATCTACGGTCTGGGCAGCCCGGTGGACTACGGCCAGGTCGCCATCAAACTGAAGGTGGGGGAGATGACCCGGCGCAACCAACTCCTGCGCAATCTGGTCGAAATTCACTACGAACGCAACGACAATACTTTGCAGCGCTCCAAATTCCGGGTGCGGGGGGATGTACTGGAAGTCCAGCCCGCCTACAAAGACATCGCCTATCGCATCAGCTTCTGGGGCGACGAAATCGAGCGTATCACCGAAATCGACACACTGACCGGGGAGATGCTGGCCGATCACAGCGAAGTTGACATCTTCCCGGCCAAGCATTTTATCACCCCCAAAGACAAATTAGAGGAGGCCATCGAAGAGATCGAACAGGAGATGGAGGATCAGGTGGCGCTCTTCCGCGCCCAGGATAAGCTGCTGGAAGCGCAACGCATCGAACAGCGCACCCGCTACGATCTGGAGATGCTGCGGGAGATTGGCACGTGCAGCGGTGTGGAAAACTACAGCCGGCCCCTGGCCCGCCGACCCGCAGGCAGCCGCCCCTGGACGCTGCTGGACTATTTCCCGCCCGATTGGTTGGTCTTTATCGACGAGAGCCATATGAGTATCCCCCAATTCCGGGGGATGTTTGCCGGGGATCGCTCGCGCAAGACGGTGCTGGTGGAGCACGGCTTTCGACTGCCCAGCGCGCTGGACAACCGCCCCCTCACCTTTGACGAGTTCGAGGCGACCGTACACAACGCCATTTACATCAGCGCCACCCCCGGCCCCTACGAATTTGAGCACAGCCAGCAGACGGTGGAGCAGGTCATCCGTCCCACGGGTCTGCTCGACCCGATTGTCGAGGTGCGCCCCATCAAAGGCCAGATCGACGATCTGTTGAAGGAGGTAAAGATTCGGGTGGCAAAGGGCCAACGCGCTCTCATTACCACCCTTACCAAACGCATGTCCGAAGATCTCTCCGAATATCTGGCCGAGTTGGGCGTGAAGGTACAGTATTTACACAGCGACATCGAGACACTGGAACGGATCGAAATTCTGCGTGACCTGCGCCTGGGGGTCTACGATGCAGTGGTGGGGATCAATCTGCTGCGCGAAGGGCTGGACCTGCCCGAAGTTACCCTCGTCGCCATTCTGGACGCGGACAAAGAGGGCTTCCTGCGCTCCCAGTCCGCGCTGATCCAGACGATGGGCCGGGCTGCCCGCCATTTGGAAGGGCGGGCGATCCTCTACGCCGACAAAATGACCGCGGCGATGGAAGGAGCTATCGGCGAGACCAACCGGCGGCGGGAGATTCAGAAAGCCCACAACACAGCCCACGGCATCCAGCCCAAGAGTATTGTCAAGAGTGTGCGGGATTTGACCGACCGGGTGAAGGTGCTGGCTGAGGAGAAGGCCGAATATCGGGTCAACGGTGACGGGGAGCATCGATTCGATCCCGCATCCCTGCCCAAAGACGAACTGGCGAAGCTGATCCGCAGCATTGAAAAAGAGATGAAAGAGGCCGCGGCCCAACTCGACTTCGAGCGGGCGGCCACGTTGCGGGATCAATTGATTGAATTACGGCAGGTGGAGGTGGAGTTGCTGGGGGTCAAGCGGTAGGCAGAAGTTCGACTTTTTCCGAATAGTCGGACTTCTGCTTGGGTTTCACGGCTCAGCGGGACCCGGGCAATGTGAAGTGAAAGATCGTGCCTGTGCCGCGGTTGGCCTCGGCCCAGAGTTGACCGCCGTGCTTTTCCACCAGCCCTTTGGCCAGGGGCCAGACGAGGTAGACCTGCCACAAACCCTCTGGGGGGGTGGTGGTGACATCCACACCTTCTCGGGGTACACCACAGCCGCTGATCAGCAGCATAGATACCACCAGCACAAGCAAAAGAATCAGATGCTTTCTTTTCACCTTATTACTCCTCACAGACCGAGTTCTTTTCACCCTTGCCGGGCAAGAAAAACGCTCTGTTACAGTTTACGGAACAGGATCATACCCGCCGGGGTGCCAGGGATGACAACGGAAGATGCGCTTGATTCCCATCCAGCCACCTTTGGCCACGCCATACTTTTCGACGGCCTCGTAGGTGTAATGGGAGCAGGTTGGAAGGTAGCGACAGTTGCTGCCCATCAGCGGGGACAGAAAGCGTTGATAGAAGCGGATCAGAACCAACACAATCCAGCGCACGAAATTCTCTCGATTCCCGGCAGACGGGCAAACAAATCCCTGCTTGCCACGCCCTGCGGAAACGTAACTGCTCACCCCCACCCAACCTCCCCCACTGTGGGGAAGGAGTCGATCCAGTTCCCTCCCTGGAATGGGGAGGGGTAGGGTGGGGTGGCTCAACAGGTACGCGGAAACTTTCATTCCGCAGGCTCAGGCGCGGCAGGCGTTGATGGCCCACCCCCGCTGCCAGGGGCTGATAACAAAGACGCCCGCCGAAGCAGGCGGGCGCAGGCGGCGTCGATCTCTGCATATTCTGCGCTTTGGATGGGACCCCGAGCTATCCATACCGCATCCCATCCTGGCAGAATATCACCCATACGCAAACGCACCGATTCACGGATGCGACGGCGTACTCTGTTGCGCTCTACTGCATTGCCAATACGCCGACTGACCGAAAAGCCGTAACGGCTGTAAGGCAAATCATTCGACAACACGCAAAGGACAAGCAATCGATCGCTATACGAGCGGCCCTGGCGGCGAATCTCTTGAAACCGCTCATTCTCACGCACACGGTAGAGACGCTTCACGCTGGTTCACACAACAGGGGTTCACACAACAGATCCCGCATCGCCATTTCTAAACGCACTAATCCACGGACTTGCGTATAGAGAGGCTGACAGAAAGACTTTTACGCCCTTTCAGGCGACGTCGCTTGATCACATTCTGGCCGCCGGGTCGCAACATTCGCTTGCGAAATCCATGCACCCGCAAACGACGGCGGGTTTTGGGCTGCCACGTTCGTTTTACCATTTCGACTCTGCTCCTCGCAAATATACAGGCCAACATCCCGCGTGGGATGGTAAATACTTTACCGACAAGCAAAAATTATACGTCGGGACTGTCCGCCCTGTCAAATCACCGGGCCGCTTTTCCCTCACGTGTTCCGTTTTCAGGTCAAATTGGCAATAATACAATGCAGAAGTACATTTTTCACGCCTGCTGTGTGCGTGCCCGCCCCCCTTGTGGTATGATACTTTTGCGGTTTTCGTTCCTGCCCAGGCAGAGCAGTCCCGTTTGGCTGCTCGCCGCCGGGTCACAGACCCGGCGGAGCAGGAACCTCACGACTATTTCTGCCGCGCTGCGCTAACTATTTCTGGAGTTAATCTGCATTGTCCTATTCACCCACAGAGACGCTCTTTGATTTTCATGTAGCGCCCGCTGCCCCGGAACAGGTTCGGGCATGGCAGGGGCGCGTGGAATATCTGTTGGATGAATCGACTGCGGGCGCTGCTTCGTTTCAAGCCGTGGATGAAGAGATTTCCGGTGAACACCGCAACGGCTCGCCCAGAGCAGAGACGACGGAGCGCCGGGAACGGGCTGGCCTTTCGACGGCACCGGATTTTTTACTTGGGCCAACACAACCCCGCGGGACTGAATTGCCCGGTGGTGGCGTGGACCTTCTGCGCTCCGAGATTGCCGGTCTGCTGGATGTGACACCGGATCAGGTTCGTCTCTTCCCCGAAGCCGAACTGCCCAGCATCGCAGCCCGGGGCGGTCTGGCCCAGCCAGCCCAAGCCCCTCTTTATACCCCGCCCATTCGAGAAGTGGCCCGCAGCCAGTTTATCGATTCGGGTGAGCAGTCGCGTCTTCTCTATCCGTCCCCTGCAGAGCCGAAGAAACCCGAACCGACCGGCTCACTGTTAAGCCGACCGGCCCCCGCACTGGGCAGAATACCCCCGGCCACACCGCCGCCAGTTTCGCTGACCGCAGGGCAGGTCCGCTATCTGGACGAAGAGATCAGCCAGCTTCACGAAGAGGTGAAACGGGTATTGGCTACCCGGCGCGACGTGACGGGCCACGCCCTTTCGTTGCTGCGGGAAGCACGGGAGATTCTTTTGGCCGAACCCCATCGCCTGGGACGGGCCGAGCACAATCTGGGCCAGGTGCGTTCGATGTTGGAACGGGCCAGGGAAGGGCGGCGCCAATCCAGCCAACGGGGTTTCCGGGTGTTGCTCTACCTCGCCTTCTGTCTGGCGGTCACCGTCTTTGGGGGCGTGGCCCTCTTTCTCTATGGGGCAGAGTTGAGCCGGATTGTGCGTTTGCTGGTGGGCAATCAGAGCCGGGTGTTGGCCCATTTGCACCCCTTTTTGTGGGTGACGATTACGGGCAGCCTGGGCGCCGTCAGCGGCGCCATTCTCGGCTTTCTGGCCCATATCCGTTCCGGCCAGGACTTCGACCGGCAGCACGTAGTGCGCTTTGCTGTGCAGCCCGTGATGGGCTTGATTCTGGGCGTTCTTCTCTACCTGCTTTTCTCTCTCCTCTTTTCCGCCATGCAGCTCGACCTGACGGCCCGCCCCGTTACTCGGGCCTTGCCGGTTGTGCTGGCCCTGCCGGTCGGCCTTTGGCAGGAATGGATATACGCCTCTCTCTACCGGATGTCAGGCTTCCTCACCCTGCGTCCCCGCCGCCGCTAAACAGTTCCTGCAATGAAATATCTCTCCCTTCTCGTCTTTGCTGCCGGCGCAACTACGCTGGGCACAGAATTAAGCGCGGCCCGGCTGCTGGACCCCTGGTTTGGTAATAGCCAGATTGTCTGGGCCGGGCTGATTGGGCTGATTCTGCTCTATCTGGCCGCGGGTGCGTGGCTGGGCGGGCGGCTGGCCGACCGATACCCCAGTCTGGAGAGCCTGTTGGCTGTGACCTCCCTGGCCGGGGTAGGGGTGGGTCTGATCCCCGCTGTCAGCCCACCCATTCTGCGCCTGGCCAGTCTGGGTTTGCAGGATTTTGCGCCGGGGCTGCTGGCTGGGACCCTGCTGGCTGTGCTGCTGATCTTCAGCCTGCCGGTTGTTCTGCTGGGCGCGGTGACCCCCTGGGCTGTGCGGCTGGCTCTGGTCGATCTCTCCCACGCTGGGCAGGTGGCAGGGCGGCTCTATGCGGTGGGGACGCTGGGGAGTATTGTGGGTACTTTTCTGCCCGTATTGTGGCTGATCCCCGCTTTTGGCACCCGCTGGAGCTTCTATCTGTTGGCGCTGGGGCTGCTGCTGATCTGCTGCGCAGGCGGCCTGACCGGAGCAGGCAGGGGGTGGCTGCGTTGGGTTCCCTTACTGGGGCTGGCCGTTGTACTGCTGCTTGTCTGGTTTGGCCGTCCCGCCGCGCTGCGCGCCGGGTGGGATGGGCGTATGGACAGCTCACTTCTGTATGAAGACGAGAGTCTCTACAATTATATTGCTGTGCGGGCCTGGGGCAGCGAACGCCATCTGAAACTGAACGAAGGCGTGGGTATTCACAGCGTCTACCATCCCGACACCCGGCTGAGCCAGGGAATTTGGGACTACTTTCTCCTGGCGCCCCTCTTTCAGGCCAGGGAAGAACCGACCGGGCAGGCGCAGGAGGTTCTGGTCATCGGGCTGGCTGGGGGGACTGTGCCCGCTCTGTATACGGATATATTTGGGCCGTGGCCCATCACCGGCATCGAACTGGACCCGGAGATTCTGGCTGTGGGCCAGCGCTTTTTTGAAATGGATCAGCCCAATCTTACCCCCGTTGCGGCTGATGGCCGCCGCTGGCTTCAGCAACAGCCGCGCGACAGGCGCTTCGATCTGATTCTGGTGGATGCCTATCGCCCGCCCTACATCCCCTTTCATCTGACAACTGTGGAGTTTTTTGGGCTTGTGCAGAACCACCTGGCCGACGGGGGAGTCGTGGCGATCAATGTGGGGCGCACGGCCCGCAATTTTGCCCTGGTGGATGCGCTCTCTCTCACGCTGGGGGTCATATTCCCGTCGGTCTTTGTGATTGACGAACCCGGCCCCCCGGATGATCTGGGCAATTCGTTGCTGGTGGCGACCGGCCAACCCTTTGCCCTGGCCGACTTCCAGCGCAATGTGGCCGGGCTACCCCCTGCCTTGGCCCCAGAGTTTCGCTCTTTTGCCGCCCAGGCCGCGGAGCAGGCCCGGGTGGCCGCGCCCCCGGCAGGTACGCCCCTCTTTACCGACGACCGCGCACCGGTGGAGCAGGTGGTACACGGGATTATCTGGGATTTTTTGCGCGGCGCTGATTGAATCGCGAAGGTTCTACCCGGCCGAGTCTTGCGGTTCTGTCACGAACCGATAGACCGAGCGGACAGCTTCTGCGTCACCTTTCCCCCCGTTGCCAGCAGCAGAAATCTCCACCGCGCTCACCAGGGCCAGCAACGCGCCGGTTAGTGCCAGAATGTCCGGCCGGAAACCTGCCACCTCCGACGGAGCATAGAGAATCTCATCCGCGGCGCGATGCAATGGCCCGTCCAGCCGCCCGACCAGCGCGTAGGTAGGGCATCCCTGGGCCTGGGCAAAGGACAAGGCTCTGCCAACTGCGCTATCTTCGTCCGTCGGGCTGAGACCCATCAGCGCGTCCCCTGGGGTCAGGGTAGAGAGAATCGTCGCAAGACGGGCCGGATCGCCGGTTACTGCCTCGGCAAGCAGCCCCTGCCCCCGCAACTGATCCGCCGCGATTCCCACAATGACCCCCAACTCCCCCTCGGCCACCAGCACAATCCGGGCTGCGCTGCGAATCCCCTGCACGATGGATTGCAGGCGGTTGGGCGGGTTATGAATCAGAATCTGGCGCAGGTTGGCGCTCTCCTGGTCGATCCGGGCTTTGAAGATAGCTGCCGGGTCGTGGCTGCCCAATGCCACCGGCTCGTAGACAGCGTAGAGTTCTTCCTTCACCTGCGCCCGCACATCCTGCAGCAATTCGGGATAGCCAGGATAGCCCAAGCGCTGGGAAAAACGCACAACGGTTGTCGTGTCTACATCCACAGCCGCCGCCAACTGGGCGGCTGTCATAAAGGCCACGTCGTAATAACGGCTTACCACAAAGTCACCCACCCGACGATAGCTGGGGCTGAGGCTGCTATATTCGTCCTGTATTTTTTGGCGGTACATTAGCCCCTCCTGATATGGCTGGGGTGGAACAGGAACGGATTCTCCCGTCGTTATGCAGATGATCCTATTCTGGACCAAATCAGCCATAAGGTCGGCGGTCTGGCTTCCGAACAGACCCAATGGATTGGGACTTTCCCTGGCCTATGTTACGATTTCGGAAACTGATGTGAAAATAGCCCTGTAACGCAAGCTGTTAGCTTGCGCCAGCCCGAACCAACAGTTCGGGTTACAAAAGGCAGCGTACGATTTTATTTCATTACTATTTGCATTTTGGCAAAGGGCCTATTGTCTGATGTTGGGTATGACCTACCATTCCGCTCTGCATCCTCGACTCTTCGGGGGAGTTGTGCGCCGCTGGCCCCTGCTGTTTCTGGCGCTGTCGGCGTTTCTGCTGGTTGGCTTTCCAGGCAGCGGACCGATGCTGACAGCGGAGCCAGGGGGCTACGCGGTGCAGGTGGCACCACCGGGAACTGTTCGCTCCCCCCAAAAGGAGGCAGCCCAAGAGATTTCTGAGGCAGAACGCATCAAAACAATTGTGGACCAGCAGAGGATAGGCGGCGGAACAGCCCAAAGCGGGAACGATAGCGCCTATGCGCTTGCCCTGCCGTTGGTACAGATGAGCGAAGCTGACGAAGCCCCCAGCCCGCGCCAAGCGGTAGCCCTGGCCTGGGATGGAGAAGCGCGCAGTGCCCGGATACCCGTCCTGATGTATCACTACCTGAGCGTTCCCCCTGCCGACGCCAACAGCTACCGGCTGGACCTTTCCGTCTCCCCCGATCTTTTCGCCCGCCAGTTGGAGAGTATGCGAGAAGCCGGTTATGTCACCGTCAGCCCCTATGATTTGCTGGCCCATCTGTGGGCAGGCGCGCCTTTGCCAGAAAAACCGGTGGTGATCACCTTTGACGACGGCTATCGGGACAACTATACAAATGCGTTTCCTCTCCTGCGGGAGCGGGGGATGGTGGCTACGATCTTTGTGGTGACCGACTTTATGGACGAAGGGCGGCCCGAATATCTGACCTGGGAGATGGCCCGGGAGATGTGGGCCGCTGGTTTTTCCATCGAATCCCACGGGCGCAACCACGCCAGCCTGAAGAACCGGGATGCGGACTATCTGGTCTGGCAGGCGCTGGGCAGCCTGGAAACTATCGAGTACGAACTGGGCGCGCGTCCCCGTTTTGTCTCTTACCCCGCGGGCGAGTTCGACGCCCAAACCATCGCCATTTTTGAGAGCGCCAACTACTGGGCCGGCTTCACTACGATTCAGGGCGCAACCCACAGCACAGACAATCTCTTCCAACTGCATAGGGTGCGGGTGCGCAACACTACCCAGCCGGAAGAGCTACTCCGTCTGCTGGCATTGGAGTGGTAGCCGGCGGCGTTGTACCCCTCACCGCCCCCTACAGCGTGAAGGGGAGGTCGGCTCTTTGGGCCGCGCCCTCTCCCACACCCAAACGTACACCAATTCCCATCGACCGACACCGCTCTCCCAGCCCGGCCAACAGACCCCGCGCCGCCGTCGTCCCGGCTGGGAGAGCGGTGTCCTGAGCCTGTCGAAGGAGGGTCGGGGGCGACGACCGTTCTGCATAGACCAGCCGCCGAGCGGTCCACAGACGTTCCCACGCGGAGCGCTGGGAACGAGGAAAAGTACCCCCACCCGGCCTCCCCCGCTGCGGGGGAGGGGCTGATTTCCCGTCGGTTTTGATGGGATGTCCACCCACCAGCACCCGCGCCGCCGACAGTCCCCTCCTCCTTCTGAGGAGGGGACTGTTGAGGTCACACATATTCCTCAATCGGCGGGCAGACGCAGACCAGATTGCGGTCGCCGTAGACGTTATCGATGCGGGCCACAAAGGGCCAGAATTTGTTCTCCTTCACCCACGGCGCGGGGAAGGCCGCTACCTCCCGGCTGTAGAGCCGGTCCCAATCAGCCGCGGTGATGGCCGCGGCCGTGTGGGGCGCGTGGTGCAGGGGGCTCTGTTCCGGTGTCAGCTCGCCCCGCTCCACCGCGGCCGCCTCGGCCCGAATCGCCAGCATCGCATCACAGAAACGGTCTAACTCGTCTTTGGACTCGGATTCCGTCGGCTCGATCATCAGCGTCCCGGCCACAGGGAAGGACATTGTGGGGGCGTGGAAGCCGTAGTCGATCAGCCGCTTGGCGATATCCTCCACCTGCACGCCGAACTCCTTCAGCGGGCGGGTGTCGATGATACACTCGTGGGCCACCCGGTCGTTGGCCCCGGTGTAGAGGACCGGATAGACCGTCGCCAGCCGGGCCGCCATATAGTTGGCGTTGAGAATCGCATACTTCGTGGCCTGGGTCAGTCCGCTGCCGCCCATCATCGCAATATAGGCGTAGGAGATGGGCAGGATGCTGGCGCTGCCCCAGGGCGCGGCCGAGATGGTCGCAATCGCTTTCGCGCCGCCCGTGCCGGGGACAACCGCGCTGCCTGGCAGGAAGGGGGTCAGGTGTTTTGCCACACAGATCGGCCCCATCCCCGGCCCGCCGCCGCCGTGGGGGATGCAGAAGGTCTTGTGCAGATTTAGATGGCAGACATCCGCGCCGATGTCGCCGGGACGGCAGAGGCCCACCTGGGCGTTCATATTGGCGCCGTCCATATAGACCTGGCCGCCCCGGCTGTGTACGATACGGCAAATCTCCACAATCGCCTCTTCAAAGACGCCGTGGGTGCTGGGGTATGTGACCATCAAACTGGACAGCCGCTCCCCCGCGGCGTCGGCTTTGGCCCGCAGATCGTCCACATCGACATTGCCGTTGTCGTCGCAGGCCACCACCACCACATCCATCCCGGCCATCACCGCGCTGGCCGGGTTTGTGCCGTGGGCAGAGGACGGGATGAGACAGACAGTGCGCTGATCGTCGCCCCGGCTGCGATGCCAGGCCCGAATGACCATCAGCCCGGCATATTCGCCCTGGGAACCTGCGTTGGGTTGCAAAGAAACGCCGTGGAAGCCGGTAATTTCGGCCAGCGCGTCGCCCAGCTTGCGGAAGAGTTCGGCGTAGCCCTGGGCCTGCTCGGTCGGCGCAAAGGGGTGCAGATGGCCGAAGCCGGGCCAGGTCACGGGGATCATTTCCGTCGTTGCGTTCAATTTCATTGTGCAGGAGCCGAGGGAGATCATCGAGTGTGCTAACGACAAGTCCCGGTTTTCCAGCTTTGTGATGTAGCGCAGCATCTCGGTTTCCGAGCCGATGACATTGAAAATCGGATGGGTCAAAAAGTCGCTGCTGCGGGCAAAGGGCGTGGGATAATCCAGCACCGCGGCCTCGGCCAGCCCCTCCAACTCCTCGTCCCCGTCCACGCCGAAAATTTCCAGAAGCGTGCGCAGTTCCTGCACAGTCGTGGCCTCGTCCAGCGAGACGCCAACCGCGCCATCCGCGTAGATGCGCAGATTGACCCCCAGAGAGAGTGCCTCTTCGATCAGATCGGCCTGGCTGCTGGGGCCACCGCTGATCTTCAGCGTGTCAAAGAAGGGAGCGTCGCCCAATTCGTAGCCGAAATTCTTCAATTCTCCGGCCAGAATCGTCGTGAGCAGTTGCACCCGGCGTGCGATCCGGCGCAGACCGTCCGGGCCGTGATAGACCGCGTACATGGAGGCCATAATCGCCAGCAGCACCTGGGCTGTGCAGATGTTGCTGGTGGCTTTGTCCCGGCGGATGTGCTGCTCCCGGGTTTGCAGGGCCAGACGCATGGCCATTTTGCCCTCGGCATCCTTCGAGACGCCCACCAGACGACCGGGCATAATCCGTTTGAGATCGTCCGTCGTCGCCATAAAGGCGGCGTGGGGACCGCCGTAGCCCAGGGGCACGCCAAAGCGCTGGCTGTTGCCCACGGCAATATCCGCGCCGAAGTCGCCGGGGGGGGTGAGAAGGGTGAGGGCCAGCAGGTCCGTGGCGACGACGACCAGCGCGTCGGCGGCGTGGGCTTGCTCGGTAAAGGTGCGCAGGTCGTGGATCGACCCTTCCGTGTCCGGGTATTGGAGCAGCACGCCAAAGGTCTCCGCGCCAACCTCATAGCTGCGGTGATCCCCTACCACCACTGCGTAGCCCAACGGCTCGGCCCGCCCCTGGATCACATCAATCGTCTGGGGGTGGCACTTCTCCGAGACGAAGAAGACATTGGCCTGGGAAGAACGCTTCTGCGCCCGCTTGCACATCACCATCGCCTCGGCAGCCGCGGTGGCCTCGTCCAGCAGAGAGGCGTTGGCAATATCCAGCCCGGTCAGATCGCTGACCAGCGTTTGGAAATTGAGCAGGGCTTCCAACCGTCCCTGGGCAATCTCCGCCTGGTAGGGGGTGTATTGGGTGTACCAGCCGGGGTTTTCCATAATATTGCGCAGGATGACGCCGGGGGTGAGGGTGTCGTAGTAGCCCATCCCGATAAAGGAGCGGTAGATCCGGTTCCTGGCCGCCATTCCGGCCATCTCGGCCAGCACATCGGATTCCGGGCGGGGCGCGGGCAGGCGCAGGGGGCGGCGCAGACGGATGGCGGCGGGCACTGTCTGATCGATGAGATCGTCCAGAGAGGCTGCGCCGATGACGGCCAGCATCTCCTCCACT
>JAANMY010002841.1_pt1 | contig 15401 bp, 13 predicted proteins | sample 7279691 | NCBI WGS metagenome assembly JAANMY01 (sample SAMN14094543, study PRJNA606508) | bioreactor metagenome | isolation source: A lab-scale SPAN reactor treating ammonium-rich wastewater day 388 | place: Ireland: Galway | collected 2018-02-07
AGGAGTAGCGAAAGAAGGCCGGGCGGCAGCACCCGCCGGAACATCGCCACCCGCGCCGCCTTCGGGTTCACCACCACCGGCTTTTCGGCCGCCTGCAGCAACGGCAGGTCGGCGCTGCTGTCCGAATAGGCGCTGGCCACCGGTCCCGCATAGCCGGCGGCGCGGATCATGGTCATCTTCATCGCGAAGTGGCAGTGGCGCAGTGCGCCCATCCCGCCCAACTTCGGCCCCAGCAGGGTGCCGATCACCGGCACGTCCTCGTGCGCGACAAAGGCCAGGATCGCCCGCGCCAGCTCCGGCGGCGCGCCAGTCGCCACCAGCACCATGTCGCCACGCGCGCGGTGCTGGTGGAACACGTCCAGCGCCAGCGGCAGCAGCCGCGCCTTGATCGCCTCCGCGTGGATGACGACATAGCGGTCGATCAACGCATCCAGCGCGGCGCGATCGCGCACGCCCAGCGTGCCGACCCACACGAACACCGAGATGCCGGCGCGACGCGTCGGAAGCCACGCCACCATCGGCCCGGCGACCGGCGCGACCAGCAGCGCCAGCAGCACCCGCCACCAGTGGCGCTCGATCAGCCACTTGAACAGGTGGCTGCCGGAGTCGCCGTCGTAGAGGGTGTGGTCGAAATCGAACACCACCAGCGGCGCATCGTCTTGCGGCAGCGGATAGCGCTGGCTCATGCGCTCGCCCCGCCATCGAACAGCCCGCGCAGCGCCACGCCCGGATCGGGCTGGCGCATGAATGCCTCGCCGACCAGGAACGCATGCACGCCGGCGTCGCGCATCAGCGCCACGTCGGGGGGGGCAAGGATGCCGCTCTCGGTGACCAGCAGGCGATCCGCTGGCACCATCGCCTTGAGATCCAGCGTGGTCTGCAGCGACACCTCGAACGTCTTGAGGTTGCGGTTGTTGATGCCAAGCAGCCGCGCCGGCACCGGCAGCGCGCGCTCCAACTCGTCCAGGTCATGCACCTCCAGCAGCACGTCCATGCCCAGCTCCGCCGCGACGAAGGCGAACTCGGACAGCTGTGCATCATCCAGCGCGGCGGCGATCAGCAGCACGCAGTCGGCACCCAGCACACGCGCCTCGTACAGCTGCCAGGGATCAACGATGAAGTCCTTGCGCAGCACCGGCAGCGCGCAGGCGGCGCGCGCCTGCTGCAGGTAGGCATCGCTGCCCTGGAAGAAGTCGACGTCGGTCAGCACCGACAGGCAGGCCGCGCCACCTACCTCGTAGCTGCGGGCGATCGCGACCGGATCGAAATCGGCGCGGATCACGCCCTTCGACGGACTGGCCTTCTTCACCTCGGCGATCACCGCCGCCTGTCCGGCCGCGATTTTCGCGGCGACGGCGTCGGCAAAGCCGCGCAGCGGCGGCGCGCTCGCGGCGCGGGTCTTCAGTTCGAACAGCGAGACCTGTTCGCGGCGGGCGGCCACTTCTTCGTGCTTGCGGCGCAGGATGGTGTCGAGGATGGTGCTCAAGGACGGTCTTCCGGATGGAGGGGTGCGTGGCGTCAATCCGTCGCGGCCAGCGCGCGGCTGGTGGCGACGTACTGCTGCATGCGCGCGCGCGCGCTGCCGTCGGCGATGGCCGCGCGGGCGCGGGCCAGGCCATCGGCGATGCTGTCGGCCACGCCGGCCACGTACAGCGCCGCGCCGGCGTTGAGCGCGACGATGTCGTGCGCCGGGCCGGGCTGGTTGTCCAGCACCGCGCGAAGCATGGCGATGGATTCGGCCGGGTCGGCCACCTTCAGGTTGCGGCTGGCCGACATCGCGATGCCGAAATCCTCGGGATGGATCTCGTATTCGCGCACCTTGCCGTCGCGCAGTTCGCCCACCAGCGTGCCGGCGCCCAGCGAGATCTCGTCCATGTTGTCGCGTCCCCACACCACCAGCGCGCGCTCGGCGCCCAGCTCGTGCAGCACACGCGCCTGGATGCCGACCAGGTCCGGGTGGAACACGCCCATCAGGATGCTGGTGGCGCCCACCGGGTTGGTCAGCGGCCCGAGGATGTTGAAGATCGTGCGCACGCCCATCTCGCGGCGCACCGGCGCCACAACCTTCATCGCCGGGTGGTGGATCGGCGCGAACATGAAGCCGATGCCGACCTCCTCGATCGCGCGCGCGACCTGCGCCGGCTGCAGTTCGATCGCCGCGCCCAGCGCCTCCAGTGCATCGGCGCTGCCGGACTTCGACGACACGCTGCGGTTGCCGTGCTTGGCCACCCGCGCGCCGGCCGCGGCGACCACGAACATCGCGCAGGTGGAGATGTTGAACGTGTGCGAACCATCGCCACCGGTGCCGACGATGTCGACCAGCCGGGTCTTGTCGGCCACCTCCACCGGCCGAGCGAACTCGCGCATGACGGTGGCGGCGCCGGCGATTTCGCCGACCGTTTCCTTCTTCACCCGAAGCCCGGTGAGGATGGCCGAGGTCAGCGCCGGCGACACTTCGCCACGCATGATCTGGCGCATCAGGTCGACCATTTCGTCGAAGAAGATCTCGCGGTGTTCGATGGTGCGCTGCAGGGCTTCCTGCGGGGTAATGGGCATGGTCAACGCTCCAGGAAGTTCTTCAGCAGCGCGTGGCCGTGCTGGGTGAGGATGGATTCGGGATGGAACTGCACGCCTTCCACCGGATGTTCGCGGTGGCGCAGGCCCATCAGCTCCTCCACGCTGCCGTCGTCGTTCTCGGTCCAGGCGGTCACTTCCAGGCAGTCGGGCACGCTGGTCTTTTCCACCACCAGCGAGTGGTAGCGGGTGGCCTCGAACGGCGTCGGCAGGCCGGCGAACACGCCTTTTCCTTCATGGTGGATGGGCGAGGTCTTGCCGTGCATGATCCGCCCCGCGCGCACCACCCTGCCGCCATACACCTGCCCCAGCGCCTGGTAGCCCAGGCACACGCCGAACACCGGGATGCGCGGGCCCAGCTCGCGCAGCACGTCCAGCGAGACACCGGCTTCATTCGGCGTGCACGGCCCCGGCGAAATCACGATCTTGTCGGGCGCAAGCGCCTCGATCTCCGCCACGCTGAGCGCGTCGTTGCGCTCCACCCGCACCTCCGCGCCCAGCTCCTGCAGGTACTGCACGAGGTTGAAGGTGAAGCTGTCGTAGTTGTCGATCATCAGCAGCATGTCAGAGCCCCTTCGCCGCCTGCGCGACCGCGCGGAACAGCGCGCGGCCCTTGTTCATGGTTTCGTCCCATTCCTTCTGCGGGTCGGAATCGAACACGATGCCGGCGCCGGCCTGCACGTGCAGGCGGCCGTCCTGGATCACCGCTGTGCGGATGGCGATCGCGGTATCGGCGTCTCCATGCCAGCCGATGTAGCCGATCGCGCCGGCATAGACGTTGCGCTTGACCGGCTCCAGCGCGCGGATGATTTCCAGCGCGCGGATCTTGGGCGCGCCGGACACGGTGCCGGCGGGGAAGGTGGCACGCAGCACGTCGGCGTAACTCAGCCCCTCCTGCAGGCGGCCGGTCACTTCGCTGACGATGTGCATGACGTGGCTGTAGCGCTCGATCACGAAGCGCTCGCCTACTTCCACGCTGCCCGGCCGGGCGACATGGCCGACATCGTTGCGGCCGAGATCGATCAGCATCAGGTGCTCGGCGCGCTCCTTCGGATCGGCGAGCAGCTCGGCTTCCAGCGCCAGGTCTTCCTCCACCGTGCGGCCGCGCGGACGTGTGCCGGCGATCGGGCGCACCGTCACCTTGCCATCCTGCAGGCGCGCCAGGATCTCCGGCGACGAGCCCACCACCTGGGTGCCGCCGACGTCGAGGAAATACATGTACGGCGACGGGTTCAGCGCGCGCAGCGCGCGGTATACATCCACCGGGCGCGCATGGAATGGCACGCTCATGCGCTGGCTCAGCACCACCTGGAAGGCGTCGCCGGCACGGATGTAGTCCTGCACCTGCGCCACCGCATCGATGAAGCCCTCGCGGGTGAAGCCGCTGACGAAATCGGCTTCGTCCAGCGCCGCCGGCTGCAGGGTTTCCGGATACGGGGCGCCGCCGTGGCGCAGGCGGTGGGCCAATGCGTCCAGCCTGCGGTTGGCGCGCGCCCACGCCTGCGGCTCGCGCGGGTCGGCGTGCACGATCAGGTACAGCCGGCCCTTGAGGTTGTCGAACACCGCCAGCTCGTCGCTGAGCATCAGCAGGATGTCGGGCGTACCCAGCTCGTCGGGTTTCGCATTGGCCGCCAGCCGCGGCTCGATGTATTCGATGCACTCGAAGCCGAACCAGCCCACCAGCCCGCCGGTGAAACCGGGCAGGCCGGCGATCTCCGGCACCTTGTGCATCGCGCGCAGGCGCTCGACTTCCGCCAGCGGGTCGGCAACGGTGCGGGTTTCCACCACCTCGCCGTGTTCGCGCACGGCAAGCCCATGGCCGCGGAACTCGTAGACCCTGCGCGCGGGCAGGCCGATGATCGAATAGCGGCCGAAGCGCTCGCCGCCCTCCACCGATTCGAACAGGTAGGTATGCGGGCCGTCGGCCAGCTTCAGGTAGACGGACAGCGGGGTATCGAGGTCGGACAGCACCTCGCGCACCACCGGGACAAGGGTGTAGCCGTCAGAAGCGTACTGGTCGAACTGGGCGTGCGTGGTCACGGAGGACGTCCTTCGAAAGATGCGTGCAGGCGAACGGGGCGGCATTGCCACGCCACCATCGCCAGCTGTGCTCGAAAGACGGGTTCGCCCGGTTCATCGGGCAACTTTAGCCGCAACCCGGCGCGCCATGCAAACCACTTTCCGTCATGTCCATGTCACAGCCTGGCGTCAGCATTGAAGGCCATCGCAGGGACGAAGGACGGGCAGGACGCCCACGCATTCCGCCGGTGCCGCAGCCGCGGCGCCGGCAGTTCCACCAGTCTCAACGGCGGCTGCAAACCCAGGCTTCGCCCGTGCCGCGCCGGGCTCAACGCGCGGCAACCACCGCCTGCTTCATCGCCGCGATCGTCGCGGCATAGTCCGGCTTGCCGAAGATCGCGCTGCCGGCGACGAAAGTGTCGGCGCCGGCTTTCGCGATCTCGCCGATGTTGTCCGGCTTCACCCCGCCGTCGATCTCGAGGCGGACCGGTCGGCCGCTGGCATCGATCATGTCCCGCACCTTGCGCAGCTGCTTGAGCGCGGAGGGGATGAACGATTGCCCGCCGAAGCCGGGGTTCACCGACATCAGCAACACGTAGTCGATCTCGTCCAGCATCGTGTCCAGCACGTCCAGCGAGCTGGCCGGATTGAACACCAGCCCGGCCTGGCAGCCCTTCGACTTGATCAGCTGCACGCTGCGGTGGACGTGCTTGCTGGCCTCGGGGTGGAAGCTGATGTGGCTGGCACCGGCGTCGGCGAACATCGGGATCAGGCCGTCGACCGGCTCCACCATCAGGTGCACGTCGATCGGGGCGGTCACGCCGTGCTTGCGCAGCGCCTCGCAGACCAGCGGGCCGATGGTCAGGTTGGGCACGTAATGGTTGTCCATCACGTCGAAGTGCACCCAGTCGGCGCCGGCGGCCAGCACGTTGTCCACTTCCTCGCCCAGCCTGGCGAAATTGGCGGACAGGATGGACGGGGCAATGACGGTGGATTGCGTGCTCATTTCTTTCTCAGCTTCTGGATGCGGTCGTAGGCGGCGTTGATCTCGCGTGACTTGGTCTCGGCGAGCTTCTGCAGGTCGGGCGCGGCGCCAGCCACGCGGTCGGGGTGGTACTGGCCCATCATCCGGCGGTAGGCGCGGTCGATCTCGACGTCGCTGGCGGTTTCGGGCAGGTCGAACACCCGGTAGGCCCAGTCCACGTCGGCGTTGCCGCCGCTGGCGGCCTGCTGCTCCTGGCGCGGCCGGCGCTTTTCTCCGCGCCGCGGCGGCGTGAACCAGTCGTGGTCGAAGGCATAGCCCACCAGCAGGCCCAGCAGGCCGCCCACCGGGTGGCGCAGCAGCAGCCAGCCGGCGATGAAGCCCAGGAATTGTCCGTACCAGCGTCGCATCCGCGCAGTTTACAGGGCCGCGGGGCGGCGCCGGCCTTAAACTAGGCGCCCCACCGCAGCGCGCATCGCCATGGCCACCACCCTGCTCCAGTCCGACCTGCCCGGCCTGAACCTGATCCACCGCGGCAAGGTCCGCGACGTGTTCGACCTCGGCGACGGCCACCTGCTGATGGTGGCCACCGACCGCCTGAGCGCGTTCGACGTGGTGCTCCCCGATCCGATCCCCGGCAAGGGCGAGATGCTCTGCCAGATCAGCAATTTCTGGTTCGACAAGACCCGCCACATCATCGCCAACCACCTGACCGGGATCGACGTCGCCAGCGTGCTGCCGGCCGGCGTGGACGCCGCGCTGTACGCCAGCCGCGCAGTGGTGACCAAGAAGCTCAAGCCCGTCCCTGTGGAATGCATCGCCCGCGGCTACATCATCGGCAGCGGCTGGAAGGACTACCAGCGCACCGGCGCGATCAGCGGCATCGCCCTGCCTGCCGGCCTGCAGCAGGCGCAGCAGCTGGCCGAGCCGATCTTCACCCCGTCCACCAAGGCGGCGGTGGGGGACCACGACGAGAACATCGATTTCGCCGCCGCGGTCAACCTGGTCGGCCGCGAACAGGCCGAAGCGGTGCGCGACGCCACGCTCGCGATCTACGCCTTCGCCCGCGACTACGCCGCGCAGCGCGGGATCATCCTGGCCGACACCAAGTTCGAGTTCGGTACCGACGAGGACGGCAAGCTGTACGTGATGGACGAGATGCTGACCCCGGATTCCAGCCGCTACTGGCCCGCCGACGAGTACGCCGTCGGCACCAGCCCGCCCAGCTACGACAAGCAGTTCGTGCGCGACTATCTGGAAACGCTGGACTGGAACAAGACCGCGCCCGGGCCGAAGCTGCCCGCCGAGGTCATCGGAAAAACCCGCGCCAAGTACGCCGAAGCGCTGCAGAAACTCGCCGGCATCAGCATCGACTGAACCAGCGGTCCCGGCGCGGTTACAGCCCGCCGGGCAACTCGGCCTCGAAGCGCGCGCCGCCCAGCTCCTGCGAGCGCCCCACGCGCAGCTGGCCGCGGTAGCTCTTGAGGATGTCCTGCACGATCGACAGGCCGATGCCGTGGCCCTGCACGCGCTCGTCGCCGCGCACGCCGCGCTGCAGGACGTAGGCGATGCGGTCTTCGGCGATGCCGGGGCCGTCGTCCTCCACCGCGATCAGCAGCCCGGCGCGGCGGCCGGGCACCTGCGGGCCTTCCGCCACGGTCAGCAGCACGCGGGATTTCGCCCACTTGAAGGCGTTCTCCAGCAGGTTGCCCAACAGCTCCTGCAGGTCGCCGGTCTCGCCATGGAAGCGGGCCTCCGGCGCGATCTCGAACTCGCACAGCACGCCCTTGGCCGCATAGACCTTTTCCAGGCCGACCACGATCTGCTCGGCCTGCGGCTCGACCTCGATCGGTGCGGAGAACAGCTGGTGACCGGAGCGCGCCGCGCGCGCCAGCTGGTAGCCCACCAGGTCGTTCATGCGGCGCAGCTGCGCATCCACCTCGCTGCGCAGCTCGGCCTCGCCGGTGTCCGCGTCCAGCCGCGAGCGCAGCACCGCCAAGGGCGTCTTCAGGCTGTGCGCCAGGTCGGCCAGCGTGTTGCGCTGACGCTCCAGGTTCTCGCGCTCGCTCTGGATGAAGGCATTGATGCTGTCGGTCAGCGGCTCGAGTTCGCGCGGATGCGCCTCGCTCATGCCGGCGGCCGCACCCGCCTGCACCCGCTTGAGTTCGCCGATCACGTCGCGCAACGGGCGCAGGCTCCAGCGCAGCACCAGCATCTGCAGCAGCAACAGGACCACGCCGGCGCCGCCCAAGTACCACCACAGCGCGGCACGGAACGCAGACACCTGCCGGCCCAGCGCGGTGGTGTCCTCGAGGATGTAGACGGTGTAGGGAATCTCGCGTTCGCCGGCTTCATCGCTGAAGGCCAGGCCGTAACCGTAGCGGTAGACCTCGCCCGGCGCGCCGCTGATGCGGGTGAACGGCAGCGGCCCTTCGAAAACCTGCCGGCCGGGCTCCAGCAGGGCGCCACCGGGCAGACGCGGACCCTGCGCCGAATCCGATTCCCAGCGGCCGGTCGCCAGCACGATCTGCGCGTACAGACCGCTGCCCGGACGCTTGAAGCGCGAATCAGGCGGATCCCAGGGGGGAATCACGGTGCCGTCGCGGGCGAAATCGCTGCCCGCGTAGGCCAGCGCGTAGCTGTGCAGGCGCTCGCGCATGCCGCTCTGGGCGGTGCTCTGGAATGCGCGGTCGAGGGCGTAGCCGGCCAGTGCGAGGAAGGCGATCACGCCGAGGCTGGCCGCCCACAGCTGCCGCGACTGCAGCGAGCGCGGCTGGGCGATGCGCAGGCGCCGCACGCGCCGCGGCGCGGCGGAGTCGGGCTCGGCGGGTGCGGGGGTCATGCGCCTGCGCGCGGGGTCACTCGCCGCTGCGCGCGATGGCGAAGCGGTAACCGCGGCCGCGGACGGTCTCGATCGGCTTCAGTTCACCGTCCGGGTCCAGCTTCTTGCGCAGGCGGCCGATGAAGACTTCCAGCACGTTGGAATCGCGGTCGAAATCCTGCTGGTAGATGTGCTCGGTGAGATCGGCCTTCGAGACCAGCTCGCCGGCATGCATCATCAGGTACTCGAGCACCTTGTATTCGTAGCTGGTCAGGTCGACGTTGCTGCCGTTGACGCTGACCGTCTGCGCGGCCAGGTCCAGCACCACCGGCCCGCACTCCAGCGTCGGCTTGCTCCAGCCGGCGGCGCGGCGCACCAGCGCGTTGATGCGCGCCAGCAGCTCCTCGACGTGGAACGGCTTGACCAGATAGTCGTCGGCGCCCTGCTTGAGCCCATCGACCTTGTCCTGCCAGCTGGAACGAGCGGTCAGGATCAGCATCGGAAACTTCTTGCCTTCGTCGCGCAGCGCGCGGATCAGCTCCATGCCACTCATCTTCGGCAGGCCGAGGTCGATGATGCCGACGTCGAACGGCACCTCGCGGCCCATGTACAGGCCTTCCTCGCCATCCTGCGCGGCATCCACGGCATAGCCCTCGCGCTTCAGGCGCGCTGCCAGGGTTTCACGGAGCGGAGCTTCGTCTTCGACGAGCAGGATACGCATGGTCACTCCTTGGGAATGGTCGAAAGGGGCGGCTTGGGCTTACTCGTCGTCATTCTGCGGGCGCGGCGGTGAAGGACGATCGCGACGCGCCGGGTCCTGCATGAACACCCGCACCCGGCCCTGGTCGTCCACCACCTTGACCCGGTGCATGTCGCGGCCGTCGAACTGGATGCGCTCGGCCGACAGCACTTCGCCACGGGTATTCCGCTCGACCCGCCGCACGGCGTCCGACAGGCTGACGCGCGGCGCCTGTTGCAGATCGCGCTCCGGCCCGCGATCGCGGTCGCGATCACGCGGCGACGGCGGCGCCTGCTGTGCCATCGCCAGCGACGACGCGGTCAGCAGGACAGCGGCGAACAGGTTGGGCAGTGCGGTCGGAATGCGGGGCATGGCGTGACTGGCAGTGGAAGGCAGGTACGGGTGCATTCTTGAAACCAGGGGGTGAATCAGCCCTGAAGTTTCCTGAACAGGATAGCGCGGCGTTCAGACTCCTGCCTGCCCCTGGTCAGAACAGCTCGCCGATGCAGCAGCGCAGGGAACCACCGGCCGCCTCGATCGCCTCCAGCTCGACCGCCTCGACGCGGAATCCGGCCGCGGCCAGCAAGGCTCGGTGCGCCGGCGACAGCGCCCTCTCCGCCGCCGCGCTCATCCACACCGTATCCGCAGACAGGGCGATGCAGTTGGCGACGAAGGCGGCGTGTTCGGCGGCGTTGCAGGCCACCGCGTGGGGCGCGTACAGGGCGGCGATGGCGTCGGCTACCGCCGGCTCGGCGAAACCTGCCGGACAGACCACCGCCGCGCGCCCGGCCAGCACCGCCAGCACCACGTTGGTGTGGTATTCGCCGGGGGCAAGGTCGAACAACAGGGTGGCGCGCAGGCCGAACGCCTCGTGCATCAGCTTTGCGCCGGCCTCGTCGCAGCGCTCGGACAGACCGCAGAAGCCCAGCCCGCGGGCACGGTCGATCACCAGCGCACCGGTCAGCTCGCAGGCATGCGGCTGGGTGGAGAGGTCGATTTCCTGCCGGCCCAGCACGTCGCGGAAGAACGCGCGGATGTCGCTGCGCGCGGCTTCGCGCTGGCGCACTTCGTGGCGCATGCGGCCGACGACATAGCGTCCGGGCGCGGTGCCGAACACGTTGTTGGGGAACAGCGCATCTGGGGTGTCGGGACTGCCGGCGAAGCAGACCGTCGGCAGCACCGCCGACAGCGCGCGCTGCAGTTCGCGGTGCTGGGCCGAGGCGCGGGCGGCGTCGAACGCCGCGGCATCGGCCATGTAGGCGTTGTCACGCGCCGACTGCTCGGCCAGGCGGAAACCATCCGGCGCGACCAGGAAAGCGGCGCGCGCGGTGGCCGGGCCGAAGTCGGGCGCAGCGGCACGGGCAAGCGCGAGGAACGCGTCGGCATCGCGGGTGATCATGTCGGCAAGGGCTCGCGTTCGGTCTGTGACAGGGCCTGTTCGACCAGCGACCAGTCGGCACCGGGCCGGTGCGCGCCTTCGCTGAGGACCTGCCGGAAAGCGCGTCCACCAGGCTGGCCGGCGAACAGCCCCAGCAGGTGACGGGTGATGTGCTTGAGGAACACGCCCTTGGCGAGCTGCGCCTCGACGTAGGGGCGATAGGCCCGCAGCAGCTCGGTGCGGGTGCGCAGCGCACCGCCGGACCAGCGCGCGTCGAGCTGATGCAGCAGGTAGGGCGTGTGATAGGCGGCGCGGCCGAGCATCGCGCCATCGACATGGTCCAGGTGCGCGGTGGCCTCGTCCGCATCGGCGATGCCGCCGTTGACGACCACCTGCAGCCGTGGCCGTTCGCGCTTGAGCCGGTAGGCCCAGTCGTAGCGCAGTGGCGGCACCTCGCGGTTTTCCTTCGGGCTCAGCCCCTTCAGCCAGGCGTTGCGCGCGTGCACCACGAACATCCGGCAGCCGGCGTCGGCAATGGTGTCGATGAAGGCGATGAAACGCTCCCACTCGTGGTCGTCGTCGACGCCCAGCCGGCACTTCACCGTGACCGGCACGCCCGGCACCGCGGCGATCATCGCCGCCACGCTGTCGGCCACCAGCCCCGGCTCGCGCATCAGGCAGGCGCCGAAACGCCCGGCCTGCACGCGATCGGACGGGCAGCCGCAGTTGAGGTTGATCTCGTCATAGCCCCAGTCGGCGCCGATCCGCGCCGCCTGCGCCAGCAGCGCCGGCTCACTGCCGCCCAGCTGCAGCGCCACCGGGTGCTCGCACGGATCCATCGCCAGCAGACGCGCGCGGTCGCCCAGCACCACCGCGTTGGCATGCACCATTTCCGAATACAGCCGCGCGCCGGGCGCCAGCAGCCGGTGGAACACGCGGCAGTGCGAATCCGTCCAATCCATCATCGGGGCGACGGACAGGCGCAACTGATCGGCGGGAATGGCGGGGGAGGCGTTCACGCCGCGCATTGTACGGAGGCCGGGGCAGGCCCCGCCGCGATGCGCGAGAATAGGCGGTCCGTTCGACCACTGCCTGCCCGCCATGATGAACACCAGCTACCGCAAATACCTGCCCGGCACCGCCCTGGATTATTTCGACGCGCGCGAGGCGGTGGAAGCACTCAAGCCGGGCGCGTGGGCCGAGCTGCCGTACACCGCGCGGGTACACGCCGAGAACATCGTGCGCAAGGCCGAGCCGACCCGCATCAACGACTACCTGCTGCAGCTGGTCGAACGCCGCCGCGACCTCGACTTCCCGTGGTTCCCGGCGCGGGTGGTCTGCCACGACATCCTCGGCCAGACCGCGCTGGTCGACCTAGCCGGCCTGCGCGAAGCCATCGCCGCGGCCGGCGGCGACCCGGCGCAGGTCAACCCGGTGGTGCCGGTGCAGTTGATCGTGGACCACTCGCTGGCGGTGGAAGCGCCGGGTTTCGACCCGCAGGCGTTCGCCAGGAACCGCGCCATCGAGGACCGTCGCAACGCCGACCGCTTCGATTTCATCGAGTGGTGCCGGCTGGCCTTCGACAACGTTGACGTGATCCCCGCGGGCAACGGGATCATGCACCAGATCAACCTGGAGAAAATGTCGCCGGTGATCTACACCCGCGACGGCGTGGCCTTCCCGGATACCTGCGTGGGCACCGATTCACACACCCCGCACGTGGACGCACTGGGCGTGATCGCCGTGGGCGTGGGCGGGCTGGAAGCGGAAAGCGTGATGCTGGGCCGCGCCTCGATGATGCGCCTGCCCGACATCGTGGCGGTGGAGCTCAGTGGCCGCCCGGGCCCCGGCATCACCGCCACCGACGTGGTGCTGGCGCTGACCGAGTTCCTGCGCCAGCAGAAGGTGGTGGGCGCGTACCTGGAGTTCCGCGGCGAAGGCGCTTCGGCGCTGACCATCGGCGACCGCGCCACGATTTCGAATATGGCCCCGGAGTACGGCGCCACCGCGGCGATGTTCTTCATCGACGGCAACACCCTGGACTACCTGCGCCTGACCGGCCGCGACGATGCCCAGGTGGCGCTGGTGGAAACCTATGCCAAGACCGCCGGCTTCTGGGCCGACGACCTGCTGCACGCGCGCTACGAGCGCACCCTGCATTTCGACCTGTCCAGCGTGACCCGCACGCTGGCGGGGCCCAGCAACCCGCACCGCAGGCTGCCGGTGACGGCGCTGGCCGAGCGCGGCATCGCCGACGAAACCAAGCTGGAAGCCGCGCGCGAGGAAGAGGCCCGCGGCCTGATCCCGGACGGCGCGGTGATCATCGCGGCCATCACCAGTTGCACCAATACCTCCAACCCGCGCAACGTGATCGCCGCCGGCCTGCTGGCGCGCAACGCCAACGCGCGCGGGCTGACCCGCAAGCCGTGGGTGAAGAGCTCGCTGGCGCCCGGCTCGAAGGCGGTGCAGCTGTATCTCGAAGAAGCCAGGCTGCTGCCCGAACTGGAACAGCTGGGCTTCGGCATCGTCGGCTTCGCCTGCACCACCTGCAACGGCATGAGCGGCGCGCTGGACCCGGCCATACAAAAGGAAGTGATCGAGCGCGACCTGTACGTCACCGCGGTGCTGTCCGGCAACCGCAACTTTGATGGCCGCATCCATCCGTATGCGAAGCAGGCGTTCCTGGCCTCGCCGCCGCTGGTGATCGCCTACGCCATTGCCGGCACCGTGCGCTTCGACATCGAGAAGGATGTGCTGGGCATCGACCGCGATGGCAACGCAGTGCGGCTCAAGGACATCTGGCCGAGCGACGCCGAGATCGACGCGGTGGTGAACGCCAGCGTCAAGCCGGAGCAGTTTCGCCGGGTGTACGAGCCGATGTTCGCGCCGCGCGCGCGCGGCCAGCAGGCAAAGCCGCTGTACGACTGGCGCCCGCAGAGCACCTACATCCGCTGCCCGCCCTATTGGGAAGGCGCGCTGGCGGGCGAGCGCACGCTGGCCGGCATGCGCGCGCTGGCGGTGCTGGGCGACAACATCACCACCGACCACCTGTCGCCGTCCAACGCGATCCTGGCTTCCAGCGCCGCCGGCGAGTACCTGGCGAAGATGGGCCTGCCGGAAGAGGACTTCAATTCCTACGCTACCCATCGTGGCGACCACCTCACCGCGCAGCGCGCCACCTTCGCCAACCCGAAGCTGCTCAACGAGATGGTGCGCAACGACGACGGCAGCGTGCGCCAAGGTTCGCTGGCGCGGATCGAGCCGGAAGGCAAGGTGGTGCGGATGTGGGAGGCGATCGAGACCTACATGGCGCGTCGCCAGCCGCTGGTCATCATCGCCGGCGCCGACTACGGTCAGGGCAGTTCGCGCGATTGGGCGGCCAAGGGCGTGCGGCTGGCGGGCGTGGAGGCGATCGTGGCCGAAGGCTTCGAGCGCATCCACCGCACCAACCTCGTCGGCATGGGCGTGCTGCCGCTGCAGTTCCAGCCCGGCACCACCCGGCTGACGCTGGGCATCGACGGCAGCGAGACCTTCGACGTCGCCGGCACGCCGGCGCCCGGCGCCACCCTGATGCTGCGCATCCATCGCCGCGATGGCGAAACCGTCGAGGTGCCGGTCACCTGCCGGCTGGATTCCGACGAGGACGTGCACATCTACGCCGCCGGCGGCGTGCTGCAGCGGTTCGCACAGGATTTCATCGCCGCCAACAGCGCCGGCTGAGTCCCTGGCCGCGCGCAGCAGGCCGGGCCACATGCCCTTGCAATGGGCATGTGGTCGCAGCGACCGCCTTGCGGTTGCCTGCACCGGCTGCAGGCGCCCCATCACCGACGCCCGCGAAAGAGTACCATTACGGTACTGATTCAACCGGGAGTGCAGTCATGTCTTCGCCTGTGGCGTCTTCCCGAACCGAATGGGACCAGGTGCTGGTCGACATCGTCGACTACGTGCGCGACTTCCAGCCGGTCTCCGACCTGGCCTGGCGCAGCGCCCGGCTGGTGCTGATCGACTCGCTGGGCTGCGCGCTGGAAGCACTGGAACATCCCGCCTGCACCAGGCTGCTGGGCCCGCTGGTGCCCGGCGCGACGCTCGACAACGGCGCGCGCGTGCCCGGCACCAGCTTCCAGCTGGATCCCGTCAAGGCCGCGTTCGACATCGGCGCGGCGATCCGCTGGCTGGACTTCAACGACACCTGGCTGGCCGCCGAATGGGGCCACCCGTCCGACAACCTCGGCGCCATTCTCGCCGTGGCCGACTGGCGCAGCCGCGGCGGCGCGCCGCTGAGCATGCGCGAGGTGCTGGCCTGCGCGATCAAGGCACACGAGATCCAGGGCGTGATGGCGCTGAAGAACTCCTTCAACCAGGTCGGGCTGGACCACGTGGCGCTGGTGAAGCTGGCCTCGACGGCGGTGGTGTCGTCCCTGCTCGGGCTGGACCGCGCGCAGGCGCTGGCGGCGCTGTCGCAAGTGTTCGTGGATGGCCAGAGCCTGCGCACGTACCGGCACGCGCCCAATACCGGCTCGCGCAAGAGCTGGGCCGCCGGCGATGCCTGTTCGCGCGCGGTGCGGCTGGCGCTGATCGCGCAAACCGGCGAGATGGGCTATCCCGCCGCGCTCACCGCGCCGGCCTGGGGCTTCTACGACGTCAGCTTCCAGGGGCGTCCATTCCGCTTCGAGCGTGACTTCGGCAGCTACGTGATCGAAAACGTGCTGTTCAAGATCAGCTACCCGGCCGAATTCCACGCGCAGAGCGCGGTGGAGGCGGCGATGACCCTGCACCAGCAGTTGCGCGCGCTTGGCCGCAGCAGCGACGACATCGAAAAGATCGTCATCCGCACCCAGGCCGCGTGCATGCGCATCATCGACAAGCACGGCCCGCTGGACAATCCCGC